>Ga0308410_1001156_pt1 | contig 15143 bp, 15 predicted proteins | sample HotsprOSTMatCore_FD_203467 | JGI IMG/M metagenome (GOLD analysis project Ga0308410, IMG submission 203467) | Hot spring phototrophic mat microbial communities from Octopus Spring, Yellowstone National Park, Wyoming, United States -... | ecosystem: Environmental > Aquatic > Thermal springs > Hot...
GATCTTGTTCAACGTAAAGTTCTTGAGCCTGTTTTTGTTTCCATCCCTCATAGGATCTTTCTAAACTATTATTTATATCCGCTACGCCGAGGAGCGGGTGGACGGGTTTCCATCCCTCATAGGATCTTTCTAAACTTGAGTGATGCTCCGCCCTTTCGTCTGTGCCTGCCCGTTTCCATCCCTCATAGGATCTTTCTAAACATTTGTAGTAAAGAATTTATAAAATGAAAGCTTATTTGTTTCCATCCCTCATAGGATCTTTCTAAACTATACCGACGCCGTAAGGGTCGATGACGGGTATATTTGTTTCCATCCCTCATAGGATCTTTCTAAACTCTTACCCCGCGCCGGGGCTGGGCGGGGCTTGAGTGTTTCCATCCCTCATAGGATCTTTCTAAACTTATGAGTATTGAACTTGGGTTTGCTCATTTTGAAAGTTTCCATCCCTCATAGGATCTTTCTAAACTGAGTTACACGCTGGAGGGAAACGAGACAGTGGTCAAAGTTTCCATCCCTCATAGGATCTTTCTAAACACATGGGAAAGAGGGAGAGGTTTTCGAGAGCGTACAACGCAGTTTCCATCCCTCATAGGATCTTTCTAAACTTTATGTTGTTTGAGCTGGGTTTTATGAGTTTAGGATTAGTTTCCATCCCTCATAGGATCTTTCTAAACCAAAGTGTACTGTGCAGTCGGGAGGGTATTTTTATTCCTGTTTCCATCCCTCATAGGATCTTTCTAAACGCGTTGTCGAGGTGTCATACGCATTTGAAACGGTCGAAAAGTTTCCATCCCTCATAGGATCTTTCTAAACAAAGGTATTGCTGCGTCTGCGGTTGCTGGTCTTGGAATGTTTCCATCCCTCATAGGATCTTTCTAAACGTATGCTTCGTGCTACAGACACCGTATATGAGGACGAACGTTTCCATCCCTCATAGGATCTTTCTAAACTTTTCTTTACGTGAGTGATTCTTATATTGTATCGAGAATTGTTTCCATCCCTCATAGGATCTTTCTAAACCAATTAGTTTTGTGACCAAGTATCGTGCCACGTTAGTTATGTTTCCATCCCTCATAGGATCTTTCTAAACTCGTAGAAGTGGCTTTATTATTGAGACGGCACTTTTTGGGTGGAGACGATGTTACATTCGACCTTTTTGAAAATGCCCTTCTGTTGAAGCTTTCCGAAAAGAGCATTCCTGCCGAACCCCTGATTTTTTGAGGCACAAGTGGGAGGTTCATATGAACGTTACAATACCCGTTTTTAGAATAAGCTTCAGATGAAGCTTTTGGAAATGGGTAAACAGCAGATTTAATTGTCAAGGACCACTGAAACTTTGTAGTAACGTTCATCAACAAATTGCAATCACATTTTAAAAAGTTCGAGGCCTGCTTTCTCGAAGCATATGTCGATGCTTGGATCCAACCGAAGGCGCGCCCTGATTTCGAGATCTTTAAGCAGTTCTCTGGCAAATTCTTTGATGTATTCCACCTGTTTTTCGTTTGGGAAATCGAATCCGTGTATCAAAAGAGAAGAATTTCTCGATTGGAGTGCAAACGAGAGTGTCTTCAACTTTTCCTGATCGAAAATTTCCTGAAGATAAACGTCTTTTCTCACGATCAAAAGGATTGCTATTTCGAACAAACCGAGTTTGTCGTGTATCTCCACCTGGTCTTCCGGCTTCTGGAGTATCTTCGACATCTCTCTTTTAATCGCAATCTTATCTTCGCCAGTTAAAGACATGTCGGGTGTCAAATTGTACAAGCTGAGCCTTTCTTGCAGGAGTAGCTCGAGAGCACGATAAGCGCACAGAGCCGTCAGTATGGTTTCTCCATGCATTTCATGTTTCTCGCTCTTTTTCAACAGCGTCTTCGCCAATGCAAAAACACCGAATTTGTTCCTGGTGTAGTCTTTCTCTTCAAGTAACGTCTTGATGGCTTCGAGGATTTTGCTTTGAGTTTCAAAGAATCCGCGAGATTTTCCAAGCGGATGGTTCAACCACGTGTCTGTTTGAAGTTCTTCCACGATCCTTCTGGATTTCTTGAAAGCTGTTTTTATGTCCAGTGAATACCAAGCGTGATACATCACGCAAATGTCAGCCAAGACGTCGTATCTGTTATCTTTGGTTTTCTTTGTTGTCTCTCGGAAGTACCTCTGCGCTTCGTAAAATTCTCCCTTCGAGTAATGTTCTAGGGCGAAGAACGCATCCACATCCCCGAGCACTTCGTGGGGGGAAGGCAAGATGACAAGCTTCTCGCTTCCTGCCACTGGACGTCTGAGCTCTTCGTCGTATTCATCGTTGTCCACGTAAACCACTCTCATGTTCGGAAAGAATCTTCTGAAAAAGAATCCTCCGCTCGCCATTCCAGCGCTCATCGCCTTGGTACCGCTGGTCATGTCCAGAGCCACGGTTTTTCCGATGTTTCTTTCCACCACTTCTTTGATCTTTTTGTATATGGTCACAACATCGTTTTTTTCAATCTCAATGGGGTAAAGTTCTAATTCAACGTCTCTTCTGATCTGCTCCAGGTACTTTCTCGTCTCGGGTGTGTGGATTACGTAGACCTCACTGGATCTGGTTCCCAAGATCGCAAGTGTCGTCGCCTCCGGACTGGTGCCAAGAGTGTGAATGGAAACATCAAACTGGAAATTTTGTGGTTCAACAACAGGCGATTTTTTCCAGAAATCCAGCAGTATGGGCCAGATCATTTTCTGATAGAGGGTCCGCGGATCCTGTCCGGCCTTAACTTTTTCCTTGTATTCCTGCCAAAGCTTCCTGAGCTGTTCGTTCATTCTCACTCCGCCTCCACGTCAACATTCAGAATGTTCTTAAGAGTTTCCACGGCGGGAGGATTCTCGAAAGTTATGAACAGTTCCGGTGGAATTCGCCCGCTGTAAACGATCTTTCCGACGAGCGTTACTTTTCCGGTTTTGGAAATCAGCTCGTCCGAGAAAATGATTCTTATACCGGATTCGGTCCTGACAATGAGAAACTTTCCGAGATCGACGGCAGAGCTTTGTGCCACTGGGACGTCGCGAAAGATCAATTCAAGGTCTTTTTCCTCGAATAGATGTTTCAGCTCGTCCCATCTGACTGTGACGGTTTGTGATTCACTCTGTTCGTTCTGTTTTCGGAACTCCAGAAACATGTCGTAGAGAATCTCTATCCGCTTGGTTTCGTACTCGAAGAACTCTTTTCGAACGCCGGTCCAGTTCTCTTCACGAAGCTTTTGGTGATTCTCCACGACCTTCGTCAGGTCTTCTTGTTTCAACTTACCAATCACTTCACACGCTCTTTGTGCGCTGGGGGTCAAATAGAAATTGACCGGCGTGACTCTGAGCAGGTTCACGAGGTGTTTCACTCTCAGCAACAATCCATCCCCTGCGAGAAACAGTTCTGGACTGAGGAGGATACAGTTCTTGACGACGCCCTCCTCAGTCACAACACCGTAGATCGGACCGGTGTCACCCCAGACACAAATGACATCTCCCAAACCGATGGAAGTGGTCTCAGGACCTTCCTTCAAACTCTTTATCCCCTTCTGCGTTCTCTTGTAAAACTCGAGACGTCTTTTGAGATAACCCATCCGTTGCGCCTCCATTCCACTACTTTTCACTATTTTGACGGATCTTTTCGCAGATTTCTGACACGTAAATCTCCGTGATCCTGCTGAATTCCTCTTCTGTGATACCGTTTTCCATCACGAAATCTCTAATCCTCTTGGCGAGCCTTTCGTGTGATTTGTACCTCGCCTGGACGGTCTTTCCAGATGCGAAGATATTTGCTTTTTCATCCGAAAAGAGTTTTTTGTAGAAAAAATCGCACAGATCTTTCTCTTTACCGCTAAAGAGGTTTCTCAACGCCTCGAAATTTTTCTCGGCGAGGATCTGTTCTAAGGGATCTCTTCGTGCTTCTTCTTCCATTTGGATAACGTCGAGAAAAGTCGACTCTTCCGATTTTGAATCAGTGGTCGAATCCAAGGAAAGGACTTTCTTCCGGTTTCTCGACCTTGCGTAATCGTAGATTTTGTTCTCCACAGACTTCACCAAATAACCAGTCAGATTATCAATGTTCCTCGTCAAGATCTCAGATCTCTTCTCCCAGAATGTACCCAAAACATCTTGGAAAATCTCATCGACAGCGATTTTTTCTTCACCGAAGATCTTGGAAACGTTCTTTCGTCCAAGGATATGGACGAGATTGGAGGAAACGATCTTCCTCAACATCTTTTCCAAGGTTGGCGTCACCCTTCGGTCTTTGAGAAACTTGAGTACTTCACGATCTAATTCTTTTGACACACTCTTCACCCCTGCTTTTTAGATCAAAAAAAGCAACTCGCCACGAACTTGATCTTTCCACACTTTCTCCACTCTTCCACCAAGAAGCTCGGAAATTCGAAAACGGTCTTGGAATCGATATTCATTTCACTATGTAGTTGTCGCGCTTGAGGATCCTTTTCAAGTTGCCCAGCGGACAACACTCGACAACATTGAACTGTAAGTTCGAATGAGGTTTCGTACTTAAAAAAAGCGCACAAGTAGTTAGCCTCGTTCTTCTTCTGGACCAAGCCGGTTCGGCTGTTACGAGCTCCTTGCTTGGACTCGCTCAAGTATCTCGTTCCCAAGAACCTTCCCACAGTTTCCGCCGGCTGGAAAAAGATCACCAGGTTCGATACAAACCTTCTTCCGTGCAGTTTTTCCGTGCGAATTCTCCCCGTGATCTTCCATCAACAGAATTTTAAAACAAAATCGGGCGAAAGAAAAGTCAATTTTTTCGACTCGAATCCGTCTCTTTTCTTGGGAGAGGATTAATTTGTACGTTATAATGGTTTACGATGTGAACGTCAAGAGAGTGAATAAGGTTTTGAAGATTTCGCGAAAGTATATGAATTGGACCATTCGTTCGGTCCTCGAGGGCTTTTTGACGAAAGAATCCTACGAGAGCCTGAAAAGGGAGTTGTTGAAAGTTATAGATGAGAAGGAGGATAGCGTGTATTTTTACTTGATCGACACCAGCAGACAACCACACAAGATTGTTTTGGGAGAGGTCCGAACGGATTTCAAGTTCATACGTTAGACCACGATCTTTCCAACAGTTCTTGATTTGTCTATCCCGAGAACCTCTTTTCTGAGTCTTTCTTTGGAAGTCAGAAAATAAACTACTAAGGCATCTTCGTCTGTTAGGAGGCGTCTAACTTTTCTGAGCAGTTCCTTCACACTACTCTTTGGAAGATACCCTTCGAACGTGGAGTTCTGTTGCCAGAACAGGTACCTCGACAAGATTTTGTGAACCTTTACAACCTGTTTTTCGTTTACATCGTAGACGACCAGATGGTACTTGGACAAAACATCTTCCTCCTCAAATCTTTCCTAAAGGACTGTCGATCAATTCTATGCAACCGAATCCGACAGAGTTTTTAGACCCAATTCCGGTGTCATAGGCAAGTTTGAGTATTTTGTATGGACCTTTCATATCGAAGGATGTCAGCCAGCCATCTATTTTTGTGTTTTTGTAGACCACCACAACCTTCTTCGGCTGTTTTCCAACGTGTTGTATTTCGAGGTCGAACTCATGCTCAAACTCTTCTCCAAAGATCGCTAAGTATTTTCTCTTCAGATTTTCCTTCAAGATCCTGATGAAGTCCTCGCTCTCAGGATCGTGATATATCGTGATCTTTTTTCCTCGCTCTTCAATTGTGGAATAGACCGTCACAGGCGATTTCGTTGAAACCTGTATGAAATTCGTTCGTGGAAGATCGAAGAGAGTGATCTTGGACGGTCTAACCTTGTTCTCCCCAAGATGCAGGGTTTCAAATCTGGAGAGTTTGTCTACCAAGAGCTCGATCAGGTTATCGTCGAAAGAGGAAACTATCAAGGTGACGTTTTTATCGAATTCAATGGTTTTCCGATCATGGTTAAGTTGAAAGTTACCGAGCAACCTCGAGAAGCAGTACATTTTGTACTTCCTTTTTTGGTATCTGTAACCCTCTTCATGGATGAAGTACCTTAACTCATCATCCTCAATAAGGTCGAGCACAAATGCATGTAAGATATGGTTGTAATCAACTGGGAGTTCGAGCCTGTCAAATTCGAAACCAATATAAAGCCTCACACCACTCTCTCCCTCCACTTCTTGCAGATTTCTTTCAAGATCGGCAGATCCGTTTGATGGTAGAAAAAGGAACGATAATTGTGGAATCGAAAGCCGATCAAATTCCAAAGTTCGATCATTCGATCCGAACCGAACAAGTCAACTTTGTACAGGTTCTCGGTGATTTTCGTGAACACCGGAACGAGATTGAGCGATTCTGGATTGATGTTGAAAACCTCAAGACAAATCTTCGAATAGTTTTCGTAACAGTCACGAACAAGTTCCTCCACATCCAAGTTGCCGAAACTACTTTCGAGAACCAGATAACCAGCATTCGATGGTGTGATGTTGTCAAGGCCAGCAAACACAGGTGTGGAGCCATCGACCGAAAGTTTGAGGATGTTTCTCAAAACCGATCCAATGTTTCCCGCCAGGAGCCGAGCCTTCAAGAGAGTTTCCCCAACAACGGTATAGCCGAAGGCGCTCGAGTAAACCCTTCTGGCTATGAAATCAGAGAAGGAAAAAATTTCCAAATTGTTTCCGCGAAACAAGTCTTCGATCGTGCACACAGCACTTTCATCGATCAAAGCTGGTTCGGTGAACTTCCAGTGCACCGAAATTTCAATCAAGTGCATCACCCCAGTTAAGAGACGAACCTCACTCTAACCCATCCAAGCGGCTTTGGCTCCGGTGATTCATATATGCTGATCGACACTGGGAACAAATCTGCATTTATTTTCCTATAGACCTTGCAGGTCGATTTCAAGAATTCCAGCTCCTTCCTGTTGAGAAATCTGGTAAAGAACGTCTTGCTGAAAAAACCAGTTTGAGCACCGAGCCTGAGAAGAAATCCATCTCTCATCTTTTTGTTTTCTTCAAGCAGTTCTTTGTAAAAGTTCAAGATGGACTTGAACTCGTTTGGATTCGAAGCTTTCTTGATCCTCTCTATTTCCAATATCCTCTCTATTTCCAATTGGATGATCTTTTCGCTCGCATTTTTGACAGTCTCAACGAACTTGCCTTTATCCCCAAGCGTCTCGAGCAATTTACCTGGATCTTTGATCACATTCTCCATCTGGGATAACCTATCCACTCTGGATTGCAAAAGCGCACGAACTTTGTTGGATTTATCTTTATTCTTGTTGGATTCATCTTTATTGTCGAGCCAGAGCTCCAAAATCATGGGAATCCTTGCTTTCGTCTTCAACAGGTTCCTCACAGTGATGAGTTTGAACTTGACGAACTCTTTGTCTATAAAATCACTATCTGAGATTTCGAGCAGTCTGAATGGAGATTGGTTGGGCTGACCGAAGATTTTCCTTTCAATGTTGATGTTTCGCTTTTTTAAGTGGTCTTCCTTTTTTAAGTGGTCTTCAAAGTGTCGGACAAGATTCTGATCGCTTTTTATCAAAGCTGTCCTGATGGCACCCTTTATGGAACTTCCAGGGACGTAGTACCTGCCTGCCGATCTAACGAACCTCTTCATTTGGAGGTTGACCGGTTCGTTGTTCCTAAATAAGACTTGGGAAGTGCCCAGAGAAACTTCGGATAGCTCCAAATTCAGCTTCTGAAAGATTTCTTGCATCGCCTCGTCCTTCTTTGAGCGATCCAGAATGTCTTGTATCCTCTTATTAATGAACAGTTCAACGAAATCATCGTTTGTCAGAAGCTTTTGAAAGTCCAAGATGTACATCATGTTTCCCTTGACGATCGTCTCGAACTTTTCTATTTTTTCACCAGAACCTATGAAAACGGGTGATACCGGTTCTATCTCGATCCAACTAGAAAAGCCACCGCCCACATCAATCACCACCCTCGTACGGTAACATGAAGGCTCTGGCGTATCTAAAGACCCTGTGCCCGTATTGTTGCTCGAAGCCTTCTGGCGAAACGTCCAGGATAGCCCCTTCAATTGGCTTTTTGAACACACTGCCTTCGGCGAAAGCCAGGACTTTCTTCACCCTTCTGTCGCTCATGTGCACGTAGCCAGTCCTGTGAACCAGATCGTAATTCAAGACCTTTTCAGGCACCGCTTCGATCTCTGCGGTGTTCGGAACACACACAGAGATCAGCAGATATCTGTTCCCAGAGTTCGGAACGGTGGTTTGCTCCAACTCGAAATCGAACGTGCCAAATCCGTAGGTTCTATCACCACCAAAGCCTTCCTCAGACAAGAGTTTCAATGCCGAAAGAATCTCTTTCTCGATGTCTGCATCCACGGACAGGTAAAACCACAGCCCTGCGTTCTCGTTGAAGTGAACCTCCGCGAAGTAGAAGAGGTTCGAACTCGAATCGTATCTGTTCACCGAAACCCTTGGACGCTCGATTATCAGGAACGGTTCTTCTTTCAAAGCCTCCCTGTCCTTGGTGAGGAATTGTCCACGAACGTCCTCCAGACTCACCTGAGCTCTCTTGAAAAGAACATCCTCGTCAACGAATCTGACCTCCTTAAGCTTCTTAAACTGAGAGCTGGAAGACAAAGAATTTTTGCTCAGTCCGAAGTCCTCACCTTTTGGTCTGGGAAAGAAGTGAACATTCCCAACGCTTGGAAAGGCGGAGGAGATCAACAACCGTGTTTTACCTTCCACCAAGGCGCGAAGCAGTTCATCGGTACAGTCCTTGCCGTAGAGAAGGGCATGGGAGCAGATGAGTGCGCTGAAGATGGTGTCTGAATGAATCAACGTATCCGACAGCTCGTAAGCCGTATCCATAAATCCAGCGTGAAGCGGTGCTCTGAATCTCAGCTTAACTCGGTATGTCATCCTCCCACATCCCTTTTATGATTGCTTGAGCTTGTTTCTCACTTCTTTCGGACTATCACCGCAAGCCAGATCCACTTCAGCTTCCTTATTTCCAGAATAGTAGGAAGCATCGCGACGCTTTATAGTTATGTTTTTGAACTTGATCTTTCCATAGCCCCTCGTACCACTTCCACCAAGGTAATCGTCCTCGAGGAGTCCCATCGCCACGAGTAAGCAATCAAGATAAGGGTTTTTCTTGTCTTTTTGATCTTCATCTTCGCTGAATATGTTCACGACGAACTCTGCCTTGAACTTTGCACCTGCCGGAACACGTTCCTGAGATCTTGGATTAGCTGCCGATGTGATTCTGTTTATGGAATTTTCATACTTGATCTCGGTCCACTTCGTTTCGAGGAGGTTTTCCAGATCCTTTAAACTGTCTTTGTCCAGCTTTGCGTCTCTCACTATTAGCCTGGTTCTGTTGAAGATGGGAGAACTCTGAGTGTTTTCCTCTTTTTTCTCAATTGCTCTTCCAAACAGGCCACAAATCTTGCAATCTTCTTTCTGACAACTGTGAACTTTGCCACTATTATCGACCAATCCTTCGTGGAACTCCATGAGCATGCGCATTTTTCCTTTCAAACTGCTTCCAGGAATGTAAGGATTGCCAAACGGATCCTTCACCACTGGATTGTCCAGACCTCCGACTTCGACTTCTTCTTTGCTCGTACCGATGTGCAGACCCGTTACGAGTTCGATGTCCGCCGTCACAATGTACTTCCCGGTCAGCTTCTTGATTTTGTTCTCGTTACTCATCGTTCACTTCCCTCCCGTTCGTTTTCTTTCTTTACAGCTTCATAGTACTTGTGATAAGCGACCAGAGCTTCAAAGAAATCGACGAAAATGTTAAAGGCGTATTCGAGCTTGGAATGGGACTTGACCTTCTCTGCTATCTGTCTCATGCCTTCAGCGAACTCCTTCATGCTTTTTTTATTTTCTTCCCTTCCGGCATCGTACAGTAGAATTGCGATGAACCTGTTCAAATCTCTCTTCAGATCAACTTCTTGCCCAAGCTGCTTCATGATCTTGGCCTTCTTGACAAAGTCGTAGAATTTTCTTATTTTGGTCGGGTTCAGCTTCAGATCTTTTACTATATCTTTTGCTATCTTTTCGGCCAGTTCATGCAGTTGGTCGTAGTTCACTTCGTGTTGTTCGATGAGTTCGACGACCGCTTCGAAGTTTTTTTGTAAATTGTTGTTTCCTCTGGTTTGCTGTTGTCCGGCACCCATATTGCCACCCATCAGAACACCTCCCATTAATTCGAAATACTGCTCTTAGCTTCCTCTTTTCTCGTCTCGTTGTGCACCCATTCCAACAACAGATCGAGTTTTTCGTAGAGTCTGTTCCTACCAACCAGGATGCCATTGAAAAAACTTTGGATATCTTTCTTTGCTTCGTCGCTCGTCTGTCTTTCAATGAGCCTTGCGACATAGTAGTAAAGTTGCCAGATCTTCGTTGGTTCTTTCTTCTTCTGTCTTTCGACGAAAACTTTCAGTGTCTGAATGAAATTTTTCGTTACATCGTGATCCTCGACGATCTTTTCCAGTAGCTTTTTCTTTTCGAGAAAATCCGCAAATTCCTCCCATCCGATGCACCCGCCGAACACGGCGAGTGCAGACTTTTCCAAACCGTTTCTGGTGTAAGACTTTGCGAGTTTCTCGAGCATTTCACCCGCTTCGACACCAAGCTTGTAGACTGGATATTTTCTGCTCGGCGCGATCGCCACGGCCATGGATATCGATAGTTCTTCATTTCTTGAATAATCAGCGAAATGTTTCGCAATGCCTTGTGAAAGCATTGGAAGTTCGTTCCATGGTCCAAGTATCATGAAGTCGTCCCCACCCGAGTACACCACGTTGCAGTTTCTGAATTCTTTGGCGACGAACTTTTCCAGCTCAACGCTGAAGAACAGCTCTACCTCAGAAGAGAGAGTTGAGACCATGGAAATCGAACTCTTCTGGTTTTCTTCAACGTTCGTGATCGATGCGAACACCTTGCCAAGGTTGTCCAGATCTCCCCTGAGTATTCCCCATCTCTTGACTCCCTTCGCCCTTTCCGCCATTGTTTCCAAGTCGGTCGTCTTCTCCATACCCTCGACGAGCTCTTTGGAGACGTAGTTGGCGGTTTTGACAAAATACATCGATTTTTTCGGATCGAACTCGTCCTTGTTCAATGCGTACGAAAACTCGTCTGGGTCGTCTGTGAATTCGATCATGTAGCCAAACATTTGGAAGACTTCTTTGGCACTCCTCGGATTCTCGATCTCCGATGTCTTCAAAAGCTTCATGTACTTTTTCTTAACCAGCTCGGCTCCAAGGTGCGAGAAGGACTCGCAAAATTCGCACTCAAGTTCTTCGGTGGACTGTTTCCGCGACAAGTTTCTACCGCAGTAGGGACAAATCGGACCGGACATATCCACGGACGTGGACAGTATCGAATTCAGGATACTCGAGAACTTTTTGTTCTTTTTACTCTCGAGCTGCTGTGAAAGTTGTTCGTGCACGTTGAAGTTGAGGAGATCATACAGTCTGAGTTCTTTTCCAACCAAGAGCACGTTCAGGTCCAAATTGAAGGTTTTGAAAAGTTTCTCATCTAAGTTTTTCTGATACGCGTCGAGTCTGCAGATCGTTTTGACTGGAACAAGAACGTAGAAATGCCCGCCTCCGCAGAAAAGGATGTTTGAAATGTAGAGTCCTTCCTGCTCGACGATGTACCTCGCTATGACCTCTGCAAGGTAAGCTATGAAAAAGGATCTCCCGCGCAGTTTCTTCAATCCGTGGGCATTTGGAACGTTGTAGATGAAGTTTTGAATGCCAGACACATCGCCTTTTATGATCCCCAGAACGGGTTCGTCGTCCGTTAAAGGCTGATTGTTCTTCGAGCTACCGTAGCTTCTCATGAGTCTCTCGATTGAGTTTAATTTCTCTTCGGCGGAAACGAAGCGATCGTTAGATTTCTCAAACAGCTCGTCTTCGAATTGTTTGAACAGTGAAATGGCTATGGCTGCGGTCGAGACTGCGTGTGAAAACAATGAGACGTTTGGTTCGCTGTAGTAGTAGGCCGATGGAATGTTCGAGGTGTACTCTTTCAAAAGGTGGTAGATCCTTTCGAAGAACAGATATCTTTTCTCCTTGTCTTCGTAAGAGTGCAGAAGATCGCCTTGTGAGATCAATTCTTCGAACTCTTTCCAGAGTCTCTCGTAATCTTCTTCGTGGTCGTATTCTTCAGCTTGATCCTTATCCAGCAAACTTTCGAATTTGGAAAAACGAGAGATGGGCTTGTAATATGGTGGTTTCGTGTAATATGGTGGTTTCGTCTTTCCTTTCAACGACACGGAAGATATTATGGAACGCATGAGCTTCATTTTCCGTTCGGAAAAAGTCTGCTGTCCCTCTCGCTCGGAAGCCGATATGCGATCTGAGATCGTCAGAAGCTTGGTGAGCACGTCGTACTCAGTTTTCAAATTCGAATTCGAAAGCTGTCCATGGTGATGCGATATCAAGATCGGAACTTCTTCTTTGAAAGGAAGCTCCGAGTTCTTATAGACGTACGCTCCTACGTACTCGTGAGCAATGCCTCTTTTTTGATGATCACTCTCGATCTCGTAACTGAATTCTTTTCTGATTCGCTCTTTGAGGTCTTCATCGAGTTTTCCTCTCTGTCGGAACTTTCCTATGTCATGAAAAAGCGAAGCCAAATACAACATATCTTTCAAAGTTTCCAATTTCACAGTTCCACCTCCGTCACAAGCGAAACGCCGAGTAAACTCCTTCGCCTTTGAGATGCCGGATGAGTTTGTAGCACTCGTAACGTATCAAGGTGCGATACGACAAATTCTGTCCATGTTCATTTCTTCTGGTTCTTTCGAGCCTTTCGTCGATCTCTTCGAGTAAGATCTTCTTACCGTCGTTGTTCAGATAAAATCCGCCCTCGACTTCTCTGAAGTGTTCTTTTTTGATCATTCCCTTGTTCACCAAAGTTAGGACCGCTTTGTCAACGATGATCGGCTTGAAAATCTCTGCTATGTCAAATTGCAAAGAGTGCTTCCTCTTATTCGGCTCGTGTAGAAAACTTATCGAGTTTTGTTTTCTTCGACGGGATAGAAACAGCCTATGTAGTCTCCGTAGTAGCTGTAAAAGAACACCGGTGTCTGAGCTTTTGAGAACAATTCTAAGGTTTTCTTGTTGAGCTCGACTTCGGAGAAAACCATCAAAGACGAGACATTCTTTAAAGGAATGTAGACTGGTTTCTCATTCTCGTCCTTCGGTTCGATGAACAATGTGGCATTCTTTTTCCTGAGATAGCCGTTCTTGAAAACGTAAACTGTTTCCATGTATCTCAACCCCCACAGCTTTCTCCGGCCTTCAACTATTTCAACGAACGAGGTTCCCTTGATTCGACAAGACTGTTTGAGATATCCGTTCTATTCGAAAAATCGGAATATATCTCGATGAGACCTGATCGTATTGGTAAACGAAACCGGGCGCGTAGTCACCGAATGCGATCCCAAAACCGAAGGCAATCGCTACAGGACAACTCAAAAAGAAAGACGCGCCACGATAGGCACGTCTTCTTTTGACGATCTGCGTGATCGAGAAGAGCTCAGAAACATACTCGGTCCAATCGCCGATCTTCAACATGCCGGGTTGTTTCGAACGCACGTACACAATGAGCATGTCTCTGTTCTTCAAAAACTCCTTCACCTGTGGCAGTGGATCGTGCGAGGCTAAATGTATCACGAACGCAACTTCTTCACCATCGCCAAGCAATTCGTACTCCAAAAGCTCGAGTTCCTCTTCTCTCTTCAAAGCCTTGATTTTCCTGAGATTCTCTGGACTGGCGAGATCCAATACCAAATGATACCCACCTTGGTAATGGTACACAGCGATCCTTCTCTTCGCACCCACCACGATTCCGAGCGCCATCGCGAAAGACGCCGGTCCATTGATCGCCAAGTGCGGAACTCCACCCGACTGAAACACCATTTGCAGTGTCTCGAAAGCTCTTCTCAACTCCGAAGCGTATTCATCTTCCCGTAACATGTGCCTTCGATGGAACATCTCGACTCTGTAGATCTTTCTGTAAAGATCTAAACTTTTGGTGGAAAATGAGCTCTCGACGGTCGTTTTGAGCTCTTCCCAACCACGATCCTCTACACGCTCGCTGTGCTTGTAGCACAGATACACTGGAACATGGTGTTCTCGAGAGTTGAAAAAATCCACCAATTCTCTGAAGTTTTGCGCGTCAAAGGCCGTCAAAAGTTCGAGGCCGTGCTTGGAACATACCTCGAACTTTCTCTCGAGATTTTCCGCAGAACCCACGTTCCCACGCTCGTCCAGGCAACCCGAGAGGGCCACGTGATTAGGTAAATTCTTCGACAACGCCCCCACCGCGACGGCGAGCATGAAGGAATCTCCGCAGAAATCTCCATCGAACAGCACGGACAGTTCGAAGCCGACGAGTTTTTCAATGATTCTGAGCTTCGGTGTGTGCTCCGACGAGTTGCAGAACTTCAAGTTCGAGTTGAAGACCAAAGCTCGTCGCACATCGCTCGATTCTCTAGCCACCACTGGAAACTTCACTTCTTTATGGTCGGACAAAACCACGCACATGGACTGCTCGAAACTCAAAGAGTACTCCTTGGAGAGTAGGAGAGCCGCACTGGTGTGATCTCTATCCTCCAAGAAAAGTTTGAACACCTCGTAAAAGATGAGCTTCCTGTTTGGATGGTCCTTCGGGAGGAACTCGAAATCCTTCAACAGCTTTTCTCTCGGCAAAACACCGCTCCATACGAGTCGAAGGTACTCATCCGAGTGATTCAGAAGGAAAGAAGAATAGATAGCTCTCACTTCCCCCATACCCAGGTTTGTACAACGAAATTATAACACGTCGTTGTCGAATGTCTCATCCACATGGTTATATTCTACAGAATTGACACGTTTCGATGTCCCTTCCGTGTCGAACCGAGCACGTTCGTCGTGCAACATATTTTGCCACGAAGTGTTTGAACAACTCTCTGAGCGCTCCACAGATTAAGGGCCCGATCTGAAGACACGCTTTCTTTGGAAGATCACGACTGACCATGCGTTCAGAGCCTTTTCGGTTCATCGATATTCTCTCGGCACGGGATTCCATCTCCTGGAGAGGAATTACGCTAGAACGCGCGGCTTTGATAGTACAAGTTCGCCCCATCAGTCGCAAGCTTTGAACCCTTCAGACCAGACTCAGGTGCACCTTGAGGATTATGTATT
>Ga0308410_1001160_pt1 | contig 15108 bp, 14 predicted proteins | sample HotsprOSTMatCore_FD_203467 | JGI IMG/M metagenome (GOLD analysis project Ga0308410, IMG submission 203467) | Hot spring phototrophic mat microbial communities from Octopus Spring, Yellowstone National Park, Wyoming, United States -... | ecosystem: Environmental > Aquatic > Thermal springs > Hot...
GAAGGATTTCACCGACTTGTAGGGCGACGGCCTCACGTTGTTCTCGACTTACGAGAGTCCCCGTCACACTCAGGGCCAAGGACCGGGCCTCGATCATTAAGTCGGCAATCCGATGAAGGGCCACGTCAGTGGACCCTAAGTAAGATTGCGTGGTGGCTAGGTTGCTCTGAGCCTGTAGTTTTTGCTCGATCAGTCGTTGGAGGCGGATCACGCGGGATGCGGCAATCGGGGCCTCTCCCGGCACCTGAAACCGGTACCCTGTGCTCAGTTGGGTTTGAACCTGGAAGAGCTTGTGCTGGTTGTACTGGATCTGCTGGAGCAAACGCTCCCGCATGAAAGCTTCGCTTACGCGGGTGGTGGGGACACCTGCCACATGCGTCATGGGCTCCCTGCCCTTTCCCTGGCAAGGTATTTTGAAGCACACGTCGTAGGGGCAAGAAACGTTGGGATGGAGGACTTCCCGCCCCCACGCCGCCGCTTTCTTTTCCTAAAAGGATGGGTACTCGGCGGATTCACCCAGAAACGGGGAACCCCCTTTTTTCCTATCATCCCAAATCTTTTCGGCAGCACATAGCCGAATTTGGCTACGAGCGACACACTCCTGAGGTTACCGGGTTTTTCAGTTCCATTCGATGTCTATATGTTCACAAGTAAGTTGAACAATTCGGAAAGCGTGGCAATATATCGGGCGGAGGCTTGGAAAGCCCGTTGGAAAGCAATGAGTCGTACTGCTTCTTCGTCCAAATTCACACCGCTGATAGCCAACTTTTGACTCCGGAGAGTTTGCTCAAAAACTCGAGCCCCCTGGGCGAGGGCACGGGCCACGGAGGAATTCTCCGCTACCTGCCCCACCAAGCGATCGTACAAAACCGCTAAGCTGGCAGACCCTTGCTCCGACAAAGGAGTTTCGAAAAGTGCGGCCAGTCTTGATGCCAATACGGTATCCGCTCCAATCCCCTGCAAGCTGGAAGCGAACGTGGCCGGAGAGGCCTTTACAACAGGATTGACCGCAATATCAAAGGCGGAGCTTCCCTGAAAGAAAGTGTTCAGCCCCAGGGATGCAAGCAAACCACTAGTGTCATCGGCAAAGGCAAACGTCTGATCGGGCGAGTCCGAGCGAATTTCCAACCGCCCATCCAAGGTGCTCCTTGCCGAGATACCGTCGACTGCATCCAAAGCTTGGGCGATGGATTCTAGGGTACTTGATGCCGGCCCTGGGAGGAGATCAACCCGAATCATCGTACTTCGAGTTTGCCCCGTTGTCGGATTATGCACCAGTACCCGGAAGCTCCCGTTTCGCACGGGGAAGGGCAAACCAGCTTGATCTAGGGGCACCTGCACGGAGCGAACCGAGTTTGTGGACACTAAAGCGGTATAACCTTGTAGCCCCTGCCCCTGGGAATATTCGCGGTTGAATTCCAGGATGAGTGCCCGGGAGAATTCATCGAGGCTTTGCTGAAATCCTCCAAGAATTTCGTCCCTTGCCCTAAGCAACCCCGCCAGTTGGCCGGCGGTAACTTCCAACGGTGAATCTGTCTCTTGAAGATGAATAAAAGCGAGAGCAGATCCCCCCGAGGATCGAAATCGGACTTCCACAGGCCGCTGAACCCCCTCACTCACCAAAAAAAGTCCCCCGCAATAAACGTTTACACCCCCGCTCTGCTGCTCGTCGACCCGGATGTCGATAATCTGAGCCAGTTCCTCTAAGGCCATTAATCGCTGATCGCGAAGTCCCACGGCATCGCTGGAGGATGCATCTCCCCCTTCCATCTCAGCAATCTGAATGTTGAGCGTTCGAATTCGTTCTGTCAGACGATTGATGTCGTCAGCCAGGGCAATCACCCGCTCGTTCAAATGGGATCGGAGCTCTTCCACGCGGGTCGCAAGACGGCGGATATGCAGGGACAACGTTTCCCCTTGGAGGACGGCAAGATTACGAACGGAAATACTTTCCGGCTGATTCAGAATCTCGCTGATACTGGCAAAGAATCTGGTGAGGGCTGTGCTTAGATCGGTGTCACCCAACTCGTTGAGGAGTCCCTCGAGCTGGACGAGAGCATACTCTTGGACCTCCCCGCTGGCCCGGTCGCTGACGGCCATCCGCAACCGATGCTCCAGGAATTGGTCCAGTCGTTGGATGACCCCTTTCACTTCCACGCCCAACCCCAGCAATAATCCGCCATACCTTTGCGTGGGAGCAGGCGAAAGTAAAAGCTCCTCCCGGATATAGCCAGGGGTTTGAGCGTTGGCAATATTCTGGCCAATCACCTGGAAGGCAATTTGGTTTGCCCGGAGGGTATTGGCCGCCATTCGGATCGAACCATAAAGAGACATACCGCAGGGATCTTATTGCCGTTCCAAAATATCTCCAGCCGTCGGTACTTCCACCTTTCTGCCGGGGGCCAGACGAAAACCCTTGGCCATAGCTCTCAGAATACCCAGAACATCTAGATTGCCCGGTCGATCAAGATTCCTCCACCCGTTGAAGAGGGAATCTCCTCGGTACCCCCCTTAATAGAGTATGTCGGCACAGTTTGGCCTCCGGTCGCGATAATCTCGAGCATCTGTGACAGATGAAGCAATGTCCGCTGAAGCAGTAACCAATTGGCTAGGGCCTGATGCTGTAAAAGCTGCCAGTGCCAGGAGCCTCTCTCCACCTCGAACTCCAATTGCCTCCGCCCGTCGGAGGACAATTCCGAGGCTGGTAAACGGCGGATTAAATCCCGAATTGTCTCCGCAGAATAGCCGATGCTTGCGGCTTTCTCCAAAAGCTCCGTGCGACGTCGTTGGAAATCCTCCAACTTCTGCAGAACCAAAGTTTCGTAAGTTTGAAGCTCGATTAGTGCTTGCAAATCCCATCTGGCAACGGCAAGTTGTCTTTGCCTAAGAATCCTGAGACATTCCTCCTGCAGCCTCGAGAGTTCCGCCAAGAACATTGCGATCCGGTCCTCCCAGCTCTCCGCCCGGGCGGCTTCCAGTTGCTTCAAGCCGGAATCCGCGTCCGGCAACCGGTTGTCCGAGGCCGACGGTCCTGAAAGCGAAACTTGTTCCAGCCCTGAGTAGAGGCTATCCATGACCCACATGCCTATTTTTCCAACACTTTTGCGGTTCTCGGATTTCAGTCAGCGTTTATGCCGTGGGAATTAACCGTGTCAACCAAAACTTGACTTCATCCCAGTCGCCAGCTGCCATTTCTGGAATCCGCCGTATAACCTCGTCAGCCCCTTCCACTAAAGAGCAGTCCTTACTGTAGACACTCTGGGAAACGCTGATTGATTTGACACTCAGAAACGCAAAGCCCAGTTTGTTAGTTATCTTGCCCCTTGTGGCCCTAAGTATCCTTGCCTTGGCAATGTGTGCCTCAATATCCTTGCCTTGGTAAATCGTCTGGAGCATCAACACGGAGCATCTCCAGCTTCTTGCCGACTATCCGGGTTGCTCCGTAATCGTGCCCGGCAACGGGTGATTTTTCGGGGAGAACTCTTGCAAACTAACGGAGCCGGAGCGAGAAAAGCTCAAACATTTCATCGGCAAGCTGGTGTCCCATTTTTCGAGCAGATTTTTCGACGAATAACCGGTCCAACTCAACCTGAAACACCTCTTCCATTTTCCCCCCGTGAAAATAAGGGGGCTTCCCAACACTTTGCCGCATAGCTCGAAGCATCTGGCTCAAGAAGGTTTGAGCGACAAAATCGCGAAAAACTTCACGCAATTCGGGGTCGCCGGCAGACTGCTTGCCCGCTTGCGAGAGTTCCGACGCAATCTTCGACTGCGATAAAGAGTCCATCCAAACAGAGTGGAGAGCCGGTTGATGGATATTCATACAGGTTACACCCTCGCGGTCTTATTTCGGTCACAATCGGGAACGAACAGCAAACTTTTCCGGAACAATAGTCACTCGGTCACTCGCGGAGATACAAACAAGTTCCTTCTGCATGATCTTAGAAACCCCAGATTTTTGAACCGCGTTCTTCCATCTGCAGCGATTTGCCAGTTGTCAGATTACTTACTCATCTTTGGTCACGAGGATAGTCGGCAGACATCGGAGCAACCACTTTACCGGACTCGTTTTGGGGAGAGCCTTCAGGGAACTCGTTAGCGCGCTCAACCGAATCAAGCAAGAAATGTCATGTCCGGAGTTCGTGGTTTTTGGCTCCCCAGAAAAATTCCCCGAGTTCAACTGCTGCAATCCCGCAGGAAGCAAGGTTCTGACGAAGCCGAACCTGATTGAAGAAGCTCACCTCTCCTCGATGGGATGGGACCTTCCGCGGGTTGTCAGAGCACATACGCCCAAGCTCCCTTCACAAAGGGAAATATGCTTTGGGGGTAACTACTCGATGATAAGTCGGCCATAAAGTTTTCCCTGTCGGTCGATGGCCTTTATGATGTCGACGATATCTTCAGGAGGAACACGGACGGCGTTGAGGGCCTCCACCAACCCTTTAAGTCTGGGATTCTGCGGTTGTCGAGAATCCACTCCCGCAAACCCAGGAATTCCGGCGTTCGGACCTGCTTCGATGACCATGTTCTTATGAGTGACCACTACTGGTCCAATTTCCACTTCTCCCCCAAGGACGATGGTTCCAGAGCGTTCATGAATCACCACTGCCGGCCCCAACTGTGGCTCGAGGATTTCTACCTCCAAAACCTGAGCCAGGAAGTTAACCGGGTCGTCCCGGTAAAGAGCTGGCACCAAAACCTCAATAGCCACTTGGTCCACAGCACGGGCCAAGGGCTGATGGTTATTTTGAATGGAAAGTTCGGCGTTGATAGCGTTAGCCACCTCCTGAGCCACGTGAAACCCTGCATAGTTGTTGTTGAGCAAAAGGGTAATCCGACCAGTTGGGGCCACCGGCATCGCTACATCCTGGATAAGGCGGCAACCCTCGAAAATCCTTCCTGAGGTCAGGCTTTCAGGACTGTCCAAAGTGATGGGCCCCTCGGCCAAAGCTACCACCACCGGGTTACGGGAGGGAACCGGGCCTGTAAGCGGGGTGAGAAATAGCCGCCCTCCGGCCAGGCTCTTGGCGGAGATGGCACTGACGTAACAAGTCAGACGCTCACCCCGCCGGGCTCCAGCACCTGGCACTCTCGCGGTCACTACCACTAAAGCCACATTCTTGGCATCGCGGAGTTCTGCCGAGAGATTCGTGCCCACCGGGTTGCCCATCAGTTCCATTGCCGTTGCCAGGGCTCGAATCGTCGGCAGCGCGCTCGGACCGTCACCGGTCCCCTTCAACCCTGTGACCAAACCTAACCCTTGTAAGGTCAAATCCTCTTGTCCAGCCACACGACAGATGTTTCGTAACTTCACCGCACCAGCCGCATGGCCGGCGAGCACCACCGCGACCATAAGCAAAGCGGAAAAGATCCCTAAGGGAAAAGTGCAGTTCTTGCCCCAATTTTTGTCCCATATGCCCCGGTTCTTGCAATTTAGGTCCGGTGTCTTTCTCATAGGGAATTCCAACCCCCGCAGATTTGACCTCAGGCGAATCAACCAGTCCTGGCAGCCTCTGATGGTTACATTACTTTGCCTGGATAAACTCTGCTCCCGGAGTCCCGCAAGCTTGCCCGATGCCCCGCCTTCCCCCGTGGGAATAATCCGCTGCTCCAATGCTGTCACCGGTTTGTTCCTGCGAAACCTCCCTTAAGAGCATCTCTTCTAGAAGGGTTGGTATTCGTCCAACATCCGAGTGAACCAACCTCGCCGGTAGCCATCTCGCACATGCCCAATTTCTCGCTTAAATACTCTCAGACTTGCCACGTTTTCGCTTAAGACAGTATTGTTGGGCAGGACATCCTCCGGCCGCACCACTCCAAGAAGGGATATTTCCCAGATTTCCTCGTTGTTACGGAGCCATCGACGTCCTTCGAGCACAAGTGTTCCATTGGGACGGATGTCCACTACCTCGCAGGCGATTCGGAACTTCATAGCTCCCCGGCTCTGAAAATCCCCTTCGGCCCGAAATCTTTGTTCTACCTCGCCCGAGATTTTGGGGTCCCCTTTGGACTGCGGGTCGGGGATTAAGCTAAGCCCCTTAAGCAAAATCCAGTCTTTAAGAGTCCAAGCGGCGTTGGCGGTCTTTCGCCGGTCCAACTCCCCCTCGCTAATGACCTGGGTTTTCTCATCGACCACGACCACTATGATATCGTGCAATTTGACTGTCCGAGGTGGCGTGGGGGGCCGATAGGTCCATGAAGCCTCCGAGAGCATAAGCCCCCGAGGCTCTGGCGATAGCATCGGGCCGCGAGTATGCGTAGCAGCTCCCCCGGGGACCACCACCGGCCCGGGTCCCTGGGTTGTGAGGGCCGGATATGCCTCCGGCGGTACTCGATACACTCCACTCGGGGCCAGAAATCCCTGGTACCCCTCCATGCCCCCCTGTGAAGGGTAAGGCGGGATTTCCCCTGAGGAAAGCCACCAGGGGCTCCCTCCCGAAAGGGGCGAACTCGAGCTGCTACCGGCCGGCACAAACATCCCTGGGTGCGATCCCGAACCCCCTGTCTGGAAAGAGCCCCCTTGTGCCGGCCAGCTTTGTGCCTGCCCCAAGGAATTCGGAATTAACATTGCCAAAAGGTATAAACTCGCCAAAACCACACCCATCGGTCCTGCCCCCAAACTTGTTTTCCCGAAGAGCACTGCCGACCGCTTCCCCTGTCTCCAACCCCCCGCTATTTGTAAAACCATCGCAACCTCCCATTGCTGGTATGGCTCTGGCCAGAGGGGCCTCGGCGGAGGATATCGCCGGAAGCCCTTTCATAGTCTTCGAAACATTTGCACAGTTACCAAGTATGCCATTCGGATCCGGAAAAACGGGCTATACCGTGAGTCTATTCCGCGACCTCCCTAAACTTGTACCGCCTTCCCGGATAACTACGACAAGGGTAAGAATTCGAAACCGCTTCCGTGGATCAAATCCGTTCAGTATCGTCCGTGCTATGCTTGGCCAGGAAGTCTCTAAAGTCACCACCCGCTCGGAAACCTTTCCCCCAACCGAAGGGCTTCCGTTTTCCCGAGGGTTTACCGGTAGCCAAGGAGCCTGAGCTTTTCCCCGGCAAAAACTAAACCGAGTTCCGCATGGCGGGGTCCCAGCTGGAGACCAGTCGGCCGGCCTTTGGAGCGGAAGTTCTCTACCGGGCCAATTCAGGTTGGATGACGATCTCGACGGTCCTCGGCCCACAGACTCGGGCGGAATAGAGTCCCCGCTGGCTGGGTGCTTCTATCAGAACCGTGTCCCCCAACTGGCCATCCTGCCGGGCTTTGCCAACCGTTTTCACTTGAACGTTTGGCCCACGAACCCAGACGGTCACGACATCTCCCCGATTCACGAGGCGGTCCTGCCGATATCTGGAAGGAAAAGTCCCGGAAGTACCAGTGGTCCTTTCCCCCTTAACGGAAGAAACACCGTCCGGGACCGCACTTCTTACATCGGAGAGATCTGGGACCACATTTCTTACATCAGAGAAAATTCCGGAGGCCTCTCCAGGTGTCCCCTGCCCTCGGGAAACCGTTTGGGCAGAAGCGGTTACCAAGGTGCTCGCTCCGTGCCGCGGGTCCAACGGGAGATTATTCCCCTGCCGGGCGATAGGTACTCCGGAACTTCCCGAATCCCCCGAAATAAACACCCCATGTTCCTGATACTGCCTGGCCGCAGCCCTCCCCAAGTGTCCCGAGGCCAGGCTCACGCCTCCCGGGAACTGGTTATCGCTCGTCGGCGTCCCTGGCATGTCGCTATCTTTTCGTGCTGGTTCCGGAGTTACGGCCCGCAAATGGGGAGGCACTCCGGTACCCTCCCTAACCAGGGGAGAGCTTTGCAAGTCTTCCTTGGAGGGGAGCCTGGGTTCCTCATTACTCGCTCTGGCACCCAGTTCCCTTGCGATTGGGTGTCGCGAGGTAACCAGTAAGGTCTGGGGTGCCCCAGAGACAAACAGCTGCCGCCGGCTAAAACCTCGGCGAAGCAAGGTCTCAATGATTTCCTGCCGAGTCACGAGCCGGGCCCCTCCCGGTCGCGGAGCGGGGAAAAGTTCGTGCTGCTCAACCCAACGAGCCTCCTCCGGAGAACTTGCCCGAACATAAGCCAAGTCGCCCACCTTCACAACCGGCTCGGTCACCTCCGCATGGGACCGAAACTGTAATTCAACGGAGCCAGCGGGGATCACTCCCCCCGCAACCGGTGACATTGCCGCCCAGCCAACCAAAAGCATAACCCCCACCAATTTGATAAGACATGGAAATGAAAAGCACGGCCCAATCATGCCACTGGCTAAGGTACCAACCGATCTCAAGTAACTCATTTCTCGTTCTTTTACCCTTTTGTACAGATCACGGGCATATCGTGGACGGATTGATTCAAAACCCAACTTCCAGAAGAGGAATTCTCTTGATCTTGCTCCGACCCTGGACGCCCAAGCAAATTTCCACCCGGGCTCCGAAACCATAGCTCCCGATTGTCCCTCCCACCCTCCGGAGTCCAAAATCCAAAGCCCCACAATTCTTCGAGCTCCAATGAGTTACTCTCTAATTAGCTCCCGGTCCCCCAAGTGCTGAACTCCTGATTCATTACCGTGCTTGAAGGACTCCAAACCCGCTTAGTCCCTATACCTTGACAACTCCAGGGGCATATCCCTAACTTCCCGCTAGGCCCGGCCTCCCAGCTCTCTAAAGAAACCTCCAAATGACAAAACACCCCGGGAAGCCCCATCGGCCCAACCGAGTCCTCCTAGCCCGCTATCCCGTCGACAACAACAACGTTTGCCACCTTAATCGCGTTCTTTTCTTGAGGATGGTCTCCACATCGGAGCTAGGCCCGATTAATAATTTTCAGCTCTCTGCCGGCAGCGGGCCCGGTTCTACAGCCGCCGCATATTAGCCACCAGCTGCATGATTTCATCGCCGGCCTTCACCGCTTGGCTGTTAAGCTCGAAAGCTCGCTGGGTGGTTATCAGTTCAATAAGTTCCCGGACAGGTTCCACGTTCGATGCTTCCAACATGCCCTGTCGCAGCACTCCCAAACCATCTTGGCCGGGGGAACCGGTGATCGCAGGGCCGGAGGCGTCCGTCTCCGCGTACAGATTTTCACCAAGCTTAAGCAGGCCTTCGGGGTTAATGAAATTGGCTAACTCGATGGCTCCCACTTCCGTAAGAGCCGGTGAGCCCGGTTGTTGGACGAAGACTCGTCCTTCCGGCGTAACGGAGATAGCCAGGGTATCCTGGGGAATGGTTATCGGCGGTTCGAGGAGTCTTCCGGTGCCGGCCGAGCCAATCACCAGTTGTCCGTTCGCATTAATCGAAAACGTTCCGGCCCGGGTGTAAAGGATTTGCCCTGTGGGATCGGTTATCCTAAAGAATCCAGGTCCTTCAATGGCGACGTCTAACTGCCGTCCCGTCTCCTCGAAGGCTCCTTGCTGAAAATCCGTTTGAATGGAAGCAACCCGGGTTCCGAGTCCAACCGAAATCCCGGTAGCGGTTAATCCACCAGCAGTATCCTCCGCCCCAGGCAGTTTCTCATGCCGATAAAAAAGATCCTCGAAGTTGACACGCCCCCTCTTGAATGCTGTAGTTTCGATGTTTGCCAAATTATTGGCGATGACATCGAGTTTAGTTTCCATCGCCCGCATACCCGTGGCCGCCGAGTACAGGGCTTGCACACTCATCGTTTCCTTCTCCTTTCACTTGCTCGTCACCGATACCTCTGGGCCGAACTAGGCCACTCTTCCCCTCCACCCGGGTAAGCCCTTTCGCAGGCTATCTCCGCCTATCCAGAGGAGAAATTCTCAAGGCTGCATGTTGTCCCCAGAAAAGCTTTGTGATCCTAAACCCGAAGAAGTCGAGTCACCAAAGCACCCAGGGTGGAATCCTGTAGCTGGAGCATGTTGAGATTGGCCTCCACAGCCCGCGATGCCTCGATAAGCTCGACCATCTCCGTCGTAGGATGTACTGCCGACTCTTCTAAATACCCAGCTCGGACTTGCCGCGTGTTTTCAGGAATCGGCTGAAGTTCACCGCGAACCCGGTAAAAGGTTTCGCCGATCGGCACCAGCGATTGGGGATCTGCCGGACGGACAAGAGCCAAAGGCTGAAGCATCGCACCTTGGCGAATCACACCGGAAGGAGAAAGTTCCCAAGGGCCTTGTGTGGGATCAATCACAATAGGCTGACCTGCTTGGGAGAGAACTGGCAGGGGTCGTCCCTCAGCGTGCACTACCAATTGACCCGTAGCCGTCAGGCTGAAGTTCCCCGCCCGGGTCAGTACCGGCTCGCCATCACGATCGACTACGAAATACCCCTCCCCCACAATGGCAAAGTCAGTAGGAATACCCGTGTGTTTGATCTTGCCCGGCGAGGAGTCGAATGCTGTGTGCGATACCTCCGCGCCGCCCGGCAATTCCTCAAAATTAGCCCGCGGTGATGAAGAGTAGGATCCCACCTCAGAGGCACGAGCCTGCAGAATCGCCAATTGCCGGCGGAACCCCGGGGTGTCGACGTTGGCCAAATTATGAGCGATCACCTCAAGTCGCTTTGCCTGCACATGGGCTCCATCGGCGGAAAGATATATTCCATAGAACATCGGCTGGCCCCGGCCGTTGTGCCAGTTTTCTTCGCCAATACTTTTTCTCTGCATGCTTCATGACGAGGTCCTCTTTTCGAGGACCATAGCCCACCGGAAACTTTTTGGCCGAACCAAAGGCCTATATTTCTTTTGCCAAGTCCGGCCCGATAATCACCGGCCAATCCGGGTTTGCAAAGGCCGTACCAAGGTTAGTCCTCAAAAGCCCCAATGGGAAACGACGCGACACAAGTGCTTATCAAGAAGGGGGTTAAGAAGGAAATCCGAATTCGGAGGAAACTATCGGAGGAGCTAGGAGGGATGCTCCAGGTCTGTCCACCGGCAATTCCTGCCGATCGAGAACGGCGGTTTTTGCCCTAACCGGAGGGGTCAGTCCCCGTTATCCACATCCCCATCCGCGGGGCCATCCCAAATTTATTTTCGTGCTGCCGGCCGAGCCCACTTTTCGTGTTGCCGCACGAGCCCACTTTTCGTGTTGCCGCACGAGGCCACTTTTCGTGTTGCCCCACGAGCCCACCCCACGGCAAAACAGTCGAATAGCGGGCCTTATAGATCGGCCCTCGTGGACTGAGAACCCAGACCCTACGAAAAGCCAAAAAAGTGAATCCTTGAGACTCAGGAATTTGCCGCCCGAAGTGGCCAGAAAGAATTTGCCACCCGAAGTAGCCAGGGGCAACTCACTCTTGATCGTCCGGAGCCTGAGTCACTTCGTTAATGAGATATTTGGCTGCCGCAATCCAAACCTTCTCGGGCGATTCCTCTCCTTTCTGGATCGCCTGCAACAGCTGCAGGTCGGAAACCCACGCCGTATCCCCCGGTGCCATGAGACAGATACTTCCCGGCCGGTACTCATTGCAGATCTGCGTCCCTCGGAGATAAAACAACCGGTCACAAACAACAGTCGGAAATATTCGCATATGGGGCATGATATCGTTGGGTTTAAACCAGAGTTTGATCTCTCGTTCAGCTGCCGCCTCAGAATCAGATGCATGAACTAAATTGTCATAACGCTCACCGATATAGCCGCGTTCAGGATCCTCCAATCGAACTACCGTCCCCAGTGCCCGAATGCTACCCGGCCTTTTTTCGCGAGCATCATGAGGATTGGTGGGACCAGCGATCTCACGGATTTTTTGAACGGCGTTCGGACCACAATAGACAATTGCAATGACTCGTCGCCGCCGGGGTAGGTCTTTATAGTGAATCTTGCCCATTATGTAGTCGATCAGCATCGGGTAATAGGGTCGGCCCCGATGCTCCGCATAATGCATCTCCGCCAGCTCCCGGGTGACATGAACCACCTTCATTCCAGCAAAACGTAGCTGAGTATGAAACTCCGAGAATTGAGACAAGATGTAACCGGTTAACGACAACTTTAATGCATCCGGTTTTATCAGTACTAAAGTTTGCTCAAGTTCCGGCGGGAATGTCACCTTTCTGTACTCCTCGATTGCGTCCAACGGTTTTAAGCCACCACGCCAAAGCCCTGGTCAGTCTGTGAGAGAAACCCTTTATACCTCCCCAGTCGGGAATTACTCCCCAAATGGAAGTGTTAAATCGCCCACGGTTAAAGTGCTAACAAATTCCTCCCAAAATACCGATATTGGCCACTCCCCTGCAAGCAGCCTCGGAATTTCTATGTTCCCAGCAACTTCGGGGTGACCATCATCACAACTCCGGATCGGAAGGATCCGACAATCCATCTACGAGATTGTTGCCGCTAAAGAATAACCACCCTTCCACCAGTTACAAGAGGTTGAAATTCTCCGGTTGGCGGATCAATCAATGCCTTCCTTAAGATCGAACCCAATCCGAGGCAAGCCCAAACTTCCTAGCTTAATGCCTAAAAATGCCCACCTTTTTCCGTAATTCAAAACCCACTCCTGGTTCCTTTGCCCCCTCCTGGACCTGGATCGGGCGAAAGATCTGTCTTTAAAGCTAGCTAACTTCGAGCCTAGGAAAAGTGCTTTCTATCGGAGAGGTACATTGTATCTTCCCAACCCGGAGCCCTCGAGAACAGTGGGAAGGGCCAAATTTGAGTCCCAAAGTTAAAACAATGAGCAAGCCCAAGATAAGTTGCGAACATGATCTTCCGTAGCGAGCATGACCTTCGGTTCTATAGGAGAAATCTATTTCCAATTTGACTTCCTACCTATCTTCCCTTCGCTCATTTCTGAAGTAGGCAGCTTTCGTGACTTCTGGATCGATGAAGGAGTGCTACAAACTTGGGTCCTTCCACCTGGGCCCTGATCCGTGGAGAGTCTCACCGCCCGCCAGGGTTACCAATTCTAGCTGTCTCACCCCCCATTCCTTGGCTGAGCTAGGTCTCCATAATATGGCCTTCCGCGAAAACGCACTCCGGACTGGCCGATCACAACCTGGCCGCCGGGGTATCACTTCGAAGATCCGCAATCATATCCTCGGCTGCCCTTCGCACGGCACTTTGCCATCCCTTTTGCATAACCACGGAGCGATAAGCCGGGTTTTTGAAAGCAAAAATAATCCCTCGCGAATTATTAACAATGGCCCCCAAACCGCTCGAAAGGAAGGCCCCTGCCACGTCAGCAGCACTGCCACCTTGAGCCCCATAACCCGGCACCAAAATCCAGGCATGAGGCATCAACCGCCGGAGGCGGATTAGATCCTCGGGGTATGTTGCTCCCACCACGGCACCAACGAATCCAAGGCCGCATTCTCCGCAGGACTCCAGACTTTTCTTTTCGACCCATTCGGCCACTTTCTCATACAGGGGTATGCCATCTGTTCCAGAAAGATCCTGGAAATCGCGCGCACCGGGATTTGAGGTGCGGACGAGCACAAACACGCCGCATCCCCGCTCCCGAGCTGTGGTGAGAAACGGCTCCATGGCATCCCCGCCCAAATATGGCTGGATCGTAAGAGCATCTCCTGGCCAAGGAGCAGCTCCTTCTCCCCCCAAATAAGCTCGGGCGTACGCCTCTGCGGTGGATCCGATATCCCCACGTTTCCCATCGAGGATCACCAGCAGGCCCTTCGCTCGGGCATACCTGATCACGGTCTGCAAAGCCTCAAGGCCGGGAGGTCCGAGACACTCGAAAAAGGCAAGCTGGATCTTCACCGAGGACACCAGATCGGCAACAGCATCGATGACTTCCCCGCAGAACTTCTCAACCACACCAGCCTGCACCAACGGATTGGCCAGATCGACCCCGGCTACCAACTCCTCCGGAAGTTCGCTGACGCGGGGGTCAATTCCCACTATCGCCGGAGTTTTCTTAGCTTTGACTGCCTGAGCAAGTCGATCAGCAAAGTGAATGATACCACGGTCGGGACCTTTCTGAACCATTGGTACACTCCCAAAAATTGCGGATCCGAATCCGGGACAAACTCATATGAGTTGGAAGAATACTTGCTCGTACGGACATGCCCCAAGATGGACATACCGCGGCTCAATTACTGATTACCGATGCTATTGACCGACCAAATTAGCAGGGATTAACCAAATAGCTCTGGCATCGGACCGCCTGACACCGGAGCGAAACCGCCCAAGTTTAGGAAACACACCTTTCCCCGTGCAAATCGGCCGGTTCCTCCCACCCCATGCCGTTCCGCATTACTGATTACCGATACTAGTGACCGACCAAATTAGCAGGGATTAACCAAATAGCTCCGGCATCGAACCGCCTTACACCGGAGCGAAACCGCCCAAGTTTAGGAAACACACCGTTTCCCCCTTCAAATCGGCCGGTTCCTCCCACCCCTTGCCGTTCCGATCATGCCCTGGCGAAAAAGATCCAAAAGGGTACCAAGAATTGAGGATTATCCATATACTCCTAACTGAATAAACAATGTGCTCCAAATTCGGCCTAAAACTTCCCATGCCGCTTCGAACGGTGCTCACCGAATTGTGACCTATCTTCCCAGTTTCCGGAAACCACCGTCTTAAAGAACACCGGCCAGTGAAAACTCGAGTCCGAGCTGGATTCACCAACCACTTCGCCTTACAAGAAAATGGCCGACAGGTATGCAGCGACGGCCCCAGCACACTACCGCTCCCCGAGACCCCCGGCCGACTTGGGCGATCAAGGCAGGTCTAGGTGATGCACCGAAACGGTCGCAAAAAAACCCGGGACCCGTCCAAGAGGGGCCAGAAAAAGGATTCGAGCCCCAGACTAAACAGAATCCAGAGTAAACAAAATAAAAATCGAAACAGCCGCGGCCCCGGCGAAAAACCCACAGTGTGAGCCGCAAGTGAGAAATCCTCAATTAGCTCCGCCGGCTTCCTTAGATTCTGCCAACCCGCTGGATTCCCCGGAAATTCCCGTACCCCAAAATACCCCCCAGGCAACCAGAAATCCGTAGCAGGTCAGATCGCTACCCTCCTCCCCTCTGGCGAGAAGGGAGCCTTGGGAATCCAGGTGTTCGGGAGTCTTGGGCATCCACATCTTGTAGATTGGTCGGTTCAAAAGCGGCAGATATTGAGAAACCTATCTCTTCTAGGTAACAATCGCGGCCACCCCGTTTGCGATCCCAGCGGACCTTCCTTTGCTAGCATACTGTT
>Ga0308410_1001161_pt1 | contig 15101 bp, 9 predicted proteins | sample HotsprOSTMatCore_FD_203467 | JGI IMG/M metagenome (GOLD analysis project Ga0308410, IMG submission 203467) | Hot spring phototrophic mat microbial communities from Octopus Spring, Yellowstone National Park, Wyoming, United States -... | ecosystem: Environmental > Aquatic > Thermal springs > Hot...
GCCTCATCCCCTCTCGCCTCTCGCCCCTCGCCTCTCGCCTCATCCCCTCTTGCCTCTCGCCTCGCCCCCTCTCGCCTCATCCCCGCTCGCCTCATCCCCGCTCGCCTCCCCCCTCTTGCCGATCATCGCCAGAAAATCGGCGACGGTGAATGCCGGGTTGCGATGACGCTGCGGTTCGATCACAATATCGCAGATCGTTCTGTAGAGCGTGGCGCGGGTGTGCACCAGCTGCGGGTAACACCGCGCCAGTGTCGCTTCAGGTGTTTCGCCGGGGTGCGGCTGGTACATGCTGTTCCACACGATCGGGCGGGGGCACGTCAGGTATTCTTCCAGCAATCGCACCCGCAGATGCGGATCGTCTGCCAGATAGACCATGGTTGCGTGTCGCCTGATGCGCTGGATCAATGCTGCATCGAGATAGACGACGCTGCCGGTCATGTCGATGACAATCTCGTCTTCTCCGGCAATGCGCTCTGCAATTTGGGCCATCACTTCCTGTTCGCATGCGAGGTAGATGCGCTCGCGTTCGACGTAGTGCGTATCGTATGGAAACCCCATCCAGCGCCCGATGTCGTAGACAGTCACGGTATTGGCGCCGTGGAAGGTTCGTAAACGCTCTGCAATCAGGTCGTCGCAGTGCAGCGCGCGGAATCCAGCATCGGCGAGTCGCGCCGCCCAGCGCGACTTGCCAATGCCTGCCATGCCGATCAGTCCGATGACCACGCGCTACCTCTGGAGTTGTGCAGCGAGTTCCACGAATGCGTCGAGCGTCTCCGGGTTTGCCATGGCGTCGCGGTTGGCGGCTTTTTCGGGCGAGACGCCGCGCAGAATTTTTTTGATCGGCACTTCCAGTTTTTTGCCGTTCAGGGTTCGTGGCACATCGGGAATGGCGATGATGTCATCAGGGACGTGACGCGGCGAAAGCACGGCACGAATATGCGCTCGAATACGCTCTTTTAGCGCCTCGTCCAGGGTGACGCCCGGTTCGAGGGCGACAAACAGATACATGCTGGCTGTGCCATCAGGATTCTCCAGGTCGATCACCAGACTGTCACGCACGTCGGCGACGCCTTCGACGGCGCGGTACATTTCGCTCGTGCCCATGCGCACCCCATGACGGTTGATCGTCGAGTCGGAACGACCATAGATGACCAGCGTTCCCCGTTCGGTCAGTTTGACCCAATCACCATGACGCCAGACGCCGGGGTAGACCTCGAAGTAGCTGCTACGGTAGCGTGATCCGTCGGCATCTCCCCAGAAGAAGAGTGGCATAGAAGGGAGCGGCGCAGTGACGACCAGTTCGCCGACGTCGCCAACGATTGAGCGTCCCTGTTCGTCGAAGACCTCGACGCGCGCCCCCAGACAACGACACTGAATTTCGCCGGCGGTGACCGGCAGCAGCGGGCATCCACCGACGAATGCCGTGCAGACGTCGGTGCCGCCGCTGAGCGAGACCAGCCAGAGATCGCGTTTGAGGCGCCGGTAGACCCAATGGAATCCTTCGACCGGCAGCGGTGAACCGGTCGAACCCATCGCGCGCAGATGCGTCAGGTCGAACTCTTCGCCGGGGGTGATGTCGGCTTTGCGGCATGCCGTGAGGTAGGCGGCGCTTGTGCCGAACAGGGTCATACGGGTATTGGCGGCGAACCGCCAGAGCGCACCCATATCGGGCCAGGCGGGGCTGCCGTCGTACAGCAGGAGAGTGCTGCCCACCAGTAGACCGCTGACGAGGAAGTTCCACATCATCCAGCCGGTGGTGGTGAACCAGAAGAAGCGATCCTGCGGGCGAAGGTCGAGGTGCAGCGCGAGCGATTTCAGGTGTTCGAGCAGGATGCCGCCGTGTCCCTGAACGATGGGCTTCGGCAGACCGGTCGTACCGGATGAGTAGAGGATCCAGAGCGGATGATCGAAAGGGACCGGTTCAAACTGGAGCGGCGCATCGTGGTGGAGCAGTTCGTTCCACGAGATGGTATCCGCCACCTGCGCATCTGGATCGAGAGAGGAGACCAGCACAACTCGCTCGACGCCAGGAAGCGCTACGCGCAGTTCGGTGAGCGCTGCGCGGCGGTCGAAGGCGCGCCCGCCGTAGCGATACCCATCGACAGCGATCAGCACCCGCGGTTCGATCTGCCGGAAACGGTCGGCGATGCTGGCAACTCCCATTTCGGGCGAGCAACTCGACCAGATGGCGCCAAGCGACGCACAGGCAAGAAAGGCAATGACCGCCTGCGGGGCATTGGGCAACACAGCCGCCACCCGGTCGCCGCGGCGCACGCCAAGCGCCCGAAGACCGGCGGCGACTCCGGCGACCTGACGCTGGAGATCCACCCACGTCATTGTTTGAGGCGAGCCGCCTTCGGATTGGAAGATGATCGCGGGACGTTCGGCATCAATGTAGCGGAAGGCATGCGCCGCGTAATTGAGGGTTGCGCCGGGAAACCAGACAGCGCCAGGCATTGCGGCATCGGTGAGCGCAGCCTGGGGTGGCGTGGTCGCCTGCACGTCGAAGAAGTCCCAGATTGATCGCCAGAAATCGGACAGTTCCGCAACCGACCACTGCCAGAGGGCATGGTAATCGTCGAACCTCAAACCACGCGTGTGCGCCAGCCAGTCGATATACTGTTGCATCACACTGGCGCGCATCATGTCGGGGGAAGGCGACCAGAGCAGATCGCCTTCGCGGACAGTTTGCTCAGTCATAGACAATCACCGGTATCTTGTTATCTGCGCGCCAGGCGCTGGCGCAGCAGATGGTCGGCAAGCACGAGCGCCAGCATGGCCTCGGCGATGGGAACCAACCGTGGGAGCACCGTCGGATCGTGGCGACCGTGGATCTCGATGTCCGCCGGATTCCCCTCACGGTCAACAGTACGTTGCGGGCGGGCAATCGAAGCCGGCGGTTTGGCGGCGATGCGCAGCACGATCTCTTCGCCGGTGCTGATTCCGCCGAGAATGCCGCCGTGATGATTGGATGCAGTTCCAATCGTGCCATCGGCGCGACGCACAAAAGGATCATTGTGGTCGGCGCCGGTCATATACGCCACACCGAACCCTTCGCCGAACTCGACGCCTTTGATCGCCGGGATGCTGAACATTGCCTTGCCAATATCCGCCTGAAGTTTGTCGAAGACCGGTTCGCCAAGACCTGGAGGAACCCCACGCGCCCGCACTTCGACGACGCCACCGAGCGAGTCGAGACTGCGGCGCGCCTGTTCGACGCGCTCGACCATCAACGCCGCGACACGCGCATCCGGGCAGCGCATGACATTGCGCTCGATTTCGCTCTCATCGATCATCTCGGCTTTCAGATCGCCGAGTTGCGCTGTCCAGGCAATGACCGAAATGCCGTGATGCGCAAGGAGGATCCTGGCAATCGCGCCGCCAGCGACGCGCCCGATTGTCTCGCGCGCACTGCTGCGCCCGCCGCCGCGCCAGTCACGAAAGCCATACTTGGCGTCCCACGTATAGTCGGCGTGACCAGGGCGGTAGAGGTCTTTGATATTTTCGTAGTGCCCCGGCTTCGCATCGGTGTTGAACACCAGCATGCTGATGGGAGCGCCGGTCGAGCGTCCCTCGAACACCCCCGACAGGATCTGCACCCGGTCGGCTTCCTGGCGCGCTGAGGTCACCCGGCTCTGCCCGACCCGTCGGCGATCCAGTTCACGCTGAATGTCCTCTTCCGAAATCTCAAGACCTGCGGGGCATCCATCGACCACGCACCCAACCGCCGGTCCATGCGACTCACCCCAGGTAGTCAGTCGAAAAACCTGTCCAAATGTGTTTCCAGACATGGGTCCTTTATCCTCGTTCAACGTTTGTTCTGCGACGCCAGGCGTTCGATCAGCGCGCGATCTTCTGCCAGACCGGGTTGGTTGGGCGCCGCCTGGAGCGCGCGGTCGAGCGCCGCGCGCGCCTTATCGAACTGTTTCAACCGCGCATACGCCAGTCCCAAAGCGCGCAAATATGTTATGTCGCGGGGAGCCTTTTTGACTGCCCATTCCCATTCGAGCGATGCAGCATACCACATCCCACGATTCTTGAGCGCAACGCCATTGTTGTAGTGGATCACATGGTCGGATGGCTTCACAATATGACGAAAACGTTCGATCCTGCCGACGACATCATCGTAACTGGCGACGGTGAGCGCAATAGCGGCGATGTGCGCTGCAATTGCGCCGATTGCAACGAGCCTGACGCCGGATTGCAGCGGGGGCGGCCAGTCCGGCGGGAGGGGCGTCGCGCCGATCAACCGTTCGAGGACTTCTATCATCGCATCGGGGCGCGCAACGAGCGCAAGAGCGCCGATCAACCCCGCCACCGTCAACCCGGTCGCCAGGTACAGTGTCCAGACAGAGCGTTGACCCAATGGTTGCGCGACCGACAAGCCGATCAGAGCAACCAGCGCGAGGAGGACGGCTGGTATCAGGATGCCGATGGGGAAGCTGCGCGCCGGGTTCTCTTGATAGAGGAACGTGCCGAGGGCAGGAAAGACGAGCGCAATCAGCAATGCAGCAATTGCACCACCGCGCCACAGCCAGACCAGCGCCTGCACGAGCGGTGATCGATCCCCCGATGAAGCGACCCGCACCAGCAGGCTCCCGCCGCACTGCGTGCAGCGGCGTTGCGCTTCGACCGTTGGCGCTGCGCAGTAGGGGCAGGGAAGCGTTGCATCATCCGTTTCGATTGACGCCAGCCGCGCGGCTGATGTCGTCTGAACGCGACTGGTTGCAGTGTTGCCGGTTGGAGCGGCAGCGCGTCCAGGCGCTGGCGGCGGTGACGGAGTTGAGGCGTTTCGGCTGGCAGGCGCGGAGGTTGGCGCCGGAGAGGAGCGGATCGCCGCCTCTCGCGCCAGCGGCGCAGCCACAACGTCTGCCAGCGTCGCCTGATACGCCCGCAAACGTGCAAGTGAGAAGGCGGCGGCATCGATCTCGCGTTCAGTGCCGCCGCCAGACCGTTCTGGCGACGGGAGAGGCGGCAACGGAAGACCAACGCGCACGTGCAGCCATTCCAATCCCTGGCGGGCGCGCGCATTGGAGGGGTTCAGCGCCAGAACATTTTCCAGGCAGATTTTTACATCGTTGGGATCATCAACGACCCCCGACAGCCAGAGCCAGGCGCGTTCGTTGCGCGGATCCGCTTCCAGCGTGCGCATCAACAGAACACGCGCATCATCACGGCGACCATCACGCGCTGCTGCGATTGCCTGGTGCAACGTATCGGCATTCATAGGCGTATCCTTCGACGATGCCACAACCAATCGTCACCGTTCCCAGACGACATTGCCTTCGAGGATGGTCATCTCAGCATGCACCGTATGGAGCGCCGATGGATCGATTTTGAACGGATCGGCGGACAGAACGGCAAGGTCCGCGAGCATACCGGTTGCGATCATCCCCTGTTCGACAGTTGCGCCAGCGGCAACCGCGCATCCGTGGCAAAAACCGCGCACCGCCTCCTCGACCGTCAGGCGTTGTTCAGGATGCCACCCGCCATCCGGTGTTCCATCCGGTCGCTGGCGGGTCACTGCGGCATGGACGCCGAGCCAGGGGTTGAGCGGCTCGACCGGCGCATCGGAGCCGAAGGCGAGCGTTGCGCCAGCGTTGAGGAGCGAGCGCCAGGCATACGCATTGGCGCAGCGCCGTCCCCAGAGTTGGTCGGCCATCTCCATATCGGCAGTGCAATGGATCGGTTGCATCGAGGCAATGACGCCGAGACGCGCGAAGCGCGGCAGATCGTCCGGGTGCAGCGTCTGACAGTGCTCGATACGGTTGGGAATGGCAAGAGCGGGAGCGCCGGGCAACGCCGCTTCAATAGCGTCGAGCACTTTCCGGTTGGCGGCATCGCCAATGGCATGCACCATCACCGCCAGACCGCCGTGGATCGAGCGGCGCACCGCGCCCGACAATTCCTCGAACGGCAACACAGCGATGCCGCGATTGCTACTCCCCTCGTATGGCGCAAGCATTTCTGCGGTTTGCGAACCGAGCGATCCATCGGCAAACATCTTGACGCCGCCGATGCAGATCCAGCGATCACCAAGCCCGCTGTGCAGCCCCAGCGCCAGCGCCGCATCGAGAGCGTCGAGACCGAGATAGACCAGACAGCGCAGCCGGAGGTGACCGCGCTCACGCAGCGTTTGCAGATCATCGAGCGTCATTCTGCCGTCACCGGGGGTCATGCTGGTGGGAAGATGCATGCCGACCATGCCATAGGAATGCGCTTCGGCGATCGCCCCGCGCACCGCCGCCAGACGCGCCTCCTGATCCGGTTCGGGAATATGGCGACGCACCAGATCTGTGGCTGTTTCCAACAGAATGCCAGTCGGTTCACCATGCGCGCGCTGGATGGCGCCGCCGACCGGATCAGGCGTATCAGCGGCAATGCCCGCCAGACGCAGCGCTGCACTGTTGACCCAGGCGGAATGTCCGTCCTTCCGCGAGAAATACGCCGGTCGATCGCCAACGACTGCGTCGAGGTCAGCAGCGTTGGGCCAGCGTCCCCAGCGCGAATGATCCCAGCCGCGCCCCTGCACCCAGGCGCCAGCGGGGAGGTGTTCGGCTGCTGCGCCGATCCGCTGCAACGCCTCGTCGAGGGTTGTCGCATCGTCGAGCCGGACGTTGCGACGCGCGAGCGCGTGCGCAATCAGGTGAACATGCGCATCGGTCAGCGCTGGAACAAGTGCGCGACCGTTGAGGTTGATCCCCTCGGCGCGACCGGTGACGGCGGCGCGCACTTTGCCCTCGCTGCCAACGGCAATGATGCGTCCATTGCGCACCGCGACCGCCTGAGCGCGCGGGTGAGCAGGATCGAGCGTGTACACAGGACCGTTGTAGAGAATGATGGGATCGTTCATAAACATTATCCAACGGGCGCTGGAGCGCATACGGATGAGGCGTCAATGGTATGTATTCGCATGGTACGGATAGAGTGTGGAGTTGTCAATGACAGAACGTATGTCAGGGCGGAGGCGTTCAGAGTGAATTGAAAGGTGGATATGGAACGTAGAGCCGTTGCACTGCAACGGCTCTACACCAACCCATTGCACGAAAACCGCGCAGAGGCGCCCTGGAGAAGGTGGTGCATCGCCACGTCGTGCATCCGCAAAAGGAGAAAGGATGCTGGGTGGTAATGAATCCGCCACCTCAATCTGGTACAATTAAGCAAATATAAAGCAGGCATGTGTGATCCGATAACCCATAACTCATAACCCCTGACCCCTCAGCATGAACGAAGCCGAAGCCCTTCAGTCCGACAATGAAGCCTTGAGGTTGCGCATCCGCAATCTTGAGCAACGGCTGTTGGAAGCACGCGCTACCGCTCGCGCGCCACGCGGCATTTCTGTGCAAAGTGACGACTACTTTGCCGCTTTTCACAAGACGGTGCTGGCGATTATGAACCGTCTCGACATCAACGACGTGCTGGAGGCGATCGTGGAGCATGCCGCGCGCCTGGCGGGCACAGAACATGGCTACCTTCACCTTCGCCGGTCGGATGCCGAATTGATGGAAATGAAGGTTGGAGTTGGTCGATTTACCCTGAATCGCGGTTGCGTGATTGCGCCTGATGAGGGGATCTCCGGGCGCGTCTGGCAATCCCGCGAACCGATGATGGTAGAGAATTATCGGACGTGGGAAGGGCGTATCGAGCGGCTGGAAATGATCGATTTCGGCGCAGTCATCGCAGTGCCGTTGACACTGGGCGAGACGATCATCGGGGTGCTGGGAGTTGCCTATGAAGCATCGAATCCGTTCGATGTTCGCACCATTGCTGCACTATTGACGCGCTTTGCCGATCTGGCTGCCATCGCTTTCGACAACGCCCAATTATATACCGCCGCGCAGGAAGAGTTGGGTGAGCGACGCCGCGTTGAAGCGGATCTGCGGGTCACGACGGAACAGTTGAGCGATGTCTACACCATCACGCAACGACAGGCGCAGGAGTTGCACCTGCTGGAGCAGGTGCGTGCGGCGCTGGCGCGTGAGATCGATCTGCCCTCCGTCTTCAGGACTGTGGTCAAATCGATTGCCAGCACATTCGGTTACACCCAGGTATGCATTTATCTCCGCGAATATGATGAACTGGTGCTGCAACATCAGGTTGGGTATCATTTCATCTACGAACGTATTCCAATCGGAACCGGCATCATCAGTCGAACCATCCTGAGTGAATGCCCGACACTTGTCGCCGACGTGAGCGCTGACAAAGATTTTATTGGCGTCATCGACGGCGTTGTGTCCGAAGTGTGCGTGCCGCTCCACCACAAAGGGAAAGTCATCGGCGCGCTCAATATCGAGAGCAGGCATGGAGTTGTTCTGACCGAAGACGACCTGCGTTTGATGACCGAACTGGCTAAGCATATCAACGTCGCTATCGAGCGCGCCAGGCTCTATGAACAGTTGTGGCGACACATTCAGCAACTCGATGCGCTGTATAGCATTATGGGGGATATTACCGGAAACCTGAACCTCGATGATGTGCTGCGAACGATTGTCGAACGAATGATTGGTCTGATCCGCGCAGAGCACGGCGCTCTGGCGTTGTATGATGCACAACGCAACGATCTGCTCGTCTATCTGAGCGTTAATATGGATTATGACTATGCCATGGTGCGTCTGGCGTTGGGAGAGGGGGCGATGGGCCAGTCGGCGCTGAAACGCCAGCCGGTTGTCATCTACGATTATCGATCATGGGGTGAGCGATCCCTGAAGTGCGAAAATGAGTCGACGGCGAATGTCCTGGCGGTTCCGCTGCTGGCGGGCGATGAACTGATCGGCGCTATGAGTGCTGGAGACAGCAATCTCAAGCGCGTCTTTACCGAAGATGATGTCCGTCTGCTCGTCATATTCGCCCAGCAGTCGACGATTGCAATCAAGAATGCGCGTTTGTTTGCAGAAGTGCAACACCTGGCGATCACCGATCCGCTGATGGGGATTTACAACCGCCGCTACTTTTCTGTCGCGGCGCGGCGCGAGTTTGAGCGTGCGCGACGGCATCAGCACCCTCTGGCGGTGATCATTGCCGATCTCGATGATTTCAAGCGAATCAACGACGCCTATGGTCATCCTGTTGGCGACCGGGTGTTGCAGACGGTGAGCAACGTGTTTCGCGGTGAATTGCGTTCCTGCGATCTGCTTGCGCGCTATGGCGGCGAGGAGATTATTGCGCTCTTGCCGGAGACCAACCACGAAGGCGCGGTGTGGGTCGTTGAGCGTCTGCGCCTGATACTGGCGCAAACCGTTGTCGTTGCAAATCAGGGAGCAGTGCGGGTGACCGCCAGTTTTGGCATCGCTCTCTTTACCGATCCATACGATATACCAGACATCGAGTCTCTGATCGCCCAGGCGGATCAGGCGTTGCTCCAGGCGAAACAGGCAGGTAAAAACCGCGTCGAGGTCTGGTGCAACAAGGCGCCAGTCACATAGGATGACACGCAGCATAAGAGCGCCGCCAGCGACCCTGGCGACGGCAGCGACGGAGAGGCGCTCCGTGTGACCGCCCGGATGTGACCATCACCGATGGGTGGCTGGCAGTGCCCGGCATCACGCTGGATGCGCTTACCAGAGGGGGTGCGAGCATGAGCCGCCCCGCCCGACGCTCAAGCGTCGGGCTGAAAGCACGAAGGGCGCTGCCGCGCCCGCGCCGGTGCGTGCGGGTGATCCGCGTCAGCCCCGCGCCAGCGGGGCGTCGTGCGCTCAGCGCGGGCGTTCACGTCCGCGCGGGCGTTGCTCGCCCTGGCGCATGCGCATGCGGCGGAACCAGCCCCGCCGCCCCGCCCGACGCTGAACCGGCGGGCTGGGCGCACGACGGGCGCTGCCGCGCCCGCACGCTGGGGGATGCGCATGCGGAGCGCTCACCTTCTTGTCAATGCATGACTGCACCCTACCAGAGGCGCCCGGTTGCCGCGCGGTGGCTGCGCCAACCGCCAGGGTGACGGTTATCTGCGCCAGCCGATTCGAGTTGCACCCACACCCGTTGTTCGATCAGAATGCCCTCGCTGGTTGTCACGCGCAGGCGTAGCGTATACGCTCCTGGCGTGTACTCGCCTGTCTGCCAGATGCCCAGAATGCCGTCACGAATCGCTTCGCCGCGCGCGATAGTGCGCCAACCTGCGTCGGGGTCTCGTCCGGGCGCGATGTCGAGCGCATAAACGCCAAGCGCTGCACCGCGTATATACACCAGCGGATCGCGCACGGTCGTGTTGGTGATAGGTTGAGAGATCTGCGCAATGCTGCCGCCTTCACGTCCGACGCTGACGTCTGGCGGCGGGCAGTACTGCTGTGGCGGTTGCGGGATACCGTTCGCCTCGGCCCACGCGCGAAACGCCGGCGGGTACACGACAAATGTCACCTGTCGGACACGCTTCGGCGGCGTGTATGACGCCGCCAGGCATCTCCCATCATCGGACACGCCGACCGTCAGGAGGATCACGTCGCTGGTGCGCGGCTCGGTTCCTGCCACGAATCGTTCTTTGATCGGTCGGGGGCAATGGTCGCCGGCAAGCGCGCCGGTATCGGCGCAGATCATCACTTCTCGAACGCCGTCTGGCGGCTCGAATGTCAGGATGGGGCGTCCCTGGTGGTAACGCTCCATTATCGCGCGCCAGATGACGCCAGCGCCGTTCGACCCGGCCACCTCCTGCATCGGTGAGTTGTCGTTGTTGCCGACCCAGACGCCGACAGTGATGTCGGGCGTGTACCCGACCGTCCAGGAGTCACGCCACTCGTTGCTGGTGCCGGTTTTCGCGGCTGCCGGTCGTCCGTCGGGAAGTTCCATCACATTGTTTCGCCCGAACATATAGCGGCGCGCTGCGTTGTCGCTAAGGATGTCGGTGATCAGGTAGGCGATCTGTTCGCCGTAATCGCCGAGTGTCTGGCGACCGGGGGTGTCGCTAGCCATCTCGAGCGTCTCGCCGCGCGCATTGGTGATTTTCAGGATAGCAACCGGCGGACGGTAGCGCCCGCCGTTGCGGAAGGCGTTGTAGACCGTCGTCAGATCGAGCAGGCGAACTTCGCCGGCGCCAAGCGCCAGCGGCAGACCGTAGCGCTGCGGATCGTTCAGCGTCGTGATCCCCATTCGATGAGCGAGCGACACAAATGTTTCAATACCAACATATTCGAGTGTGCGCACTGCCGGAATGTTGAGCGAGTTCGCCAACGCCATACGCAACCGTTGCGGACCATGGAAAGCGTTGTCGTAGTTGCGCGGGGCATAGACGGTTCCATCACCAGCTGGATAGGTAACCGGCGTATCCCATATGATCGTTGCAGGCGTCCACCCACGCTGGAGTGCAGCGGCATAGACGAGAGGCTTCAACGCAGAGCCCGGCTGGCGCGGCGCGAGGGTCACGTTGACCTGCCCATCGATCGTCGGATCGTTATAGTCGATGCTCCCGACCATGGCAATAATCTGTGCATCGGGGGTGAGCATCACGACCCCGGCGTTGGTAGCATCGCGCTCGCGCAGCGGCGTGTATCCTGGTCCACCTTCACGGATCCACTGGCGCGCGATGCGTTCCGCTTCCGTCTGCCACAGCGGGTCGAGCGTGGTCACGACCCGCAACCCGCTGCGATAGAGCGTTTCCGGTCCGTATCGATCTTCGAGCAATTGAAGCGTGTAGAACACAAAGTGCGGTGCGATGATGCCGGTTTCCTTCGATGCAAAGCGAAGCGGCTCATCGAAGATCACCTCCACCTGTGACTCGGTCAGGTAGCCATATTTGACCATCAGATCGAGGGTTGTGCGCTGCCGCTGTTTCGCGCCCTCCAGGTTGCGCAGCGGGTTGAGCGTCGTTGGCGATTGGGGAAGACCGGCGAGCAACGTGGCTTCGCCTGGCGACAATTCCCACACATGTTTGCCGAAGTAGGCTTGCGCCGCAGCCTCGACGCCGTATGCCCGGTTGCCATAGTAGACTTCGTTAAGGTAGATGCCGAGGATCTGCTCCTTGCTGTAGCGACGCGATACTTCGATTGCCAGAATGGCTTCGCGGAGTTTGCGATCAAGGGAGAGAGCGTCGCGCTCGTCGGGTGACAGCAGTACGTTCCGCACCAGTTGCTGCGTGATCGTCGAACCGCCGCTGACGACATCGCCTGCCTGGTAGTTGAGGATCAGCGCGCGCAGGATGCCCCGCAGATCGACGCCGGGATTGTCCCAGAAACCGGCATCCTCAACAGCGACCGTCGCATCGATCAGGACACGGGGGATGCGCTCGAAGGGGACAACGGTTCGCCTGCCGCTCAGTGGGTCGACCAGTTCGTAGAGCACAGTTCCATCGCGTGCGTAAATGTAGCCTGTCTCCGATGAACGGCGCTGTCCGATCTGCGCCGGATCGGGCAGATCGCGGCTGTAGTGGCGGTACACGATGATGATCACCGCCGCCGCCAGAATGATGCCCACAATAGTCAGTTTGACGAGAGCCAGGAACAGACGCCAGATGAAGCGCACCAGCGCCGCCAGGCGTCGTCGGTAGACCGGATTGACCGGTGTTTCTGGCGTTGTGTGGTTCCTGTGACGCATATGGTTAGGGGTTATAGGGTTTGGAGGTTAGGGGGTTAAGGGTTAGGGGTCAGGGGTTAGATCGCTTGCCCTCACCTTCCTCCTTCCCCTTCAACGTTCAATCTTTCACCTGCCACCTCGTGCCCCGCCCAACGTGCATCATTTTTATCCGTATCGCACCCGGACGTTGCACGGCAACGTCTCTACCTCCCTTTCCACGCACGACGTGCAACGTGCAATGTTCAACGTTCAACGTCTATCCAGGAAATCCACTCCTGTTCCAGCGTCGCCAGGTCCTTTCCGTAGATCGTCTGATAATCCGCCGACCCCGGGACGCCGGCGCCGGTGACGTACAAGGCATCGAAGCGCTCGCGCCCATATCGACCGATAAGGAACTCGACAAAACTTGCCCACTGGTAGTAGAGCGCATTCATAACGGCGACACCGCGCCCGGCATAATGTGTGGTGAGCGGGTAGAAGACGCCGTTGGCACGCTGGTTTCGGACGTGGCTGCGGAAGTCGGGGTGACCGCCAAGCCAGTATTCTCCCGCAGCCCATGTTGCCAGACCCTCCGAGAGAATCAGGTCGGCGCTGAGGTGTCGTGGTCCATACCGATCCTGTTGCAGTTGGTGCACATACTCGTGCGCTAAAATGGCGATTGCCCGCCCACGACCAATGTTGTCGCATGTGAAAACCTGAACTTTGCGGATGTCGGTGTAGGCGATGCCGCTCAACGCACATCCGCCATCCTGTACGAACGCAACGGTCAGCGGAGATGTCAGTGAACCCCCGAAACGCATAGTGACGTATTCGTAGGCACGACGCGATTCTGCATCGAGTTGAGCGCGTTCCGCTACGTAGAGTCCATCGCTCACGACGATCGTCAGCAGCGATGAGTCAGCGACAGGCATGGCAACTGCGCCGATCGTTGGAACCGCCTGGCTGCCCTGGTTCCAGCGCGACAGCACGAACGCCTGCGGTTGATTGAAGATAATCAGGGCGATACAGGCAACAATGGCAATCAGGGCAAGCTGATTAATTGAAAGCGAGCGATAGTTCATAGCGCAGGTATTGTAGCATGGCGGATGCCGCATCGATCTGCTGTGCGCCACCGCTCAGTCCAACAGCTCGAATAAAAGCATTGATCCCTGGTGATGCTTCCGCTCAGCGCGCGTTTGGACATGCGCTCCTTTCTCCATCAGGCAAGGGCATATTCGTGCAGAGAAGTCCATTACTCCACTCCCCGGAAGACACGAATCCAGGCCGATCCTGAAAGATTCATTGACACCTATGCTGCTGCGGACTACAATATCCGCTATTCTATCGAGGAGCACGTCTATGGGACTCTATCCGCCCGATGATCCATTTCTCATCAAGGCTTCTCTTTTCGGTATTCCTGTCGTAGTGCGCTGGTATGGCGTCATTATCGTCAGCGGCGCGATGCTGGCGGGATGGATTGCAGCCAGGCGCGCGCAACGACGCGGGTATGATCCGGAGCATATCTGGAACCTGCTGCTGGTTGGCATGGTATTCGGCATTATCGGCGCGCGCGCTTACTATGTGCTGTTCGAATGGCCCCGCTTCGCAGGCGCATCGTGGCTGGAGATTATCAACCCGGCGACGGGCGGGCTGGCAATTCACGGGGCATTGATTGGTGCAGTGCTTGCGGCGGCGCTCTACACGCGCTGGCATCACCTGCCGTTGCGCATTTTTCTCGATATTGCGATGCCACCTTTTCTGCTGGCGCAGGCGATCGGTCGCTGGGGCAACTTTATGAACCAGGAGGCGTATGGCAGTCCGACCAACCTGGGCTTTGGCGTTCTGATCGATGAACAGCACCGCATCGGTCCATACCGTGATATGCAGCAGTTCCCGCCCGATACGCTCTTCCACCCGACATTTCTTTACGAGTCAGTCTGGAATCTCGTCGGCTTCGGGATGCTGATCTGGCTGGAACGGCGATTGCACGACTGGTTGCGCCCTCTTGATATTGCGTTGCTCTATGCGATCTGGTATGGCCTGGGGCGATTCTGGATCGAGGGATTCCGCACCGACAGCCTGTGCCTGAGCGGAATCGGCGGCGCGTGCGAGGGATCGCTGCGCGTTGCACAGGTCATCAGCCTGCTGCTGGTTGCTGTTGGAGTCATCGGCTTGTTGATCAATCATCACTATGCCGCCACCCATACGACGCAACCATCGCAAGGGACATAGTCGTGTGTTGGAGGGTGCAGGGTGCAGGGTGCAGGTTACATGTGGGAAGGTGATCGTTGCAGGTCGCAGGTTGAAGGTTAAGGGTTGAAGGTTGCAGGTGAGAACGTGGGCAGGCGGGGAAGTATTTCTGACCCCTGACCCCTAACCTCCCCGCATGATGCTGATGAACAGCGCCACTCCCGCACTCAGCAGCGCAATCAGCGCTATTGCTGCTGGAATGATGACTGGCAACCCATCCCACCCGGCAATAGCCGCCGCGATCGTCAACCCCGCCAGCCCCAGCGTTGCCGCCAGGATGATCAGACCGAGCGCGATGCGCGTGCCTGCCTGTGAGAGCGCCGCCGATGTACGCCGCGCTTCGAGATCGCGGGTTTGGATGCGGAGTTCCCCTTCGTTCA
>Ga0308410_1001162_pt1 | contig 15082 bp, 14 predicted proteins | sample HotsprOSTMatCore_FD_203467 | JGI IMG/M metagenome (GOLD analysis project Ga0308410, IMG submission 203467) | Hot spring phototrophic mat microbial communities from Octopus Spring, Yellowstone National Park, Wyoming, United States -... | ecosystem: Environmental > Aquatic > Thermal springs > Hot...
GATCCGGCCGCTCGCCGAGGTGGAACGCGAGGCGATCGAACGCGCGATCGCGCTCTGCGGCGGCAACATCGCCAAGGCCGCCGCCCATCTCGGCGTCAGCCCCTCGACCATCTACCGCAAGCGCGCATCCTGGGGCGACGGGCCGGCCGCGGGGCTGTCGGAGGTCGCCGAGTAGCCGGCCTCGCCGAGCGCCCCCTGTGCCTCGCGCACCGCGCGCGCGAGGGCCTCGATCGCCTCCACCAGCGCGTCGCCGTGGCCCTGCCGCGCGGCCGCCGCCAAGTGGTCAGCTGCCGCCGCGAGGGCCACGAGGCCGACGGATCGCGCCGCAGCGCCCAGGGCGTCGGCCTCGCGCGCCACGCGCGGCGGCATGTCGATGCCGCGCAGGATGGCATCCACGCGGCGATGCATCTCGCAACGGACCAGCGCCACCACGGCGCGGGCGCGTTCCGTCCCGAGCGTGGCGTGCAGCCGGTCGAGGATCGCCCGATCGAGCACCGGGGCGGGGGATGGGCCGGCCATGCACAGGGTCTCCGGCGATTGGTCTCCCGCTCACGCAAGAAATGCGCCAGACGGTCAGCCGATCGGCCGCGGCAGCCTCGCCGCGCGCGCGATCACCTCCCGCGTGCGCTCCCACAGCGAGAACCCCTCGAGGGCGCCGATCGGCGCCCAGGTGGCGCCGGCGCAGTCGTCGCCGGGCACCGGCTCGCCGGGGCCCGCCTCGGCGGCGAAATCGACCAGCGTGTAGTGGGAGACGACGCGGCCCTGCGCGTCGCGCTGGATCGAGTCGATCACGTCGAGCAGCACGAGCCCCCCGGCGGGCGCAAGCCCCGTTTCCTCGGCGAGTTCCCGCCGCGCGGTCTCGCGCACGGTCTCGCCGAGTTCCTGCGCGCCGCCGGGCAGCGACCACTCGCCGAGCCGCGGCGGCTTGCCGCGGCGGATCAGCAGCACCGTGTCGGCGCGCAGCAGCACCACGCCCACCCCGACCCGCGGCAGGGACGGGTACCCGTGCGGGGTCAGGACGGGTTCTCCGCCGCGGCCCGCAGGTCTTCGAGCCGGTAGGTCAAGACGTCGGCCTTCCAGTCGGCGATCTGGAACGCCCAAGGGCCGAGCCGCTGCGCCAGCCGCTCCGCCTGTTCGCGCGCGGCCTCCAGGGTCAGCATCTGCTCGGGCGGGTTCTCGGGCAGCGGCGCCGGCGGCTCCACCCAGGACGCGGAGACGATCGCCCAGCGCTTGTCGTCGGCCCTGACCACGCGGATCGCGAGGGCGAGGCCGTCGAACGTGATCACCTGCGTCTCGCCCGCCTCCTCGGCCTGGGCGAGGTCGGCCGCGGGGCGGACGTCGTTGAAGCTGAACCACTCGAGGGCGCGCGGCAGGTCGTCGACCTTGTACTGCTCGGGCCTGAACGCGTCCGGCGCGTCGGCGACCGCGGCGTGTTCGGCGGCGGGATCGGCGCGGACGACCGTGACGGGATCGGAACCGGCGCGCCGCGCGGTGACACGCGCGACACGCTGGCGCTTGATGTCCAGGATCTCGCGCTCCACCCACAGCATCGGGTCGGCGTCCAGCCGCAGCGCCCCCTCGGCGAGATAGGTGCGGTTCTCGCCCGGGCGGCGGATATAGATCGCCTCGGGCAGGTTGCCGGCGGTGCGGATGCGGCGCCGCCCGACGATCAGCTCGGCGATCGTCGCACCCCGGCCGTCCGTCACCGTCAGGAGCAGGCTGGTTCCGCCCGCCACCGTCACGTCCTCCAGCCCGAGCCGCGCGAAGAGCTCCGGGTTGCCGGTGCGCTCCTCGATCAGGCGCAGCTCGGCGAGCCCGGTGAACACCTCGCGCACGCGGTCGGGGCGGGCGGGGTAGTGGCTGCGCTCGGCGATGCCCCAGGTGCCCTCGCGGCGCTCCAGGGTCACCGTGCCGTCGTGGCGGCGCACCTCGATCCGCGCGGCGTTCGCGAGGCGCGGCGTGATGTCGGGGAAGACCGGCGCGCCGATGACCGCGGCCTCGGTGCGCGGCGCTTCGCGCTGCCACACCGCGACACCGATCGCGGCCACGCCCGCCAGGGCTGCGGCGCCGAACAGCACAAGCCTGCCCCGCCTCATCCGCGCCTCCCGTTCCGCTGCCGCCGGCACGCCGGCTTCACGCCGCGGCCTCGTGCGGCTCCCGGGCGCGCCGCGCGCGGCGGCGCACCCGCCAGATCCCGAGCGCGATCGCGATCAGCGCCACCACCACGGGCACGGCGACGATGTTGGCGAGCCGCAGCGTCGTCTGCAGCCCCTCGATCTCGCGGCGGAGGTCGCGCTGCACCGCCCGCAGCTCGCGCCGCGTCTCGAGGATGTCGGCGCGCGCGGCGTCGATCGCGGCGCGCTGCTCCGGCGTCAGCACCGGGTCGGCCCGCACGGCCTCGCCGCTGCCGCGGCGCAGTTCGCGCAGCTTCGCCTCGGTCTCCTCCAGGCGCTTCTGCAGCGCCTGTTCGCGCGCGCGGAACTCGGCCTCGGCGCGGCGGCGCATCGCGTCCACCAGCTCGAACGGACGGCGGCTCTCGCCGCGCGAGCGCAGCCCGATCAGAGCGTCGGAGCCGGAGAGCATGTCGAGGAGGTTCACCACCAGCGCGCCGTTGTCGGCGAACGGAGTCGCGACCTGCTGGCCGAAGAAGTCCTGCACGCGCACCCAGAAGCGGTCCTCGAGGATGTCGCTGTCGGCGATCACGACCAGATTGGCCGGGCCCTCGGAGCGGGCGCGATGCGGCTGGGTGCGCTCGGGCGCCTGTGCGCCCTCCTCCACCGGGGGTGGGCCGTCGGGGAAGGCGGAGGACAGCTCGCCGCGCACCCGGGCGGCCAGCACCAGCCGTTCGTTGCCGGGCCGGAATTCGGCGAGGATCTGCGTCGGGTTCGGCTCGTTGCGCACCTTCGCGGCGGGGATCGGCGCGGCCTCCGGCGAAGTGGTCACCAGCGGCTCGAAGGTGATGGCCGCGCCGTCGCGCTTCGCGAGGAACCCGGGCGAGGCGAGACTGATCTGGTTGAGCTGTCCCGTCGCCGGATCGTCGCGGTTGATCTGCCCGGGGCCCGAGGCGGTGAACCAGGCGACGTAGTCCACCGCCTGCACCCGCTCGCGCTCGCCCGCGCGCACGCGCATCGCGCCGCGCAGGTCGCCCGCGACGACGTCCTTGTCGTATCGGATCCCCCAGGCCTGCAGCAGCCGCGGCAGATCCGAGGCGGTGTCGCGGGTCGGCATTCCGCCCGGGCCCGGTCGCGCCGCCTGCGCCTCGGAGTGCGGGTCGAGCACCAGCATCAGCTTGCCGCCGCGCATCACGAACTGGTCGATCGCGTATTCGGTCTGCGGGCTCAGGTTCTGCGGATGCGCGACCAGCAGCACGTCGATGTCGGCGGGGATCTCGGCGACGTCGAGCGCAATGTCCTGCACCGACAGGAATTGGCGCATCTGCGTCATCACCACCCAGGGCGGGGTCGGGCGGCCCATCGGCCCGCGCATCTCGCCGTTCATCGGCAGACCGGTCATGACGCCGACTTTCGGCCGGCGCGGGTTGGAGAGCTCGTATACCAGCCGCGTCAGGTCGTACTCCAGGAAGCGCTCGCGCTCGGGTTGGAAGAACGGGATAATGCGCTCCTCGTCGAGCAGGTTGGTGGCGGCGAGGCCGAAGAACACCTGCTCGCCCGACTGGTCGACCGGCACGCCCTGCAGCCCGTAGGCGAGGGCGCGATCCTCGACCTCGCTGAACGGCTCGGGCTCGTAGAACTCGAGCCGGATCTTGCCGTCGGCGAGCGCGGCGTATTCGTGCAGGAGCTCGCGCACGCGCGTCGCGTAGGCGGCATAGACGGGAATGTCGCGCCCGAGCCGCGAGGAGTAGTAGAGCCGCATCGTGATGGGCTCGGGGATCGCGCGCAGCACCGCCTTGGTGCCGTCGGAGAGTGTGTAGAGCCGCTGCTCCGTCAGATCGATCCGGTAGCGGGCGAGGAAGGTCTCGGCCAGGACGTTGACGCCGATGACGAGGATCAGCGCGGCGAGCAGTCCTGCGGCCGAGAGCAGCCGACGCGGCGGGGCGGCGCGCGCCGCCGGCGGGGGGGCGGCGAGTCCGGCCGTGGCGAGCCTGGCGGTGCCTTCCATCGCTCAGCCCGCCTTGCGCAGATCGACGATCACGGCATTGGCGTAGAGCCAGAAGCCGACGAAGGTCGCGAAGAACACGAGGTCGCGCACGGCGATCACGCCGCGGGTGATGCTCTCGTAGCGGCCGATCAGGCTGGTCCGGCGCGCGGCCTCCAGCACGTCGGCCGGGATCGCATCGGCAAGGAAGCCCACCACCACCGGACTGCCGAACACGGTGAAGACGAAGCAGACGGCGGTCCCCAGCACGAAGGCGATGACCTGGTTCCGGGTGGTCGCGGAGAGCGCCGCGCCGATCGAGAGATAGCAGGCGGCGATCAGCAGCGCACCCGCGTAGCCCGCCAGGATGACGCCGTTGTCGGGGGTGCCGAGGACGTTGACGGTGATCACCATCGGGAAGGTGAGCGCGAGCGCGATCGCGGCGAAGGCCCAGGCGGCGAGGAACTTGCCGAGCACGGCCTGCCACATCGCCACGGGCAGCGTCAGCAGCAGCTCGATCGTGCCCGCGCGCCGCTCCTCGGCCCAGAGCCGCATCGTGATCGCCGGGATCAGCAGCAGGTAGAGCCAGGGCAGGAAGGTGAACAGCGGCGCGAGATCGGCCTGCCCGCGGTCGAAGAAGTTGCCGACCGCGAAGGTGAGCGCGCCGAGCAGCACCAGGAAGATGACGATGAAGACATAGGCGACGGGGGTCGCGAAATAGGCCGCGAGCTCCCGCCGGGCGACGATCAGGGTCGTGCGCATCTCAGGCCGCCTCGCGCATGGTGAGGTCGCGGAACACCTCGTCGAGCCGGCCGCGCTCGATGAACATCTCGCGCGGGGCGATCCCGGCCGCGCTGAGCGCCTCGCGCACCGCGCCGTCCAGCGGGCTGCCGTCGCGCGGCAGGGCGGACAGCGCCACCGATCCGTCCGCGCTGCGCGCCGCCCTCTCGACCGTGCCGACCCGCTCGACCGAGCGCAGCGCCTGCGCCGTCGCCTCGCCGCGCTCGGCCGGGACGACGACGGTGACGGCGTTGTGCCAGCGGCTGCGCTTGGCGAGCTCGGCCGGGGTGGCGTCGGCGACGATGCGGCCGCGCGCGATCACCACCGCGCGGGTGCAGATCGCCTCGACCTCCTCCAGGATGTGCGTGGAGATGACGATCGCCTTCTCGGCCGCCATCGCCGTGATCAGCCGGCGGACCTCGTGCTTCTGGTTCGGGTCGAGCCCGTCGGTCGGCTCGTCGAGGATCAGCACCTCCGGATCGTGCAGCAGCGCCTGGGCGAGGCCGACGCGGCGCTTGAAGCCCTTCGAGAGCGCCTCGATCGGGTAGTAGGGCACGTCGTGCAGGCTGGTCAGGCCGATCGCGCGTTCGACGCGCGACCGCCGCTCCGCGCCGCGGTAGCCGCGCACCGCGGCGACCCAGTCGAGGAACGCCGCGACCGTCATGTCGGGGTAGGTGGGCGCGCCCTCCGGCAGGTAGCCGAGGCGCCGCTTCACGGCGAGCGGCTCGTCCAGCACGTCGTGGCCGCAGAGCCGCGCCGTGCCGCGCGTGGGCGTGAGGTAGCCGGCGATCATCTTCATGGTGGTGGACTTGCCCGCACCGTTCGGGCCGAGGAAGCCGAGCACCTCGCCGCGCGCGACCGCGAGCGACACGCCGTCCACCGCCAGCACGGGGCCGAAGCGCTTCTCCAGCCCCTCGGCCTCGATCATCGCCGTCATCAGCCCTCCCGCGAGCCTGCCGCCGCGGCGCCTGTAGACGCCGCCTCCGGCCGATCAAGGCCCCGGGATGGACCATGCGCGGGCCGGTGGGTCAACCCTCGGGCCGCGGCCCGGCTTTCAAACCGGCGCGCGGACGCTGGCGCGCGCCGGTGCGGCGCGCTACGCACCGCCCATGCTCCGCGCCGCCGAACGCCTGATCCCGCCCACCGGGGCGGCGCCCGAGGCCGCGCCCCCGGCGGGGCTCGCCGCCTTCTACTGGCACTTCATCCGCCAGGCGAAGGGCCCCTTCGCGGCGATGTTCGCCGCCGTCGGCGTGGTCGCGGTGCTCGACACGCTGGTGCCGTTCTTCATGGGCCGCCTCGTCACGCTGCTCGCGACCCACCCGGGCGAGGCGCTGTGGGCGAACGCCTGGCCCGAACTCGCGGCGATGGCGGCGGTGATGCTGGTCGGCCGGCCGCTCGCGCTGCTCACCCAGTCGGTGCTCACCAACCAGGTGATCGCGGCGAACGTGACGAACCGCATCCGCTGGCAGAGCCACTGGCACGTCTCGCGCCAGGGCTGGAGCTTCTTCCAGAACGATTTCGCCGGCCGGATCGCCACGCGGGTGATGCAGACAGGCCCGGCGCTGCGCGAGTCGGTCGTCGCCTCCGCCCAGGCGGTCTGGTATCTCGCCGTTTACGGCGCGGGCTCGGTGGCGATGCTGGCGTCCTTCGAGCCGGTCCTGACCCTGCCGATGCTGGTCTGGCTGGTGTTCTATGTCGGGCTGCTGCGCTGGTTCGTGCCCCGGCTGCGCGACCGCTCCAAGGCCACCAGCGAGGCGCGCTCACTGCTGACGGGCCGGATCGTCGACACCTACACCAACATCCTCACCGTGAAGCTGTTCGCGCGCGCGGCAGACCAGGACGCGTTCGTGCGGTCGGGCATCGATCAGCACACCGCGACGTTCCACCGCCAGCTGCGCATGATCACGCTGTTCGGCCTGTGCCTCTGGACCGCCTCGGCGCTCATGGTGACCGGGACGGGCGCGCTCGCGGTGGTGCTGGCGGCGCGCGGTCTGATCGAGGTCGGCATGGTCGCGGCGGTCCTGCCGCTCGCCTGGCAGATGCTGCGCAACGCCGGCTGGGTGGCCGACAGCGTGACGGCGATCTTCGAGAACGTCGGCATCGTGCAGGAGGGGATGCAGACGATCGCCCGGGAGCTGCGCAATCCCGACCGGGCGGACGCGGTGCCGTTGCGCGTGACCGAGGGGCGGATCGCGTTCGAGCGCGTCACCTTCGGCTATGGCACCATCCGCGGCGTGATCCGCGACCTCGACCTCGCCATCGCGCCGGGCGAGCGGGTCGGGCTGGTGGGGCATTCGGGGGCCGGCAAGTCGACGCTGATCAACCTGCTGCTGCGCTTCTTCGAGCCCGAATCGGGGCGCATCCTGATCGACGGGCAGGACATCGCGCGCGTCACACAGGAGAGCCTGCGCCAGCAGATCGCGGTCGTCACGCAGGACACCTCGCTCCTGCACCGCTCGATCCGCGACAACATCCGCTTCGGGCGGCCCGAGGCCTCCGAGGCGGCGGTGATCGACGCCGCCAAGCGCGCCGAGGCGCACGACTTCATCCTCGGCCTCGAGGACTGGGCCGGCAGGCGCGGCTACGACAGCGAGGTCGGCGAGCGGGGCGTGAAGCTCTCCGGCGGGCAGCGCCAGCGCATCGCCATCGCGCGGGTCATCCTGAAGGACGCGCCGATTCTGATCCTCGACGAGGCGACCAGCGCGCTCGACAGCGAGGCCGAGGCCGCCATCCAGGCGAGCCTGGACCGGCTGATGGCGGGCCGGACCGTGATCGCGATCGCGCATCGGCTGTCGACCATCGCCAGGATGGACCGGCTGGTGGTGATGCAGGCCGGGCGGATCGTCGAGCAGGGCAGCCACAGGGAACTGCTCGCGCTGGGCGGCGTCTATGCGCGCATGTGGGCGCGCCAGTCGGGCGGCTTCATCGACGAGGCCGAGGGCGCGGGCAAGGTGGGGTATCCGGCGGCGTAGGGCCGGCCGTGCGGGCTTGCCTGCCGGCCTTGGCCCTCAGCCCGGCCGGGTCGCGTCCAGCGCCGCCTGCAGCATGTAGGCGGCGGCCGCCTTGTCCACCACCGCGGCGCGGCGCGCGCGCGTCAGATCCGCCTCGCCGATCAGCATCCGGTTCACCGCGGCCGAGGAGAGCCGCTCGTCCCACAGCGCGACCGGCAGGCCGAGGGCGGCGGCGAGCGCGCTCGCCCAGTCGCGCGCGGCCTGGGCGGCCGGGCCGGCCGTGCCGTCCATCGACAGCGGCAGGCCGACCACGACGCCGCCCGCGCCCTCCTTCGCCGCGATCGCCGCGATCTCGGCCGCGTTCGCCCTCAGCTTGCGCCGCGCCAGCCGGCCGTAGGGCGAAGCGATGGTGAGCCCGACATCCGAGAGCGCGACCCCGATCGTTTTCGCCCCCGGATCGAGCCCGATCAGCCGCGCGCCCCGCGGCAGGGCGGCGCGCAGGGCCGCGACACTGGCAACCAGCATGGGCCGATGGTAACACCCCCGGCCTCGATCGAAGGAGCAGCCAAGGTGTCGCTCGACGCCGAGACCGTCCGACGCATCGCCGCCCTCGCGCGCATCCGCGTGAGGGAGGAGGAGGTCGCGCGCCTCCAGGGCGAGCTGAACCACATCCTCGCCTGGATCGAGCAGCTCTCCGAGGTCCGGACCGAGGGGGTGGAGCCGCTGCCGGGGGCGATGCGCATGACGCTGACGATGCGCGAGGACGTGGTGAGCGACGGCGATCTGCACGACGCGATCCTGGCGAACGCGCCCGACCGCGCGGACAACGCGATGGGCTCGTTCTTCGCCGTGCCGAAGGTGGTGGAATGACCGCGCCGACCGACTTCACGATCGCGGAGGCGCGCGCCGCGCTGGCAGCGAAGCGGATCAGCGCCAAGGAGCTCACCGCGGCGCACCTCGCCGCGATCGAGCGGCTCAAGGACCTGAACGCCTTCATCACCGTGACGCCCGAGCGTGCGCTCGCCGATGCCGCCGCCGCCGATGCGCGGATCGCGCGCGGCGAGGCGCGCCCGCTCGACGGCATCCCGCTCGCGGTCAAGGACCTGTTCTGCACGAGCGGCATCCGCACCACCGCGGCGAGCCGCATCCTCGGCACCTTCATCCCGCCCTACGAGAGCACGGTCAGCGCCAAGCTGTGGGCTGCCGGCGCGGTGTGCCTCGGCAAGACCAATCTCGACGAGTTCGCCATGGGCTCGTCGAACACCACCTCCGCCTTCGGCAACGTGGTGAACCCGTGGCGGCGGCGCGGCGACAATCGCGATCTCGTGCCCGGCGGCTCCTCGGGCGGCTCGGCGGCGGCGGTGGCGGCGCGGCTCTGCCTCGGCGCGACCGCGACCGACACCGGCGGCTCGATCCGCCAGCCCGCGGCGTTCACCGGCACGGTCGGCATCAAGCCGACCTACGGGCGCTGCTCGCGCTGGGGCATCGTCGCCTTCGCCTCCTCGCTCGACCAGGCCGGGCCGATCGCCCGCACCGTGCGCGACGCTGCGATCCTGCTCCGCGAGATGTCCGGGCATGATCCGAAGGACAGCACGAGCGCGGACGCGCCGGTGCCGGATTTCGAGGCGGCGGTCGGGCGGGGTGTCGCGGGGCTGCGCATTGGCGTGCCGCGGGAGTATCGGCTCGACGGCATGGCGCCCGAGATCGAGGCGCTCTGGCAGCAGGGCATCGCGTGGCTGCAGGAGGCGGGGGCGACGATCCACGACATCTCGCTGCCGCACACGCGCTATGCGCTCCCCACCTACTACATCGTCGCCCCGGCAGAGGCGTCCTCGAACCTCGCCCGCTATGACGGCGTGCGCTACGGGCTGCGCGTGGAGGAGGGGGGAGACCTCGACGCGATGTACGAGGCGACGCGCGGCGCGGGGTTCGGCGCGGAAGTGCGCCGGCGCATCCTGATCGGCACCTATGTGCTCTCGGCCGGCTACTACGACGCCTATTACCTGAAGGCGCAGAAGGTGCGCGCGCTGATCCAGCGCGACTTCGACGAGGCGTATCGCAGCGTCGATGCGATCCTGACGCCGGCCACCCCCTCCTCGGCCTTCGCGATCGGCGAGAAGCAGGACGATCCGGTGACCATGTACCTGAACGACGTGTTCACCGTGCCGGCGAACCTCGCCGGCTTGCCCGGGATCAGCGTGCCGGCGGGGCTGGATGCGTCGGGCCTGCCGCTCGGCTTGCAGGTGCTCGGCCGGGCCTTCGACGAGGAGACGGTGTTCCGCGTCGCCGCCGCGATCGAGGCGGCTGCCGGGTTCGACGCGCTGCCGCAGCTGAGGGCCGCATGACCTACACGCTCGAAGGCCGCACGGGCGCCTGGGAGATCGTCTGCGGGCTGGAGATCCACGCCCAGGTGATCTCGAAGGCGAAGCTGTTCTCCGGCGCCGCGACCGCCTTCGGCGCCGCGCCCAATACGCAGGTGAGCTTCGTCGACGCCGCCTTTCCGGGCATGCTGCCGGTGCTGAACCGCGAATGCGTGGCGCAGGCGATCCGCACCGGGCTCGGGCTGAATGCCGAGATCAATCTCCGGTCGCGCTTCGACCGCAAGAACTACTTCTACGCCGACCTCCCCGCCGGCTACCAGATCTCGCAGTACCAGCACCCGATCGTCGGCAGGGGCGAGGTCGTGATCGATCTCGCCGACGGCACGAGCCGCAGGATCGGCATCACGCGCCTGCATCTCGAACAGGACGCGGGCAAGTCGCTGCACGACCAGCACCCGACCAAGTCCTACATCGACCTCAACCGCGCCGGTGTCGCGCTGATGGAGATCGTCTCCGAGCCCGACATCCGCTCGCCGGAGGAAGCCGGCGCCTACATCGCCAAGCTGCGCCAGATCCTGCGCTACCTCGGCACCTGCGACGGCAACATGGAGGAGGGGTCGCTCCGCGCCGACGTGAACGTCTCGGTGCGCCGGCCGGGCGAGATGTACCGCACGCGTTGCGAGGTGAAGAACGTCAACTCGATCCGCTTCGTCATGCAGGCGGTGGAGGCCGAGGCGCGGCGGCAGATCGAGGTTTGGGAGTCGGGCGGCGAGGTGCAGCAGGAGACGCGGCTCTTCGATCCAAGCCGCGGTGTGACACGCCCGATGCGCTCGAAGGAGCACGCGCACGACTACCGCTACTTCCCCGATCCCGACCTGCCGCCGCTGGAGCTCGACCCGGCCTGGATCGAGGAGTTGAGGGCGAAGCTGCCGGAACTGCCGGACGCCAAGGCGGCGCGGTTCCAGCGCGACTACGGGCTCTCGGCCTATGACGCGCGCGTGCTGGTCGCCGAGCGGGCCACCGCCGACTATTACGAGGCCGTCGCCAAGGGGCGCGATCCGAAGCAGGCGGCGAACTGGGTGATGGGCGACCTGTTCGCGGCGCTCAACCGTACCGGCCGCTCGATCGCCGACTCGCCCGTCCCGGCCGCGTCCCTCGGCCGGCTGCTCGACCTGATCGCCGACGACACGATCTCCGGCCGCATCGCCAAGCAGGTCTTCGAGGAGATGGTCGAGACCGGCGCCGAGCCGGCGGCGATCGTCGAGGCGAAGGGGCTGAGGCAGGTGAAGGACAGCGGCGCGATCGACGCCGCGGTCGCGCAGGTGCTTGCCGCCCATGCCGACAAGGTCGCGGAATACAGGTCCGGCAAGGACAAGCTGTTCGGCTTCTTCGTCGGCCAGGTGATGAAGGCGATGGCGGGGAAGGCGAACCCGGCGCTCGTGAACGAGGCGCTGAAGCGCGCGCTGTCCTAGATGTCGCTGCCGAGGAGGTTGTTCCTGGTCAGTCGGCTGATCGGTGGTTTTCCGCCGAGTGCGGCGTGTGGTCGTGAGGTGTTATAGGCGCAGAGCCACGCGGGCATGGCGCGCCCGCGGCATGACCGGCCCCGCGAGCGGTGCCGCGCCCGATCCTCCGCGCGCCGCGCAGCCCCGGCCCTTCTCCGGGTCCGGCGAGCGCGATCCGCCGGCCGGATCGGCCGGCTCGGGGGCGCGCGACGAGAGGCGGAGGCCACCACCGCCGGCGGCGCAGGCACCGTCGCGCGGCAGGAACGGTCCGCCATCGGAGCAGCGGGCGGCGCCGCGGATGGAGCGACAGCGAAGGCTCACGATCGCGTGAGAAAGGGGCGAACCCCTGCCACGTTTCTGCCATCAACGCGGCGTGGCTTCGCGAACGTCTCCTCCGTCGGGCGATGTCCCGCGCCGCGGCGTCCGTCGTCCCGGCAACGATGGCATCCTGGTCGGGATCGCGTCTCGGCCGGAGGCGGTCCGCATCGACCCGTGGCTGCACAGCGACGGCGTGCATGCCGCACGCGCCTGATCGCCCGATCGCCGGCCGCGGCACGATCGCCGCGCGGGCCGCTCCCGGCGTCCGCCTCTCCTGGCTCGGCCGACCCCGGCTGGACGGCGATCCCGTGTCCGGCGCGCTGATGGAGGGGGACCATCGCGGGCTCCGGTTCGCCGAGACCCCGCCGCCGCAACGCGCGGAGAGCGTGCAGCGCTCCCGGCGGAACACGGCCTTCGGCGCGACCGGGCCGTATGACCGCGTCGGCAGCCGCTCGCCTGTCACCGACGCGGCGCCGCTGCGCGATGGGCGCGTCCGGGCATGCGAGGCGCGTGACCGCATCCGCGCGGCCCCCGCGGCCGCGCGCCTGTCGCCCACGCGGGAGGATGCGTCGTGCCGCGCCTTGTGATCGTCTCCAACCGTGTGCCGGTGCCGCGGCCGCGCGAACGCCCGCAGGCGGGCGGGCTCGCTGTCGCGCTGAAGGAGGCGCTGGCCGCGCGCGAGGCGCTGTGGTTCGGCTGGTCCGGCCAGACTGGCCCGAAGACCGGCGGTGAGCCTCAGATCGTCACGGTGGGGCAGACGACCTACGCGACGATCGACCTGTCGGCCGAGGATTACCGTCTCTACTACACCGGCTTTTCGAACGGGATGCTGTGGCCGCTGCTGCACTACCGCATGGGGCTCGCCGAGTTCCGCCGCGACGAGTGGGAAGGATATCGGCGCGTGAATGCGGTGTTCGCGCAGTGCCTGAAGCCGCTGCTGCGCGATGACGACGTGGTCTGGATCCACGACTTCCATCATTTCCCGCTCGCCGCCGCTTTGCGCGAGGCCGGTGCCGAGCAGCGGATCGGCTTCTTCCTCCATGTGCCGTTCCCGCCGCTGCCGCTGTTCCAGGCCTTGCCGCAGGGGAACATCCTGCTGCGCGAGCTCGCCGCCTGCGACCTGATCGGCACGCAGACCCCTGCCGACGCCTCCAACCTGCGCGAAGCGCTGCGCGGCGCCGGCTTCGACGTGCCGGTGCGTCCGTTCCCGATCGGCATCGAGGCGGAGGAGTTCGCGCGCGAGGCGGAGAAGGCGGTCCGCGGCCAGGACGCGCGCCGCCTTGCCGACAGCCTCAGCGGACGCGCGTTGATCCTTGGCGTGGACCGCCTCGACTACTCGAAGGGGCTGCCGCAGCGGCTGCGCGGCTTCGCTGCCCTGCTGCGCCGCTTCCCCGAGCATCGCCGCCGCGTCACGCTCTTGCAGGTGGCGCCGCTTAGCCGCGGCGACGTGGGGCAGTACCGCGCGCTGCGGCGCGAGCTCGACGAGCTCGCGGGCCGCATCAACGGCGAGCACGGCGACATCGACTGGGTGCCGGTGCGCTGGATGACGCGGGCAGTGCCGCGCGCCACGCTCGCGGGCTTTCACCGGATCGCGCGCGTCGGCCTCGTGACGCCGATGCGCGACGGTATGAACCTGGTGGCGAAGGAGTTCGTCGCCGCGCAGGACCCGGCCGATCCCGGTGTGCTGGTGCTGTCCCGCTTCGCCGGCGCGGCGGAGGAACTGAGGGGTGCGATTCTGGTCAATCCCCACGATCCGGACGAGATCGCCGAGGGGCTGAACGCCGCCCTGGTCATGCCGGCCTCGGAACGGCGCGCGCGCTGGGCGGGCGATATGGAGGTGCTGCGCCGGAACTCCGCCGCCGCGTGGGCGGAGCGGTTCCTCGCCGCGCTCGCGGAGATCGGCCGGGCCGCCGACCCCGGCAGCGGCCGCTGACCTCGCCTGGACAGCCCATGTGCGATCCGCCGGGGCCGTCTCCACAAAGGGTGCAGACCGCTGCGGGCTTGCCCTGCCGGCATCCTCGCGTGCGCGGCGGATTCCGACCGTGTGCGATCCGCTCCGGGGTCGGGCCGCCCTCGCGGCGGAGCATCGCGGCAATGATCGACCTCTTCCCCTTCGACACGCCGACCGGCCGGAAGATCGGCGTGGCCCTGGAGGAGATGGGCCTTGCCTATCGGGTGCACGGTCGTCGACGTCACCCGGGGCGAACAGCACGCCCCGGATTTCCTCAAGATCAGCCCCAACCGCCGCATTCCGGCGATCGTCGATCCGGAGGGGCCCGGCGGCCAGCCGGCGAGCGTGTTTGAGAGCCGCGCCATCCTGCTCTACCTCGCCTGGAAGACGGGGATGTTCATGCCGCGCGATCTCGCCGGGCGCATTCCCGTCTGGGAGTGGCTCATGTGGCAGATGGGCGGCTTCAGCTCCATGCCGGGCCAAGTGCATGCCTATCTGCAGGTGGCGGACGAGGCCGACCGGCGTCACCCGTTCGCCCGCTGCCAGAAGCAGACGCACCACCTCTACGGCGTGCTCGACCGCCGGCTGGCCGGGCACGACTTCGTTGCCACCGAAGGCGAGCCGTCGATCGCCGACTTCGCCATCGTCGGCCGGGGGCGGCGGCATGAGCGGCGCCGGGTGGATCTCGCCGACTGTCCGAACGTCAAGGCCTGTGACGAGAGGATGAGGGCGCGTCCCGGCGTGCAGCGGGGCTTCGCGGTGCCGATGCGCCGCGCCAAGGCGGGCTGAGGCTTCGGTTGACGCGGGAGAGGGGGGTCTCTAGAAGCCCAGGCCACATACGCCGTGAGTGCGCCACTCGCGGCGGAGGGGTGGCCGAGTGGCTGAAGGCGGCGGTTTGCTAAACCGTTGTACGGGTGTAGGCCCGTACCGTGGGTTCGAATCCCATCCCCTCCGCCAAGCGGTGGCGGCAATGAATTGAGATGACTTACTTTACATGGTACATGATCCGGAGGGGCGTCTTCCGCCTCCGTCGTGTTTCCGCCCCGCCCATGGGGGGCGGCGACTGATCAGGGCGGACGTCGGTCGGCTCATCTGCATTTCCTCGCCGCCCATCGCTGACGGACCTTCCTGCTGCGCACGAGAAGCAACGCGAAAGCGCCGCAG
>Ga0308410_1001163_pt1 | contig 15076 bp, 9 predicted proteins | sample HotsprOSTMatCore_FD_203467 | JGI IMG/M metagenome (GOLD analysis project Ga0308410, IMG submission 203467) | Hot spring phototrophic mat microbial communities from Octopus Spring, Yellowstone National Park, Wyoming, United States -... | ecosystem: Environmental > Aquatic > Thermal springs > Hot...
AGCAACTGCCCGCCCTTTGAGTGGGGTCCATAATTCTCTTACGGGAGGAAAACGAGGCGGAAACGTTCACCGGACAACAGTCACCTATTTTCGCTTAAAAGCCCGAGGGGAACCGTTGGGGCCCGGAAAGTTCAAAATGCAGAGATAGGAAAGGCCATTCCGGGGATCGGCTTTAACCTTGCGGGGTCTTGCCATGGCAGGCATGTGGAAAATTCCTTCGTGACACACACGTTCTAAAATCCGAGATGTAAACCCGGGGTTTAAACCCAAGATTTTAACCCGGGCTTTAAGCCCAAGATATTAACCCGGGCTCACGCCCGATTACCCCACCCAGGTGTTCACACTCCATGGCCCGAACTCATCAAGTTGGATACCCCTCAGAGATATAGTTTTCGAGACCCCCATACCGAAGTTATACACCCAAAATATGATGCCTAACCCCGCGGTAAGGTCTACAACTGTTTTTTGGGGGAGTGAGCCTCCTCGGCAGTCGGGTCCGAAGCATTTTCGCGGCTTTGTACTACAAGTTGTTGCGGAAAGACGGTAATCTCCCGCCAAACAGAAAACGGTTGTCTCCCGCCAGAGAGATATTTTCCGGAACCTCCTCCAGAAGATCGGGTACTTCCCACCGGCTTGGTTTCGTCCCGGACTGACGCCCTCTTTACTCCACTACTCCCGCTGAGGGACAATTTTCTTTTTCCCAGATGGGAGACGGTGAGTAAGTGGTGGGGCCTTCGCGACAACCCCTAACCTCCGAAAATCTCACCCTTGTCATTTCCGCCAAACATGACATGGGGGAGATTAGCGTGGCTATTGGGCTGGGATATGGACGGCGATTGCGGTACCTTCGCGTGGTATCGTCCAAAAGTTTCGAACCTCCGGTCGCCTCAGGTGACGTTCAGGTCCGGCGGCGTTGATATGACCGAGGATTTTGATCTCCAAACTCTGGCCGATTACCTCCATTTGAAACCGGAGCAAGTGCTGAAGTTGGCGGAGCGGGGAAAGATTCCTGGCCGAAGGGTCGGCGGACAGTGGCGATTTTCCCGCGGCCAGGTCCATCAATGGCTAGAAGAGCGGATCGGACTGGCCGACCAGTCTGAGCTAGCGGATTGGGAGAACAAATTTAGCCGTCCACTCTCCGGGGGAGTAGCTGCTGAATTCCGTATTAGCGAGCTTCTGCCACCCCAAGCAATTGCTGTTCCGCTGGATGCCCGAAGCAAAGAAGCAGTATTTAGGAAAATGGTGGACTTAGCGGCCGGAACCGGTTGGCTTTGGGATCCGGAGGCGATGCTGGAAGCGGTGCGGGCCCGAGAAGCCCTTTGTTCCACAGCTTTGGATAACGGGGTGGCGTTACTGCACCCCCGGCGTCCAATGGCTACCATTCTAGAACGTCCATTTCTTGCATTGGGTATCACCACCACCGGAGTACCTTTCGGGGGAAGTCGGTCCGGACTAACCGATGTCTTTTTCTTGCTTTGCTCCGTGGATGATCGCCAACACTTGCGGACATTAGCCCGACTAAGTAGGCTTTTGGCCCAGGAAGGATTTCTTCAAGGGCTCCGCGGGGCGTCGGATGCCGTCGTTGCCCATAGGTGGATCGCGGAATCGGAGGATAAACTCGATTAATCCGGCGGACAACCATCCCCGGCGAAAGAGAACTTTCTCCCTGCTTGGGGCTTCGGCTAAAAAGGCTAGTCGTTTCAGAGTGAACTGGTACCGATAAAAGCATCCTTTTTACCTTATTTAAAAATGCCAAGAGTAAAGCCGAACCTAAGCATTAGTCCCGCTCCCGGGAGCATTACAGAACTTATAAGTTTCCCCGAGGAGGCAAGGCTTTCAGATAACGGGAACGGCTCGGTCGGCTGGATCTTTCTTTTTCAAAAGTTTGTCTTGACCTGTGAATAGATCCCTGGCTAACTACGGCGTCAGTATTTGCTTAGATATCGAAAGCTGCTGGGGATTCAGGCAAATTACAACAGGCAATTTACAACCTTGGTTGGCCCAAGCTGCGGAGGCCGAGCCGAGGGAGCGACCGGGATCTTTAGGCACGGCAACTTTAAAGCCCGCCTAAAGGCGGGCCTCCCAGGTCGGGAAACACACGAAAGGCAAATTCGTAGAGCCCGGGATCGCCGCCTAATGGATCAACTCTCGGATCTTTCCAAATCCGATCGGGACGGTTCCCTCCGAGGAGAAAGAACATTACCCAAGGTTCTTCTTGTGGGCGATTCCTGGCGAAGAGAATTTTGGCCGATCTTGGAGAGAGTGAGCGCAAGCAGCTTGGCTATGGTGGCAAGCAACTCGGCCGCTGCCCAGGCTGTGCTTTCCTCGCAAGATAACTGTGCCGACTTGGTCATACATTTCCATGCGGGGTCCGGCTGTCAGGATTTGGCAGAGCTTCGCCGACTTCTGGATCGCGTGACTCCACTCACCCCCGTGGTGATTATCCTGGGGAGCTGGGCGGAGGGTGCAAGCCGCAATGCCCTCCTTATCCCCGGAAGTTTGTATCTGCCTTGGTATCAATGGGAACCCTTTTGGGAGGATTTCCTGAATGCATTTTGTAGCGGGAAGACACCAGTGACCTCCCTGTCCCCTTGTATGTCGATGGAGGAGTATTTCCTGTTCCATGAGGGTTTTCGCCCAGCGATTGCTCGAAAGGGCACGGTCTCGGCTCCCTTGGGTCCTAGGCCCTCGGCCACGGTAGTCACACCTTGTCGCGAGACGTGGCGACTTCTGGCAGACACCCTTTGCACGTCGGGTTTCTACCCCGTCTGGGAACGCTACCCCGGGGGCGATGAAACCCGCCTTTCCAAGCCCCCCCGAGGAGAGGTAGTTCTCCTTGACATGTTGGCCGAGCCCGAACGTATTCGCCCGGTCATCCAGTGGGCCCGAACTGGTAACGAGTTCCGGACCATCATCGTGGTCCATAGCTTTCCCCGGGTGTGCGAGACGGAAATGCTGCGTTCTTGGGGTGCCGATATTGTGCTCGGCAAACCGATCGATGTTGCCCACCTTGTCACCATCCTCTCCAAGCGGAAGTTATTTCGTCAATCCTAGATAATGTACGAAAGAACACTTGCCGAATGGATCCGCTGGAAAAAATCCGGTGCCAAACCTCTTTCTCAGTGTGCAAATCACTCCCGGCACGCAAATTTATGAACAAATGCCAGTTTTCACTACACCCCGCCGAAGTATACCCACTGGTCCCTGAAAGCTTCGAACTCCGGAGAGGGCAACGCCGGATGCCGAGCCCATCATCCGAAAATTCTGAGCATGTGTACGACAGAACCCAATCCGAGGCAAATGAGTGGTCCGACGGATGAGGCGTTGCGAATCAAATCGTAGAAGATCCATCCGCTCACTTGGAAACTTCCGGCAGAAGAGACTCCAGAAGCGGCCCGTGGCGGCCGATCAGCTCCAATACCCCGGAAGACCCACCTCCCCTCAAACTGTTAGCCAGCGATCCCCTCGGGACTACCCTCCCTCATTTTGAGGTGTTTCTTCAAAGCCTCCCGAGCCCGGGACAAGATGGGACCAACGCTATTTTCGGCAACACCAAGCTCGCGGGCGATCTCCGAGTATCCTTTACCCTCCAAATAGAAGAGCCGCATCGCCCGGGATTCGGTCTCCCCCAAATGCTTAAGCAACCCTTCAACCTCGTCGCGGCTGCCCAAATCGGTAAGAAACTCGGGTTCAGCGGTCAGCTGCGACCGGTCGTCGAACGCCACAGGGCGGGCCTGAGGCACCCGCTCTCTCAATCGCTTGGCAGCTATCCGCCTGCCGACCACAGCCAGATAAGTCGCCAAGCTGGCCTGGCCGCGGAACCGCCTCAAGATCGCAAAATCATTTTCAATGAGCCGCAACAAAATCTCTGCACAAATGTCATCGCGGTCGGCAGGGCTCAGAGGGATATCTCGCAAAGCCGCGGCCTGATCCACTACATGATAGAAAAGAGCCAAAAACCGATCGACGAAGTCCTCCCATCCCCGCGGTTTCCGGGCCAAACACCGTTCTAAAAGCTTGCGATCGATTTCCGAAAAAACCACCTTTGCACCCCGGCATACGATAGAAAACCGGCTGCAAACCATCCCCCAACGGCCGATCTCGCCCGCAAAACTCCCCCTCTTCCCATTGATTCTATTTCCCCTTCCACAAAGGGGCAATGAAAAGGTGAATTTTACCCCTGGCGGGCAGGGGAGCCCTTCGTTGAACCACAGAATTGTTGGAAGTCTTGAACCCTCGGCCCTTCGGGTACTTTGGTCGGTCCTCCCCTCAAAACCTTGGTGCACCCGCCCCGCCTTCCCATTGCTTCGCCGGACCAAATCGAACAAACTTTAAGGTGTGGTTGCCCCGTACTATACGGTCGCGGGCGGAACATAGCGGGAATCGGCACTTTGGCAAGTCCGATGGGTCCTCCCGACCCCTGATTCGGAGTTTTTTCTCCACAGTGCCCATGACATGGGAGTCCTTTCTCCGCAGTGCCCATTACATTCAAGGAGTAAAAACCATGACCCACGCAAGCTCACACTCCAAATCCGGCAAGAAAGGCAGCAGCCGACGAGAGTTCATCCAGGTTGGTGCAGCTTTAGCCACCAGCAGCACGGTTCCCCTTTTTGTCCCAAGTGCGACCCTGGGATTGGGCAGCCAGGTACCCCCCAGTGAGAAAATCACTCTAGGGGTCATCGGGATTGGCCCCCGGGCCACTTATAACCTCCAAGCAATGCTCAACTTGCCTGACATTCGCTGCCTGGCCATTGCCGACGTTTCCGCCCAGCGACGCCAAAACGGCAAAGCTATGGTGGACAAACACTATGGAAATCAGGATTGCCGTGTCTACCGCGACCTTCGCGAAGTTCTGGATCGGAAGGACATCGATACAGTCATGGTCGCCACTGGGGATCGCTGGCATGCAACAGCATCCATCATGGCAGCCAAGGCCGGCAAGCATGTATATTGCGAAAAGCCTTGCGGTTTAACGATCGCCCTTTGCCAAGAAATTGCCAAAGTTTTCAAAGAAACCGGCAAGGTTTTCCAGGCGGGCACTCAGCGACGGAGTGTTCCCAACTTTCAGTATGCTATCCAGCTGGCTCAAAGTGGAAAATTGGGAAAGATCCACACGCTTTATGCTTCCGTTTATGAGCCAGTGCTGACCAACGATTGGCTCCCGCGGGAAAAAACCCCTCCAAAGGAGGTTCTCGACTGGAATCTGTGGCTAGGTCCGGCCCCTTGGCGTCCGTACAACCATGCCTACGTGGAAGGTCAGTGGCGAGGACAGTGGGACTTTGATTCCGGTGCCCGACTGCTCGACTGGGGAGCCCATACCCTCGATCTGTGCCAGTGGGCCATCGGTGCCGACGACACCATGCCCGTAGAATACGAACCCCAGGGGAACCGCATTGTTTGCCGGTACGCCAGTGGGATCCAGCTTATCCTCGAGTTCCTGAAAACCCCCTTCGGGGATCGCAGTCCCCAATTCATTACGCGACTGGGCACGTGCCCTGTCCGGTTCGTTGGAGATGAAGGTTGGGTGGAAACGGGCGACGAAGGAGAGATTGAAGTCCATCCCCTTACCCTCAAAAAAGAGATCCCCGAAAAGGTCAAGCGGGTCAAAGGCTTGGATGTTTCTGCCCACGCCCGGAACTTCTTCGATTGCGTCCGGAACGGAGGCCAACCAGCGGCTAATGCGGAGGTGATGCGGCACTCCCACATCGCATGCCATGCGGCCGCGATTGCTTGGATCTTGGATCGACCCGTTCGGTTCGATCCGGCTACCGAATCATTCCCTGGGGACGACGAGGCCAATGTGCTGCGATCGCGACCACTACGGAATCCTTTTGAAGGAATCTAATCCGCTTTAAAATCCAGGCGATCCCATGGGCAAGAGACACTTCCGGGGCCCGAGAAGCTCATAAGGATCGATAGCGAATTCGTTGGATCGCTCCCGTACGGGGAAAATCCCAGGATCGAAGCCCAAAAATCGGGTTGCCGGGCGGATGCGAGTGAGCCCCCAACCCACCACGGTAGGGTGCTCTCTTACCGCCTAAAAAGCAGGGAGGCAATCCTGCTTGTGACAAAACCACCTCCGAGAACCGCCAAAGCCCCGACAGCGGCATACCACGGCCAACTCACTTGAAAAACCCAAACTGCCAATAACTCCGCGATACATCCCACCGAAAATCCCCATAACGCCGCCCGCTGGCCGGCACGCGGACAAAGTACCGCGAGTAAAAATATTCCCAACGTAAGCCCACTCGTAAGGGTGGCTATAGCCATCACGTTTTCGACTACGGTCCGAGTCCAGTACGGACCGCTAATGGCCACCCCCGTTTGTACGCAGGCAAAGATCACCGTAATTGCTCGGCTCAACCGTAGTAACCGTGTTGGGTCGGCCTGTAAGCCAGGATAAAGCTTGAGGCAAAAATCATTGACCGCCGCCGAAGCTGAAGCACTGAGCGAACTCGACAAGGTAGACATCGCCGCGGCCAGAACCGCCGCAATCACGAGCCCGGATATTCCAGCCGGTAATTCGTGGGCCACAAAGTAGGCCAAAGCAGCATCGGGAGATGACACTGTTACAGCCGCCGGAAAAAATCGGCAGTAAGCTGCTAAGGCCACCCCAACAAAGAGAAAAAGTGCGAATTGAGCGGCAACAAGAGGGCCACTCAGAGCGAGGGCCAGACTCGCCTCCCTCAAACCCCGTGCCGCAAGGTATCGTTGGACCATAAGTTGATCGGTTCCGTGGGTGGCCAACGCTATAAACGTTCCTCCAAAAATCCCCGCCCAGATTGTGTACGGACGTACCCATGTAACGGAAGCGTCCCAAAACTGAAACCGCTGGCTCTCGTAGCCGTACGAGAGGATACTCCCAAGACCTGCAGCTACTGGGAGTTGCGAATTGCCCGCCGCTATCCCTATGCGACCGGCGATTATAAAGAGGGTGATCAATGCCCCCAGAAGGTATACTCCGAGTTGCAAGCAATCATTCCAAACCACGGACCGAAGCCCACCATAATAGGTGTAAACGGCCGTGGCTACCGCGATAAGAAGGATTGCCCCAGCAAGGTCCCAACCCAAAAACTGCTCGAGAACTATGGCCGTAAGATAAAGCCGAAGCCCATCCGCGAGGTTTCGCATCACAAGGAAAAGGCCGGAAGCAAGGGACTTGACGGTGCCTCCGAAACGTTCTTCCAACACTTGGTAGGCTGTAAACAGGGTTCCCGAAAAATAGCTGGGCAGAAAAAGCCCGACAACGAGAAGTCGGCCGAGGATGTAACCGACCGTCAATTGGAGAAATAAAAAGCCCGGTCCTCCATTCGCGAACGCCAGTCCGGGGATGCTAAGAAAAGTGACCGAGCTTGTTTCTGTAGCGATGATCGACCCCAAGACAGCAAGCCATGGGAGATTCCGATCCCCCAACAAATAACTGGTAACCGTCCGCTGACCACGGCCCAAACGTAATCCGAACCATACAACGATTCCCAAGTAGCACCCGAGAACGGCGTAATCAACCATTCGCGACACCTTGCACCCCTCGTTTTAAAAGGGCACTCTGGATCTTTTCCGAGCACCAGTGCCGAAGCTCCCAAGAACAAACCTTCCTGGCCCGGGCGATACCTCCCATCAGCCACAAAAAGCTTTGGCTAACGGGGGTCAGATTAGTTCGGCTTTCCGTCCCCGTGAGGCTACCATTATCTTTACACACGTCCACCACCACAATAACTTGTGTGAAAAGGGAGATGTGCAAAAGGCGGCGTCTTCCCAAACGGAAGAGGCTGACCGTCGCAACATGGTTCCTGAGACTTGGGGTAACTTTCGCTTGTTTTCCCACCCGCTCTTCACCGTTCCTGCGGTAAATCCAGCGGCAGATGCTCGCTGATTTCATCCCCCAATGGCTCTCCAATGTTCCTGCGGAAAATCCCCGTTTGCTCTTCGGAAAAAAGGGCCGAGGATTCCGGGGAACTGGTTCGCGGTCTTCCGGCTGAGAAAACCCTGTTGCTATAAAAACGTTGGAAAACGGAGAAGAAACCTCGGGGAAGCGAACAGATGTTCCGGGTTGCCTGTGACCCAATTTCCGCTCTTTATCCCCGTCTGTTGGAACTAGCCCAGAACTCGTACGGCCGAAGATCCTAAGGTTGCAAATCCGGTGGTAAGGGCATTCCGATAACCCAGGAGAAAGCTAGTGGCGTTGGCCGAAGGTTACCTTTCCCAAAAGGAAGACTAGGCAGATGTCATAGACATTTCGGGCTTTACCGAATACTCCCATTTCGGGCTTTAAGATGGCCCGGGAAACCTTAAGGGCGGAAGCTTTGGGATCAGACTCCAGTAAGGGGTTGCTAGTTTCCGTATTTTCGCCAACCGTTGGGAGCCGACCCAAGGCCGGTCAAGAATCTGGGAGCGAAAAGCCGGGTCGGACTCAAGCCAGAGGGATTTCCGGGTCGATAAGCGAAAGTGAGAGGAGGCAATCAACCGCCTAGAAGCCCGCCCAGAGAGAAATTGGTCGGTGGTGGCGGCGGGACCCTCAAAGGCGAAACCACCTACCGCCTGGCCAGGCAAAACCTCCCAATCCAGCCGCCGACAAGCCGAAGGACCCCAACACCGAGAAACCGCAAGAACCCATCGGTTTGCTGGAGGGGCTGTTTACGTCGGAGCCTGTACCTCCGGCGATAAACGCCGAAAGCGAGGAAAATTTCGAAGGAGAGGTACGTCCATGAAGACTCGTTTGCTTGCCTTGGTTGTTGCCATAAACTTGGCTTTTGTTAGCCAAGGGCTTGCTCAGCAACAGCAGGAAGGGTCCAGTGGGGGATGCTGCCCGCCATGTCAGGTTTGTGCCCCGCTGGCGTGCGATCTGTTTCAAGGTCTGAGGAGCTTATTGGGCTGCGTGACTTGTGGGCCTACCGCGTGCCCAGCCCCTGCCTGTCAGCCTGTGGCTTGCCCCGCCCCTGAACCTTGTTGTCCGCCACCGGTACTTGCATGTGCTCGAGCCCGAATCGCTGCCGTCGGTCATCAGTTACAGGCAGCGGTCTGCTGCCCACCACCAGCTTGCCCGGAAGTAGCCCAACCGGAAAAGCCGGTAGCCTGCCCTCCGGTTTGTAGGCCTACGCTCTTGGGCGCAATCCAAGCCCGATTGAACTGCCTTGCACCGCAGTGTCCGCCGCGTGGGCCCGCTCCCCAACCCTGCTGCACTCCGATCCTCAGTACCATCATGGGGTTGCTCGGCTTCGGGGTATCTCCCTGCTGTCAGCAGGTGGTACCGGCGGAGCAAACCCCGACAGTAGCGCCCACGGACGCACCTGCCAATCCACTTAAGCCTCTTCCCCAAGCACCGCCCAAGCCGGACACAGCGGCGTAGTCCGCCCCGCTATGGGCAGCCAAAAAGGGAAGCTACCTGAGGTATCTGAGTATAGGGAAGCTACCTGAGGTATCTGAGTATAAGGTACCTGAGGTATCTGAGTATCAAATGAGACTGTTGGGAAGTTAGGTACGAAGGGCAATTCCACGACAAATTAGAAACACCCGGCCGCCGGAGATAGGCCGTCTCCCCGGCAGAGTGCCTAGCATCGTAATGACGTCAAGCCAAAGGGGGGCTGGGCTCCTATGGGCCCGGCCCTTTCTATTTGGCGAATCCTCTCTTTTTTGGCGAATATTACCCCCTTATTCCTCCTCCCGCACGGCAAGGCGGAAATGACCCCGATATCTCTAGCTCCAAAAAGGGCGAGGCAAAAGCACGGAAAAGAATGACAGGCGACCGTTGCTAAAAGCCCCGCCCGGCCGAGCAACACCGTGGCCCTCGCATGGCCGGCTCCAGTTTGCAAGGTCCCAATTTTTCGGCGATCCTATCAATTCCTGATCGACCTCAATTCCATGTCCAACGAAGATCGCCAGGCCCCGACCTCGGCGAGCCCCTGCGACTCTCCACCCCACTCGGAGCGGACCCAAGAATGCCAAAATTATTATTTTTCGCACCAAAGTAATGTAGATATGGCCTCAACCCCAAAGGACAAAGTAATGTTGATGTCGTCTTACCCCCGATTAACCCCGAGAGCCTCATTTCGGAACCCCCGTGGCAGAGCCCATAAGCATTCGCAAGCCCTCCATCGAAGAGCCCTCAGGAAAGGCATGCCTGGCGCGCTTAGGTGAAAATTCAACAAAAATTCCTGGGCAATTCACGACGGTCTCGGAGCCTGGCCGGACATTACGAATTGGATCGAAGAAACCGAATCCGGCCAACCGACCATCCGCCACCTGCAAAAATTACCAACATTGCTCGAAAACCAACATCTTCCAAAGCTGGTTGCGAACCTAGCAGGTCTCTACCCTTCAACCCCCCTTATTTTCATTATCACGTTCCTAAAAAGTGGGGCAACAAGGTACACTTTATACAAGATACCGGTGTACGTCCCCGACCCGATCGATACTCCCCACGTGGTGGATTTTAGAAAACCGACGCAAATTCCGGGGTTACCCCGGACGGCAGCCCAGAGGAAAACAAGCCGCATAAGCCTTCAATCACACATCTTCCGAGAAATCCATCACCCGTGATCGACCGGGCTAAAAGCCTCGCTGGGAAAAGGATTCGAAATCCGGAGTGTAATTTTTGGAATTCCGCCAATGATAAAGCGTGGTTTTGCAGGGTCGAAACGATCGTACGGTCGCTCAGCCGGCATTGCCCCCAAGGAAGCTTTTCCCCTTTGGTTGCACCCCTGGCTCGCAGGTGGAATTGCTCGGTCCTGCAGTTAGCCGGGATCGGCTTAGTTTCCCAGGACTGCAGATTGCAAAGTCTTTTCTTGCTTCACATACTACACTTTATCAGGAAACCGAGAAGACCAGGCGGGTTTTTTGGAAGGGTGGAGATCCATGGACACGATTCTTGTAACAGGTGGGGCGGGCTTCATCGGAAGTAACTTTGTCCGTTATTGGCTTTGTGGTCCCAGTGAGACTCGGCAGGAAGGGCCCGATGATTCAGCCCGCGCAAAACGGCGACTTATCAACCTCGACAAACTTACTTATGCGGGTAACCTGGATTCGCTAGGGGAGTTGTTGGAAGATCCCCGCCATGTTTTTGTCCGAGGAGATATCGCCGACGGTCTCCTGGTTTTAGAACTCCTCCGAGAACATCGGCCGCAGGCTATTATTAATTTTGCTGCAGAGTCTCACGTAGACCGGTCCATCGACGGCCCGGCGGACTTCGTTCAAACTAACGTGGTGGGCACCTTCCGACTGCTAGAGGCAGCCCGGGAGCATTGGTCGAGTTTGCCTCCGTCGGAGCGGGAACTGTTCCGGTTCATCCATATTTCGACCGACGAAGTTTATGGGTCGCTCGGGCCCGAAGGGAAATTTCATGAGTGGACCCCGTATGCACCGAATTCCCCTTATGCGGCTTCCAAGGCGGCGGGGGATCATTTTGCACGGGCCTATTGGAGGACTTACAAGTTGCCGGTGATTATCACCCATGCTTCGAACAACTACGGCCCGTACCAATTCCCGGAAAAGCTTTTGCCCCTCATGATTCTCAATTGTCTTGAAGGAAAACCGCTCCCCGTTTATGGCGACGGGCAAAATGTTCGAGATTGGCTTCATGTGGAAGACCACTGTCGGGCAATCGAACTTGTACTGACCCGGGGCCAACCGGGAGAAACTTATAATATTGGTGGCGACTGCGAACGCCGCAACATCGAGGTGGTGGAAGCGATTTGTGATACAGTGGACCGACTTTGCCCTGAATTGCCTCATCGGCCTTGTCGTTCGCTCATCACTTTCGTTCCCGATCGCCCCGGGCACGACCGCCGGTATGCTTTGGACTCCACGAAGATGCACCAACTGGGGTGGCATCCCCAGATCGACTTCGCAAAGGGGCTGGTGGATACTGTCCGTTGGTACATTGCTAACCGCTCCTGGGTTGAACGAGTGACTTCCGGGAAATATCGGCGGGAAAGATTAGGGCTAGGTAAATCCCTGGCAATGTCCTGAGCGGGTGATTTCCACATCCCTTTAGGGATTTCAACCCTTCTATTAGCGAAAGTACCTTAAGAAACGTCAGAAATGCCTCCAGAAACACCTTTGGCTAAAGTGAACAAACTGTAACGTGGGCCTGACCGGCCAACTTTGCTTTCTTGGTCTCGATTGCTACCGGCGAAGAAGTTAGAAAGTTTGGGAATTCGCGGATGCAGGAACCTGCAGCTGAGGTTACTCCGCGATAGCTCCTACTCCGAGCGAAGAGGATCACCACGTTAAGTATGGCAAATTTTGCAGGGGTGGATCATGTCCGCCGATAAGGCTGTCTTTTGGAAAGGGATCGTATTGGCCGGTGGTGCAGGTACCCGGCTTCATCCGATGACTCGGGCAATCAGCAAGCAACTATTGCCCATCTACGACAAGCCGATGGTGTACTATCCCCTGTGCACCCTCATGCTGGCCGGTATTCGGAATATTCTTTTGATTTCCACTCCTCACGACATTGGCCTTTTCCAACGATTGCTCGGGGACGGAAGCCAGTGGGGAATCACGATTCGTTATTGCGTGCAACCCGAGCCCAAAGGTATTGCCCAAGCTTTTCTTCTGGATCCCGACTTTATCGGAAACGACCCTGTTGCTCTGATCCTGGGAGATAACATCTTCTTCGGGCAAGGATTTCAACAAATGCTGCTTGAGGCCGCCTCCCATTGGGAAGGGGCCACGGTATTCGCTTATTCGGTCAAAGATCCAGAACGGTACGGAGTGGTGGAACTGGATAGTTCAGGCCGGCCAGTATCTATCATCGAAAAACCCAAACAGCCCCGTTCCTCCCTTGCGGTAACCGGCCTGTATTTTTACGACCATCATGTGGTGGAAATCGCTGCCGGATTAAAACCTTCCGCTCGAGGAGAGTTGGAAATTACCGATGTCAATGCCGAGTATTTGCGGCGGGGCCAATTGCGGGTAAAGGTGCTGGGGCGAGGTTTCGCTTGGTTAGACACAGGTACCCCCGATTCATTGCTTGAAGCTGCGGCTTTTGTTGCCACGATCGAACACCGCCAGGGCCTGAAAATCGCCTGCCCAGAAGAGGTGGCTTTCCGAAAGGGTTTCATCACAGCCGAGCAATTGGAGCAGCTTGCCAAAAGTTACTCCAATTCTTATGGCCAGTATCTTCTCCAACTCTTGCGGGAATCCCGTCCCTGACATATTCTTTGAGCTAGCTTTTTGAGCTCCCGAAGGCTTGCTGGGACTTCCTTGCAGGCCCAGGGGACCCCTGCAGCGGAGCCAAAGTTGCAACACTTTGCCACTATGGGAGTTCTTTGTCCGCGGGGACCCCTACACGACCGCTGCCCCTCGATCCGGAGGAGCTCGCCGAGTTTTTCGCGCGCGGGGACCTCTGCTAAGACGAGTGTATCGTAAGACGAATGCATCAAGAGTGGTGGGAATCTCGGGGCTCCGTTGCGCGCTCAAGAGCAGACTGAGATCCCCCGAGTGTGAAGTCCCAATCGGTGCAGAGTACCCCCCGCTGGCATTAGCAACCGCAATACCCCTCGGTTTAAAAAAATATTGCTGACGAAAGTCACCCATAAGGCTTAACCAGGAGAGCAAAAATGGGAAGATCCTCCCGAGAAGTCACTCCTTCCACTGAGCTTGCGTTTAGCCGTAAGCCGCGGAAAAACTCTCCAGACTCGGTGCCATCAACTTGTAAATCCCCATGGCGGCATCCCGGCCTGCTTAGTGACCGGCAAAAGTGTTATTACTTGTTACGGCTTTTTCTGATTCTTTGTATAGTGCTCTTAGGGTTTTTACCTTCGGGTCAGGCTTTCAATCCACCGATAGACGAGGCAGGGCCTCTCCGAGTCCGAATCGATGGCCCTACCGAAATTACAGCTCGGGAGGTCTCCATCCCTTACAAGTTGGTGATTGAAAACCGGAGTGAACAACCGGTCGCAGGTGTTTTCGAACTTTCGGTGATCGACGATTGGCAAGTGGCACCGAGAGGGACTCAAGAATTTTCTGTGGATGCTCGAGGGGTATTGACCATCAATTTCTCGGTAACCCCGGGGGCGGAGACTTATCCAGCCCACTATCCGATTCACGCTTTTGTGCGGTTTACCCAGCAAGGCCACGCCCATGAGGCACACCCGATTCTTATTATGGAAACGAAAGTTCCGGCTCGCTATCCCCCGAAGGTAGCCCCCGAATGGGAGCCTTATCCCTTGCCGGCCAACAGTGCCATCCGGCTTTGGGAAGTACCCGTTTTCCGCGTGGGCACTCAGGTTTTTGGGCAGGAGGCTCAGTTCCAATCGGTGGGTTGGCAGGGGTCGGTCGAACCCCATCGGGCTTCGGTTCAAACCACCGCGACTAATTTGGGCGGAATTACGCGGCAATCCTTGGCGATGCATCCACCTTGGTATCAAGGGCAGGTGGGCACCATTTGGTACGAAATTCCCCTCCGGTTACCGGAAGCCCCGAGTATTCGGTTGCGATTCCATGCAGCAGTAACGCCCACCGGCCAAGGGGATGGTGTCACCTTCCGAATCCGATCCGCTCCATGGGAAGCCCTAGAGACGATTCTCGGCGAAGTCCTTTTCGAAGCCCATGTGGCGGACAAGTCTTGGCGACTTATCGAGGTTGATCTGAGCAAACTATCCGGGCGTATAGTTCGGCTTCAGTTAGAGTCCCACCCGGGCCCGCGGAATGACACCGGTTGGGATCTGAGCTTTTGGGGAGAACCCATCCTCGAAATTGGAACTCCTCCGAGCGACGAAATAGCCATCGAAGATTCGAAGGCCATTTTTGTGGGTAATGCTTCGTGGGACGGAGAGAATTGGCGATATCTCCTCTGGCCGGGACGGCGTGGCCTCATGGATCCAACCATCGCCATTCGGGAGCAAAACGGAAAGCAAATTCTCTTTCACGGGTTTAGAATCCGGGTTCTCGGTGTTCGCGTGGACGACCACCGATCTCCGCTTCCGCTGCTGACCGCCAAGGTGGAACCGGTATCTGAGGGATACCGAGTGCGGCACACCTTGCATTCACCGTTTGGGGCCTTCGATATCCTTGTGCATGCTTTTGTGCAAGAAGGTGTCCTTCAGTTCCGGTTTTGGCTAGAGAACACTCCGGG
>Ga0308410_1001165_pt1 | contig 15059 bp, 15 predicted proteins | sample HotsprOSTMatCore_FD_203467 | JGI IMG/M metagenome (GOLD analysis project Ga0308410, IMG submission 203467) | Hot spring phototrophic mat microbial communities from Octopus Spring, Yellowstone National Park, Wyoming, United States -... | ecosystem: Environmental > Aquatic > Thermal springs > Hot...
GCCGTCTCGGTGATAGCAGCGAACAGCGCCGCCCACAATGCAGGCTGACGGCGCTCAGCCAGCGCCGCGAGCCACGGCATCAGCGCTACGAGATCGCGGAGTAGTGCCGGGCGCCTGCGTTGTGCCAGGACACGCAGGGTCGGCGGGAATTGATCATCGAGCGCGGGACAGTCAGCCAGATGGGGACCCAGCGCCGTCAGCGCCTTCGCCCGTGCCTCCGCATCCTCGATGTCCCGCGCTGCCGCCAGCGCCTCACTCAACAACTCTGGCGGCAGGCGGGGGGGGTAGCGCTGCCAGCGTCTCCGCCCGTACATCCGAGCGCCATATCAAACCTCCGAACTTCTTCCGCTGCAACCTGATCACCAGCCTGCTTGAACGCCTGTCCACTCAATGAGAAGCAAGTTTTGGCTCGATCATGCTCATCCAGAGCGGCATAGATTTCTCCCAGGCCACGATAAGCGCATCCCAGACACATGGCGTCGTTTGCCTGCTGTGCCATGTCCAGCGAACGGTGCATTATGGTGAGAGCCTGTGCTGTATCTCCCAATTTCAGAAGAATATGTCCCTGCTCATAGAGATTCGCCGCAAAGCCGGCGAAGTCGTCCGGAAGGTGCGATACACGAAAATCATATTCTTTCTGAAACATGGTCCGGGCTTCGCAGAAGTTGCCTGCCATTCGCTCGACAACGCCCTGTTGATGCAGAACGATAGCCTGCCATTGGAGATCGTGCGCATCTCGCACGACACGATACAGATTCGTATATATCTCGCGCGCCTGATCGAATTTGTTCTGGAAGCAGCAGGTGAATGCCAGTCCGTGGGCTGCCTGTTTGTATTGCTCATACTGGGAGACCGGATATTTCGCTAAAGCCAGTGCGTAGAAGCGCTCGGCTTCATCGTACCTGCCGCTATCGAAGGCGAGAAAAGCCTGGTAAAACAAGGGGTCCATTGCAGGAACAACTCCAGTGTCTATGTGTCTATCGCGCTGCCCGACGTTCCGGTATCGACAGCAGCACGCCTTCGAGCGCGAGTTGCGGGTTGACATTATCGCGCAAACGCTGCGCCGCCAGGTTGATGCTCGCAACAAAGGCATGCAGGTCGGGAAGGGCATACTGCGCCGCCGCTGCTTCCAGATCGGCGCGTCGGTCGATGTGCACCACCGCCTGCGGGCAACCGGCAGCGGTGAGCAACACGTCACGCCACCAGCTCTGCCACAGGTCGAGCATCTCGAACACTGCTGCCTGCTCACCGGCACGGTATGCTTTTGCGCGCTCTTCCGCCCAGCGGAGCCGGGTTGTTAGCGGTTGGTCGGCGAGGGTGAGGAGTTCTTCGACCCGTTCCTGTCGCGCTGCCAGTTCGTTTGGGGCTGCGACCATGCGCAACGCCCATCCGATCCGTCCGCCGCTCCACGCTGCCAGGAGTTCGGCATCTTCGGCGGCAAGGTTACACTGTTGGCGCAGCGCGGCAGCCACCTGCGCCCTCGGCAACGGACGCAACCGCAGCAACTGGCAGCGTGAAACAACCGTCGGCAGCAGGCTGCCCGCCGTATGCGCCACCAGAATAAGCGTTGCATACGGCGGCGGCTCTTCCAGCGTTTTCAACATCGCATTCGATGCGGCTTCGTTCAACTTTTCGGCATCGTGCAGAATGAAGACGCGCCGCCGCCCCTCATAGGGTTTCAGCATCATATCACGCTGCCATTCGCGCACCGTATCGATCTTCAACTCCTTCTGCCGCGCCGCATCATCGGCTTTTGCCCCGGCAGCCTGCGTCGCCATGCCAGCAATGCGGACATCCGGGTGATTGCCGCGTGCAATCCGCTGGCAGGAGCGGCAACGCAGGCAGGGGTCGATCCCTCCCGCGTCACAGTTGAGCGCCTGCGCCAGGCGTAACGCCAGCAACGCTTTCCCCACTCCTTCCGGACCGCCAATAAGATACGCATGCGCAATGCGATTGCTGGCAAGCGAGCGCCGCAGAAACTCGACCGCCCACTCGTGCCCGATCATGCCCCAGTTGCCTGGCTGTGCATTCATATTTTGTGACAACCCGTATCTTTTTACGATTTAGATCGATTGTATGTTGGTAGAAACGTTGGAAGCCGTGAGATTTCTATGGCGCGCCCGACCATCCTCATTATCGACGATGCGCCTGAACACCGCGACATCCTTGCCCGTCTGTTGCGCTTCTCCGGCTATCACGTCGTCGAAGCTGCGCCATCGAATGCCGTGGAGCAGGTGTTCTCCGGCATACAACCTGATCTCATCCTCTGTTCGCTCTCACCGCCCGGTCAACACGCCTGGGAAACCGTCCGTCAACTACGCACTCTCCCGGAGATCAAAACCGTCCCCATCCTGGGCGCGACCGTCTACACGACGCTCATCAAGCGATCATGGGCGCAGGCAATCGGCTGTGTCGATTATGTTGATAAGCCATTCGACCTGGATGCAGTGATCGAACACGTCCGAAACCTGTTGTCGGCTCCAGCAATCATGGCATAGCCTGGGGCGAATGACAGGAACCGGCGGTTCAAGTCTTACCGCGCCGCCCCCTGCCGCCCATTGATAACGGTCGCATCGCGGCGCCCTCGCACCGCCGCGCATCCTCCATGACCGCCATCTGCGCCCCCTACTGACTGAGGTCTCTGCGTCGTAGCACCAGAACGCTGTTGATTCCGCCGAAGCCGAACGAGTTCGACATTGCAATCTGGATCACCGCCGGTCGTCCGTGCAGCGGGACATAATCGAGGTCACACTGCGGGTCGGGCGCCGTCAGGTTGATCGTCGGTGGAATGAACTGATGCTGCATCGCAAGGAGAGTTGCTGCCGCCTCCACCACGCCGGCGGCGCTCGTCAGGTGCCCAATCATCGACTTGGTGGCGCTGATCGGCACACTGGACGCATACTCGCCAAACGCGGTCTTAATTGCCAGCGTTTCGGCAACGTCCCCGGTTGGCGTGCCGGTGGCGTGGGCATTAATGTAATCGACCTGCTGCGGCGTGATCCGCGCTCGTGCCAGTGCGCGCACAATTGCACGCGCTGCGCCATCACCGGTCGGATGCGGCGCGGTCACGTGATGGGCATCGCAGGTGGAAGCATAGCCAATAATCTCAGCATAGATGCGGGCGCCGCGTCGCCGGGCATGGGAGAGTGATTCGAGCACCAGCACGCCTGCGCCTTCGCCGAGCACGAAACCATCCCGTTCGGCATCGAACGGACGGGATGCTCCCACCGGGTCGTGGTTGCGTGTCGAGAGCGCGCGAATGGCGCCAAAACTGGCGAGGGTCAGGCGGCAGATCGGTGCTTCAGTGCCGCCTGCCAGCATCACCGTTGCATCACCGCGTCGGATGACTTCCGCCGCTTCGCCAATGGCCTGCGCGCTCGCGGCGCAGGCGGTAGCGATCGTGGTATTGTATCCCATCAATCCCAACTGAATGGCGACCTGGCACGACGGCATGTTGGGCAGGGCGCTGGTAATGTAGAACGGACTGATCCGCGCCGCACCGCGTTCGAAGAGGATCTTCGCCGCTGCTTCGGTGTCAGGCGGCGACGTGCTGCCACAGGCGATCAATGCACCGGTATCGTACCGATTCGTCGCATCGATCATGAGCCGGGCATCATCGAGCGCCATACGCGCGGCAGCGATTGCGAACTGTGTTCCGCGTGAGACGCGCCGCGCCTCTTTTGCGTCCATGTAATCGCGCGCATCGAAATTGCGCACCTCTGCGGCGATCGTGGTTGCTGCATCGCCGGGATCGCAGAGCGTGATCGGACCGACGCCGCTACGTCCTTCCGCCAGACCGCGCCAGAACGTCTCCGGGTCGTTGCCAAGCGGCGTCACCACACCCATGCCGGTGATGACGACGCGACTATCCTCATCACCCTGATCGATCAGCGCGGGCTGCGGTTGCAACGCAGGCTCATCCTCGAACACCTCCGCCAGCAATTGATCGACGCGCAGCGCGAGGGTATCGGGATCGGCAAGCGTTGCGCTTTCGGTCAATACAGCAAGGATGCGTTCACGCGCCCGCGCGCGGCGTGACGGCGTATGACGGGAGACAGGCGGCATTGTGCTCTCTCCTCTCCATACAATAAACAAAGCATTATTATAACCAGCCTGCGGCGACCAGCGCCAGCACAATCGATCCGGCAATAATGCGGTAGACGCCAAACGCGACAAAACTATGGTTGGCGACGTAACGCAGCAACCAGCCAATGCTCAACCATGCGACGATGAGCGACACCACCAGACCCAGGAGAAGCCGCCCCGTATCACCCGGCGCCACCTGATCAAGGCTGGTCAGCAGATCGACGACCGTTGCCGCGCCAAGCGTCGGAATCGCGAGGTAGAACGAAAAGGTCGTTGCGGCGCGGCGGTCCAGCCCGACAAGCATTCCGCCGATGATCGACGCCGCCGATCGCGAGACTCCCGGCGTCAGCGCCAGGACCTGGGCGATACCGATGCCGAGCGCCTGGCGGAGTGATAATCGGGTGGCATCGTGGACAGTCGCAGTGCGCCGGGGCAATCGCTCGACGATGATCAGGACGATACCGCCGACGATCAGGGCTGTACCGATGACCGTTGGCGAAAAGAGCACTGCCTTGATCCATCCGTGCAGCGCAAGTCCAATGATTGCTGCGGGAAGGAATGCAATACCGATCGCAATCCAGAATCGTCGCGTCTGCGGATCGCGCGGCGCCTGACGCGCCTGATGCAGCAGGTCGGCGGCATAATACCCTACCACAGCAATAACCGCGCCAAGTTGAATGAAAATCTCGAACGTGCCCCCCAGGCTCCCCTCGAAATCCAGCAAGTTGGATGCGATCAGGAGATGACCTGTCGATGAAATGGGGAGAAACTCAGTCAATCCCTCGACAACGCCAAGGACGACGGCTTTCCACCAATCGCTGGCGGTGGGAACAGCGATGATCAATGCGATCCCCAGCAGCGCGACGGCGCCAATCGCCAGGATATGCATTTTGCGCGAACGCGCCTCATCGACGGCGGCAAGTTCGGAGGAGCGCATAGAGCCATCACTTTCTGAACGGTGCGAAATGGATTCTATCGATTCTGATCGCCTGGTATCGACGCAACGTCTTACATACCGCAACATTATACCAGACACACCGGAACTTTCGGGAAGTGCGACGTCTGCGGGAATATGCATCTCCGATGCGCCTCAATCGCTTAGCGTCGCCTGGAATATCGTCAGACTCGCGCAGGCGCCATGAGCAAGCAGGTCATCCATCGCGCAATCATCCGGGACAAGAGAATCCACGTCGCCGAATCCGGCGCCTCGAGATCAAAATGGATGAAAGATATCTCGTTACACCGATAAAATCGCTTGCGCGAAATAAAAAAGTGCTATACAATAACAAAGAAGAAGGTAAGAATGTCATCTCCGCTCTCAATCTCTGACGATAGCATGTCAGAAGTGTTCTCACATCCTATGTAACAACGGAAGGAAACTGCAATGCCCAAAGTGCGAAAGCTCACCAAAGAGGAGGTTTTCTTCCTCAAAAACAGAGGCAAAGGTACGCGAACATTGATTGCGGCAGAGTACGATCGGTTTCTGGAGGATTACGAGATTGGCGATTATGGCGAAGTAGAACTCGAACCGGATGACAGGCGTACAACTGTGCGCAACCGTCTCCGTGCTGCGGCAAAGCGACGCGGCTTCGATATTCTGTTCTTCCGTACACGAGGCAGTATTATTCCATTCAAGATCGTCGAACTCCAACCCGAAACTGAACCTACACCCGCACCTGTGTCATCGAACTCAACAGAGGGAGAACCGCCGCGCCGAAGACCGGGTCGACCGCGCAAACAACCGGCTTAGTCGCACGCTAGTTGCAGCGTGTCGGTTCGTGCGCCTGCCGTCGAATGCGTGCATACTCCTGAAGAAAGAACCTGGCGATGGTCGTATCACGTATGATTGCCAGGTTCTCATCGTTTGTGTTTTCTGCGTTGTTCGTGAAGTTGTATGAGCCGGTCACGACAGTCTCATGATCGATGATCATGACTTTGTGGTGCATAATGTAACAGTTGCCGTCTTCCCAAACATTCAATCCACTTGACCGTAATTGCGCAAAAACCGATCCGGTTCCGCCAGCGTTGCGTTTTTCGATGATCCCTTCGACATGCACACCGCGCGCTGCCGCATCGACCAACGCCTCTGCCATCGGCGCTGAAGTGAATGAAAACGCCATAAAAACAATGCTGCTGCGCGCCTGTTCTATCTGCTCGAGAATAAATGGCAACGCTTTGTCCTGCGGCGAGAAGTAGATGTCCATAACCCCATTGCCGATCGGTGTTCCCGACCGTGGCATATCGCTCTGTTTTGCGGTTCCGAAACTCCCCGCGTGCATTTGCTCGAATTCACGGCGATAGGCGGCGGCGATCCGGCGACTCTCGATCCGAATCGCATTATTGTTGTTGCGAAATGTGCAGTTCTCGGTCAGGTTCCACGAACCGGTCCAGACAATGACATCGTCGATCACCGCGAACTTGTTGTGCATGAACGGTGCACGACGATCAAAAACTACCGGAATGTGCCGCTCCTGCATTCGTCCCGTTAGCATGGCAACCGCCGGATCGCCGAGGTGCTCGCTGTCGATGACTGCGCGCACGTTCACTCCACGCTTCCTGGCGGCGATCAGTGCGTCAACGAGTTGTGGCAGATCGAGATCGAACGCTGCCACGTCGATCGAGGTGCGGGCGCGGGATACGTCGCCGATCAGTTCACGCAGCATCGGCGGCGTCGCACGGCGGTTGGGAGCGTCCGGGTAGCGCAACGTCGGCGTGGTGAAGAAGACCTGGACCTGCCGGTTGATTGGACGGTCATTCGACTGCGGTGATCCGGTTGGTGCGGGATACGACAGGGTGTGGATCAGTGCATAGGTGGCATACAGACCCAGCAATGCCAGGAGCGCCAACCAGAGCGGAATTGGACGTCGGCGGCGTGGATGTCTGGACACGACGGACAACCTGTGCTGTGCAGATCCGGCGCGGGCAACAGCGCGCGTCTGCCGCTTTTCTTTTTCAACCGCGCAATCAATGACGGCGATACGCCTGCAGCGCGCGCTTGTTTGCTATGGCACCCTGAACAGTGCACGGTTTCGGCTTCAGGAGGGGAGCGCCATGAGCGACTATGAGAAAAGGGATGAGCATCGATGCGCTCGCCGAACGCACGGCGAACATCTGGCGCCAGGGGCTTGAAGAGCAGGGGCAGAGCGACGAGCGCATCCGCCGCCTGCGCGAGACGGTGGACATGGCGATCTACATCGGTTGGCTCGACGTTGCTGGGCGCGCTCATGGGACGCAGGGTACGCGGCGGATCGATCGGGTCGAACGTCGGCTGGATGCAGCGCGAGGCTGCCGACGTGCAGCGCGCCGAAGCCGATGTTGCGTCGGTTGAGAAGCAACTGACGGAACTCGAGACGGAATTGCAGAGCGAGATCGCGCGTATCGACACCGGCTTCGATGCGCTGACTGCGCCGCTGGAGAGCACGGCAATCACACCGCGCCAGAGCGATCTGGTGATCCGTTTTGTCGGGCTGGCATGGGCGCCGCACGTGCGTGATGCGCAGGGGAACCTTGTGCCCGCGTGGTGACAGCGTTCGCTACCGGTAGGCGGCTTCCAGGCGGGGTATGATCGTCTCCCAATCGTACCCCGCGCGTGCCAGTTCCCGTCCGGCAGCGCCAAGTTCGCGTCTGGTCGCCGGATCGTCCAGCAGGCGCAGGATTGCCCCGGCAAACTGTTGCGGCGTGTCCGCCAGAAGACAGTGTATGCCGTCACGCAGCCCGACGATGCCCTCGACGCCGAGCAAGGTGCTGACGACCGGCGCTTCCAGGGCGAATGCCTCGAGTACTTTCAGGCGGATGCCGCCGCCGATGCGCATCGGCACAACATACACTGTCGCGCCTGCCAGATAAGGACGTACATCCGCCACCTCGCCGGTGAGCACGAGGCGTCCATGTCCGGCGAGACGACGCACAACGGGGGCGGGCCGCTTCCCGACCGCCAGCAGGCGGACGTCGGGACGGCGGGTGTGAATCTGCGGCAAAACGGCATCGACAAACCAGGTGAGCGCATCGACATTGGGGCGAAAATCGAGCGTTCCGCTGAAGACGAGCGTTGGAGCGGCGAACGACAGCGGCGCGCGATGATCGCGCGCAAGCGCGGCGCGACTGAAGAATGTCGTGTCCACCCCATTCGGCACGACTGCAAAGCGTGTTCCGCCGATCCGCTCGAGCGCCCTGCGGTCTTCCTCAGATACGACAATGGTCACGTCGCACTTCCGCATCACGTCTCGTTCGTAGTGCGCCAGTTTCAGCCACTGGATCAGGGAATAGACGCCGCCGGCGCCGCGCCGCACAGGATGGGAGAGCGTGAGCGCCACGCGCAGATCGGTGAGCGCTGCGCGTTTTTGCAACACATATTCGGCATTGAACTGATCAAGGAGCAACCAGGGGCGATGGGCTGGGGGCGCCCCATCGCTATGCGACAGATCCGCCAGATATGGCGCCATCTCGATGCTTTCCGCCTGCACGACATCGAACTGTTCACGGGCAACCAGATCGTGGAGCGCGGCGCGGAAAGCGGGCGACGCATTCCGCAGCGCCATATCGGGGAACGGCGAGGCGAGGGTCGCCCACGCGCGGCGCAGCACAGAGCGCGGCGCAGGTCCACGCACCGAAACGACCCGACACAGATCGCGGAGCGGCGCCAGCGCCCGTTCAGCCGCAGCGTCCGGCGCGAAGGTAAGACACGTCAGCGTATGACGCTGCGCCAGACCACGAATCATCTGGTAGATGCGCATCGTCCCGCCGCCGCGTGGCGGATACGGCGGGTATGGCGCGAGCAGCAGAATCTTCATAGAACGCTTCAGATCGCGCCATTGATCCATGGTGCGACGAGCGTCCAGAGGCGTGGCAGGAAGACGATCAACCCGACGGCGACGGCGCCGATCGCCGTGAGCAGCACCGTTCCGGCGGCCACATCCTTGGCGATCTTGGCGAGCGGATGGAAACCGGGCGTCACCAGATCGACCACCGCCTCCACAGCGGTATTGACCCCTTCCGCAGCCAACACCAGGGTGATGGTCAACGCCAGCGCCAACCATTCGCCGCGATCGATGTTGAAAAGAAAACCAAGCGCAATGGCCGCACTTCCAGCCGCCACGTGGATCTGCGCATTACCCTGGGTGCGCAACAGATGACCGATCCCTGCAAATGCGAAGGGAAACGAACGCAGACGCTGCTGGATCCAGCGAACCGACCGACGGCGCGGCGCCGACATGACGCGCATGCGCGGCGTGCTGGAAGTGCGATACCCGGCGACTGCCTGACGATCCGTTGCTGGAGACTGATGATTGGTCGCCATGATCACCCCTCACGGCTCAAACCAAGCGCACCAAGGATCGCCTCCTCGCGTGCGCGCATTTCGGCTTCGTCAACGGGACCACGCTCGTGGTCGTAGCCTAACACGTGCAAAACGCCATGAACGACGAGAAACGCAAGTTCGCGCTCGCGCGAATGACCATACTCCGCCGCCTGTGCAACGACCCGATCCCAGGAAATGGCAATGTCCCCCAGATAGCGAGGCGCATCAGGAGGATGCACAAATGAGAAATAATCATCCCCCCCGGCGAAGGAGAGCACATCGGTTGGCGCATCGATGCCGAGGTATGACTGATTCAACCGGTGCAACTCCATATCGTCGGTGATCAGAATGCTGATCTCCACCGGACCGGCGATCTGTTCCGCGCGCAGCGTTTGCTCAACGGCGCGCGCGACAATCGCGGTATCGACCGATTCGGCGTACTGCGGAACGACCTGAATATCGACCGAGATGTCACTATCATCCATAAGAAATAGAATACCTGCTGATGCACTCAGGTTACGGGTTTCCCCGGCGTATAATCAACGCGCGGATGGTAAATGCCTTGCAGAGTTGTAATAAACGCCTGACGAATACGCGCCAGGTCGTGCAGCGTCAGCGGACACTCATCAAGTTGCCCGCTGCGCACCCGTTCATCGATAATCGCCGTCACTAACTCTTCGAGCGTCTTCCCATTGTCGCGTATCCGGCTATCGCCATTATGCGCCTCGCGGTTGGAAATGACGCTGCCTGCCTGAAACTTTGAGCGCACCGTCGCCTCGACGGAGTCGGCGAGCATCATGATACCCTGTTCGCGCGTGCGCGGACGCGGACCGGGGTAGCGATAATCCTCAATATTAACCGTATCGTGCTGCTGGAGGGCGCGCTGATAGAAATACTTGATCACGCTGGCGCCGTGGTGCGTGGTAATGAAATCGACGATTTGCGATGGTAATCCGGCGGCAATCGCCATTTTTTGTCCCTCGCGCACATGGTCGGCAATAATCTGCGCGCTGGTCAGCGGATCGAGATCATCATGGACATTTTCACGATCGCTCTGGTTGTCGGTGAAGAAGAATGGGCGGATCGTTTTCCCGATATCGTGATAGTACGATGCAACGCGCAGCAGGAGGGCATCGGCGCCAATCGCCTCCGCCGCACTCTCCGCCAGATTGCCAACCGCGACGCTGTGGTAGTAGGTGCCGGGCGCTTCGCGGATCAGACGGCGCAGCAGCGGTTGCGCCGGATGCGCCAGTTCCATGAGCCGGAGTGGTGTAACAATACCAGCCAGTTGACCGGCAAGGTTGTAGAGACCAAGCGCCAGGATTGCCGAGAGTGCGCCGTTAATGCCGCTGACTGCCAGGATCGTGAGCGTCTGATCAAATGTCGGGAGCGCGCCCGTGATCAGGTGAAAGGCGAATTGTGCAACCGCCGTCATCAGAAACGCCGCCATCCCGCCAATGAAGAACAGGAGCGAGCGCTCACCGCGTCCTATCAGAAACGCCCCGGCGATACCCCCCAGGAAGAGTGCGATCGCCGTCGCCAGTTGATTGTCGCCCAAACTGGCGATGACTGCGCTGAGCATCCCCACGCTCATCAGCGACAGACCGATATTGAACAGGGCTGCCAGCAGCATAGCGATCAATGCCAGTGGAAAGGCAAGGGTCCACTCGACGCCAAACGGCACGACCAACCGCGCTGCGATGATGGCCAGCGCTACGAGACCGAAGACAAGCAGGAGCGGACGCACCTCCTTCAGTGCGTCACGTTGAGCGACTGCAACATATGCGCCAAACATGCCGGCGAACAGCAGCGCCAGCAGCGCCTCGCCTCCCAGCGCCGTCCAGTTTGTTTTTGTTTGCAGCGCCCCCAGCGCCTCGAGTTTTTCCTGCACATCAGGGGTCACGACATCCCCCTGACGCACAATGCTTTCGCCTTCGAGGATCCGCACCGTCACCGGTTGCACTGCGTTGCGAACTTCCTGTTTGCGGCGCTGAGTGGCTTCCTCGTCGATAAACTGGTTTGTCTTCAGAAACGAGCCGCTGAAGAGCGCAATCAAATCCGCCTGTTCCGGCGTTTCCGCCTGGAGGGATGACCAGTAGGGCAGCGAGAACGAGCGCAGTTCGGCGATCTTTTGATCGTTGAGCATGTACCGGTTTTCACTCAGTGCTCGATCATACAGTTCCAGCGACAGGGAACTGATCAACGCCCACGACTCATCCGTCTGACGGGCGATGGCGCTGGCAAGTTCGGGCGAGATGATCAGCGTGCTGTTCGGCAGGCTGATCAGACGTTCGCGCTCCTGCGCTTTCGTCAGCGTTGGATCATCACGGATCTGCGTTATCGTTTGCAGCAGGTTCTTGAGTTCCGTGCGCTGTTGAATCGGGATGCTCATATCGCGCGAATAGACCACCGTATCGGCGGAACTCTCAGCGCGGGCGCGCTCCTGTTCGGTGCGCCACTCGCTCACATAGGTGATGGTCCGGTCTGCCTGAATATCACGCGGGCTTGGTCGCCCGAGTTGCAGATCGGGGGCGATGGTGGGCTGCCATGCCAGCGCCAGCCAGATGATCAGCGCCAATCCCAGGCTCAGCCCTGCCGTCAGGCGTCGCCATCCACTTTCTGGCGAGTAATGCGGTGGTTCGTCCGTCTGCGATTGACCCGTGCGGGTCGATCGATGGAACCATTGTCTGATATTCATGGCGAAGTCGAACCTTCGCGTGTCAGCGCCCGGTCACTGCGCCCGGCTCAAGAGATCGCGCGCCACCTGACTGATCAGGCGACCATCGGCGCGCCCTTTGAGCCGCTGCATCAGCACTGGCATCACCTTCCCCATATCGGCGGGACCGGTGGCGCCGATCTCATCGATGATCGCCTTGATGAAAGGACGCAATTCCTCTTCTGAAAGTTGCTGCGGCAGGTATGCCTGCAAAATCGCCGCTTCCGCATCTTCTTTTTCGGCAAGATCGGTTCGCCCTCCCTTGCGGTACATGTCAGCGGCTTCGCGCCGACGTTTGACCTCTTTCGTCATGATCTCCTGCTCTGCCGCTTCTGTCAGAGTCGCGTCACGATCAATCGCTGCGAGCGCGGCTGCGTCCGCCTCATCGCCGCCGGCCGCGTCGAACGCGGCTTTCACCTGCGCCATCTGCGCTTTCTTCAAGGCGTCGATCGCCATGCGGATCGTATCCACCCGCAGCCGGTCACCGCTCTTCAACGCCGTCTTGAGATCGTTCTGCAATCGTTCAAGCAATGCCATACCTCTTCTCCGCCGGTGCTGGCGCATCCCATCCTACAACACAACGTGTCGCGGATGCACGCGCAACTTTTCTGCTGCGACAATCGCCTGGATCTGCGCCACGGCGTCGTCCAGGCGATCAGCGCGATTCAACACAATATAATCGAACGCATCGAGCGCTTCCATCTCTTGCTGCGCCACGCTCAGGCGGCGGTCGATCTCCGCGCTGCTCTCGGTGCGGCGCTGCTCAAGCCGCGCCCGCAGTTCGTCCATGCTTCCAGGGGCGACGAAGATGAGCACGGCTTCAGGCGCCAGGCGACGAACAGTGGCAGCGCCCTGTACGTCGATCCGCAGCACGACATCGCGCCCCGACGCCAGCGCATCTCGCACCTCGAATGCTGGAATGCCCTTGTAGTGACCATAGACCCGCGCCCATTCGATCAACTCGCCCTGACTGATCATCTCCCGAAAACGCTCAGTCGTCACAAAATGATAATCGTATCCATCACGTTCACCGGCGCGCATCGGGCGATCGGTCGCTGTAACGACAAAGTGAAACGGCACTTCCAGTTCACGCATCCGGTTCAGGATGGAGTCCTTTCCGACGCCTGACGGACCGGAGATGACGATCAACAGCGGGTACGCTGGCAGACCGTTGAGTAACGGATTGCGATCAACGACGGGCATACTCCTCCTTTGCCGACGCTGCGTGCTATAATTCGGGATGCAATGTATTTCGATGCCCTGACTCTTGCCGCCGTTGTCGATGAGTTGCGCGCCGCGATTGTTGGCGGGCGCGTTCAGCGGGTAGTGTTGCCCGGCGCGCTGAGCGTCGCGCTCGAAATCTATGCCGGTCGTCGCTACTATCTGCTCCTCTCAGCCCATCCGCAGTTTGCGCGCGTCCAGCTGAGTCCAGTACGCATCTCACGCGGCACGGAGGCGACGACGCCGCTGTTGCTGCTATTGCGCAAGTACGTCAATCGCGGGCGGATTACTGCCGTTGAACAGCCTGATCTCGAGCGCGTACTGCTGCTAAGTATAGCCAAACGTCCCTCTCAGCGCAACTCCGATCCCGAAGCGGATCTCAACGAGGACGATGATTCGTCGGACGAGCCAGCGCCGGAAGAAGAAACGCTGCGCTGTGAGGTGATTGTCGAAATCATGGAACAGCGCAGCAATATCGTGCTGGTTGGCGACGATAACATCATTCTGGCGGCGGCACGGCACGTGACGCCGCGTATGAGCCGCCGATCGGTGCTGCCGCGTGAGCCTTATGAACTGCCGCCGCCACAAGCCAAGCGTGACCCCCGGCAGGCGACGGTTGACGAATTGCGCGCCGCCATACCGGAGAACCAGCCCGATCTGGCGCGTGCGCTGGTGGGCGCCTATCGCGGATTGTCGCCGCTTGCTGCGCGCGAGGCGGTGTATCGGGCGATGGGGCGCACTGCCGTACCGACTGGCGCCGATCTGCCGTGGGAAGCGCTTGCCGATGCGCTGCGTCAGTTGTGGCAACCGCCCTGGTCGCCGCATATTGTGGTCGATGAGAGCGGTCCGGTCGTATTTGCGCCATATGAGATAACGCATCTGGCGGGAGCGCGCTCCTGCCCCTCGATGAACGCCGCGCTCGATGAGTACTACGCGGCGCGTGAGCGCCTGACGGCGCACCAGCAACGCCGCGATGCGCTGCGTGAGCGTTTGAACGACGCGCGTGAGCGTCTGGAGCGTCAGCGATCCGCCCTGCAAGCCGAGTTGCAGCGCGCAGCCGATTGCGAGCGCTTGCGCTGGGAGGGAGAAATGATCTTCGCCTTTCTCCACACGTTGACGCCGGGGCAGGATCATCTCGAGATTGAAGGACGCACGATTGCGCTCGATCCGCGCAAATCGCCGGTCGAATGCGCTCAGGAGCGGTTTCGCGCCTATGACAAAGCCAAAAGCGCGCTGGCAGGCATCCCCGAACGATTGCGCGCCGTCGAGTTGCGGCTGACGGGTCTTGACGAAACACTGGCTCTGCTGGACCTGGCAGAGCGGTTTGAGGAGATCGAAGCGATTGCGCGCGAGGCGGAAGCGGAAGGATACCTGGGACCTGAACCGGCAGGACGAATCCGCAAGCGTCTCGCACGTCCCACACCGCCTCTGCGTATCGAGTCGAGCGATGGACTGACGATCTATGTCGGGCGGACAGCGCAGCAGAACGAACAGGTCACCTTCCGTCTCGGCGCGCCCGACGACCTCTGGCTGCATGTGCGCGGTGCGCCCGGCGGGCACGTCATCATCAAAACCGGGGGGCGCGATGTTCCGGAACGCACGGTTGAGGAAGCGGCGGCGCTGGCGGCATACTACAGCAGTCTGCGTTCATCCGCGAGCGTCGATGTCGAGATTGCGCGGCGACGCCATGTGCGCAAAGTGCGCGGCGGACCGACAGGACTGGTGACCTATCAGGCGGAA
>Ga0308410_1001167_pt1 | contig 15046 bp, 18 predicted proteins | sample HotsprOSTMatCore_FD_203467 | JGI IMG/M metagenome (GOLD analysis project Ga0308410, IMG submission 203467) | Hot spring phototrophic mat microbial communities from Octopus Spring, Yellowstone National Park, Wyoming, United States -... | ecosystem: Environmental > Aquatic > Thermal springs > Hot...
TCAGCCGCCCGTCGCGTGTCAACCACCCGCCGGGCTTGGTAAGCGACGGGTCGAGTTTATACGCCATCACATACGCCCACCGCGCGGCGATAACCGGATCGTAATACTCCGGATCGCCGCCGAGCCGCGATACGAGTTCCGGCAGTCGGTCTCTGGCGTAGTGATGACGCGCTACCAACTCCAACTCTGCGCGTGGGAAGTCCAGATGTCGCGCAACCTCATCCGGCGCGTACTTGACCGCGCGCAGATAATTGACGACGTAGCCGTCGAGATCGTTGACGATCTCGTGTTTGACCGGCGGTGACGCGAGTATCCAACTCGACGATCCGGTGAAGGCGTCGATGCGCGTATCAACCGCGCCGAACCGTCGGTTGATTTCCGGCGCGATTGTGTATTTGCCGCCGATGTACGGAAAGAGTTGTCGAGGCATAAGACGCCCTCCCTCACCTCAGCACCGTCACGAAATCGTCCGGGTTGAACGAGACGGTGTATGTCGTTCTTTCGCGCGTGATGGTGCGCGATGTGATCTTCGCATTGCGATAGTAATCCGGCACAATCGCGTAGTCGCTTACGTCTGCCGCCCAGTTTGGAACCGTAACTCCTTCGCGCGTCATCAACTCGTATCTCGAATTATCGAGTTCCACCGTCAGCGGCGCAATCTGGCGGTCCAACGCGACCGCCGCCTCGTCGCGGCGCGCTTCCGCGATTGCTTTGCTGCCGTACTCCCCGACGCTCGCGACGCGCCAGGCGAGCGTAGCGCGGCGGTATTCGAGTGATGTGATCGATGTCGTTGCGGTCAGATGATCTGTCCAGTAGCCGCGATATTGCGCAAATACGCGGTTCGGCGCTTTCGAGATGTCAACGCCGCGCGTCGTTTCCGGAAAGCGCCACACAAGCGTGCTGTCTGAACGAAAGTCGATAATCGGCAGCGTTTGGTCGCGGAAGAAGCGTTTGCGGTGGTATCTGACTTGCACAAAACTATCATCACTCTGCTCGATGATTTCGCGCAAATTGGCGTCCGGCTTCTCGATTTTTATATTTGTTTGAGGCGGCAATTGCACATCACAGCACCCGCCGCGTCCGATCAGTGCGATAGCGAGCGACGCAGCATTGATCCCGAAAATATCGGATAGGTTGACAATTGCGCGAAACGTAACCGATGTCGCGCCTGCTGTTGTCTCGCTGCCGGACGCGCGCACGCCGATCACCCAGCCGTAGCAGTTTGTCGTTGTGACGGTATTTGTAGTAGTGAGAGCAGTAAACGTTCCCAGCGTCAGCGTATATGCGTTTGGTTGCGGGATCGCCGTTACCGGCGCAACCCAGACGCCGTCTGCTTGCCCGGTCGAGACTATCGAAGAAACAAACACGCGCTCGTTTGTTGTGATTGAAAAATAACGCTCCGGCTGGTCAAACAAATACGCGAGAAAAAAAAGGGTTGTGTTTGTAATTGCGAACGCTCTCTTTGTTCGTATCCTCACTTGAGGAAACCCGCCGGTCGAAACGACCTCGTACTCCCACAAATCCCCACGCGAATCGTACCCGCTTCCCGTCATAAACCCCGCGCCGACGGGTTGCCAGCGCGTCATATCGGTCATATTCTGCACAACCGAAATCCGCGCGTCTCGTTGCAGCGCGCCGAACCCCAGTGCGTGCCAGGTGATGCTGCCGTCGCGCGCTTCTTCGATCCGCTCGATCTGCCCGCGCCAGACGGTGCGCGAGAGTTGCGTACAGTAGACGATCAGTTCATCGCCGATCTGCGTCATAACCCCAGAACGCGCGTAGCCCGGCGGTAAAGTCACGCGCCCGCGCTCGTCGCCGTCGTCTGATGTCGAGAATTCGTAGTCCGCGACGGTGAGCGGGACGGGGAATTGCTGATGCGGTTTGGTGATAGCAACAAGCATCGCCGTCTCCTTACGCAAACGCAGCGGGTTCGATCCGATGCGCTCGTATGTTCAGTGTTGCGGATGCGCTGGTGATGTTCGATACCATCACCCCGTTGAACACTGCAATGTAGCGACTTGAGACAAGCCCCGGCGCGCCGTAGACGGTTCCCGCCGGGTTGGTCTCGAACGGGCGCGAAGCGGCGGTCTGATGGTCGAGCGCGTAGAACGATTGCAGCGTCGGCGGTGTGATGACGCTCCAAACCGACACGCCGTCCGTCGGAATGAGGAGGATCGGCATCACTAGCGTTCCTTGTGGCACGTTCTGCACCTCAAGCGTCAACGTAACCGCCGTGTCCGCGCGTACAAACAGCGCGGGCGTATACCACGAGCGGTCTCCAGATATCGTTTCCGCAATCTGTGGTTGTCCGTCCCAACTGACGAGATAGCGCGCGTTTGTTGATGGCGTCGTTGGACAGACTATCTCAATAAAGAGACGATACACATCTTGCGGAAACGCAGTAGAGATAGTGTATGTGATCGTTCCGCTTGTTGCTGAAGAGAAATTCGCGCGCGATAGCGTCAACCATCCCGCATCCCACGCCTCGATTGTTATCCCGCCCGTCACCGTCGCTAGACTGCCCGCTGTAATTCGACTCACTCCCGTCGCGCTTTCCAGTTCCTCAATCGCGATCAGTGCGTTGTAGAGACCGGTCATATTTGAGACGGTGTAGATCAGACTGCTCTTATAGAGATACGCATCGTTTGTCCCCGACAGCGTGATGATCCGGCGCTCATACGGCAGAAGTGATGCCAGCGTCGTTGTTGTAAACGTATAGTCAATAAACGGATTGGTGAGCGCCCCCGCCACCCGCGCCCGCGCGAGGACGCCGGTGGCGGTCGCCTCGACGCCCAGCAGCGTAACACTACCGTCACGCAGATACGACCGCAGCGACGTACCGCCGGTTGCATCTTCTGCAACCACCAGCGCGCCGCCCGCGACCGCAAGACGCCCGCCTTGCCGTCGCTGCGCGTAACTGTGCAATTCGCGCGCGAGTGCGCTTACCGCGTTTAGCGCTTGCTGGCGCGTCGCGCGGCGGAACGCGATCTCGACCACAAACGGTTGCGGATCGAAGAGCGTATCCACGTTGTACCCGATGCCGGGCGCATCTTGGTTGTTCGCATCAACAACGATGTTCGTATCCGCATCAAAGACGAACGTCCCGATCCGTCGTATCCGCATCTTTTATACCCTCCCGAACCGCGCTAACCGCGTAAGGTTATCGATCTCGCTGCGCACCAGCGTCGCCACCCGTCGCTCGTCCATCCCCGGCGCGGCGTTGACGGTGATGCCTCCGACGTTGACGGTCGCCGACGCCGGTTGCGCAGTTACCGCGTCGCGGGTGAGCAGCGGGAGCGGGGCGAGTCCTTCCGTCAACCCCCGCAGAATGCCCTCTGCGAGCGGTACGCCCACTTCCTTCGCCGCGACGCGCGACGGCGAGCGGATGCCTAATGCCGCCTTCGCCGCGTCTAACGCCGCCTTCGCCGCCCGCGCCGCCGCGTCCGCCAGCCCGCGCGCCGCGCTCTCCACGCCGCTGCGTATTCCGTCGATCAGCGCCGCGCCCAACGACGCCGCGCCCGCAATCGCTTGACGGAACGCCGCTTCCAGACGCGGGTAGAGCGTCTGGAACAGCGACGAGAGCGTATTCATCAGATTTTCCGCAGACGCTTTTATTCCGTTCCACAGAGTTTCAGCAATGCCCTTTATCGCCTCCCAAGCCGCGCTCCAGTCGCCGCGCAGCGCCGCAGTGCCCGCCTCGAACAGCCCGCGCAGTACGTTCAGCGCGGTTTCGGTAAACACCTTGATCTGGTTCCACGCGAACTGCGCGACGGCGGTGATCTCGCTGCCGAAGTTGCGCCACACCCACTGCGCCGCTGCGACCAGCGCTTCAATCGCCGCTTGAACGAACCGCGCGGCGGCGGTGACGACGCTCATAATCCCATTCCAAGTTCGCTGCGCAAACGCGAGAATATCCGCGCCGTGCGCGTTCCAGATTTGCGTTACGAGCGCGGCTGCGAACTGCACCGCCTGCTGCACTGCGGCAAGCGCGGTTTGCACCGTTGACTGCACTGCGCTCCACGCGGTCTGCGCAGACGGCGCAAGCGCCGCGCTGAGCGCGCTCCAGACTGCAAAGATCGCAGCCGCCGCATCGCTAATTATCTGCTGCACGCTGCCGGTCGTCACCCCGACCAGCCCGATCTGCGCCGCAAGCGCCGCGACGGGATCGGCGGCGCTGAGGATGCCGGACGCCCACGCGGTGAAGGCGTTGACGCCTTCCGCCGCCGCAGCGACGAGTTGCGTGAGATGCGGCAACAGCGCGCTGCCAACGGTGATCTGCAACGTCTCCACCGCTGCGTTAAACTGGTCAAGCGTGTAACTGTACCCTTGCTGCATTATCGCCGCCGCCTGCGCCGCGCCCCCGGCGTCCTTCATCGCCTGCCCCATCTCGTTGTAGCCGGAAGCGCCCGCTCCGGCGATTGCCGCTGCCGCGCGGATGGCGTCTGAACCAAATATCGTGTTCAGCGCTAAGAATTTTTGTTCCTCACTCAGATTTTTGGTTGCGTTGTGGAGCAGTTCCGCCGCCGCTTCCATCCCAATAAACTCACCTTTGGCGTCGAAGAACTTCGACTTCCCATCCTTCGTCGCCAGCCCCAACTTGATCATCATCTGCGTTGCGTCTTTCGTCGTCGGGATCAGGCGCTGGAGAAACGTCTTCATTGACGTACCGGCGTCAGCCGCGCTGCTGAACGACGGCGCGATCAGCGCCATCGTCTGAACCGTCTCTTGAAACGACAACCCGGCGACCTTCGCGCTGCCGCCGACGTTCGCCAGACCAAGCGCGAGTTCTTCAACACTCACCGTGCTTGAGTTCGCCGCCGACGCGAGGAGATCGGCGACGTTCGCCGCAGTCACCCCCGTCTCGCCCCAGACGCCCAACTGCTTCGCAACGATTGTCGCCGCGTTCGCGAGGTCGAGTTGCGCCGCCGCCGCAAGCGCCAGCGTCGCATCCGTCGCGCCGGTCATCACGTCTTTGACGTTGACGCCGCCCTTCAGCAATTCGGTCATCGCATCCAGCGCTTGTTGCGCGCTGAACTGCGTTGACGAACCCAACTCAAGCGCTTTCGCCTTCACATCGTCAAACGACAGTCCGGCTTTCGTCAGCGAGTCGCCCGCGACGGCTTGAAACTTGAAGAGCGCACTCTCGAAGTTCGCGGCAACGTCAATACTCGAACGCAGTTGATCTCCAAGCGCAGCGATCCCCGCCGCCGCCAGATTGACCGCAGCCGCGCCGATCTGCCGCAGCGCGCCGACCGCGATCTGCTCAAGCGCGCCGAACGCGCCGCGCTGCGCGTTAGCCGCGTCTCCGACGCCGCGCACGTTGTGGGCGACGCGCTCCAGCACGCCGCTGGCGGCGTCAACTGCGCTCAGTTTGATGACGACATCACTCATCGCCGTTTCCGTTGATGCGCTGCGACCAGCGCCTGATGCCGCCGTTCCGCGCGCAGCGCCGCAAGATGCTGCGCGACGCGCTGAAGCGGCAGCCGGTCAAGCGCGTCGGGGGTGCAGTGGTAGATGTCTCGACACAACACCAACTCGGTGTACGCTGCGGGCAGCGGCGCGAGGTCGAGCAGACCTAACGCCGTCGCCCGCGCTACTCGTTTCCCTCGTCGCCAACGGCGTCGAAGATTTTGCGCAACAGCAACGCGGCAGCGGCATACGGTTCACCGAGAATATCTTCGCCGTAGGCTTTGACGAGCAGCGTTGCCGCGACCGGCGGAAACGCGATCTTCCGCTCGCTCGCGTCGAGAAACTCGTGATACTCGCCCAGCGTGATGCCGCTGACCGCTGGCATCAGCCCCGCCACCCGCGACCGCACCGCCTCGTCGGGTTCAAAAATCTGCGGCAGCACCCGCTCGTACACCGCCTTCAGCGACCGCAAAGGGAACCGATCCGCTTGATCCCCAATCGCCTTCCGCACCAGCCGCGCCACGACCGGCGCGGTCAGTTCGTTGTTGAGCACGCTCGCCGCCTCGCGGATACTGAGCGCGCTGCGGTCAACGCGGATCGCTTCGATGTCGTAAATCTCTGCCGGTGTCGTCATATTGTCCTCCTCTTATGGCGCTGGATTGAGGTTGGTCGGGCTTGATCCAAGCGTGTACCGGCGCAGCGACGGCGTTCTTACCGTCACCATCGCGACGTAGGGTTCGGCGTCGCTGGGGTCAAGTGTGCTCAGCGTGACGTTGGTGATCACCCCCAACCCGAACGTTGTTCCACCGTCGTTGCTCGTTCCGTATGCCCGCGCGCTGCCAACGAGACCGCGCGGCGACCAGCGGACGCCGAGACGCGGCGAGGCGCTTTGGAACTGATCAAAGATCGTATTCGCAGCAGAGTTCGTATCCTCGTTGTACAAAAACGTCAGCGTGATTTCAAGCGGCTCACGCTTCCCGACGGTGATCGTCGCGTAGTCGCTTGAACCGCCGACGAACGCTTCGCCAGAAGGTCGGTTCAGTTCAACGTCGTCAATTTTGACGTTCGCGTTTGAAACCGCCGTCCAGGCTGTGTTGTCGGTCGAAATCTCGACCGCGAAATTACCCGCGTACAGCCCGGCAATAACTCCAGAGTGTGACATCCGTAACCTCCTACGCCGACGGCGCGCGGATGAGGTGCGCAAATCGCGTCGTCATCGCAACGCCCTCATACGCCCGCTCGCCGTATCTGACAATATCCACTATCCCGCTGACGTTGAGCAACTGCACATCGCCGCGTGTCAACCACGCGAAGCGCAATTGCGCAACGTAGTCTTCGATGTACCCCACCAGCGCCGCTGCCGTATCCGCAACGCCGCGCCCCATCCCGACATCGCGCACAAGTAGGAGATCGTCAATCTCCCACACCGCCCGCGTCGCGCGCGTGGGCGTGTAGACGCCCCCCTCCACCAGCCGCAGCCCGCCGAGTACGGGGATGATCCGCACCGGCAACTGCGCCGCGTCTGACCAATTCGGTTGCGTTGATAACCGCCGGACGGGAACAACGGCGCTGTTGTACTGCACCGCCAGCCCCGCCAACAACTCGATAACGTCAGTGACTGCGCTAAACGACATCGCGGTAGCGCTCCAGTATCAGCCGTACATCATCCGGCAGCGCCGACGGCAGCAGCACCAGCCCGCCGTCGGCGACGGTCGGGCGATCCGGATCGTTTGCGGTTCCCCGCTGCCGGTACATCCACGCGGCGAGACGGATTGTTGCGTGCACAATATCCGACGGCGGGGTGATGCTGTACCCCCAGCGCGCGGTGATCGTCGCTTGTTGTGACGCGCTGCACCAGCGTTTATCTTGCCGCGCCAGCACCGTATACGGCGCGTCGGGCGGGTGTGTGGCAATCTCGGTCAGCGGGATCGTCACACTGTCGCCGTCGGTCGCACTGATCAGTTGCGCGATGTAGACGCCGGATTGCAGCAGCAGATAATCCCGCTTCAGTACGCCGTCCCACAGCATCGCCTCACGCCCGAACTGCCGGGATGTCGCCGCTGGCGCAGCAAACGTTTTGCGCGTCATCTGCTCAATAACCGCAGTTGCGCGCGTGAGCAGATCGGTCAGCAGCGCGTCGTCTGCGGTTGATGTGACGCCGAGATACGTCTTGAGTTGCGCCAGTGTTGCGTACATCCGTCACCTCACAGCACCCGCGTCCAGTCGGTCGGCAGCGTCGCGGGAATATCGCGTCCGGGGAACGCAGAAATCTCAATCGCAATCTGCGCCGTACCCGTTCCGGCGATGCGTACAAACATATGCGATGCGTGCGTTTTCGCTGCGTATGCCTCCGCGCCGGTAACGAAAATCTCGTAGGTGCGGTTAGAAGCCAGCGTTGCAATCGCCTTATCCGTCAACTGCGCCGAGTTGTTTGTGTTGTTTGTGTCGTTGACGTGCACTTGCAGCGACGCAGAGCCGGTCACCGTCCCGGTGTGCGCCACAATCCGCACCGCCTGCGCGTTTGCGATGCTGACAACCGCCGTATCCGCCCCGGAAGCCGCCGCGTTGAAGTAGCGCAGCAGCGGCTGAATGGTCTCCTGAACAAGCATCGTGTATTCCCTCCTCTCGCGCTGTCACAACGCCCGCTCTTCTTTTCTTTCTATGCAGTGTTGTGACAGCGCCCGTTGTTGTTCAACCGTTGATCCGTAACCCGTCGCCGTCACAACACTTCTGTTGTGACAGCCCGCGCCCGCCGTTGGTCTAGCAGCAGTGTCACAACACCGCATCTTCTTTTATTTCTATGCAGTGTTGTGACAGTCCGCCTCACCCAAACGTAGTACTCCCCGCCGCCGGTGTCTTTCAGCAGTGTCACAACACCGCATCTTCTTTTATTTCTATACGGTGTTGTGACGCCTCACCCGCCTTACGTACCCGCTGCGATCTCAACGAACGGGCTAACGGTGTTGTTGCCCGCGCCGTCGGCGAGGATCAGCGGCGCGTTGACCAGCGGCGCGCCGTCGATCCGCACCCCGAACAGCCAGACCGATTGTCGCTTGAGGAACCGCACGTGCTCGCTGAACGCAACGCTGAACCCCGCGCGCTCGACGAAAGCGTAGTACGACAGATCGGCGAGCACCAGCGATCCGGCGCTGGTGACGGTCGGTAAGTGCTCGCTGTAGGCAATCGGGATGCCCGCGAGGGTGTCGCCGTAGACAAGCGACTGTCCGTTGACGGTGTACAGCAGCGTTTCCGCCAGCCGCGTCGCCATCAGACGCGAGCGCCAGAACGGATGGGCGATCCACACCGCAGTGGCGCTGCCGGGCAGCAGGCGCTGGATCATTGCGAGGATGGTGCTGGTATCGTTTTCCGCCTGCGTGCTGCTACTCGTCGCCCGCGTCACACTGATCGACGCCGGATGCCCGATAATCCCGCGCGGCTGCCCGACGCCGGTTCCGCGCAACATCACTCGCGCCTTGAGCACTGCATACGCGCGCCCGAACAACGAAACGAGCGTATCCTCCAGCGCTTGCGGCGCATCGGTGATGAGTTCCGTCGCCGCCGCAACGTAGGCGTCCGCCGCGTGCGGGCGGAAGATACGCTGCTCGAACTTCGGTTCGCTCTCTTGAACGTCTGCGCTCTGTTCGCGCCAGATGAGCCGCACCCCGCCAACGAGCGCGCTGCTCTCAACGTTCGGCGCTTGGTCTTGCTCCAGCACCGGGAGCGCCAACTCTGCCGCGTTGGTGCGCAGCATCAGCGGACCGCGACCGGCGGCTACCAACTGGTCAAACAGCATCGGCGCGCCGACCGCGCGGATGCGCTCCTCGAACTGCGTCGGCACCAGAAACCCGCCGCTTGCGCCGGTCGTCTCGTCAAGCGCTTTGCTGCTCTTGTAGACCGCGCGCAAGCGCTGTGTGTCGCCGGTCGCAACGCACTTCAAGAAGTCGCCGAACGAACCCTCGCCTTCGGCGACGGGTGTTGTCGCCACCCCGACGCTCTGCGCCTTCACCGCCGCCGCGACTTCCTCGCGCAGCCGCGATGCGACATCTTCGCGCAGCCGCGCGGCGATCTCAGCCGCGATTTCCGCCTGGTTCATTACGATTTCCGTCATTGCTTCCTTCCCCTCCTACTTGATGACTAACCGATACGTATTCCTCAGCATTGTGCGCGGCTCTGCGGGCGTCGGCGTGATGCTCGCATCCAGCCCCAGCAGCCAGCGTTTGATGAACATCGCCTTCCCCGCCGGTTGGCGCACCACCAAGTGCGCCGCCGTCCCGCTCGACCAGCCCATCTCCGGCGCGATCTGGGCGAGGTAGCGATATTTCGCGTCGAGTAAGCCGCGAATGATAACGCCCTCGTCGGTCAGTTCCAGCGCGCCGTAGCCGATCGGCTCTTCGATGAGGATAACCCCGCCCGCCGTTTTGATCGGTTGCGCGTGGTTCAACCAGATCGGCGTTTCGCGCAGTCGCCCGAAGTCGGTTTCCGCAGTGAAGAACTCGTTTTCGAGGTCGGTTGCGTCGGGACTGCCGAACACCACCAGCAGCCCTTCAACGTCGCCCGTCTCGACCGCTTTCAACGCCGCGCCGGGCGCGGTCTGCCACTCCATCTCCTCACCTCCCCCTCTCCTTCAACACCGCGATTGCTTCCTTCTTCGCCGCTTCCGCCGCGTCCCGCACCGACGCCCAGCGCCCGCGATGGGCGCGCGCTTGCGGCATTCCGTACACAAACCGCGCATACGACGCGGTGTTCTCGACGATCCGCGATGTTTTCGACAGTTTCTTGATCCTCAACTTCTGCCGCAAGTTCCCCGTTCGTCGATACCGCGATCCGGCGGGCGGGGGCGGGTAGACTTGCATCACGCTGTGCGCCGCCGCCGCGCCCGCGTCAAGCGCGGCTTCGATCCGCGCCGCACGCGGCAGCAGTTTGCGCAATGCGTTATCCAGATCGACAGAGACGCTAACCCGCATCGATCCGCTCCAGTCTGACGCCGCAGCGACAGCGCGGGTGTGCGGGCGGTCCGGAACGCCCGCCCCACTCGTCCTCGCGCTTGCTGTGGAGCGCGCCGCAGATCGGGCACACCCGCTCGTCGTTTGCGGTTTCCCAGATCATCACGTACTCCAGATTGTGCTCGGCGCGTAGTCCTTCTCTGTACGCCCGCACGCCCGCGGTCGCCGCCTCGGTCGCGGCGGTGATGGCGACGGTTTCGGCGCGTCTCGCACCGACGACCGGCTCGATCATCGCAACGAGTTCGGCGCGATCCGCGCCCGGCATCCGCCGCCACGCCGCGACCGCGCGGGCGATGTAGTCGCGGGTGTACGGATAAAGCAACTCTTCCACTTGCCGCCGCGTCGCTTCCTCAGCCCAGTCTGCAAGCAGAGCGTCAACGTTGACCGCGACGCCGATTTCTGCGCGCATCTCGTCGGCGAACAGACGTGCGATTGTTTCGATGTTCCGGCGCATCGCGGGATAGAGCGTCTCGCTGAACATCTGCGCGGTGATCTCGTCTGCGCCGTCGAGCATCGACTGCCGCAACTGCTGAAACGCACGCTTGAGGTCGCGGTACAGTTGCACCTCGTGCGGCATCAACTCCGGTTCGGCTTCGTCTTTCTTCAGCGACTTCGCTTCAACGTCCGCCGACTCCTCACTTACCGCGCCGTTGACGCCCGCCAACCGCAGCGCCGTCCTCGGATCGAGACCGGCAGCCACCGCCTCACGCGCCAGCGCCAGCCGGTTGCGCAAACGCAGCAGTTCTTGATCCGCTTCGTCTTCGACGAATTGCGGCAGATCGAGACGCGCCCGCGCTTCGTTCAGCGTCAATACCGGCTGCCCGGTAAGGCGCTGGATCGCTTCGGCTTTCTCCAACTCCTCATTTTGCACGGCGTCGATTCGCGCCTCGTTGCAGCGCAGCGTCTGGTTGTACGCGGCAAAATGCGGCTGCAGCATCGCCGCAACCTCGCGCGCGCGGGCGAGGATCGTCAGAAGAATAAACGTCTGGTAATCGCGCCGTGCGGTCGCGTAGTTGCTCGCGCTGCTGAAGACGACCGACATCGGCACCTGGAACGCCGTCAGCATCAGTTCCGCCGCACGCTGGAGCAGTTCCGGTTGCACTGCGTCGGAGAGCGTATCCCCCAGCGTCACCGTTTTGATCTCGCTCGACAGCGCGAGGTGCCGGAATGCGTTGCGGATGCCGCTGACCAACTGCCGCAGCCACTGCTCGAACCGCGAGCGCTCGGCGTCGGTCGGTCGTTGCGCGAACATCCACACCGTCGGACGCACCGCGCCGCGCTCGAAGTACGCGGTCTGGTAGCGCTCGGCAGCCAGCAGCGCGCGGGCTTGGGTCAGCGCCGTCGTCACCAGACCGACGCCGGGTTCGACTTCGCTTCTTACCGACGGTTCCCAGATGTGCAGTAGTTCTGTTTCCGGCTCAAGTCGCACTTCGGTGTTGTTCGCGCGTCGGATAAACCCGACCAGCCCGCGCTTTGCGTCGGTGATCGGAGTGATGGTGCGCGGGTGCAGACGACGCAACCCAAGCGGCGCGGCGGGATCGCGTAGCAGATACGCCGCGCCGTACAGACACAGATCGATCTCAATTCCGCGAATGAGCGCCGCCAACCTCTCTGCATCAAACGCCACCAGCGACCCGCGCCTGGTGGTGATCTCCCACGGCAGCGACGCGAGAGCGTTCGCCCGCAACGTCACCGCCGTCCGCACCACCGCGACGCGCTCATACGCCGTCTCGACATCAACCGCGTCGCCGTCGCCGAAGACACCCGTCCACGCGGACGGAAGGAAATCCTCCAGATTGAGCGCCTTGATCTCGTAGCGCTCGGTCGGCGACAGTACGAGTTGTGCAGCCGGGTTAGACATCAAACAGCACCTCAGCGCCGCGCGCCGCGCCCCACACCGCAAGCGCGAGCGCAATTACTCCGTCGTCGTGGCATCCTTCCGGCGCACTGTAGCGCGCGCGACCGGACGCGGAAATATCGACGCTGTACATCTCTAACTCGTTGAGCAACCACTCCAGCGCGGGCAGCACAATCGTTCGCTGCTCCAGTGCGAGCGCGAGTGTGTCAATCAGCAGCGGTTTCGTTGAGATTGTGGTTGTAAACGCCTGCACCGGCAGCCCGGCGCGCTGGAGTTCTTCGATGTTCGGCGCGCCGATGCTGTTCGCTTCGGCAACCACTGCACCGCGTCCGTTGCGCTGCCAGAACGCCAGCAGCGCGCGGCGTTGCGTTGCGAAATCGACATCAACCAGACGCTCCACATCAACAACGCAGCGTGTCTGCGGGTCGAGCGCCGCGAATACGGTTGCGTCTTCGTAGCGCCCCCAGTCCACCCCGATCACCGCAGCCTCGTTGCTGCGGACGATCTCGCCGACACAACTACGAACGTTGCGGAACACCGCGCCGCCGTCGTCGAGGAACTCGGCGTCCAACTCTTGGCGCGCCGCGCGCTCGGTCATCGCAGATCGCAGCAGCGCAATGTCCGCCGGATCGAGACGCGGGTTGTCGTTAGTCGAACGCCGCACCGTCGCCCAGCGCGGGTCTTCCAAAGCAGACCGGTGGATACGCCAGAAATCCCCTCGCCCTTTCGGCGTTCCCGCCAGCACCGCGCGCCCGCGTCGGTCGAGCAGCGCGGGGATGAGGTTCTCTCGCCAGATCGTTTCGAGGTTACGAACCAAACCCGCCTCATCAACAACAATCAGATCGTATCCCCGCGATCTGCCCGCGTCCTCGTTGTCCAGCGACCAGAACTCAACGCGCCCGCCGGTGGTTGTATCAATCCGCCTTTCCGCCTTGTACTCTTCCGCAACCGGCGCGCGCAACGTCCGGCGCACTTGTTCCCAGACCGGCAGCATCAGTTTGTACGTCGGCGCGAAGTAGCCGACCGTCTGCCGCCGCACCAGCGCGGCTTCAACCAGCATCCTCGCCAGCAGATGCGACTTCCCCCACCGCCGCCCGGCGCGAAGATGCACAAACCGCGCGTTGCGGGTTTGTTCCGCAACGGCGCGTTGATCTGCGTGCAACTGGGGCAAGCGTATCTCATACCGTCTTGACGAACGCCGCTTCATCAATAACTACCAGCACATCTGTTTCGGCGTTCGGGTTCTCAGCGAACTGCGACAGAAACAGCCGCGCCGCAGCGACGCGCGCGCTGGCGGGATCGCTCTCATTGAGAACGATCATCAGCAACGCGCGCAACACCGCAGCGCGGGCTTCGTCTGTCAGCAGTTCGTCTACGGTCATTTGTAGTTCCGATAGTACTTCCGCGCGATCGCCTCAGCCTCGACTTCGCTCAGCGGAACGTAATACGAGATGCCGAACCCGATGATCAACGCCAGCGCCGATTGCACCTCGGCGGGCAGATCGATCCCGGCGAACTCACGCAGCGCCCAGGCGAGGATGACGACGGTTGCGGCAGCGAGCGCGCCGTAGGTGATCTTATCCAGCGGTTGTGAAAAGGGAAGGTTCATCTCCTCCTACTCCTCTCTCTCTCTTCAGCGGGGCGCTCTTTGCCCCTCACTTTAATTGTACAGCAAAAGCCCCGCATTTTCGTACACCAGATCGCGGCGGCGCGCGGGTGTCACAACACCTGCTTCTCTTTTATTTCTATAGAGTGTTGTGACACTGCTGATGATCCGACGGCGGGCGCGGGGGAGTACTACTTTCAGGTGGTGCGGCGGGCGGGCGCTGTCACAACACATTGTCTTCTTTTATTTCTATGCAGTGTTGTGACATCACTGAACAACCAAAAACCCCGCCGACGCCGGCGGGGTTCTTGGGAGAGGAGAGAGGAGAAGTGTTTGAATTACTCGCGCTTCGCGTCCTCGTACCGCAACTGTTCCACCAGCCGCCGCGCGTCCTCGACGAGCGCGCGCCAGCCGACGGGCTGCCCTCGGTACTCGACCGCGAAGTCGCGCGTCTCGCGGTCGAAGATGATTTTGAAATCATCACCGGAGTCAATAACGATTTCGCGCGCTGGGCGCGGCTTTGGTGCAGAGCGTCGCTTGGGCATCGAAGCACTCCTTTCTGATGATCAACTACGCGCACAGTATACCACGCGCGCGCCTGGTTGTCAAGCCCGAAAATCGCTGGAAAAATCCCGAAATTGGGTATTGACAAACGGCGCGGGGTGTGGTATAGTATAACCGTAATCGATAAGCGCTTAGCACTAAGGAGGCACACAAAATGGAGACGTATCGAATTTGGGAAGGCGAGCGAACGTTTCTTCCAGGCGACGACACCAGCAAGTATACGGTTACCGAGATTGTCGCCGAGGAACTTGGTTGGTTTGAAGATGTGAACCCCGACGGGTTTTCCGGTCGGACGTACTACGTCTACCGGACGGAGGAGGGAGGGATTATCGTCCACGTTGTGGAGCAAAACTACGGTATCGGTGAACCTAGCCGCGCCGTGATCTTCCGCTTCCGCAACCTAGAGGAAGCGGCGCAGAGCGAGCAGCGATACGCACTTTCAGAACTGCGCCTCATCTAGTCAACGAACCCGACCGAACCCCCGCGCCTCACCCGCGCGGGGTTATCTCATTTCACAAGGAGGATCGAGATGGAAGAAGTTGGAGTATACCGCGAACTATACGACAACTTCGGATACCGCGGTTGCACCTACCGCGTGTACTTGAA
>Ga0308410_1001169_pt1 | contig 15042 bp, 12 predicted proteins | sample HotsprOSTMatCore_FD_203467 | JGI IMG/M metagenome (GOLD analysis project Ga0308410, IMG submission 203467) | Hot spring phototrophic mat microbial communities from Octopus Spring, Yellowstone National Park, Wyoming, United States -... | ecosystem: Environmental > Aquatic > Thermal springs > Hot...
GAGCGTTGGGCGATCACGGCGCGCACGGGCGCGACGGAGTCGTAGAAGGCGGTGTTCGGCTCGACAAATCGCAACGGCGCAGCGCCGGCTAGCCTGGCGAGCGCGTCGGTGGCCACGCGCGAGGCTTCTACGGACGAAGTGACATATAAGGTGGGCCGCTGCAAGGCCTGCCAGAGCGCGGCCAAGACCGGCAGGCGTGCAGCGCGTGGCAGCCCTAGTGGTGCGGAAATGCTGCCCGCGCGAAGCGCCTCAACCAGCGCTTGGAACGCCGGCAGCCTGTCCACGACTTCGCTGATCCCTCGCAGCGACACACTAAGGGGATATTCTAGCGATGGGCGTGAGGGTGGGGGAGTGTTCCGATTCGGAATGAAAGGCTGCGTAGTTGGGCGCACGTTTTGGTCATCAGCAAGCGCATCCTTCACGTCATCACTGCTAAGAATCGTGCAGGTAGATGATGCTTGGCGTATTAAGCGCACGAAGCATCTAAGCGGCCGCGTTGACCAAGGCCGCGCCGGCCCGATAGTCGGGCGCAAGTTTAGATTCTTCGCTTTCGCTCAGAATGACAGGGTGAGGCAGGATGCTGGTGTCCCTTTTGTGCGCTTCATGCTGGTCACGCCAAGCGTGTAAACGCTGAACTCAAGTTTTTTGCGCTCTCTGCGCCTCTCATCTCGGTGAGCCAAATCACCCCAAAGTTGAACGCCCCCTTGAAACCTTCCTACTTGTGGGTAATGCTAAGCTTCTGGGGGGCGCGCTCATCAACAGGGGCAGTCGCCTGGCGTTGTCTCATCGCCTTCAAGCAGCGTGCGCTTGAGCATGTCACATCGCCGGCCGATATAGTGCGCGGGCGATAGCGTGCCAGATCAGGCCCAGCCCAATGCAACCCAGGCCGGCCAACCAAATGGCCGGCTCCACCCAGAACGCCAGGAACAGACAGGCCGCCAGCCCGGCCCACGCAACCCATGCTGGGAAGATGCGCTGGCTCGTCGGCAACTTCAGCGCGGCTGCGTTGGTCAGCGCGTAGTAAATCAACACGGTGAACGCGCTAAATGACCAGGTGAGCTGCACGTTGCCGACGAGCGCCAACACGCTGATCGCGACGCCTACTGCCCATACCGCCCAGGTCGGCGTAGTGCCGGCGCGGTTGAGCCGAGCCAGCGCGACCGGCATGTCACCACGACGGCCCATGGCCAGCGCCACGCGCGACAAGCCCAGGATCAAGTTCAGCAGCACGCCCAGCATGGCAGTCACAGCGCTGATCGCAACCACCTGTGAGACCAGCGGGAGGGCGAATCCCTGCGCGGCGATGGACAGGGGCGCGACCCGCGCTTCGAGCGCGCCGGCTGTGACCTGGCCAAGCGTTGAGGCGCCGATCGTGCCGACGGCCACGCCCGCCACTGCCACGTAGAGCACCGTCGTCACGAGCATGGTGGCCGCGATGGCGCGCGGGATGGTGCGGCGCGGTTCGCGCACCTCTTCGCCCAAGGTCGCAATGCGCCCGTAGCCGGTGTAGGCGACGAACATCAACGCGCAGGCGTGCAAGAATGCGCCGACTGCGTGTACCTCCCCGCCGCTCGGGGCGAAGAATGGCAGAAAGTGATCGGCCGAGACGTTAGGTAAGCCGCTTACCACGAACGCAGCCAGGCCGAACAAGGTCACCGACACGATGGCGGCGTTCATCAGGTTGGAGCGCTGGACGCCGCTGGCAGCCACGGCAGTCAGGAGCAGCACCGCAGCCAGCGCCAAGGGGACGAGCACGGCGCTGGGTAACGCCAGCGCGTTCGAGAAATAGCCGGCAAACCCCAGCGCTGCTGTGGCTGCTGAGGCGGATTTGGCCAGCAAGAACATCCAGCCCGCTGTGAAGCCCAGCCAAGGAGTGAGGTAGCGGTAGCCATACTCGTAGGTGCCGCCGCTGACCGGATGGCTGGCTGCCAGTTGGGCGCTGTTCAGCCCGTTGCACGTGGCGACCAGCGCAGCGATGACGATCGCCAGCAACACCGATGGGCCGCTGATGCCGGCAGCGATGCCGACGCTGACGAAGATGCCCGTGCCGACCATGGATCCGAGGCCGATCGCAACCGCGCCGGGCAGGCCCACCTGGCGCTGTAACCGAGCAGTCTGGGAGGACATATCGCTACGAAGATACCACTCGACATCAGCGCTGGGTGATTTTGGGTGCATTCACGGTTATGGACAGAACTCTGGGTGGGCGACGGCACTGCCGTCGCCCACCCTCTATAAATCAACTTTTGCCAGTTATCAGCCCGTGAGCGGTCTGCCCCTATTGGTGAACGCAGCCGGTGAATCTCGTTAAACCTGATAACCGAAGCAGTCGGCCAGCAGGCTGCTCAGGCGCAGGCGCAACACCGAATATGAGAAGTAGCGCTTGGCCAGTTGGTAGTTGTGCTCAGCCCACTCGGCGGCCAAGGCTTCGTCGAGCAGGATTTGGCGGACTTGGTGAAGGGTTGCCTCGGAGATGAAGCCGTCAAACTCGATCACTTTGAACCCCTTCGGCTTGATGTCCACCTCATAGATCGAGTAGTTGTTCACCAGGATCGGCCGGCGGTAATAGAGGGCCTCGAGGAAGGCGTTGCCGAACCCCTCGATAGAGGAAGGATACGTCACCAGGTCGGCTTGCGGGTAGAGGTCGGCCAGGGTATAGACCTTGCGGCCGTCCGGCAGCCTGCCGCGCTGCTCGGCGACGATGTCGGCCTCAAAGCACACGTCCACCTTGAGCAAGGCAGCGTATTCGCGCACGCGGCGCTCGTATTCCGTGCCCTCGTCGCCGGCGGCGTGGGAGATCACCAGCTTGGCTGGCAGGCCGATCCGCCGCGTCAGCTCAATGGCATGCTCAATGCCCTTGCGCTGAATGATGCGGGTGGGCTGGAGGTTGACAGAGTCAACCAAGTGTGCTAGCATGCCCTTCACAACTGTTCTCTAGTCTGCACATCTGTGCATAGAGTACAACAGGTTAAGGAGGACGAACATGCTCTCTACTAGAAGACAGTGCCAGATTGGCGTTTTGATTGTTTCGTCGGTTCTATTGGCGAGCTGTGCGGCTCCTAGCACGCCACAAGCGCCTGCTAGCCCAGTGCCTGCGCAGACTCCCGCAACTGGTGCGAGACCAGTTGAGCCTGGCCAGTGGTCGCTCGCTAAGGCTGCAGAACCTTACAAGGGCGTGACCATCAACTGTGTCTTTCTTGACCGGCCTGGTTACCGAGCGGCTATTCAGCTAATCCCCGAGTTTGAGAGCATCACCGGTATCGATGTAACTTGGGAGATCATGCCTTATGAGAACAGCCGCGAGAAGCAAGTTCTAGACTTCACGGGCAACACCAAGAACTACGATTGCATCCTAATAGATGTGGTGTGGATAGGCGAATTCGCTGCCTCAGGATGGGTTGTGCCACTGAGAAAGTTCTACGAGGATCCTGCATTGGCTGATCCAAACCTCAATCTGAAAGGGTTCTTCCCGATCCTGCTCGAGTCCTTCGGCACATGGAACAACGAGATCTACGGCCTGCCGTTTGACAACTACTCTGGCGTGCTGTTCTACAACAGGTGCATGCTGGAGGAAGCCGGCTTCAAGGAACCGCCTAAGACCTGGCAGGAACTATTGGAGGTATATGGACCCAAACTGACCAAGGATAGAAAGTACGCTTTTGCACTCCAGTCTAGGCGTGGCGAAACGCAGTCTGCAGACTCCTTCATGCGCATGATATGGCCATTCGGCGGTTCTTTGCTAGATGAGAACTTTGAACCAAATCTCTCGTCGGAGAAATCGCTGGCCGGCTTGCGATTCCGTCAGGAGCTTATGAAGTACATGCCGCCGGACGTAGTCGAGTGGGATCACGATGAAACAGTGCAGGCTCTGGCTCAGGGTAGGGTGGCAATGATCACTGAGTGGAGTGCGTTCAATGCCTACTTCACAGATCCGAACACCTCCAAGATCACAGACTGCATTGGATACGCGGTCGAGCCTGCTGGACCAGTCGGTTCACGGCCAGCACTGGGTGGCTTTTCACTCGGCGTGAGCGCGAATAGCTCTCCAGAGAAGCAAGCGGCCACTTGGTTGTTCATTCAATGGATAACCTCTGAGGAGAAGGCCAAAGACTACATTCGGGCCGGCGGCGTCTCTGGCCGGATGAGCGCTTACGAGGATCCAGAGCTGAAGGCGCAATTCCCCTACTTTGAGCCGCTAGTAGTGTCTTGGTCTAAGTATGGCAATCCGGTGTTCAGACCGCGCTTCCCAGAATGGCCGCCAATCTCCGAGTTGATCGCACAGACCGGCACTGAGATGATGCTCGGAAGCATCTCTGTTGAAGAGGGTGCAAAGCGCTTGGACGCTCAGATTCGCGAGATCCTCGAGAAAGCAGGCTACTACTCCGGCGCAAAACCGAAGCTGCAGTAGGGGCCACAAGCCAAATTAGGCCTTTGTCGTGGACGGGCACGCATATACTTGGTGTGCCCGTCCATTCAATATCATCTTGGCTCTAACTGACACGAAGTTCATTCTCGTTTGTTAGCGGGGCTTTATGGATAACACTGTGTATTCTCTTGGTCAAAAGGTTCTCAAGGAACTTGATGCAGTTCTCGCCCATATTCCCTCACAAACTTCGGAACGCATGTGTGAGGAGATCACGCGCGCACGTCGGATCGCTTGCTACGGTGTTGGCCGAGAAGGGCTCATGATGAAGGCTTTCTGTATGCGCTTAATGCACCTTGGACTAGACGCTCATGTGGTTGGTGACATGACAACTCCTCCAATAGGTGAAGGAGACTTGTTGATAGTCAGTGCCGGGCCAGGCAAATTTTCCACAGTTTTAGCCCTTATGGAGGTGGCTAAGCTGAGCGGCGCGCGCAGTATGGTGATTACAGCTCAGCCAAATGGTGAGGCCGCACAACGTGCCGATGTAACGATACATCTGCCAGCTCAGACAATGGCAAGCGACCTGCTTGCTCCTGCCAGTGTCCTGCCTATGGGCAGCTTATACGAAATAGCTCAACTCATTTTCTTCGATCTGATCTCGATCATGCTGCGAGAGAAGCTCGGGCAAACAGCAGAGCAGATGCGTGAGAGGCATACTAATCTGGAATAGGATGCCATGAAGCAGCTTGCCCCAATACTGCCCAAGAGGTCTACTTTAATGCGAGGGGTTGCGTCTAAATTCAGTAATATTAATTGGCCAGCCTTTGTTCTACTGGCCCCTGCGGTGATTGCTCTATTTGTCGTGGGGATATATCCTCTTTTGTTTGCCCTTGATGTGAGTATCAGGCAGTATCAGTTGACTAAACCGTATCTCGGCACACCTTATGTAGGTTTTCAAAATTATATCTCGGTAATTGGCGATGTTCTGTTTTGGCAGGCTTTGCTCAGGACAGCTTTGTTTTTTGTTCTAACTGTTCCATTGCAGGTCATTTTGGGAATTTTAATATCATTATTCTTAGATACTCTTAATAATAAGTACCTTTCTTATCTACTAAGAATTATACTCGTCTTGCCAATAGCTATAACGCCGACAGTGATCGGTTTAGTGGGCAGGTTGCTATTTAATCGTGACTTTGGGTTCATTAACTTCTTATTAAGTCTCATCGGTGTGGACCCTATTCCTTGGTTGGGTGAACCCTTGCCTGCGATGTTGACGATTGCACTCGTTGACATTTGGCAGTGGACTCCGTTTATTACATTAGTCGCTCTTTCCGGTCTGACGCTGATCCCCAACGACATTTTAGAAGCTGGTCAGTTGGACGCAGGCCGAGGATGGCACTTCTTTCGCTCTATTCAGTTGCCATATCTATTGCCAGGGCTCACTGCTGTCCTTATCCTTCGCACCGCGGATATTCTAAAACTTTTTGACATGGTGTTCGTGCTGACGCGTGGCGGGCCTGGTGTTTCAACTGAACTGGTTAGTTTGTACGTCCAGCGCATTGGATTCCGCGTGTTTGATATGGGCGTAGCTTCAGCACAGGCGATACTTTTGCTTATATTATGCATCGTCCTCTCAAGAGCATATATTCGCTTTTTCTATAGAGAGGTGCAGGTATGATCAAATTATACCGTGTTAGCACTTCTGCAACAAGACTTTTGATAGCGATTTTTCTTATTGTAGCATTTCTATTTCCTATATACTGGATGTTAACTACGGCTTTAAAGCCTTTAAGGGATACGTTCGCTATACCTCCTGTCTTGATCTTTCAGCCCACACTGGAGCACTTTGAGGCTGTATTTGCTGAGGGCGCTGTTCTCCGCAGTCTGAGGAACAGCGTGGTGGTCTCCATCCTCACCACGGTGGCTGCCCTTTTGCTCGGCGTGCCGGCGGCTTACATACTCGCGCGTTTTGAATTTAGAGGCAAAGCCAACCTATGGTTCTGGATAATTTCCAATCGCTTCATTTCTCCTATAGTTGTCGCTTTGCCTTTTTATCTTATAGCACGAAATCTTCAAATCTTGGATAGTTTTATAGTATTAGTCTTGGTTTACTTAACTTTTAGCGTGCCTTTGGTTGTTTGGTTGTGTATAGATCAGTTTCGTGCAATTCCGCGTGAAGTGGATGAGGCCTCGTATGTTGATGGGGCTAATCTGTGGCAAACTTTCGTGTTGGTCAACCTGCCCCTCGCGATTCCCGGCATTGTGGTATCAGCAATCCTAGTATTCATCACCAGCTGGAACGAATTACTTTTTGCCTTGCTGCTGACGCGCAACGAGGCCAGAACGGCACCTGTAGAGGCAGCAAACTTCATGACCGGTTTTGGAATCCGCTGGGGGCCGATGATGGCCACAGGCGCACTGATAGCCCTCCCCGTGTTGATCTTCAGCTTGATTGTCTCACGTAACCTCATTCGAGGTTTAACAATGGGTGCTGTAAAATGAACGAGAGTGCATTTGGAATCAACTTAAGCTTTGCTGTGAAACGTTGGCCTGAACCTGCGGTGTGGGCAGGCTTCGTGCGTGAAGAATTGGGCTTAAGCACTGTCCAGTTTACTTTTGACCTGCTTGATCCCATGTGGCCAGAGAGCACAAGCAGAGGACTTGCAGATCAAATCCGCGAAGCAGCTGCAACCCACCATATCTTTATACACAGTGCCTTTGTTGGACTCGCCAACTACACATATAACGGCCTATTGCATCCTCTGCCTGAAGGTCGTGCGGCTGCCTTAGAATGGTGGCGGCGTGCGGTTTGGCTGGCTGCGGAGCTGGGTGCTGGAGCCATCGGTGGTCCGCTGGGTGGTCTCAGCGTGACCGATGGGAATGATCCCCTGCGCAAGCAAGCGCTCTACGATGAGATGACTGAGTCAATAGGCAAGATCACTACCTGGGCCAAAGAAGCCGGTCTGAAAGAGCTTTTGATAGAGCCTACCCCTCTCATGCGCGAATTCCCTCACACCATTGAACAGGCAAAACAGCTTGTGCAGCTCCTAAAACAGAACACTGCTATACCCGTACGTTATGTTATTGATGTCGGACATGCTCTCTATCAGCCGCTATATGGCCCACAGGCATCTCTTTCTTCTTGGTTGAATGCTTTGGGTGATTACACGAGCCTAATACATTTACAAAACACTGACTTTCAGAGTGATTCGCATTGGGGATGGCCTCATCCTCAAGGTAAATTCAATCTGGATGAGTTTGCTTCTGTTCTAAAAACTTACCAGTTAAGCGATCTTACAGTAATACTAGAGATATTCTATCCTTTTGAAGAAAGTGACCAAAACGTGAAAGACAACATTGTAAGCTCTGTAAAACACTGCAAAAGTAAATTGATAAATCAAAGATAAAATGCCCAATTCGTCTTCACTTTCGATAAGCTATTTACTATATCATCAATGCGTTGTTTCAATACTTTATAACGCTCTTTATTCTTAACATCTGGTGTAAATATCTTAACTCTTAAATATTTTAGCATATTTTGTATCCAGTAATCAAGTGAGGAATTGGGGTGGAGAGCGGTCCAGGCTACGGCCGCGATGCCTGTTAGCCCGATTTCGTCTAGGTGGGGACGTACCACTTGCACACCAGTAGATTGCGCAATTAGACTAGCTAACAGATTACTTCGTGCGCCGCCGCCGCCAAATCGTATCTCCGCTATTTGCTGTAAACAATTGTGGTCTAATAAAAGGTCATAGATGCGCGCAGTTTGTAGCGCGATGCCTTCGTACACAGCATACATAAGATTGTCTCGTGTATGTCCGCTATTTAAGCCCAGAAAACAACTACCCAATGACCATTCCTCCTTTTCGCTGCGCTCTTCGCCGAATGTTAGATAGGGTAGATAGATCAACTTATCAGATGCCAAATTTAAATTTTCTTCTATCGACATCCAGAAATCATTATCCTCTCTCAAATCTGGATATAATATTCTAGCCCAAAACTCCAAGTTAATCAATCCAGCGCTAGTAGCGACAAATCTTAGAAATATGTTTTTATCCTGGATATGCTTAACTAGATATCCTGGCATATTGCTACAGAACTTTTTTGTCCAACATTGATGAATTGCGGCTGTGCCAATGATAGAAACGGCTTTACTGAAATCTACAGCATTAAGCCCAAACATGCCAGCTACAGCATCAAAGGGACCAACAAATACGGGCAAGCCTTCTGGCAATCCTATCTGCATGGCCACCGACTGCTTTAGCCTTCCCCTGGGTTCGAGAGGAGAGTGCACTTCCGGAATCATGGGATAGACAGCACCCAAATTCAAGATGTCAAGCACTATCTGAGCAACTCTTGTGTAATCGTCGCTGGAAGCGGTTTCATGGTTGGCCAGGATAGTATGGGGATGACCGTAGGTGTGCTCAAAGCTAGTCACGCAGACGCCGATGCAACCAGTAAGAACAAAGCCTATCCAATCTTCAGCGAAGCAAACATGTCGGGCATGCTTGAGCCGCTCGGGAGCAACTTCGGTTAGCCAAGCAAGCTGAGTTGTTTGATGGGCAGTCGTTGGCCTGGTGCCGGTGTAGTGCGCCACCTTATCTAAGCGCCCTTCACGCCGCCATCGCCTCAGCACATCTATGCTTCGCGCATCGCGCCACGTTAAAGCCGGCTCGACGGCCTGGCCAGTCGCATCAAGCAGCCATACGCCATCGCCCAGCGCAGTGACAGCGATAGCTTGGATTTGAACGTCAACGCGCTGGGCACTCAGCGCATTGACCACGCGACTCATTGTAAGCAGTGTGCTGGTGGCAAGCGCGTTCATCTCTATCTCAAAAACGGGAGGGGTCGCAGACAGGTATGGGGTTCGGCCGTGATGTAACCCAATCAATTGTCCATCCGCAGTGACGGCAGCAGCCTTGATCTTGGTGCTCCCCACGTCTATCGCAAGTATGGCTGGAGTTACGGCCATGCCACTAGAATCTACCACGCATGAGCGGTAGAATCGGGGTTAATGTTTGGACCACACTAACAGCGACAACCCGCTCGACTGCGCACGTGCCTCGGTTTGAGGCACAAGGTATAAGCTACACGATCAGGAATAGTGAATATGTCTAGGAATAATTATAAAGAGCAAATCTCATTAAATGATTTAAGATTAATAGTACAAGTAGCTGAAAAATACTATATTCAGCAATTAACCCAATCACAGATCGCAGAGCAACTTGGTGTCTCTAGAAGCACGGTTTCTCGAATGCTTAGTCGTGCACGCGATGAAGGAATAGTGCGTATACAAATTAACTACCCAGAAATACGTCATAAAAAATTAGAAGTTAATCTATGTGAAAGATTTTCTATTAATGAAGCTATAGTTATAGTATTACCCAAACAATATCTAGAGGAAGGTGAATTGCGAAACTGGGTAGGAATACAAGCCGCACCGTTTGTCAATCAGATGATACAACCAAAGATGATAGTTGGCATAGGTCGTGGACGAACACTTGCTGAGTTGGCATATGGATTAAGTAGAGTGCCTAATAATTGTTATGATCTAAAATTAGTCCAGCTTCTAGGTGATATTGATATTAATTACTCTCCAGCAAGATCTACTGAGATCACTCGTCTATTAAGCGAAACATATAATGGTAAGGCATACTATCTAAATGCGCCAGCACTGGTAGCTGACGTTAACCTCGGCATGGCACTCATGAAGTCGTCCACAATTCAGCAAGTTGTCAGATTCTATAACTCCCTTGACTTCGCCATGGCGGGCGTCGGCACACTTGCTAACTCACCGCTTGTCATCAGTGGATTGCTACGCCCGGCTGATATTAGAAAATTAGCCAGAGCAGGCGCCGTTGGTGATATATGCGGTCATTTTTATAATATTAATGGTGATCTGCTAGACCATGTCTACTCTGGGATTGCAATAGGTATTAGTTGGGAGCAACTTCGTAATTGTAGCAAATTGCTCGTCATAGCGACTGGAAAAGATAAGGTTGAGCCACTTCTTGGTATACTTCGTACTGGCACGGTTGACATACTCGTTACAGACGAGAATACGGCCCAGGAGCTACTTAGAGCCTATCCGGATAACTGATATACTGATGGGGTGAGCACTGAACGAACATCGAAGCGTACTCGTGCACGGACGCCAAACAACCAGACCACGACTGGCTTTCGCATCTCGGACGAACTCTGGGCTGTGCTGGAACCGCTCCTGCCTGTTCATGTGAATACACATCGGTTTGGCGGCGGTCGCCCGCACGTGCCCGACCGCCAGTGCGCTTTTATGTGCTGCGCTCAGTGGGCAGCATTGAACGGGACAGGCCTGTGTGCCAAATCCACAGCCTATGATCGCTTTCTCGCTGCCGGCGTGTTTCTGAAACTGTGGCAAGTCGGCGTCGAGTGATTTGATGAACTGAAGGGCATTGACTGGGCATGGCTAAGTCCCAACGACCAAAGCGCCGCTTGGGGGGAAAAAGACCGGCCCGAATCCAACTGACCGCGGGAAGGCAGGTGTCAAATGTTGACGGAGGGGCATGGCGTCCCCATCGGAGTGACAATTGAAGGAGCTCATCGCCACGACATCATGGGCGACGCTGGAGAGCATAGTCGTGGTAGCCGACAGAGGAGCGACGGCAAGGAATATGTATGGACAAGGGGTATAATTATGAAGAAGTGCGTGCGATCTTGCGTGCATTACTGCACACATTCGCAGTCGCGGCGAGGAGGCGAAGGAGATTGCACGTGAAGCAGGCAAGCGTGCACGGCGCTGGGTAACGCCAGCGCGTTCGAGAAATAGCCGGCAAACCCCAGCGCTGCTGTGGCTGCTGAGGCGGATTTGGCCAGCAAGAACATCCAGCCCGCTGTGAAGCCCAGCCAAGGAGTGAGGTAGCGGTAGCCATACTCGTAGGTGCCGCCGCTGACCGGATGGCTGGCTGCCAGTTGGGCGCTGTTCAGCCCGTTGCACGTGGCGACCAGCGCAGCGATGACGATCGCCAGCAACACCGATGGGCCGCTGATGCCGGCAGCGATGCCGACGCTGACGAAGATGCCCGTGCCGACCATGGATCCGAGGCCGATCGCAACCGCGCCGGGCAGGCCCACCTGGCGCTGTAACCGAGCAGTCTGGGAGGACATATCGCTACGAAGATACCACTCGACATCAGCGCTGGGTGATTTTGGGTGCATTCACGGTTATGGACAGAACTCTGGGTGGGCGACGGCACTGCCGTCGCCCACCCTCTATAAATCAACTTTTGCCAGTTATCAGCCCGTGAGCGGTCTGCCCCTATTGGTGAACGCAGCCGGTGAATCTCGTTAAACCTGATAACCGAAGCAGTCGGCCAGCAGGCTGCTCAGGCGCAGGCGCAACACCGAATATGAGAAGTAGCGCTTGGCCAGTTGGTAGTTGTGCTCAGCCCACTCGGCGGCCAAGGCTTCGTCGAGCAGGATTTGGCGGACTTGGTGAAGGGTTGCCTCGGAGATGAAGCCGTCAAACTCGATCACTTTGAACCCCTTCGGCTTGATGTCCACCTCATAGATCGAGTAGTTGTTCACCAGGATCGGCCGGCGGTAATAGAGGGCCTCGAGGAAGGCGTTGCCGAACCCCTCGATAGAGGAAGGATACGTCACCAGGTCGGCTTGCGGGTAGAGGTCGGCCAGGGTATAGACCTTGCGGCCGTCCGGCAGCCTGCCGCGCTGCTCGGCGACGATGTCGGCCTCAAAGCACACGTCCACCTTGAGCAAGGCAGCGTATTCGCGCACGCGGCGCTCGTATTCCGTGCCCTCGTCGCCGGCGGCGTGGGAGATCACCAGCTTGGCTGGCAGGCCGATCCGCCGCGTCAGCTCAATGGCATGCTCAATGCCCTTGCGCTGAATGATGCGGGTGGGCTGGAGGAAGAAGTATTCGTCGTCCTTAAAGCCCAAATCCGCGCGCAGCCCATCGGCGTAGCCATCGGGCGGAGGCGGGGGATGGTCAAAGTCCATCACGTTTGGGATCACCCGCGAGGTCAGGCCGGCGCGCCGGCCCAGCTCGCTGGCCTGCACCGAGTTGATGACCACATGGCGGATTGACGGCAAGCGCGGCGGGAAGGCAGCGGCCAGATAGTCCCCCACGCAGTTCACCATGAAGCGTTGGCGCTCCCAGGCGAAGTCGTGATGATGAGCGATGGTCGGAAAGCCCGTCTCGGCGATCAGCTCGGTAATGGCCAACCCAAGCGGCAGGTTAAGCGGGATGGTCAGCGCGTTCTCGACGATCAGCAGGTCCAGCGCGAAATCGCGCACGAAGTCGTAGAGGTGTTGCTTGAAGTAGTCCTTGAGTTCCTGAATGCGGCGCGAGATGCTGGGTGGGCGGGTGTAGATCGAGAAGTGATCCTTAAACAGGCCGGCGATCTCCGGGTGCGACTGGTTGGGCCAATCGTTCTGAAAAGCGATGCGGTTGATCTCGTCTATGACCGGGTGGCGATAGAACGCCTCGGGCACGACGCGGCTGCGCTCGGCCGGGCGATCGCACTGGCCGGCGAAGTAGAAGCACTCATAGCCCATCTCGGTCAGCACGCTCGCCCATTTTGAGGTCTCCAAGGAGACGCCATCGGTGCCGGCGAAGCGCGTGGAGATAAAGCCGATGCGATGGGTCGGGCCGGGATGCGGGGTCATTGTCAAGCGTTCACCAGCCAGCGCGCTTGGTAGGGCGCGAGTTCGAGCGATGGCCCATGTACACTCAGCCGCGCGCCGCTGATCAGGTCGCGCATGTTGGTGCCGAGCAGGGCGCGCCAAGGCAGATGGACGAGCTGGGGCTGGGCCGAGACGTTCACCAGACAGAGCAGGCGACTGCGGTCGTCAGGCGCGCTGCGCAGCAGGGCGAAGATCGCCGGTCCGGCGTCGAGCGCGCGCTGGTCGCCGAAGGGATGCAGGGCAGGGCAGGTCGCCCGCGCGCGCAGGAGGTGAGCCAGCCGGCTGAAGACCCGCGCGCGCCGCGTTCCCTTGTCCGCCAGTTCGCGCTCCAGCATCTCGCGCGAGAGCTTCTCGCGGTTGATGGCGCGATTGTAACCAAGCCGGCGCACGCCCTCCGGCCAGCCGCGCGAACCGAACAAACTATGGAAGTAGATCGCCGGCACGCCGACCAGCGCGCACATGATCGCGTGCGCGGCCAGGAATCGTTCAATGCATGTCGCTTCATCGGCGGGGGCGAAACACAGCGCGTCGAAATAGTTGATGTTCAGCTCATACGGGCTGCGCGAGCCATCGCTGTTGAACTTCTCGCTCACCAAGCCGCCCAGCGCGCGCGTGCGCGCGACCAAGCCGGCGCTCTCGCGCTCGCTCAGGATGCCGCGCACGGGATTCAGCCCAATGCCATCATGCGAGGCCAAGAAGTTGAGGAAGGTGACGCGCCTAGAGGGCAACGCCAGGCTGCCGGCCCACTGCGAAAGCATTCGCGCATCGCCGGTCTGTAGCGCATGCAAGACCAGCGGGGGCAGGGCAAAGTTATACACCAACTGCGCCTCGTTATATCCATCGCCGAAGTAGGCGACGTTCTCCGCATGGGGCACGTTGGTCTCGGTGATCAAGCGGACGTGGGGCGCGACGGCATCCAGCGCCGCGCGGAAGATCTGCACCACGCGGTGGGTGTTGGGCAGGTGGATGCATGGCGTGCCGATCGCCTTCCAGAGGTATGCAACGGCGTCCAGCCGGATGAAGTCAGCCCCATGCTGCGCATAAAACAGCAAGAGGTCCACCATCTCGGCCAGCACAATCGGATTGGCGTAGTTCAGGTCTATCTGGTCGGCGCTGAAGGTGGTCCACACCTTGCGCCGGCCCTGGGCGGTCTCAACTTCGGTCAGCAGCGGCAGGGCGCGCGGGCGAACGACCTGCGACAAGTCCGGCTCGCCCTCTACGGTGATGAAGTACTCCACATACGGCGATTCGCCGCGCAGGTAGGCCTGAAACCAGGGATGCCGCGCCGAGGTGTGATTCACCACTGCATCGAACATCAGCCGAAAGCGCGCGCCGAGCTGCGCAATGTCGTCCCAGCTCCCCCAGTCCGGATTTGCGGCGCGGTAATCGGCCACAGCGAAGCCGTCGTCTGAGGTATAGGGGTGAAACGGCAGCAGGTGTATCGCGCTGACGACGCCGGCCAGATATCTTGCGCAAAAATCGGCCAGCGTCCGCAGCGGCGGCTCGTGAGGCGCGCGCACTTGGTCGCTATACGTGATCAACAGCGCATCGCGCTCGGCCAGGTCATCGCCGAAGCGAGGGCGAATGGGTGGGTAAGACGCGATGACTTGGCACAGTCGAGTGAAAGCTTCTTCGGCGCGGGAGTCCCCGTAGATCGCAGCGCACAGCGCGCGGATGCGCGCCAGCGGTGGCTCGGCGGGATGCGCGTCGGATGCAGGCATGGCAGTTCAGCATAACATGCGAGCGAGCGTAGGGGTGTGCTCACAGTTCGGCGCAATCCCTCACCCTAGACTGTATCCTCTAACTCAGTTGGCGCTAGAACTCATCCCAGAAACGGTAAAACGTGGCTACCTGGGGTGCATCCACGATTTGGGACGGATGTTCTTGGCGTGAACGGTGGTCATCGCGCAGGGTCACCAAGACCCTGCCCCCCTGTCATTCTGCTTAGCATTACCCATAAGTGCTTGGGGGATTGGCGAGCATGCTATGCATCAATT
>Ga0308410_1001171_pt1 | contig 15027 bp, 11 predicted proteins | sample HotsprOSTMatCore_FD_203467 | JGI IMG/M metagenome (GOLD analysis project Ga0308410, IMG submission 203467) | Hot spring phototrophic mat microbial communities from Octopus Spring, Yellowstone National Park, Wyoming, United States -... | ecosystem: Environmental > Aquatic > Thermal springs > Hot...
TGAGTCGTCGCCTCCCGTGAGGGGGGCGTGGATTGAAACGCGGAGACGGTACAGACGATGGCGCTGATTGCGCCTGTCGCCTCCCGTGAGGGGGGCGTGGATTGAAACCCAGTTACGCACGTAGTTCACCATGATGCCGCCGTGTCGCCTCCCGTGAGGGGGGCGTGGATTGAAACCCCCTAGCCCTCCACTACTGTAGGGAGTGGTAAGTCGCCTCCCGTGAGGGGGGCGTGGATTGAAACATCAGGGTAAATTGTTACGGATGAGCCTATTGCGGTCGCCTCCCGTGAGGGGGGCGTGGATTGAAACTCATCTTCGGGCACTTTGGCCATGTACTTGCTGAGTCGCCTCCCGTGAGGGGGGCGTGGATTGAAACGTCGTTCGCACGAGTTCGAGCGTTGGATGCGTCAGGTCGCCTCCCGTGAGGGGGGCGTGGATTGAAACGTAGATGGGGTCGTGCATGACGCAATCCACGGGGGGGTCGCCTCCCGTGAGGGGGGCGTGGATTGAAACGAGGGTTGCCCCCCGCCACGCTGTAACGTCATAGGTCGCCTCCCGTGAGGGGGGCGTGGATTGAAACTGGGCAGTTTACCAGATATTTAGGAAAGGCTAATGGTCGCCTCCCGTGAGGGGGGCGTGGATTGAAACATCGAAATCAGGTAGAGTTGACGCAGGCGCAGGTGTCGCCTCCCGTGAGGGGGGCGTGGATTGAAACACCAATCAGTGCCGTGCGTGCGTCAGTAGCCAGGTCGCCTCCCGTGAGGGGGGCGTGGATTGAAACCCGTGCCGGGACACCCATGGACGACCGCACCACTCGTCGCCTCCCGTGAGGGGGGCGTGGATTGAAACTGGTAGGGGCACGGCAGCGCCATGCTCCACGGGAGGCTTGGATTTAAAAAAACCACATCATGACGTAAAACTCTTTGCACTTTCGGGATCAACACAAGGGGTCTAGCGCGTAAGCGTGCGTTATTTTGTCAAAAACGTGTTGACCGTTGCTATTATCCGTGCTAGAATAGGCGCGATTACCACAGAATCCTGATCGCTGTGAGATAGAAGTAAAAGGAAGGATAGGTCATGGCGGATCCCGAAAGCATCTTGCAGCTTGGCATTGAAGCCGTGCGTAAGGGGGAGAAGGATGAAGCGCGTAGGCTCTTCCGCCTGCTGACCCGTGAACACCCCAACAATGTCCAGGGATGGCTCTGGCTCGCTGGTGTCGCGGCCGATCGTGAAGAGCGCCAGGCAGCGCTCGAACAAGTGTTGCGTCTCGATCCGAACAATGAGATGGCGTTGAAAGGGTTGCAGGCATTAGGGGTAATGCCAACATCAAGAGGCGCTGAATCGCCACAGCCCGGCCCGCTATCTCCGCCTCCTGCTCCGTCGACACCAGAGGCTGATGTACCCGCTAAGCCGTCACCTGCCGATTTCGATGAAGACGATCCGTTTGCCCAGCTCGATGCTTTATCAGAAGCGATGGCTGCCGATAGTGGGCCAGTGCGGCGCGATCCGACCGTTCCGCGCCCAGAAGAAGCTCCGGCTGGCGAACCGGAAGCCGCAGCAACAACACCGCCTCCGCCGCGATCTACCCGCCCTGCTGAGCCACCACGCTCCACCCGCACCGCCGAGCCGCCGCGCTCCAGTCGCCCCAGTACCAGTTGGGCGCGCGGTAGTAGCAGTAGCAAGTCTACTCAAACCACGCGGTCGGCTCGCGGTGGTTTGTTCGGGAATCTTTTTCGCCGCTCGGGACCGCCAGCTCAGCGTGATAACGATTTGGAAGCTGAAACGGTGCCCGCAAAGCGTGGTGTGACGCCATTGACCATCATTTTGCTGGTATTTCTCCTGATTGCCTGTATCGGGTTCGGTTTTGTTTTTCTCTCCCGTCGCGACCAGACGGCGACTGTTCCCCCAACGCAGGCGACAGCTCAGGCAGCTACATCAATCGCTGCTACAACTGAGGCCTCTCTGGCGCCAACGACGCCACCGGTACCTGAGCCTGAGCCAACGGCAACCCCAGCGGTTGAGCCAACCCCAGAACCGACTCCCTCTGAGCCAACGCCAACACCACCACCGCCTGTACCTGATCCGGCACTGGCGAATCCGACCCTAGTTAGCCCGGGTACCGAGTTGACCAGTAATGGTTGGGCTTACGACTTTAATCAACCAACTTACGCTGCACCGATTATCGGGCCACTGAATGGAATTACTCCTAATAACGGTCGCTTTGTAGTGGTGCTGGCGTTCGTACGCAATACGACCGGTCAAGACCAACCGCTACCACCTGATTTCTTTGTCCTGAAGGATGCTCAGGGTCGGGTTTGGACACCTCGCCTCGATGCGTCGGATGCTTACCTCATTCGCGGTGTGAATGCCGACCTGAGCCACAGTGAGGTGGTTCCCGCCGATGGTTTTGTGCGGAGTGTTGCCATTTTATTCGATGTAGCTCCCGATGCTACTGACTTAGTCTTCTTTGCCCGCAGCAATCCCGATCAGGGTTGGTTGGTCCTGAGTCGCGTTTGATCTGCGGTTGTTGCAGTGAATGTGGGTGACGAAGCGGCGATTGATCTGGAACTGTGGTTGACCCGCGGCGCGTTGGCAGCGCGCCGCGGTGATCTTGTGACGGCACGCCGCATTTTTCGAGCGTTATCACACCTGGCGCCTGCCGACCGTCGGGTTTGGATTGGCTTGGCGCGAGTAGCCGAGAGCGTTGCGGAACGTACTGAAGCGTTACAGCGTGCCGAATACGCTGTGGCAGCACCCCTACCCTTACCACCAACCCTGAGCCGTACAGCAGATGTTGCAGCGACAACAGTATCCGCTACCCCATCTCACCCGCCAGAACCGGTTGTCATCGTTGCTCAACCTGCCCCTCTGCGCTACCGAAGCCGATGGTGGTTCGCACTTCTCATCATTCTACCCGGTCTGCTGGCAGTGTGGTGGTTGATGCGCGTGTCGGTTCCGGAAACAGCATCGGTTGCTTTACCAACTGTATCGGCAATAGGACCATTGCCTACTCCGCCGACAGATGGGGCGGTTGTCACTGTGCCTGCCATTACTCCTTCGCCGCTGCCGCCAACCCCCTCACCCGTCCCCTCTCCTTTATTGGAGCCTGATACTCGCAACTTTGGTCAATTTGTCAGCTACGAAAACTGGCGCATTGCGCTCTTGCGACCGGAAGATGTGGTGATCGTCGATGGTGAATTAGGAACGATCCATGCAAACGGTCATTTGCTAGTCGCACTGCTGGCGGTGAGTAATGAAGCGCCGGTAGAACGGGCACTTCCTACCAATCTGTTTGCAGTTGAAGATGAGATGGGACAACGCCATCACCCCTTACCGGGCGCATCAACAGACTACCTTGAGCAATTTGGGCGTGGGATGTACGGCGATCTGGCGCTGGAAGATCGGTTTACGCCGCAGAGTGGACTACGGAGTGTACCGGTCTTGTTTGAACTACCACGCAATCGAAAGCCCCTGCGCTTGTGGGTTGGTGATGATTCCTGGTGGTTGCGATAGTGGTGTAGGTGACACCACCCTACAGACACAGACCAGCAGCTTGCGATCCAGGCAAACGATGTGTGGCCTGGATCGCGGAAGTGGCTGCACAACGTTCATCGGCGCATTCCCGTTTGTGAGCAGATCGGTCAGAAAAGGTTGAAAAGCCCTACCTTGCCCATTCACCCAGCGCTGGCCCTGTCTCGAAAAAGATCGAGGGGAGCAGATCAAGCCGCCGACTGAGCCAGGGGACAAACGTTTGTACGATGTGGCGACGGATGGGTGAAGGCAATAACAAATTCATTAACGCTGCTGAACGTAATGGACGACACGACTGCTGATGCGCAACCTGAATCAATCGTGCTGCCAACTGTGCTTTCGCAAATACGATTTGTGGCGCTCGATCCCATTGATCGAGAAAACGCTCAAGCTCATCGAGTTCGAGCGGTGGAAAATCAGGTTGATTAGCCCAGTGCACCTGATGCTCATAAATTGCCTGCCGCAACGCTGCTACTTCATCGGTCAACGATGTCCGTTGTCGATTGAATGCCATCTGACCGAGTGGCAAGAGCAATGCACGTGTGCGCCAGGCAATGATCAACGCATCAACCAGGTAGCTCAGACTATTGCAGATCATCTGAGCCAGCGGATCATCACCTGGCGCAAGGCGCGATACTTGCGCCAGTAGTTGTTGTGCATCTTGAACTGCTCTTGCTGACTGCTGAAGGATTGGCAGAGCATCTCGTAAAACCTCAGCGAGATACACCCACACTGGCAGCGCAGCCGTTGGCCGCATCCACCATACCCAGAGAAGTGGTGGTAGGACAAGACCACCAACTCGCTTCATACCCGGTGCATGACCAAAATACCAGCCTTGCTCTAGCAAACGCTCCGATGATATATACGCATCAGCAACTGCTTCACCGAATTCAGGACGATAATGAGCTAGGCGCTGCGCAAACCACTCACGAGCAAAGGCTACGCCATCGCACTCAGCATGGCGGGCCAGCATACCGGTTAACGCACTACTAGCTTCTGTCCAGATATTCCAGCCATCAGGACCAATTGATGCCTTCCCTCCTCCCCAGCCGCCAGTACTGTTCCACGCCCAGAGACCGATACACGTGCGCGTAGCTTCAGCGCGACGAATCACGGCACTATGCAGTTCGACTACTCCGGCAGGAACCATGCCAAACAACTCATATTCACGCCGGTTTTGGACCTCGATAATCTGTCGCGGCCCAGGCAAGCCAATCGTTGGGTTCGGCGGTAACAGACGGAAGAAATCTGCCGGTGTGTGTTTGATGGAAACGAATAGATGTGGGCTGTGATAGCTGGCAAAGACAGCAGTATAACGTTCTGGTGACCAGAGCAGATCACCCACCTCGCCAATACCCAGCGTCCATGTGCGCACAATCAGTTGTCGATCAAACGTTGTACATACCGCCAGCAACGTATCAATCAAACGTCGAACGGTCGCTACATTGTGATAGAGCAGATGACCGCTATACCCACCATGATCATGCGCGCCACCGGTTTCACCGATCCGGATAATTACGCCGGACACCATCGGTAAAGCCGTAAACAGGTCAATCAGCGCATTGCGGTTTAGCTCGTACAACAACGGATTGTCAGCCGATAGCCGTCCAACAACCTGCCGAAGCTCCGAAGTCAGCCATTGCATATCACTTGTCACGTAGACCTGCATACCTCGTGCGGCGGCATCGACAAGCAATGGCATGATCTCCGTGCGATACGCCAGTGCACGTAAGCGATAAGGGCTATCAGGTTCGTAATACTGATGAGGTGCCTGATCAAAGGTTACCAGGTGCGCCAGGTTATCGATTGCAATCCCGGTATAACCCTGATCTTGCACCAATGCTAGATAACGCCTGGCCCGCTCTATGCCTTGACGAAAGCGCGCTATATCAAGATACGGCGGGTCAGGTCTATCGAGTTGATGAAACGGAAACGAAGACCAGTTTCTCACCGGTGCAGACTGGTCAACGAACGGGCCATTGATGTCGGCAAGACGGAGCAAGAGTGTCATTGAAAGCACCCCATTCGTCACTATCGAGCATTTGTTAAGAGAATATTATATCTTGTTGAAGGAAACGTTCAATGAGGTTAAGATTAATTTACCGATAGAATTACCTTACCGAAGAGAAAAAAGGGGAGAGGAGTGAAGAGATCGGGTAATAAATTGAATTATGCCGGCTTAAACTACCGAACCAATGTACGTATCTAGTGGTTAGTACAGGTGTGCGCCTATCGCCTGTCTTTGGCGTCTTTGGCAAGGATGGGTTTCCAACCCCGGACGCTCCTGCGCGCATCCGGCGCATAGCCACGGTGCGCGCTCATACTTTCCCGTCACCGCCGCATAATGGGTGGCTATCTACCAGCCGAGAAGTCAACGCCCGAGTGCAGCAAGCCCTGAACCCTGTTTCTACTCACCAAATTGCCGTGAACGTGGTACCGGAATGTACTCAACCGATGGTCGCCGCTGTGCAGTCTGTGGGTAAAGTGCCATTATCTGATAGATCTCTTCCGGCATCGCGGTACTGATCGGCAAACCCAACTCACGCGCTTCGCTCACCGTTATCGGATAGTCATGCGTCCATACACCGCTGGCCAGCGTATGAGCCACTTCTTCAGCCCGCTCAACCGGCATTTTGTCACTCAGCAGCTCGCAGACCGTGCGCTTAACCTGACGGATCGCCTTTTCAGCAATATCGGCCATCATCAACGTTTCATCATCAATCTCGCTCAGAGGTTTACGTTCAAGAACACGCAAAATCGAGGCCGCCGGATGCTGACCCAACTGGGGATCAACCGGTCCCAAAACTGCATTTTCGTCCATCACGATTTCATCGGCGGCTAGCGCAATGAGCGTACCACCCGACATTGCATAGTGTGGGACAAAGACAGTTACCTTCGCCGAATGTCTGATCAGTGCACGTGCAATCTGCTCGGCAGCGAGTACCAGGCCACCAGGGGTATGCAGAATGAGGTCAATCGGAATATCGCGGTCGGTCATTTTAATCGCCCGCAGAACGGCCTCTGAATCTTCGATATTGATATACCGTACCAATGGAAAACCGAGCAGACTCATCGTTTCCTGGCGATGGATCAGCGCAATGACCCGGCTCTTACGTTTGCGCTCTAACTGTTCAAGCAGTCGCTGGCGAGCAGCGTCGAGCATACGCTGGCGAAGTACCGGTTGTAGCGATGAGATGATAAAAAAAAGCCACAATAACGAGAAAAAGTCCATATGTCACCCCTCAGCAAATCGTTACCATGGATAATATTCGTCAACGTAGTAACGCCGCCAGTGGCGTCGTTGGCGGAAAAATGGCGCCAGGATCAAACCGGCGACAAAACCACCGATATGTGCCCACCAGGCTACACCACCCATTGCCTGCACGTTAACCATAATCGAGAAGAGACCATTCGCCAGTTGCGAAAGAAACCAAAGCCCAAGATAAACGACGGCCGGCACCTCCACCAGCCATGGCAAAAAGAAAATAGGTACCAGTGTAATCACCCGTGAATGAGGAAAAAATAGCAGGTATGCAGCTAGTACACCGCTCAGCGCACCGCTGGCGCCGACGGTTGGAATCGGCGAGGTTGGATTAAACATAACATGGACAAGTGCTGCTGCAACGCCGCAAAGCAGGTAGAACAGAAAGTACCGTTGACTGCCCATCCGGTCTTCGACGTTGTCGCCAAAGATGTAGAGCGCCAACATATTGCTGAAGAGGTGAAACCAACCACCGTGCATGAACATCGAGGTAAAGATCGTGATCAGCTCTGCTGGATCGGTCGGATTCGCGAGGAACCGCGCCGGTACCAGCGCAAGTGCCGCAATCCATGCTTCGGTCAAACGATTATCACCCACCATCAAGAGAAAGACGACCACATTTGCCGCCAACAACGCCCAGTTCACTATCGGAAATGATCGTGAAGGGATAGTGTCTTTCAGTGGCAGCATAGCATTCCTTTCTTGAGTAGAAATGAGCACAGGCGCATTCTACCATACCTTCTGGCAATAGTCGTGGTGTGGCTTGGTTCGTATGGGAAGGGTTTTCAAAGCCTGATCAAAAACCCAGACTTCTATTCAGGTTCATTCCGTGCACATTGTACCATCACGTAAATGCTATTCGTGCACTATGCCTACGCTATCGTCACGTATAGGTTCGTCGCATGGTCATGCGCAGATACCGGTACCGGAGCGAGGTAGACGATAGGGGAGAAAAAAGTTCTTCCTTTACCCTCGATCCCATTGATACGGTTGGAGATTAGGACGGTATCGGAACAATGACTCTGCGTATCACGTCGGGTTGTATGCGCAGAATGCTAGCACGTCTCGGTGAGCGAACGTGATAATGTATGGGGAAAGAGCGGTGATTGACAAAGGCGGGTTCTCAGCTCGTTCGTAGCACACCGGGAGGCTTGCCTCTATCTGTTCTCCCAGTGTTCTGCGGCTGACCTACTGTCAATCGTCAGGCGCACCGGTAGGGCTACGGCGATGCTAAGCCCCGTATGTGATGCCGTCAACACCAGAATCAATTACCAGCGTATCTCATCAGGCCAGCTTCGGCGACTTCAGTGCGTTCCTGCCATAGCAGTTGCTGAAGTGCAAAGCTGGCGTGAAATTTATGTGATGGGTCTCATCTATCGTGCAGTGAGGATTAGCTTTTCGGATGGCTCTTGCGCAGTCTTCATCACCTCGAATAAGGGCAAGCATAGTATTTCAAAACCTCTGAAAGAAGGACGGTATTGTAGCTGTAAACATCATGAAGATACAGAAAAATATAAACCCAAATACAATGCCGACTAGCAGTAGGGCGAAAGTTCGTTTAAAAAGAAAGATAACCATTGAGTCAAACCGCATATTAATATCTTCAACCTTTACCCGGGTCATCGATTTTGGGGATTGACGTAGAGCTTCCTGAAGTTGTGCAAATTGTTCGTTCAGTGAACGAAGTAATAGTAATTGCTCTTGTTGTGCTTGGTAAATATGATTCAGAAGTACAATCTGATCCTGCAACATATCCACCGGATTTTTTGGCGAGGGTCGTGATGGCTGTGATGTCATAGGTAGGTCTTCTCCAATTTGTCATCTTTCTTTGACTGAAAGTACTGCTAAGTATTCATGAGTCCACTACAAAAACTCACCACGGAGCACACAGAGCGTCTAAGATTTATGAATGAAAGGATAATTTTTGACCGTTGGGCGCATGGAAGAAAAATGTTCACAACCCTATGTTCAATAAATTATCTTTAGTCTCTGTGATCTCCGTGGTCTCTGTGGTGAGAAGATCACCTTTTTGCAGCGAAGTCATTCATCTATTTCCCACACGAGAAAGTTGGTGATATGTCTGAACCAGGCTATCTTACCGCCGAATCAGCCCAAAAGCTGACCAAATTGCCGGATGCGACCACTCCGGTTCACGGAGGAGTTCCTGTTGAGTCTGGCGCAGCGCGGCTGTAACCTCTGGCTCGCCGGCCAATATCCGATAAAACCGCGTCATAAACTCAGCCGCCAGTTCGTCGTTGACCGGCCACAGACTGACCAATAAACGACGTGCACCGGCAATGAGAAATGCTGATTGGAACGCAATTAACGCCCCACCACTCTCCATTCCGTAAGCCGTGGTGCAGCCGTTAAGCGTAACCAGGTCAGTACCGGTCAGATTAAGACGGTAACATTCCTCGATGGTAAAGATGCGGTCGGCCAGGTGTAAGCCAGCAAAGATAGTAGGCTCATCATCGAAGACCGTATGGGCGCTGAGGTGAACAATTCGCGGTGGCGGTGTTTGCTGGTGCAGAGCATCAAGTGCGGCTGGTTCGTCGATGTAGACCTGACAGTCTGGCAATATATCGGCAATCGCTTTTATTTCTTTCTCGACAGCCTGCAACACCCCTTCAGCCGATGCACCGATCACGAGGGCTGGACCTGATGGGCCGGTAGGCGCCGGAATGGCAAGAAGCGAACCGGTCGGAATCTGCTCAATAGTATATCGCTCGATCAGATAGTTGCTACCATCCCAAAGGGCGGCGAACGGTGCCAAATGAAACGGTGGACAGGGAGCAATCAGGAGTTTCCCTTCACTGGGTAATCCTAGTAATGGTGCGATCAATGCCTGATAGAGTCGTTTGAGAAGTACCTGTACATCTCGGGTAAACACCTGGCCGCGCTGTTGCTGTTGCTCACGACTCAAGCGCAGGAAGCTCACGTTTTTTAGTTCTAACCGCTGTAACAATTCACTGATGTCACTTGCAAGACCCAAAGAGGTAACCGTGCAATTGCCATCACGAGTGACACAAAACGCATACAGTTCATCACCAAAACAGACATACTCGATGAGGCAATCGGCGTCGAACCGTGCCTGTACCGTCTGCCAACTATGAGTGGCAGGGAATGGACTATGATTACGTTGATTGAGAAGATAGCGTCGTTCGTGGTACACCTCTTCTTCTAGCCTCCGGAGCTGATCACGCAGCGCTTCAATCTTCTCTACACTCTCGCCATCGCGTTGTTTCCGCTCCAACTCCCACCGCAGCTTCGCAATCTGCTTATGCACGGATTCCAGCGCCGGATCGATCTGGACCTGTCCATCATGGCGTTGAATCAGATCGATCAGTGCACCTCCCTTCCACCGCCAGACGTTCTGCAAGGCTGCGTAGACCTGTTTGGTTTGTAGTTCAAGCTGCGCCAGCAACGGTAAAGCATCGTTGCGGCGGGCCTGAAACTCAGCGACAAGTTCGGCCACACTCAAATCGGCGCGCATAAGGTCATCGATCTGCGCTGCTTCGGCCAAATGCTGAATCGCCTGTTCAGGATGATCGGCCGCCAATCTGTTACCAAGTGCAACCAATGCTTCGCGCTGTAACCAGATATGTGAGATTTCACGACTCTGTTCGAGGGCTGTTGTAAATACGGTACGCGCCGTCTCATAATCACCCTGCATCTGGCGCAATTCCCCGACCAAGAGCAGATGGCGAATATTGAGCGGGAGCGGTGCATCGGCTTCCCATTCGCCGCTGAGCAGCGATTCTGCCTGCGCAACGTTGCCCGTTGTTAACGCAAATTGTGCCTGTTCAAGAATGGTTTCATTACGCCAGACAGGCAGATTCAATCGGGTGAACGTATGATACGCCTGCGTCAACATCGTCGGCAATTCAGGATCGGCTGGGTTCAAAGCCCGACGAACCGCGGCGCCTGCCAGAAGAGACTGCGCAGCATATTGTTCCAATTTTTCACTGACGAACATCTGGTATGCCCGATGATAGGTGTTGCGGGCTTCACGTAATGCGCCCAGTCGTCTGAGCAGGTCGGCTTCGTAGAGCAGAACGGAAGCCTCGTCCATTGTCACACCCTGGACGACAAATCCGTTACGGGCACGACGAAAACATTGCAGTGCCATCGACAGATTACCGGTGACGCTGTAATAATCACCCAGATTTAAATCGATACGAGCGATAGTGAGGGAGGGTTTGGATGGAAGCTGCTCCAGCGTGGTCCGTGCCGTAAGCAGTAAAGGTTCGCATTCGTTTAATTGTCCGGTTGCTGCCAGGGTGAAGGCTTGATTAACCTGAAGTTCAGCCCATTCCTCGTGCATACCGTGCTGTTGGGCCAGTGCACTCGCCTCGGCGTTGACAGTCAAGGCTTCTTGATACCGTCCAAGCTCGTAGAGCAGGAGTCCATAGTTCATCAAGAATATCACTCGATATCGTACAGGCCCATGATCGTGCTGAAGGAATTGGCGAGCTTGTTCAGCAAAAGTGAGCGCTTCCTCAAAACGACCAAGTGTGCTGTAGACGAAGATCAGATTACTTGAAATGCGGGCTATCGCTTCGGAGTCTGCGCTACGCTCGTAAATGGCCAGTGCTTCGCAATAACAACGGACAGCCTCTTCAGGTTGGCGGTATGCAGCCCAATTCCCTCGTGTCCAGAGGGCTAGCGCTCGTGCGGCCGAATCGCCAGGGAGCTGGTCGGCAACTTTTAGGGCTGCACGAGTGATCCGCTCTGCCAAGTCCGTTTCCGACTTAATCAGGTCATCACTTCGCCGTTTGAGCACTTCAATCAGTGCTAGCGATAGCGCCTCAGTATGGACAGCAAACCACATCGGCCATTCGGTCTCGGACGTGTCCAAGAGTTCATCGGCGAGTTGTTCGACGTTCATTGCAGCAACCTTTCTATTACCTGGAGGCGTGGTCCTCTGGCCGTCTTCCTGGGAGCGCGGGCCTCTGGCCCGCATCCTGATGTGAACGCAATGATACGGTAACGATTACCTGGAAACGAGGGCCTTTGGCCGTCTTCCTGGGAGCGCGGGCCTCTGGCCCGCATCCTGATGTGAAAGCGTGGAACTTCCGATAGTAGTATTTCGCCATCGCAGAGAGGATGCGGTTAACGGTATTGATCGACCGCAACATGGATACTCTTCGTCACCCCCGCAGCGATAGTACCGACACCACATCGTCCGGATCCCAGCACCACTAACGCAGAGCACTATTACCAACAGCGGGATGTTTTCAGATAGGCTAATCTATACCGATCTTCAGCGAACGGATCACAATCTCCTTTTCAGGTGTACGAACCGTGATGCGATAGGTTCCCGGTGAGAGATCGCGCAAGATAAAGGTGCCATCCTCTTCCAGCTCTGCCGTGATCGGCTCATCATCACCGCGTGTTGCTGAAACCTGCTCGATTGGCTGATCAGGTGGCGAACCATCAGGCATTCGCAATTCACCAACAATAGTCCAGCGTGGGATACCCTGCACGGTTCGTCGTGTGTTGAGGGTCAAAAGCACCTCAGAGGCCGCGTAGATAAGCGCCTGTCCCCGCAACTGCAAGGCCAGCGCCGGTTGCAAGATCGCCTCAACCATCTGTCGTACCCGTGTGAGGGTTGATGGTTCGATCAAGGGTGTCTCGTCCATGACGCGGAGGAGTTCAAGCTCTTCCTGACAAAAGCGACAGGTCTCGACGTGGTGGTGAATAACCAGATGTTGGGTTGATTCCAGTTGGCGATGATAATAGGCATACAAGCTATCAACATCAGGGCAGTGCAACCGGTATAAACTTGCTTCAATCGCCGCTATTTCTGCCGCCAGGACCTGAGCCTTCCTGACGCAGTCAGGATTAGCTTCAACGACCAACCGTTGCTCTGCTGAAAGCAGGCCGGCTGCATAGTTAAGCAGTGTCTCTTCATCAAATGTGCAGGGAGTATCCATATCCATAAGCCGCCCTCTCCTTGTTTCAGGATCTGTCTCTAGTTCTATTTTAAGGGACTCAGGTCCCTGCGGTTTTTGGCGGCGATGTTTATCTTCTTCTATCGCTGAACGACGATGATCAGATTGATCCGAGAGTCCCGCGATGTCGCGGATCACTGGATCGTTACGTAAACGACGGATCGCATTCTGCCTGATCTGATAGATTCGATCAACATTAGGGAAACGTTCCGGAAAAAGATTCAGAATCTCTTGTGGTGGATAGCCCCCTATACAGATACAATTAATAACAATCAACTCATCCTCAGACAGTACCTCCTTCAACCGCTGAGTAAGTGCGATACTTTTCTCGGGATCGGATGACCTACTTGAACGATCAGGAAGTTCTGTATTATCCGCAAGCCAGAGATACTCTTTAAGCTTTTTCTCTTTAAACTTTTTCCGCAGAAGACTATGCATCTCACGTTCAGCACACGTTTTTAGGTATTGCAAGAGCTTCCCTAGATCGTCGCCCTGCAAGAGATCGGCTTGACGAGTAACGCCTTTTCTCAACTTGAGCCAGGCGTTATCGGTAACTTCTGTTTTATCATTCTCGTCAATCAGATCGGAAAACCTCATACACACTCGTTGAATCCATTGCCGGAGAATCGGCTGAAAGATTTCGGTAATGTGAATCCAGGCATCTTGATACCCGGCAAAGGCTCTGCGAAAAAGTTCCATGCAACACGGTGATGATCGTTCACTAGACTCACTAAATGCCCGACGTTCACGGCCACAACAGCGGGCGAGGTCGGCTATAGGAAGATCTGAGGCTGGCATGTAATACCTCACAGTTAGAGTAACAATAAGCTATTGTTCCTACAGAAAATAGCCCTGGCAACACACAGACATGGTTGCATTCGGATTTAGTTCTGATTCCGGTTGTTTCGATTGTAGCATGAACGATGTACGACATTATTACCAGAAACGCTCGTACATCGCTCAATCAGTTGCTCGTCACATAACTTCACGTGCAGAACATGTACTCATCCCTCTCACAAGAAAAGCACATCTTGACCGACATGCTGTTGCCATTTTTGAACGCGGAAGGTGCTAAGATAGCAACAACACATACATAACTCAAAAACAGGAGTGGGTATGAACAAGGGTCGCGGATTATCACGAGCCGAGCGCTTGAACGAGATGAAGCGGCTATATGTGCAACGGGCTTTTAGCGACATCGAAATGGCCGAGCGACTTGGTATCGATCGCTCTACCGCCTATCGCGACCGCATTGCACTAGAACAGGAATATCCCTTCATTGAAGAAGAACCGGGTCGCTACCGCATTGATCGAAGTCGGTTGATTTCAGAGGTTCGGCTTACCCCTTTCGAAGCACTCTTCCTATACTTACCGGCCCGCCGTCTGCTGCGCCAAACCCACACTGCCAATCTCCATGTTGTCCAAGCTGTCGAAAAGCTGGCTACCTGTCTCCAACAGCCAATGACTGAGCGACTCCTGCAACTGACCACTGCCGTGCTCAAGCAGCAAAAACAGCCGCAACGACTGAGCATTCTCGAGCAGATTACAATTGCGTGGCTGAAGCAGCGGAAGGTGCGTATTACCTACCGTGCGTTGCGCGCCCGCCGACCACTTATTCATACGATTAGCCCGTACCTCATCGAGCCGGCGCTTTGGAGTGATAGCGTGTATGTGATTGCCTATAGTGATGTTGCACGTGACATTGTACCCTTCAAATTAGAGCGGATTGAAGATGTAGTAACAACGTTAGAGACCTTTGAAATTCCCGAAGATTTCGATGAACAACAACTCCTCCGCCATACCTGGGGTATTTGGTTCGATGACGATGAACCGGTTACGGTGCGCTTGCGCTTCAAACCCGGCGAGGCTACACAACGGGTGAAAGAGACTATCTGGCATCCCTCACAACAGATTACCCTCTTGGAAGATGGCGGATGTGAATGGCAGGCTCAGGTTGCCGACTGGCGTGAGATGGTGCCCTGGGTGCGCGGTTGGGGGGCAGCAGTGGAGGTTCTCGAGCCGGTAGAGTTTCGTGAGACGCTGATAGGGGAATCACGCGCACTGGCCGAACGGTATGGTTGGCATGTATCCTCTACGCCCGCAGCCTCTGGCGAATCAACAACATTGCGTGACTTTTTCGGAGGTTAGATCGATGCAACTATACCCTTACCAGCAACGGGTTAAAGACCTCATTCTGAACGGTACATCTGTTGTCTTACAGGCGCCAACTGGGTCTGGTAAAACACGGGCGGCTTTGGCGCCGTTTATTGAAGGATTTTT
>Ga0308410_1001177_pt1 | contig 14994 bp, 7 predicted proteins | sample HotsprOSTMatCore_FD_203467 | JGI IMG/M metagenome (GOLD analysis project Ga0308410, IMG submission 203467) | Hot spring phototrophic mat microbial communities from Octopus Spring, Yellowstone National Park, Wyoming, United States -... | ecosystem: Environmental > Aquatic > Thermal springs > Hot...
TCGGTGGCGACCACCGGCGTGCCCACGTTCGTGCCGGTCGCGCTATTCTCCGCGATGCTGAAGGTCGCTCCCGTCACCACCGGCGCGTCGTTCACGTCGGTCACGTTGACCGTCACCGTGGCCGTGCCGCACTGGCTGGGCGTGCCGTTGTCGCAGACCTGCACCGTCAGGGTGTAGGTGTTCAGGTTCTCGAAATCGAGGGCGCCGGCCACCGTGATCTGCCCCGAAGTGGCGTTGATGGCGAACGCGCTCCCGATATTCCCCGCGGTGATGCTGTAGGTCAGCGTCTGCGCCGGCACGTCCTCATCGGTGGCGACCACCGGCGTGCCCACGTTCGTCCCCACCGCGCTGTTCTCCGCGATGCTGAAGGTCGCGTTCTGCACTACCGGCGGGTCGTTCACGTCGGTGATATTGATCGTCACCGTGCCGGTGCCGCACTGGCTGGGCGTGCCGGTGTCGCAGACCTGCACCGTCAGGGTGTAGGTGTTCAGGCTCTCGAAATCGAGGGTGCCGGCCACCGTGATCTGGCCCGAACTGGCGTTGATGGCGAACGCGCCCCCGATATTCCCCGCGGTGATGCTGTAGGTCAGCGTCTGCGCCGGCACGTCCTCATCGGTAGCGACCACCGGCGTGCCCACGTTCGTCCCCACCGCGCTGTTCTCCGCGATGCTGAAGGTCGCGTTCTGCACCACCGGCGGGTCGTTCACGTCGGTGATATTGATCGTCACCGTGCCGGTCGCGCAGCGGCTGGGCGTGCCGTTGTCGCAGACCTGCACCGTCAGGGTGTAGATGTTGAGGGTCTCGAAATCGAGGGCGCCGGCCACCGTGATCTGCCCCGAAGTGGCGTTGATGGCGAACGCGCCTCCCGTGTTGCCCGCGGTGATGCTGTAGCTCAGCGTCTGCGGCGGCACCTCCGGGTCGGTGGCGGTCACCGTGCCCACATTCGTCCCGTTCGGGCTGTTCTCATTCACACTGAACGTCTGCCCGGGAGGAATCGTCGGCGCCACGTTGGCATCCTGGATCGTGCCGGTAGCGGTGGTGTCCCCGAATGGGGTATTGACACTGAACGAGTTTGACGGATCGAGGGTGAGGGTCATTGTCTCAGCACCCTCTGCGAACGCGTCGTCACAGACCTGGATGGAGATGGTGCCTGTCTGCTGGCCCGCGGGAATGGTCAGCGTACCGCTGGTGACGCCGATGTAGTCCTGGGCGATATTGCCAGGCAGGGCGGGACAGGTGGCTGTCGAGTCGGCGGTATCGCCTCCGGCGCCGGTGGAATAGGCAATCACAACATTCTCGATGGGCGCCGCGCTCAGGGTCACAACAAAGTCCAGGGTGTTGCCTTCCACCGCCGTCGGATCGGAGATGGACTGAACCGTGGGGTTATCATCATCAGGAATAATAGCGGTGAGTTCGGTGAATTGGCCCACGGGCGGCTGGACGGTGGGAACACCCGTCTGCGACTGAACCGTGACGCGCACAACGAAGGATTCGTTGAGTTCGTCTGTGGTATCGCCACAAATGGTTACCGGGAAGGTCTGCGAAATGTCACCGGGGTTGAAGGTCAGGGTGGCCAAGTTGCTCAGGTAATCAACCCCGCCGCCACAACTGGCCCCGGCGGTGGCCTGATTGGAGGGGCCGGGAAGGGTTTGCACAGCCAGAACGATCTGCTGCCCGGCGCCAAGAGCCTGCGAGAGGCTCACGGTGAAGGTGGCGGTCGAGGTCCCGGCGTTGCCCTCGATGATACCCGGGGCCTGCAACTGCACCGTCACGATGGGGTTGGCGAGAAGGGCGCCGATCCCCGCGACCCCCAGGAGCAACCCCACGAGGGCCAGCAGGCCCCCAAACAGCGCCGGTCTTCGCGTCAAGACATGCGGGTGTTGTGATCGTCCGTGTGGATGGTCCATGCCCTACGCTCCTTGCATTGTGACTCTGCCTGACCGAAACCTCTGCGATCTGGCCGCGCAACGATGAGGATGAAAAAAGAGTGCTCTTCTGCATCATGCCTGCGTGTTCGAGCGGCACGGCGGGAAGGCCGCACCGGGCATCGGCGATCCTTATATCCGACGCTGCGAAGTAGGATACACGATGAGCATTACCAGGATGTTTCTCAATGGTCTGAGGTGACCATCGTGCGCCGCGTTCAGCCCCCCTCCCAGCCTCCCCCCGCTGGGGGGAGGAGCCGGGTGCCCGCCCCCAGTGGGGAGGGTCAGGGAGGGGGCCAGCGCCGTGCCCGCGGAGCCGTGGCGCAGGCGGGACGCCCGCGCTCCCAGGGCATGTGCATCGCGGCGTGGTGCGGCGCGAGCCGCATGGACAGCTAACGTGAACATAGGCTGCTGGAGCAGGGGGGTGGGGAAACCGGGTTTCCCCACGCCCCCGCCCCGCAGAGGAATGGGGAAACCGGGTTTCCCCATCCCCCCCACCCGGTGGGAGGGTGTGAGAGGGCAAAGCCCTCCCAGGAACAACCGTATGTTCATTGCAGCGTGGTGCGGCGGAGTCGCATGGACGGCTGAGGTGACCATCGTGCGCCGCGTGCGGCCCCCCTCCCAGCCTCCCCCCGCTGGGGGGAGGAGCCGGGTGCCCGCCCCCAGTGGGGAGGGTCAGGGAGGGGGCCGGGGCCGTGCCCGCGGAGCCGTGGCGCAGGCGGGACGCCCGCGCTCCCAGGGCATGTGCATCGCGGCGTTGTGCGGCGCAGCCGCATGGACGGCTAACGTGACCATGGGGGAACCAGGTTCCCCCATCCCCCCGCCCGCGGGAGGGCGCGGCCCTCAAGCAGGGGGATGGGGAAACCGGGTTTCCCCATCCCCCCCCACCCGGTGGGAGGGGTTGGGAGCAATACTTTTCAACTAAGGTGACGGCCCCCTCCCCAGCCCTCCCCCGCTGGGGGAGGGAGTCCGGCGCCTTCCCCCAGCGGGGGGAGGTTGGGAGGGGGGCAGAACGCGGCGAACAGCACCTACGAACCATGTCTAACGTGAACATGGAACCAGGTACCCTCACCTGGTGGGAGGGTTTGGGGGACTTTGCCCTGAAGCGGGGGAATGGGGAAACCGGGTTTCCCCATTCCCCCCACCCGCGGGAGGGTGTGGGAGGGCGCCGCCCTCCCAGGAAAACCCTTTTATGGTCTTTGAGAAATTACTCCGCTATGCCGGGCTGGCCGTGGGGCTAAAGCCCTCGGCTATGGGATGCGAAGCCCGCCTGCGCGGGCTAGAGCGGATTATGTATTCAAAGACCATTTATCCCATTGCGAATGCGGGCCGGAGGCCCGCGCACCCAGGCCCGCGCCGATTGCCCGCCCGCGGGATAGGGGCGCGGCGCCGGTCAGAGCAACGCAAACACCCCCAGGATCACCGCCACGACTGCCAGAAACACGATGATCCAGATAAAGATGACCCGTTCCCAGTCGAGGAAGCGCCAGTCGGGGGGAATGCGGTTCTCGAAGCCGTAGATGGTCAGGCGGTACAGACCGGCATCACCGGGCTGGCCGAGGTCGAAGACCACATCGGTGACAGGCACGAAACTCACGGTGACCTCGGCGAGAACGATGCGCGTCTCATCGTTCTCGGCGGCGCGCGCTTCGGCGAGCAGAGCGGCGAGGGGCGGCACGAGCGACCATTCGGGGCGCGGGGCGCCGGCCTGCGTCTGGCAGTAGACCACCTCGGGGGCACAGGCGCGCAGCAGCCACGCTACGTCAAGGGCGGGATGCTCGTCCTGGCCCTCGAGCGTTCGCGCCTGGCGGCTCCAATGGAAGGCCTGGCGCTGGAGGAGGCGCCCCGTGCCGGCGCAGCGGTCGCAGGCGCTGCCGCCGCGCCCGTCGCAGGCCGGGCAGGGCACGAGCAGCGCCCCCGCAGCGGCGCCAGCGGGCGACGAAGCGTCCGTGCGCCGGCCAGGCCCGAGCGGGTCCGGCGCGGCCTCGCCCCCGCTCGGGGCGCCAACGGCCACGGAGGTGGCGGGTCGCGGCGCGTACACCCGCCGCCGGCCCTGGCATTGCGCGCAGACAAGCACCCCGGCGCCCGCGCATGGGTCGCAGGTTACCACGCGCGCGGACCCGGGAATGAACACGCGCCCGCCGGCCTGGTCGGCGAACTCGCGCGCCGGCGGCAGCGACACGGCCCAGCGCTCCATCGGCGGCTTGAGGGGGTAATCAGCCGCCTGGCGATCGGGCGCCTCGTCGGTTTCGGGCTGGCTCCGGCGCTCGTAGAGCACGCGCAGCCGGTAAAAGAAGACGTTGCGGCTGGCCGCCTTGTGGAAGCGGGCAAGCCGTCCGAGCCACTTGCGGCGCAGGCCGAAGCGCCCCGCGGCGGCATAGGCATCAAGAATGTCGCTGAGGATCGCCGGATCGCGCAACTCGGCGGCCCGGCGCGCGGCGCGCCGGAGCGGCTCGGGGGCCAGATCAGGCCCCAGGACCACCTCGACGGGGGCCGGCGCGGGGTCCCCAGGTTCCAGTTCGACCGGCCGGGCGGGGGCCGGGGCGCCGGCGCCAAGCGCCTGGGTGGGCTGGTCGTGGCGTTTGAAGAGCAGATCGAGGGCCTCGACCGCGGCCCCGGCGGAGGGAAAGCGATGGGCCGGGTCGAGGGCGAGCAGGCGGGCGAACACGCCATCAATCGCGGTGGGAACGCCGGACACCCCGTGGGCGCCAAGCGGCGCGGGCGGGCCGAAGGGCGGCCCATCGGGCAGGCCGGGCGGCGCGGGCCAGGGCAGCGCGCCGGCGAGCATGTGGTAGAACACCACCCCCAGGCAGTAAATGTCGGACAGGTGGGTGACGGCGGCCGACGGGTTGGCGTGCTCCGGCGAGAGGTAGCCGGGCGTGCCCATCGCCACGCGCGGCCCCTTGAGCGCCGCGTCGCCGTCGCGGGCGATGCCGAAATCGGTCAGCACCGCCCGGTTGCCCTGGCGTTCGATCAGAATGTTCGCCGGCGAAACGTCGCAGTGGACGATGTTGCGGTCATGGGCATAATCGAGAGCCTGCGCGATCTGCCGGAAGATCGCCAGCGCCTCGGGCAACGGCAGGCGCCCCTGGCGCGCCAGGCGCTCGCGCAGCGAGATACCGTCAATATGCTCCAGGATGGCATAGTGGAACGGGGGAATGGCCCCGTAATCGTAGATCTGGACGATATGGGGATGGCGCAGACGCGCGGCGATGGCCGCTTCGCGCTGAAACCGGCGCACCGCCTCGGGGTCCCGGTCCGTCAACACCTTGACGGCCACCACGTGATCGCGGAGCTGCTGATGGCGCGCCAGCCAGACCTGACTGGACGCGCCGCGACCGAGCGGATGCTCCAGCGCATAGTTGCCGATCTGGCGCGGAAGGTTCATAGGAGTTCGCGCGGCTGCGCCGCGCTTCAGCCGTCCATGCGGCTACGCCGCACACCACCAAGGTGAACAAAGGGTTTTTCCTAGGAGGGCGCGACCTCCCAACCCCTCCCGCGGGCGGGGGTGTGGGGAAACCAGATTTCCCCATCCCCCTGCGCGCGGGCCGCGCCCGCCCAACCCCCTTCCGCGGGCGGGGGTGTGGGGAAACCCGGTTTCCCCACGCCCCCACGGGATGAAAAAAGATCGTACCAGACCCATCACCTCCCCGCGCCCTTCTGCGGGTAGCCGCGGGGATAGTTGCGGTGCCACTCCCAGGCGCTGGCAACGATGGTTTCGATGTCGGTGAAGCGCGGCTGCCAGCCCAGTTCGGCGCGGATGGCCTCGGAGGAGGCGATCAGCACCGCCGGGTCGCCGGGGCGCCGGGGGCCGATGACGTGGGGAATAGGATGGCCGGTCACCTTGCGGGCGGCCGCGATCACTTCGAGCACACTGAAGCCATTGCCATTGCCCAGGTTGTACTTGCGGGAGCCGAGGCGGTCAAGGGCCTCCATCGCCAGAATATGCGCCTGGGCAAGATCAACCACGTGAATGTAATCGCGAATGCATGTGCCGTCGGGGGTGGGGTAATCATTGCCAAAGACGGTAATATAGGGGCGCTGGCCGAGGGCCACCTGGAGCACCAGGGGAATCAGATGGGTCTCGGGATCGTGGTCCTCGCCGCGGTGGGGCGTGTCGCCGCTGGCGTTAAAGTAGCGCAGACAGGCGTACTTCAGGCCATAGATGCGCTCGAACCAGTGCAACATGCGCTCGATGAAAAACTTCGACTCGCCATAGGGTGAACCGGGCACAATCTTGTTATCGGCCTCGATGGGCATCTTCTCCGGCTCATCGAAGAGATTGGCGGTGGAGGAGAGAATAAAGCGCCGCACTCCGGCTTCGATCGCCACCTCGAGCAGGTTGCCGGCGGTCACGACATTGTCGCGCAGGTAGCGCAGCGGCTTCTCCATACTCTCACCAACGAGGGTATAGGAAGCGAAATGCATGATGCCGTCGATATCCGGATGCGCGGCGAAGGCGGCGCGCACACTGGCGATATCGGACAGATCGCCCTGGATCAGCGTCGCCTCGGGCGGAACGGCGGCGGCGTGGCCCTGGTAGAAGTTGTCGAAGACGACGGCCTGGTGGCCGGCGGCGATCAGTTCGGCGGTGGTGATCGAGCCGATGTAGCCGGCGCCGCCGGTGACGAGGATTTTCATGGGAAACGCTCCTTGGAACAAACGACGGCCATGCGGGCGAGCCTCGCTCATCATACCGGACGCGGATGAAGATTGCCTGAACGGGCGCTTCGGCCGTCCATGCGGCTACGCCGCGCGCTAACGGGACGAAAAAAGATCGTTCCCGGGCGGGCTTTGCCCTCCCAAACCCTCCCACCGGGGGGATGGGGAAATCCGGTTTCCCCATCCCCCTGCGCGCGGGCTACGCCCGCCCAACCCCTCCCGCGGGCAGGGGTGTGGGGAAACCCGGTTTCCCCACACCTCCACGGGACGAAAAAAGATCGTTCCCGGGCGGGCGCAGCCCTCCCAAACCCTCCCACCGGGGGGATGGGGAAACCCGGTTTCCCCATCCCCCTGCGCGCGGGCCGCGCCCGCCCAACCCCTCCCGCGGGCAGGGGTGTGGGGAAACCCGGTTTCCCCACACCCCCACGGGATGAAAAAAGGTCGTTCCTGGGAGGGCTTCGCCCTCCCAAATCCTCCCGTGAACGGCCTATGTTCACGTTAGGCACGTTTCCCAGCAGGAGCCTGGGGGGAGGGAGGAGCGTTCCCGCGCCCTGATGGTAACGCAGGGATGAAGCAGGTCTTCCAGCGTCAAGCGCGATCAGCATCGGGAGCGGGGGCGCCGGTTTCGACGGCCACGGGAGGAGGCTCGGTTTCGGGAGGAGGAGGGGACATTGGCGTGGCGGGCGGGGCGAAGGCCTCGGGGTTCGGCGCGGGCAGAGGGGCATGGGCGATCTCCGCGCCGATGGCGTAGAGCGCCTGCACCTGGCGCCGGCTGAGACAGACGAAGTCGCGGCCAAAGGGTGAGCCGCCCTGCAGGGGGTAGATCGTCACACTGCTGAGGGGCACGAACTCATCGGTCATTTCGCTGAGCATGACGATCAGTTCCATATCGGTGCGTTTGAAAAAATCCGCGCGCAGGGCGAACAGCGAGGTGAAGAACATCATCGGCTGGGTATCGCGCGGCGGGGCGGGAACGTGGAAATCAGGCGGCGGCGGCGGCTCGGCGATGGTCGCGACGAGCAGGGCGCCGCTCCAATCTACCAGGATCTGCGGGACGCGCTGGGCCTGCTGGGGCCGCCAGAGGGGGGCCACACTGGCGTCACGCAGGGTAATGAAGCGGTGCAAGCCGCTGTTGAGCGCGTCGCTCACCCGGCGGTAGAGGGGCAGATCGTAGCTCCCGGTGATCACCAGTGCGTCAGTATAGACTTCGACGGTAAAGGTGTAGTGTGCGCTCATTGCACCTCCGCGAGCGTCTCCCAGAACCCCGGATAGCTGACGGCGACCGCTTCGGGATCGTGGATGCGCGTTGTGCCGGAAGCGACGAGGGCGGCGATGGCCCAGGCCATGGCGAGCCGGTGGTCGCCGTGGCTGTGCACCTCGGCCCCGACGAGGGTGGGACCGCCGCGCCCCACGATGCCCATGCCATCGGCGGTTGGCTCGACGGCGACCCCCATAGCGGCGAGGCCCGCGGCGACGGTGGCGATGCGGTCGGTCTCTTTGGCGCGCAGTTCCTGCGCATCGCGGATGAGCGTATCGCCTGCGGCGCAGGCGGCGGCGACGGCCAGGACGGGGATCTCATCAATCAGGCGGGGGATGAGATCCCCGCCAATGGTGACGCCGCGCAAGGCCGAGGAGCGCACGGTGACATTGCCCACCGGCTCGCTCCCCTCGAGGCGTTCATCGGTAACCTCGACCGCCGCGCCCATGGCCCGCAGCACATCGAGCGCCCCGGTGCGGGTGGGATTGAGACAGACGCCGACCGTCGTCAGTTCGGCGTCGGGATGGATCGCGGCGGCGACCCACCAGAAGGCCGCGGAGGAGGGATCGCCCGGCACGCGCAGCGAGAGCGGATAGGGCAGGAGGGGATCGGTTGGCGGGCGCAGGATGATCTGCCCGGCGCTTAGCTGGAGATCCACCCCCATGGCCCGCAGCATGCGCTCGGTATGGTCGCGGCTGGCGATCTGGCCGGTGAGGGTCAACGGCCCTTCACCGGCGAGGGCGGCGAGGAGCAGGGCCGACTTGACCTGGGCCGAGGCGACGGGCAGGGCATACTGGCCGCCCTGGAGGCGCGCGCCGCGCACGGCGAGGGGGGCGTGATCGCCGTGATCGCGCCCATCGAGCCATGCGCCCAGGGCCCGCAGCGGGGCCACGATGCGGCGCTGGGGCCGGGAGCGCAGCGAGGCATCGCCGGTCAGCACGGCGAAGAGGGGGGCGCCGGCAAGCAGGCCGGCGAGCAGGCGCAGGGTCGTGCCGGAATTGCCGCAGTCAAGCACATCGGCGGGTTCACGCAGCCCGCGCAGGCCAGCCCCATGCACCTGCACCTCGGCGCCCTCGCGCTCCACCGCAACCCCCAGGGCGCGCACGCAGGCGATGGTGGAGAGACAATCGGCGCCGGGGAGGAAATTGGTGATGCGAGCCGGCCCCCCGGCGACAGCATTCAAGATCACCGCGCGGTGAGAGATCGACTTATCGCCCGGAACGCGCACAACGCCGCGCAGCCGCCGGGGAGCGCTGAGAGAGATGCTGGTCATGACTCGGCGCCTGTAGGATCGTGAACTGACACCTTGCTTCCGAACGGTTCGAGCGGGAGGAGCGCGAGGAAGGCGCGTCCTCGCCGTAGGGTATGGTTCAGGATTGGACGTTCTCGCCTCAATACCTTTCAGCCGTCCATGCGGCTCCGCCGCACAACGCCGTGATGAACATACGGTTGTTCCTGGGAGGGCGCAGCCGTCCCAGACCCTCCCGCGGGTGGAGGCATGGGGAAACCCGGTTTCCCCATGCCCCTGCGGGGCGGGGGCGTGGGGAAACCCGGTTTCCCCATGCCCCTCTTCGAGAGCCTATGTTCACGTTAGATAAGCGAACGCGACGCTTCAGCCCCCCTCCCAACCTCCCTCCGCTGGGGGGGGAGGAGCCGCGCGCTCGCTCCCGGCGGGGGAGGGCTGGAGAAAGGGGGTGATCAGCTTATGAACCTGACCGTTGCTCCACACCTCCCCAGAACCGGTCCGGAGAACTGGAGCGCCGTGGATTTGAACCATGCCCGAGCAGCCACGACCGGCGCCGAACTGGCGGGATCAGCTTTCCGGCGTGGTCACCAGTTTGTACCCAAAGCCCCGCTGGGTGATCAGGTAGCGCGGATTGCTGTGATCCGGCTCGATGCGCTGGCGCAGGCGGTAGACCAGCGCGTCAATGGCGTTATAGTCAAACACCTCGTAGTCCCACACCTGGCGGGCGATCTCATCTTTGCTCACCACCTGCCCCCGGCGCTCGTAGAGCAACTCCAACAGTTGAAACTCCTTGACCGTCAGGGGCGGCCTGAGCAACTGCCCTTTGATATAGACTTCCTTGGCGCGGCTATCCACGCGCAACTCTTCACGCGCGGCGCGCAGCACCTCAGGCGGCAAGGCGCCCTTGACCGTGGCCTCGGGATCGTGAAACACAATGATCGTATCGGCGATGATGATCTGGTCCTGATTGTGGAGCGGGCACAGCCCCGCGATGCGCTCCTGGTTCACAAAGGTGCCGTTGGTGCTCTCGAGATCACGCACGGCGAAGCCATCCTCGGTGCGTTCGAGCCGGGCGTGGCGCCGGGAGGCCAGCGGGTGGTCAATAATGACATCGTTGGACCCGTCGCGCCCGATGGTGATCACATCGGTGGTCCACTCCAGCTCGCGGAACTGACCGCCCTGGCGCTTGATGACAAGTTTGGGAGCGGGCACAGCGTGCATGCCGCGTTCCTCCGGACAAGGTTCTTCCTGGGAGGGCAAAGCCCTCCAAAACCCTCCCACCGGGTAGGGGGATGGGGAAACCGGGTTTGCCCATCCCCCTGCGCAAGGGCAAAGCCCTCCCAAACCCTCCCGGGGGCGGGGGTATGGGGGAACCTGGTTCCCCCATGGTCACGTTAACTATCAGCCGCCGGGCGTGGGGAAGCGCGCGAAACGTTGCGTCACGCCCCTCCGAGTCTGCCTGCCTCGCGGCGTAGTTTTGCTGATTATACCATCAGCATCGCGCAAACTCAATCCACGCGGAAGCGAGGCAGGGCTACGTCAACGTCGTCCGCCCGGCGACTGAAGCCGCGGGCGAGCCGATGCGAAGCCCGCCTGGGCGGGATCGACAGGCCACGCAAGTGGCCTTCGCACCAGCCCTCCATGCGGCTGCGCCGGACACGAACAGGATGAACATAGGTTCTTCCTGGGAGGGCTGTGCCCTCCCAAACCCTCCCACCGGGTGGGGGGATGGGGAAACCAGGTTTCCCCTATCCCCCTGCTTGAGGGCGAGGCCCTCCCACGGGCAGGGGCGTGGGGAAACCCGGTTGCCCCACACCCCTGCTTGAGGGCGTAGCCCTCCCAAACCCTCCCGCGGGCGGGGGGATGGGGGAACCAGGTTCGCCCATGGTCACGAGAGACGGTCATGCGGATGGCGCACAACACCGCGATGCACATGACCTGGGAGCGCGGGCGTCCCGCCCGCGCCACGGCGCCGCGGGCACGGCGCCGGCCCCCGCCCTGACCCACCCCCCCCTGGGGGCGGGAACCCGGCTCCTCCCCCCAGCGGGGGGAGGCTGGGAGGGGGGCTGAACGCGGCGAACGATGTTCACGTTAGCCCTCGGCTAGGGGATGCGAAGGCCGACGGCGCGGCCTATACCCGGTTTCATTCTTATTCTGCAACAACCCTCCGCGGTTCCTGATCGTGTATACTGTATTGCAACGGTAAAAACACCACCGCGCCTGCTGCCGCAAGGAGAGCGCCGCGTGACCAGCCTGATCGGACGCCGCCTGGGGCGCTATGAGATCCGCGCCGAGCTTGGACGCGGGGGCATGGCCCGCGTGTACCGCGCGGTAGACACGCAACTCCAGCGGCCCGTGGCGATCAAGATCCTGGCGGCGCAACTCAGCCTCGACCCCGAATACATCCGGCGCTTTGAGCGCGAAGCGACCACCGCGGCCAACCTGCGCCATCCCGCCATCGTAACCATCTACGATGTGGGTGAGGAAGACGGGCTCCACTACATCGCCATGGAGTGCGTCGCCGGGCGCAGCCTGAACGCTGTGCTCGAGGAGCGGACCATCCTGGGCCTGGGGTACGCGGTAAGCCTCCTCGACCCGGTGGCCCGCGCCCTGGATTACGCCCACGCTCTGGGCGCGGTGCACCGCGATGTCAAGCCCCACAACATACTGATCGACCACGATGGCCGGGTGCTGTTGACAGATTTCGGCATCGCCCAGACGCCCGACTCCGACGGCGAGCGGCTGACGCGCACGGGGCTCTTCATGGGCACGCCGGAGTACATTTCGCCCGAGCAGGCCGAGGCCCGCCGGGTAGACGGTCGCAGCGACCTCTACGCCCTGGGGGTGGTGGCCTACGAGCTTATCACCGGGCGGGTGCCGTTTAGCGGCACGGCGCCGCAACTGATCGTCGCCCACGCCCAGCTCCCCCCACCACCGCCATCGAGCGTGCTGCCGCACCTGCCGCAAGAACTCGACGCCGTTCTGGCAAGAGCTCTGGCGAAGCGACCGGAAGAGCGCTTCGCGAGCGGCCTGGAGCTAGTAGAGGCCCTGCGCGCCGTCGCGGCGCGCTACGGCACGCCCCTGGCCACCCGCGAGCAACTGGCGGCCCTGGCCGATCCCCTGGGCATGACACCCAGGCCTCCCATACCGCAGGCCATCCCCGCGCCGCCGCCACGCTCACGGCCCTCCGACGCGCCGTTGCCATCGGCCGTCGCCGCGCCACAAGCCGCGCCCGTCGCGGTCGGCAGCGCGCCCACCACCCCCGCGCCGCGCCCCCCTGCGGTTCCGCTGGCGCCACGCCCGCCAACGACCGATGGGCTGTCGCGCGCCGGCGAGTTCGGCCGCGCCCGGCAAGCCGGTGACGGGAGCGCCCTGCCCCTGTTGTTGCTCGGAGCGTTGCTGGTGATGGTGACAGCGGCATTTATCTTCATTGTGGCGCGTGGCATGGCCGGCGTTCCCGCGCCCCCGCCCCAACCAGATGTTCCAACGCCCAGCCTGGGCGCGCCCAGCCCGATGCCGGCGACGGGAGCGCCGGCCACACCGGGCGTCCCCGACGGCACGGCGCTTCCACCACCGGCAGCGTCGCCAACGCTGGCGCCGACCGCTGGCCCGCCAACCTTGCCACCACCGGTTACCGCGCCCCCTCCGCCGCCGCCTACCGCGGCGCCGCCGGCAACCATACCGCCTACCGCGCCGCCCGCGCCAACCACTACGCCGGAAGAAGCAACGGCCACGGCAACCAGCACGCCCGAGCCGACGCCGACGCCCACGCTGGCAACCAGCACGCCTACCGCCAGCGCAACGGCGCCGCCAACGCCTTCGCCGACCGATGAGCCGACCATTCTCGGTTCGCCCACGGTGGTGACACCGGTGCTCCCATCGCCGTAGAGCGATGGGAGATGGCAGCTTTGCGGTTGCCGAGAGTGAACACGCACTCCCAAACCTATGCATGTCGCATTTCTGATGCTGGCCCATGTACCGTACCTGCGCCGCGCGGGGCGGCGCCCGCGGGGTGAAGAGGGACTGCACACGCTGGTGGCCCAGGGGTTGCTGCCCCTGCTCGAACTGCTGGGCGACCTGCACAGCAGCGGTCTGCACCCGCGGATCGGCCTGGCCTGTTCTCCCCTGCTGGTCGATCAACTGGCCGACCCGGTGGTGCAGAAACACTTCGTCCTCTGGATGCACAACGTGCTGGCCCGGCGCGAAGCGGAACTGGCCATCGCCGAGCGGGACGGCGACCCCCACGGCGCGTATCTGGGGCGGTTCTACCTGGAATGGGGCCGGCAGCGGCTGCGGAGCTTCGAGGAGCGTTTCCGGCGCAACCTGCCGCGCGCCATTCGCGAACTGGCCGCGGCGCGGGTGATCGAGCCGCTGGCCGTCCCGGCCACCTATGCCTATCTTCCCCTGCTGGGGCGGGAGGAGTCGGTGCGGGCGCAGATCGAGCAGGGGGTGCTGCAGATCACCCGGCACCTGTGGCGACCCGAGGGCCTCTGGCTGCCCGGGGCCGGCTGGCGCCCCGGCGTTGAGGGCGCGGCCGCCGACGCCGGGCTGCGTTACCTGGTGGCCGACCCGAGTTGTCTGCCGTCCACACCGGCGCCGCCAGCGGTCTGGCTGGCCGGACGCCGCATTGCCGCCGTTTTCCCCGACGAGGATCTGGCACGGCACATCTGGTCGGTGGAACTGGGCTACGCCGGCGATCCGTTGTACCGCGATCCCGCCGATGCCCGCGGCGCGCTGGCCCGCAGCGGCGCCCCCTACGATCCCTATCACGCCTTGCGGCGCGCGCAGGAGCATGCCAATCACTTCGCCACCGCGCTGGTCACCGAGGCGCGCCGGCGCGGGGCGCACGACCTGGCGCTAGTGTTGCTCGATGCCGCTCAGATCGGCCCCACGTGGGTGGAGGGGAGCACCTGGCTCCAGGCCGCGCTCATCCACTGCGCCACGCACAGCGAAGTGACGCTGACAACCCCGGGCGCCTATGTGCGCGCTCATCGCCCGCGCGTGGAGGTCGTCTTGCGGGAAGGCTCGTGGTCAGTGGGTGGGCACGCCGGCTGGCGGGGGGGGGCCGCCGAAGAGTACTGGCAGATGCTCCACGCCGCGGAGGAGCGCATGGTGCAACTGGCCAGCGCCTACCCCGGCGCCGAGGCCGAGCGCGAGCGCGTCCTCAACCAGGCCGCCCGTGAGATCATGCTCGCCCAGACCGGCGACTGGCCGGCGCGGCTGAGCGCAGGGGCGACGGACGAAGCGACCGGACGCTGGCGCGTGTACCTCGACCGCTTTGAGCAACTTGCCGAGCTGGCGCGCCGCGAGCGCGTGGATCCCAGTGATCTGTTTTTGCTGGAACAATTGGAGGAAGCTGATGGGGTCTTTCCAAATCTGAACTACCGTATTTTTGCGCCATAGCAGGGGGCGCGCGCCCGGGTGTGGGGAAACCCGGTGCCCCGCGCGCAACCTTCCAGATTGCGCCGTGGCTGGCCCGCGGGCGGGGCGTGGGGAAACCAGGTTGCCCTATACCCCTGCGGGGCAGGGGCGTGGGGCAACCCGGTTTCCCCACACCCCTCTTCGAGAGCCTATGTTCACCTCAGCCGTCCATGCGATTCGCGCACAACGCCGCGATGAACATCGCCTGGGAGCGCGGGCGGCCCGCCCTCGTCGCGTCTCCGCGGGCAAGGTGACTGCCCCCCTCCCCAGCCCTCCCCCCGCTGGGGGGAGGGAGTCCGGCTCCTCCCCCCAGCGGGGGGAGGTTAGGAGGGGGGGTTCAGCGCCGCATGCGCGTTAGGTGAGCAGCCTATGTTCACGTTAGCCGTCCATGCGGCTGCGCCGCACACCGACGGGATGAACATACTTCCTGGGAGGGCTGCGCCCTCCCAAACCCTCCCACCGGGTGAGAGTACGGGGAAACC
>Ga0308410_1001178_pt1 | contig 14988 bp, 13 predicted proteins | sample HotsprOSTMatCore_FD_203467 | JGI IMG/M metagenome (GOLD analysis project Ga0308410, IMG submission 203467) | Hot spring phototrophic mat microbial communities from Octopus Spring, Yellowstone National Park, Wyoming, United States -... | ecosystem: Environmental > Aquatic > Thermal springs > Hot...
AAGACAGCCCTACCGAAACGGGCCTTCACTTTTTCGCCAGTGTGCAGGCGGCGGCAACCAGATGATGACCACTCAGAGTATCAAGCTAATGTTTCCCCACCGAGCGAACAGTGCAGACCAAGTCAGGGCAGGATGGGTACTCTGGAGGGGATATATGACCTTTTCCGTTCTCTTTCCAATCTGCCGCCCGCAGACCAAGATCGAGCCCATAGCTATCCATCCTATCAAGCGGGGTGGTAACCCCACCAGAAAACAGGCCACGAACTCCGCTCCACTGTGGCTTGCAAAATATTCTGTATCGATTTCCCCCTTCCGCACAAAGCCGATTTCGCCAAAGGTAGACCCTTCAACCAGGCCCCTAAACCAAAGTCCAGACAAACAAATTTCCCACCAGGTTCACAGGTCATTCCGAAAGAAAGTGTGGTGTCTAGCATTACTTTCAGGAAGGGTACCAGCATTACTCTCAGGAAGGGTAATAGCCGAGCGTTCCATTGGGGAACAGACCAGCGGACGATCAGTCCGAAGTCGCTCCGCAAGCTAATCCCCCAGAATTTGCAAGCCGATCACCCCAGAATGGGAACCTGGGAAAGACCAAAGCGGCGGTTTTTGTCAGGAATTATCGGCATAAAACACAATTCGGCAAACCCGCCGGCCTAGCTCCCCACTATTCTCGTCGGTGCCCCCTCCCAGGAGGCCGCCAGATCTGCCTTCATCCCCTTCGATACAAGGCGTTTTGAATTAACCGATCCACCCAAGGCCGGTTAGACCGAATACCAGCAATTTTCGAGGGAATTCATCGAGAATGATTACTCATTCGATATTGTTTCATGAGGAGGGCTTTGGGGTTTCTTGGGGAGGCCTTTTGGTTATTTTCCGGGAGAACTCCGGTCAAAGTTGCCTGAGGGTGTTTTTTTGAAGGCGAGTCCTCTTTACGATCCTTATCATGATTCCGCCGGTTGCTCCCTTGCAGACAGGGCACCCAAGTGAGAAAATTGTGTATTCCCGCGGAGGGCCATTTGGACCGTGGGGGTTTGCCGCCTATGCGGTCGGCATCCATGGTCCTGGTTTAGCTCTTGGTTGTGGGGGGACAATTGTTAAAACCAGCCGAAAAAGTGCGTGGTTCTGGCGATAGGGTCGACCGCAGGCCAGATTTGCGGTCTTTAAGACCGGGCCTGCCAAAGCCGGTGATAATTCGGTCGATCATTCGCTTCCACCGCTAGATTGATGCTTTTACGTTTGAGAATGAATTGGTAGAGAGAGGATAGAAAAGAGATAGAAAACTAGAGAAAACTTAGGATACAGAACCATAGAAGAGAAGAGGTCCGGATTATTCTGGACTGACGGGACCAACCTTGCCAGCCGGCTCGCCAGTAAAAGGCTGCTTTCGGCCAACCCCCAATCAGGTAGAGGATATTTCTGGAGGATCTGTCTGGAGTAACCCATGGCTCAGTCGTGCGAGATTTGTGGCAAAAAACCTGTCGTGGGCAATCAAGTTGCCAAACGTGGGAAACCTAAGTATCTCGGTGGTGTGGGGACAAAAATCACGGGCATTACTCGGCGGAAGTTTCGCCCGAACCTCCAGCGAGTTCGCGTCACCACAGCCGAGGGCACGCCTAAGCGGCTCCGGGTTTGCACGCAATGCATTCGGAGTGGGGCTGTGGCCAAGTTGATGCGGACTTCGCCCTTCACGTTGCCTCCTCTCGATCCTGCGGAAAAGGCGGCTCTGGAGGCCCTTGCGGCCAAGGAGGAGCGAAAGCGAAAAAAGAGAAAGTCGTGATCGCCGCACGTCAGGCCGCGGATGGGAATATCCCGGGAAACTAGGCCCGGCAGGAAAAATCTTCGGTACCTCCCTCCTGGGGCCTTATTCATTTCGGCCGGTAGGAGGGGTCGGAGGAATATCTTACAAAGGTCTTGAAAGTAGGCCCCGCCCGCAAACCGGAAAATAGTCTGGCACAATTTTCCTTTGGGGGCTGCCCGTGTTTCCTTAGGGGGGTATACTAGCTGCGGCCATTGGGCCAATTGCCTACAGACGGTGATCGGCTTCCGTGCCCTATAGCGATACCGCGGTTGCTTTTCTTGTGGGGGGTACCTTGAGCAGTTTCTGCCCCGAGGGGAGACTCGAACTTTTACTTCCACGAAGAATGCACCCAAATACTTCCAGAAAGAATGCACCCAAAAAAGTTAGACCCTTACACTCTGAGGCCCCTGTTACACTCTGAGGCCCCTGAGACAGGGACTGCCAAGTTGCCTGTGCCCGCAATCTGGCGGTGGTGAGAGAGGATTCTTTCTGCTGAGTTTCAGAAAAGACCGTAGGGACTTTCTACTGAGCTTCAGAAAAGCCCACAGGGATATAGCTGCCTGAGTTCTTCCCAGTGAGCATTTACTAACTCGCGGGCACTCCGAAGGTTTTTTTCTCTTACCTGACGGCGAGGGAGTGGCCATGGCAATTAGCCGAGAGGATGTTCGGAAGGTGGCCCTTTTGGCCCGACTGCTCCTCGATGAAAAAGAAATTGAAGAGATGACCTCGCAGTTGGGCCGAATTCTCGATTACATGGAAATCCTGCGGAGCGTGGACACCTCGGCGTTGGAGCCGATGGCCCACCCGCTGGAATTGGTGAATGTATTTCGGGAGGATGAGCTTCGGCCCAGCCTTCCTCGGGAGGAGGTCTTGGCCAATGCTCCGAAGCAGGATGGCGAGTGTTACCTTGTGCCGGCGGTGTTGGGGGCACCGTAAACCGGCTTCCAACCGGCCCATCCAAAACAAAGTGCATCGAGAAAGCGAAACTTCGTCACCGGTCTGGGGATCCCGGGGTTAGCCAACCATCCACCATTGCCGCCTATGGAACTTACCGATTTCACGGCAACGGGGCTTCTTTCTTTGTTGGAAACCGGCGAGGTGTCGGCTGGGGAGCTAGCCGAGAGTTTTCTCTCTTGGGCCCAAGAGTGTGATCGGGCCATCGGAGCTTTTCTTCACTTGGACGTAGAGGGTGCTCGAGCCCAAGCCGCGGCGATCGATCGTCGGCGGGCTCGGCAGGAAAAACTTGGAGTTCTTGCCGGCTTACCCGTCGCCGTCAAAGACAATATCTGTACTAAGGGACAAATCACAAGTTGTGCTTCGCGAATCTTAGCCTCCTTTCGCCCCCCCTATGATGCCACTGCGGTGAGCCGATTGCGGGCGGCCGATGCTGTCCTCCTCGGCAAAACCAACCTCGATGAATTCGGAATGGGGGGATCTAACGAGTACTCAGCTTTTCAGCTGACACGAAATCCGTGGGAGTTGTCGCGAGTACCGGGGGGCTCCAGTGGGGGCTCGGCAGCAGCGGTAGCTGCCCGGATGGTTCCCCTGGCCTTGGGAACGGATACGGGTGGCTCGATCCGGCAGCCGGCAGCCCTTTGTGGGGTGGCGGGCTTGAAGCCCACCTACGGCCGGGTTAGCCGGTTTGGCCTGGTAGCTTATGCCAGCAGCCTGGATCAGATAGGACCCATTGCCCGAACTGCCGAAGATCTGGCCCTGCTTTTGGAAGTCCTGGCCGGACATGATCCCTTTGATGCCACCAGTGTTCCGGGCCAGCCGCCGCCTTACCGCCGGCAGATTCGCCAGCCGCTTCCCCAGGTCCGCCTTGGACTCTTAACAGAGCAGGTGGGCGAAGGGGTCGATCCGGAGGTTTCGGCAGCCATTGCCGAAGCAGCAAGGGTCTTCCAAAAACTGGGGGCGGAAATTATCGAAGTCCGCCTGCCCCATCATCATTTGGCTGTAGCCTGTTACTACATCATTGCCCCCAGCGAGGCCTCCAGCAATTTGGCCCGATATGACGGGGTGCATTACGGCTACCGGACAGACGAGCGGGCAATGGCCGAGGAGTTGGAAGCCGAACGTCGTCTGTGGGCCGAAAAAGGCTTAGCAGCCCTCCCGGAGGAGCCCGATCCGCCCATAGTCCGGCTTTATCGGAAGAGCCGGGCAGAAGGGTTTGGGCCAGAGGTCAAGCGGCGGATTATGCTCGGCACTTATGCCTTGAGTGCAGGGTACTACGAGGCTTACTACCTTCAGGCGGCAAAAGTCCGTCGCTTGATCCGCAGCGACTACGATCAGGCCTTCGGACGGGTGCATGCTCTTTTGGGACCGGTGACTCCCACCCCGGCTTTCCCCATCGGCGAGAAAAGCCAGGATCCTCTGGCGATGTACCTTTTCGATGCCTTTACCGTGGGAGCCAATTTGGCGGGAATTTGTGCCCTCGCTTTGCCCTGTGGTTTTACCCGCCAGGGACTCCCGATCGGCCTTCAACTGCAGGGCCCGCCCTTTGCCGAACCGCTTCTTCTGCAATTAGGGTACTGGTATCAGCAGGAAACGGATTGGCACAAGCGTCGGCCTCCGCTAATAAGCTCCCACCGGTCATGTTAATTTGCTGGAGGACCGGGGGAAGGGCACCGGACTGGGGATTCCGGATCCCGGCCCCGTTTAGGAGAGCTGGCCTCGGCTCAACTCCGTGGAAAAACACTGCCCAACGTAACTGTTGGCAACCAAGTTTTTCAGCCCAGCGGTAGAGGGTTTTAGGGAACTCCCATGACCCGACCCTATGAGATCATCATCGGTCTTGAAGTTCACGTCCAGCTTTTGACGGAAAGCAAACTTTTTTGCGGATGTAGTACCCGCTTTGGGGCTCCGCCGAATACCCAGACTTGTCCCATTTGCACGGGGATGCCCGGGGTTCTTCCGGTGATGAATCGGAAAGCCTTCCAACTAGCTTTGAAGACAGCCTGCGCGCTGGGGTGCGAAATTGCCCGGTTTACCAAATGGGATCGGAAAAACTACTATTACCCGGACTTGCCAAAGAATTATCAAATTAGTCAGTACGATCTTCCGTTTAGTCGTGGTGGTTATCTGGACATTCGTTCCCCCGAGGCCGAGGGGGGCAAACGCCGCATCGGGATTATCCGGGTCCATCTAGAGGAAGATGCCGGAAAAAGCATGCACGACGAACGGGCCGGGCAGGCCGACAGTCGGATCGACCTCAATCGTGCTGGGACTCCTCTGCTGGAGATCGTCACCCGGCCGGACCTCCGAAGCCCTACCGAGGCCAAACTTTTCCTCCAAGAGCTCAAGCTCCTTTTAAATTATCTCGAAGTTTCCGACTGCAACATGCAGGAAGGAAGTCTCCGGGTGGACGCCAACATTAACATTCGGGTCTTCACCGACCATGGCCCGGTGCCCACACCCATCGTCGAGGTGAAAAACATGAACAGCTTCCGGGCTGTGGAGCGGGCTCTTACGTATGAAGCAGAACGGCAGTTCCAGGAGTTTTTGGAAACCGGCCATCGGTTGGGGGATGTTCCCAAACAAACCCGCGGCTGGGACGAGGATGCCGAGATCACCCGCCCGCAACGCACGAAGGAGGAATCCAGCGATTACCGCTATTTTCCGGAGCCAGATCTGGTCCCCGTGGTGGTAACCGATGCAGAGATCGAGGCTATCCGCCAAAGTTTGGGAGAACTCCCTGCCCAACTCCGCGACCGGTTGGAAGCCGACTACGGTATCACCCCGTACGATAGCGATGTCATCGTCAGCCAGGGGCGTGCCTTCACGAGCTACTTTGAACGACTGGCTAGCCTTTGTGGTGAAGGAAAATTGGCGGCCAATTGGCTTCAGCAGGAAGTGCTCCGGGTTTTAAACGAAAGGCAGATAAGTATCGAGGCCTTTCCGATTTCCCCGGAATGCCTCGGGGAGCTTCTCTGTATGGTCCGCGACCGCAGGCTGGATCACCGCCGAGCCCGGGAGGTGTTCGCCCGGATGCTTTCCACCGGCCAGTCCGCCGCGGAGGCTGTGGCTGCACTCGGTTTTGTGGAGGTAAGCGAGGAGGAAATCGAGGCCCTTTGCCGCCGGCTTGTCGCGGAAAATCCCAAAACGGTGGCCGATGTCAAAGCCGGCAAAATTAAAGCCGTGGGAGGATTGGTGGGTCAGGCAAAAAAGATCAATCCTCATGTGGATCCCGCCAAGGTCCGCGAGTATTGCCTTCGGCTCATCTCGCAAGCTTGACGGTCCCGCACTGTGTATTTTTCCTGTGTACTGAACATATGCACCGAATCCGGGGGCCTGGGATTCCGTGGGACAGTCCATCGCTTTCCGAAAAAGAAATTCCGTCTTCTTGGCCCGGCCGATGGCGGGGGAAGTGCCGGAGCGGTCTTTGTACCTTTTGCTCGCCATGGGCCATTTTTGGCCGTTCGCGATCAAGCCCTTTATGAGGTCTGATTGGCGATTGTGTTCTTAGTCCCACCACGGGGATCGAATTGCGGACCGGGGGTATTAAGGATCCGCGGAGGCTGAGCACCCAAAATCCGGTGCCTTCGCTTACTCCTGTTTTCCTGAAGGAATGGCTTGGAGGGGCGTTTTTACTGCTGAAGGTCTTGCCCGGGGGGGCATGGTTGCCGGTTTAAAACCATCATTATTGTGGCGTTATGAGCAGCTCGAGGGTTTGTCCGGCTTGGAGGAGGAGAGGATCCGGAAAGTCGATCCGAACTTGGCGGTCGGCAACGTGAAGCTGTGCGGGAAGGGCGGCGGAATCGGCCCCACCATTGTTCCCGGCTCCGTCAGTCCGGAGAGAGGCCTCCAGTCGGGCGGGAACCCACCCGGGAGGTACCTCCACCTGGAACGTTCGCAGGCGGAGTTTGCCCCAGCGAAGCTCAAGCTTCGCGGTGAAACGTTCCCGGCCGTACTGCTGGGTGAAAGATCCCCAACCCTCGGCGGCAGTGAAGGCAGCACGGAAATCCTCCGGCGTTACCCGTGGAGCAAACGCCAAAAAGCCCCGAGGACCATCGTAATGGAAACCACAAACGGCCAAGAAGACCGCGTAACTGGCCATGCTCCGGGCGTAGTGGGCCCCACATTCGATCTCGTTATAAGGATTGCGGCGGAGGGGATGATACCGCTCGTGGACCAATCGAGTGATGGCTAACCCCTCTTGGAGCATTCCCTCGGCAATCATGTGGCTGGCAAGGAAGTATTCAAAGCCGTTCATGCACTCGTTGAAATAAAAGTCGAACCCTTTCTGGACACGGTGAACAGGTGCATACGGCCAGGTGCACATGATCACCCCGCCTTCACCCGGGAGAGCGAACCAACGTCCTTGGGGAAAGGCCTGGCGATAGGGGCCGACATCGGGGGTCACGTTAAACCGCCACAACGACTGAAGGGCGGAGCGGATCTGGGTCGGATTCAGAATGTATCCCAAGCCAACCTGCCAGGCCCACGCTTGTCCTAAGATTTGGTCGATGTGGCAGCCATTGTAGGACCCAATTGCCTCACGATGATCAGGATCGGGGATATGGACGTAGAATTCGCCGTTGAAAAGCCGGGTATCGATGGACTTTTGGGCGGTGAGGAATCGCTGCCGGCACCACTGGGCAAAGCCGGGGTCATCGAGGCAGAGGGCCATTTCCTCGCCAGCCCGGAGGGCGGCCAAATACATGCTGCTAAGCCACGGGCTTTGTCCGAACCAGTCGGCATCCAGAGTATTATGCTGAGGGCCATCGAGGATGCCATCGCCGTCCAAGTCCCGGGAAGCCAGAAACTGAAGGGCCTGCACCATCCGAGGCCAAAGACGGCGGAGAAATTGATCGTCGCTACTGATAAGATGTTCACGATAGGCACGAAGAATACATCCCGCTTGACCGTCGGCAGCCCAGTGGTTGTTGTGCTCGGCACGAAAGCGGATCCGGCCGCTCGCCGGATCAAACGCTACCCCAAAATCTACCATCTCCCGCAGGGAGCGTTCCAGCTGGGGGAAGAGCCGGGCTACCGCCTGGGCGTAAAGCCATACATGGGTACATGTTCCCGGGCAACACCCCACACCTTCCCAGGCGTAAAACCGCCCATTGCCTAACCAGTAACAGGTGGAACTAGCCAGGATGGAGGTATTGAGGAAGGTTCGGTCCAGCAACCAATAAGGCAGGGTGGAATCATACCAGGTATCCCGCCACAACCGGGTGTGGCCGGCAAGCCGGGCATATTCCCGAGCCAGATACTCGAGCACCTCCCGGGCAGAAGAGAAGCGTCGGGCATAGTATCGACCCGGCGGAAGAAGTTCTAGCCGTAAATTCGGGAAATGCCACCCCACAGCGAAGATTACCTTGAGTGAGTCCTTTGCCGGCAGTTCCGTCTGGGCGACGATCGCCCCATGCGGCCGATTGCCCGAGAGAGGGGATTCTTCCGTAAGCCGGAAGAGGACTTCCGGCAATGCACCCTGGGGCACCTGAGGCAAAAGCTTCACCTGTCCCAGTTTCTGTGGTTGCAAAAGGCCCAGAACCATCGAGCCTTCGTCCGGCGGGGACTCCAGCTGCCGGTCGCTCAAGAGAATGTGATCGACACCAATGTTGCCCCAGCTGCCGGAATGCCGGTCCACAACGCGAAGCCGGGCAGTCCTCCCCAGCCATGGGCGAGTGAAAAAGCTCCGAAGTCGCATCCGGTTATCATTGGACCCAGTCAAGGAAGCCACCACTTGGTCTTCGACCAAAAGCTGAACACAAGTGCGGTCGGCATGAGCTCCTCCGCCGATGTAAAGATGGATAAAATCCCGCTCGATCTTAAAGGGAGGACTCGTGAGGACTCCCGTGTGGCTATCCTTTTCGGCGACGGTGGCTCCGGGAGCGGAAGCGTGGGAGTTGATCACCCGAAGCCCTTCTCCTCCGACATCCCCTTGATAAGAGGGGATCTGGCTGCGGAGAACTGGGCCGGTGCCGAAAGCATCCCCTTCGACCGTCCACGGATCGTAAGTGGACCTTTCAAAATCCTCGAATAACACATCCGGCCGGGGTGGTTGATCGGAGCCGGTCTTTTGGCAGGTGTGCTCGATCGCCAGCAGCCCATCCGGCTCTTCCACCTTTTGCGAGATAGGCTGGGGCACTCCGGAAAATTTCCCCACCGGGTTTTCCAACCAGGCGGCCACACGACAGGAAAGAGGTTCGGACTTAAGGTTTTCCAGGGTCAGTTCCACTACCGTCACAGGTAAGGCTGAATCCTCGGGTGCTAAGGGGATGAAGGGCGAGAAGGCCTCCAGACGAACGGCCATAGGGCAGTCGGGATCGCGGTATTCCACGATTCCGATCGGATACTCTCCCCGAAAGCGGATCTGGCGAAAACCGCGGCGATCGAGGGGGCGAATCTCGAGTCCTTCCGGCCCTTCTACCGCCACGGCGAAACCCTGCTCGATGGGCGAAGAAGGTTCCGGGGGATTGGCGTACAACCCAGGGCCGGTGGGGAGCGGGAGATTAAAGATGTCCCAGTGCCAAAGTCGGCCGTCACCCCCCAAGTAAACCTGCCCGGCACAGATGCCTCCCACAGGCAGGCCAATCCAGCGGAGTTCTTCACCCTGGTACCACTCCGGTTGGCCCCGGCGGGTCAAGTCGGCAAGCCAATCGGCAGAGAAGTTCTTCTCCGGGGGAACTAATTTTTCCAGCCCAGTGGTTGGGCCCGGCCGGAACCCAGGAAGCTCAGGTCCCTGGGCGGCTTTGTTGGGGGCAGCACCTACCAGGAGAGCAAAAGTGGTGAACCCAACCAGCAGGAAAAGCCCACAAGCCTGGCGGACGCTTATCTGATGTGAACCTCGACGATCCGATAACCGTGATGTCCTCATGGGGTTCGCCTTTCGCTTCAATAAATGATCTTTTGTCCATGCCTGGGAGAATTTTTCTGCAGGAGGGGTCTTGCCAGCCCGGGAGGAAAGACCCCCCGGGGTTGGCCCAAGGTAGGAACACCTCCCAAAATAGCCACCCCACCTGCCGCCCCTCAACCCCCACGTGCAAGCTGCCCTCCGTAACTCCGATTGGCTCCCCGGCCCCAGTGAGATACCTCCCTGCTATACAAAGCTATACAAACTTCCGTCCGCCTGGAGCTAGCGAAGGCGGGGAAGCTACCTCGCCGATCGTGCAGACCCCCCGGGACACCGTGAAATCCTAGGGAGAGCCTCCAATCGCCCGCGGCGGAATTGCCACTCGCTCAACAGTATTTGTCCCTATGCAACCCGTTCTGATACACCAAAATTGCGTTTTCTGGAAAACACCGAAATCGCTTGGTAAGGAAGTTTTCTCTGGAAGTTGTTGGCAACTATCGCGGAATTTTTTCCGGAGGCACGGTGAACCGCACGCCTCGCAACCGAGGAGACCATTATATCGAGAAAGTTTCGGAATCGCGGGGCCGCCCTGTCAGTATTTCCGAGCTATAATCCGTGTTTTCGGGGTATAAAGAGCTAGCGTTTGATCCCGCCGAGGTCGCGAAGTTGCGCGCATTTTCCTGCCCTTTTGAGTAATTTGGTTTGCGGTATCGCGCGTATTGAATTCTTTTCGAAGAGAAGCGCGCTATTTTGTATCCAGGCGATGCTGCTTGGAGGCAAAGGGCAGGGAAGTCTTTTAGGATCGGAGTCCATAATGTGTTGAGGATACTCTTGCGGCGGATTGCCTAGGGAGTTCTTCTGCGGGAAAGGGCTGTGCATTTGCTAATAAAAGGGCTGTCCATTTGTTAAAAAGATGAGGTCACAACCGAAATGTCGACTCCCTCGCGAAGAATGCTAAGAGCGGTCTGGTAAGTGGAAGCGATCAGCCGATAGCTGTTACTGAATTGGATTTGGTGGAACCACAACGGTGGGAGCTAAAGAGGTTCGATGCATGTACCTCCTTATGCACATTCGGAAGGCCGATGGGCAAACATACTCTGGTGAATGACTCATAGTGAGGGTTGCCCTCGCGGTGACAGAGAAACTTTCGAAGGACCGCGACCTGGCTCTTTTGGGCGAAGCAAGAAGCCCGGAGTGTTGGCCCATAGGAAGAGGAAATTTTCTGCCCAACAGCTTTTGTTGTGGGCGGTACTAAGGCTTGCGGATTTGGATTTCGCGATAACGGCGCGCTTTTTCGCGATCTGTATCTGCCTTCGGTGACATCCACTTAGCTGGAGGATTACTGGGGCAGGAGGAGGCGACTTCGTCAAAAGTTCCTGGGCGACGGAAAATGTTCATTGAAGAGGCGATCGCGCGCATTTGGCTGCACGACATCGACCCAGCAGGAAACAAATTCGGAGAGTGTCGGGCTACTCTTTTAAGGACGAGTTCGGAGAAAGCCGTCGGAGCGGTGGACGCCCTCGTAGAGAAGAGCTCGCCACCGCGTGGAAGAGTTTCTGCCAGGAGGAGAGAAGGGGGGCCGGGTTGGCCAAAGTCGTGAGGAGGTGATCGCGGGCGGCCTCGGCCAGGTAAAGTCGGAGTGAATCGTCGTCGTAAAGCCTGCGGATTTGCAAGCGGAATTCCTCCTGCGAGCGAAAAAGAAGACCGTTACGATCAGGGTGGATCATCTCCGGCCAACCGCCGGAAGCAGGTGCGACCACGGGAACACCGCAAGCCATGGCTTCAAGCCCGATCCGCGGCCAATTCTCCACAGCGGTACCGCTTACAGCAATGAGGACGTGGACGGAGGCCAGAAAGTCCGGTACCGGGATGGCCCCTGGGGGAAGGACCTCGGCCCAAGGGGGAGGTGTTCCTAGGATTTGCTCCAGCCGCGGACTCCATCCCATGACGCGGAGATGGACGGGCCGGTCAATACTTTCGACAAGCTTCCAAAAGTTCCGTGGGAATTTCTCGGGAGATGCCCGGCAAAGCCGACCGAGGATGAGAGGTTCCTCTGGCCGGCGTGGGCGAAATCGATAGGGAAATTCATCCGCAAAAAATGCTCCGCGGATGTGGTGGGTTTGCCCTCGGCTTACCCCCCAGGGAGCAAGCTGGGGCAAAAGGGTTCGCAGTTGGTAGCGGCTTTGGAAGACGTAGGCATCCATCGGTCCAAAGTGTTGGTAAAAGTCAATTTCCGCAGGAAAGAGCCAGTTCATACAGCCGGCCCAAACCAGTGGGATGCTCAAGCGGCGGAGTTCAGGAGCAAGCTGAAGAAAACTTCGATTGCAGAAGGCGACGGCGATCCCTCCTCTTAAGGCCCGGAAGGATGTCACCTCCGCCGGCGTCAGGTCGATGCAGGGGCACCCGATGCCTCGAAGCCGATCGCACCAGTAGGGGGAAATCTGCCAGGTGGGAATGCAAGTGACCGGCAGCTCCATCTGCCGCCAAAGCCGCAGAGTATGCCACAGTTCTGTCCCTGCACCGCCCACAGCAGAAGGGGCACCGAAAACGTAAATAGTGGGCTGGAGAGATCCCATCTTTATCTTTCGCGGATCGATGAAAGAAAACTTGGCGGATCCGAAGTTGGCTGGCATCTTGGCCTGGTAAGTAGATCTTTACGGGGGAGTGGGCGGGAAAATCGGTCTCGGCCGGTAGCATAAGGAGTTCGCGGGGAACAACGGCCGGCTATGGTGCTTGTTGGAGCAACAGCTCAAAATCGGCAGCCTCATAAAGGGGATGTCCGCCGGCAAGGGGGCGGTCCCAAGTGCCCAATTCGGGGCGAAACTGGTGATTCCAGCCGAAGACTCTTCCCCCGTGTTTGATTGCCCGCTGGAGGAAAGTGAATCGTAGCTCCCAGGCAAAGGGTGATGGGCCGGCGTCTAGACGCCCGCGGTAAAGTTTACTTGCGGTCACACCGAGAAAAAGGAGGGTCTCGGCCGGCTGACAGAGGAAACTCTGGGAGTTGACTTTTCCCTGCAGTTCGGCAATGGTTTCCCAATTCGGATAGGTTGCTGTCCGGATGGTGATCGTATGCTCCGTAACGGGTACGGTAAGCACAAGGGGATGATCGGCAGCCAGCGGGATTTGCGGGGCCTGTTGCCAAATCCATCCGGAAGCCGGGAGGGGATGTTCGCTTGGTTGCGAACGGAGGCGGTGACTGATTTGCCGGTCCCTGTAGGTAGACAGATGTTCCAAAATTTCCTCGTGACGGGCAAGTTCATACTCAACTTCCACGCGGGCAAAAGATCCGGGATAACTTGCCAGCCAACCGGGACGTCGGTCTTCCGGGACCAACCGCACGCTTTCCGCGTCGTCGGGGGTAATCCGGACGACCCCAGCCCGTACATCAGGACGCCCGGGGTAAGTTGTGGGAAGCTCGGCCGAGGAAGGCTCCTCGTGCCCGAGCATCGCCTCCGCAAAAGCCGTCCGTTTTTCCCACGGCACAAGGAAGAAGCGGCGGGCCCGGAAGCCTTCCGCCGAAAATTCTTCCACCGGCGAGCCGGCAAGTTCCAGATATTCAATCATCGCCTGCACAACCCCTTGCTCTACAAATGGAAGTCCATGTTTTCCTCGGCTGGTATCCTCCGGGATAGAGCCGGCATGTTGCTGCCAAAGGTCCCCGGGCGTTAGGACCAAGAGCTCTCCTCGTAACCGGATGAACTCCACTCGGAGGAATCCTCGGAAGACCCCTCGGAAGAACCGGCGTTTTCCGAGGAGGCTTCTTCGGAGGATTCGGAGCGGGAACTATCCGGGTCGGAAGAGGAGGAGTTTGAACTTTCGGAGGGGTCTGGCGGGGGCCCTCCCGATTCACCTCCCCCAAATTCGATCAATTGTCCGAGCAGAAGAAGGTCGAAGTGGACATTTCCGTGCAGAGCCGTGAGCTCGAGAGCCAGGTTCTCGGGTATGACCGGCCAGCCTTCGGCCAGAGAGCTACATACTAGGGGATTTCCCGGAGGAACGGTGACCTTGGCGTCCGGAGTCCAGGGACCCAACCAACCTTGTTCGGCGGCCGGGCCAATCTGAAGGAGTCCCTCACTTTCTCCGCGATTAACAAGCCACAGGAGTTTGACCCGGCCGAAGCCCAGGTAAATCAGCCGGCCGAACACTTCCCGCGGTAAAAGATCCAATTCCAACCGCAAGCTACTACCCGCGGAAAGAATCCTGGCCTCCTGAACCCATACCCCTTCCCGGTCCAAAGGTCCGAGGGGTTGCCAGAACCTTAGGGTACCGCTGTCCACCAAAGAGGTGATCTGAGGCTGCTGGCGAAGGTGGTAAAAAAGTTCAAGAAGCAGGTGACCTCGCAAGCGAATTCCCATCGGGTGTTATCCTTTTTGCTCGGGATGATCCCTAAGCGGATGAAATACAACCGCACAAAAACGTAACTGCTTCTCCCAAAGACCCCCTTCGGTAGGGCGGAGCTCCGATCCCAGGAGGGAAAGCCCCAGCAACAAGTCCCCCGACTCCAGGGCTGCCCGCCATCCGTTAAATTGCTTACAAACCAGCCTGGCCAATTCCTCGAGGTAGTGTGGCTCTTCGGCCACCAGAAGGATGTTGGCTGCTCCTTTGGACAAGTAGCCATGGCTGGTGCGGCGGTAGATGGTATCTCCACCGGGCTCGATAAGGGCAAAGGGCGGCGGGGATGCAGCTTGGCCCACCCAAACACGCTCGATCGGCAAGAGCTGGGTCAGTTCTTGCCGCTTTTGCCATTCCCGATAAATGCTACAGACAACTGCGTACATCGGCGAAAAGCTCTGCCCCTAAAAGGTTATGGGATCTGAAGGTTTTCCGGCCGAACTGGCTCGGTTCTTCCGCGGATGATGGGTTTCCTCCGTGAGCGAGATCGTGGGGTTTTCCGGCCTTAGTTCTTCCCGGTACTACTTCTGTAGGGTTGTTGCGACTGTGGCAACCAAAAGGGGGCTACAATCTGCGGCAAGGATTGTGTTGCACCGGGCTGGGACCGGTCCGAAGCTTCTTCCCAAGTTTCCCTCGGGATGATTCCTGCTTATTTCGCCTGGAGATGATTCCCGCTCGTTTCGCCCGCGGATGACTCCTGCTTATTACCTGTGGGGATGACTCCTATTAATTTCCCCCGGGGATGACTCCTGCTTATTTCCCCTGGCGATAAATCCTGCTTATTACCCTTGGAGATAGTTCCCGGTTATCTCCCCTGGGGATGATTCCCGCTTATTTCTCCTGGGGATGAATCCTATTTGTTTCCCCTGGGGGTAATTCCCGGTTATTTCCCCTGGAGATGATTCCCACTTATTTCCCCCGGGGATGGCTTCTGCTTATTACCCTTGGAGATAGTTCCCGGTTATCTCCCCTGAAGATGATTCCCGCTTATTTCTCC
>Ga0308410_1001183_pt1 | contig 14972 bp, 19 predicted proteins | sample HotsprOSTMatCore_FD_203467 | JGI IMG/M metagenome (GOLD analysis project Ga0308410, IMG submission 203467) | Hot spring phototrophic mat microbial communities from Octopus Spring, Yellowstone National Park, Wyoming, United States -... | ecosystem: Environmental > Aquatic > Thermal springs > Hot...
TGAGGAATTTTCGGCTCGCTGAAGAGCACTGAAACCCGTCCGTACCACCGCGACGCGCTCATACGCCACCATTGAGGAATTTTCGGCTCGCTGAAGAGCACTGAAACTCCGACGGTTGGCGACGCAACCGAACTGGTCGGACGATTGAGGAATTTTCGGCTCGCTGAAGAGCACTGAAACACACAACGAACGGCGGTTTCATCCTCGTTTTCGAGGATTGAGGAATTTTCGGCTCGCTGAAGAGCACTGAAACCGCGGCGGTGAGGCGCAGTTGCGCTTCAACGCCGGACATTGAGGAATTTTCGGCTCGCTGAAGAGCACTGAAACTTGGTGTCGGCGAGGTACGCCGTCGCCGCACCGATATTGAGGAATTTTCGGCTCGCTGAAGAGCACTGAAACGGCACAATCGCGTAATCGCTTACGTCCGCCGCCCAGATTGAGGAATTTTCGGCTCGCTGAAGAGCACTGAAACGATAGCGGCGAAATCGATTGACACGTTTCTTAGCCGATTGAGGAATTTTCGGCTCGCTGAAGAGCACTGAAACGCGATGATGCGACTGGTCCCCGTCGCGCTTTCCAGTATTGAGGAATTTTCGGCTCGCTGAAGAGCACTGAAACTCGCCGAACGCTGGATCGGCGAGACGCTCAACAAAATTGAGGAATTTTCGGCTCGCTGAAGAGCACTGAAACGACGCTTCGTTGTACAGAAACGTCAGCGTGAGTTCAACATTGAGGAATTTTCGGCTCGCTGAAGAGCACTGAAACCGCGCGGTTCCTCAAGCGCCAGTCGGTCTGGTTGTATTGAGGAATTTTCGGCTCGCTGAAGAGCACTGAAACGCATTGGACTGGCTGCTCAACGAGTTGGAGATGTACAATTGAGGAATTTTCGGCTCGCTGAAGAGCACTGAAACCGCGCAGTGACCGTTGGCGCACCGACAGCGCGATGTGGATTGAGGAATTTTCGGCTCGCTGAAGAGCACTGAAACAGAACTCAGCGGCGCGTACATTGGGCGGTTTCTGGATTGAGGAATTTTCGGCTCGCTGAAGAGCACTGAAACTCCACGCCGTCACAACACCCGTTCTTCTTTTATTTCATTGAGGAATTTTCGGCTCGCTGAAGAGCACTGAAACCGACCTCGCTTAGCGGAACGTAATACGAGATGCCGATTGAGGAATTTTCGGCTCGCTGAAGAGCACTGAAACGGCAGCGCCACTGCGGTGTGGATCGCACACCCGTTCATTGAGGAATTTTCGGCTCGCTGAAGAGCACTGAAACCTGATGCAATCATTGCCGCCTACCGCAATCAACGGAATATTGAGGAATTTTCGGCTCGCTGAAGAGCACTGAAACGCCTTTTGACATCAACCGGGCGCGTGGGGCACTTGATTGAGGAATTTTCGGCTCGCTGAAGAGCACTGAAACCTTTGCCGCTGACGTTCACCGCCCGCCTCCGCCTCCATTGAGGAATTTTCGGCTCGCTGAAGAGCACTGAAACCCGCCACTTCGTCACGCAGCCGATTAGCGATCTCGGATTGAGGAATTTTCGGCTCGCTGAAGAGCACTGAAACCTAAGTGCGCTGCGGTTCCGCTCGACCAGCCCAGTATTGAGGAATTTTCGGCTCGCTGAAGAGCACTGAAACACCTCAAGCCCCCGCACGTGTTATTACTACGAACGATTGAGGAATTTTCGGCTCGCTGAAGAGCACTGAAACCGCGCCGGACGGGGGGCGCGGCGACGCGCGAGACGAATTGAGGAATTTTCGGCTCGCTGAAGAGCACTGAAACACCTTTTACTCACCGCGCCGCGCTTCCTCGTAGCGCTATTGAGGAATTTTCGGCTCGCTGAAGAGCACTGAAACGGCGCTTTTTGTTGTCAACGGAGGGGCGGGGATGAATTGAGGAATTTTCGGCTCGCTGAAGAGCACTGAAACAAGGAGGTGACGTACATTTTGTCTTAGTCGAAGCGCTATTGAGGAATTTTCGGCTCGCTGAAGAGCACTGAAACGCAGCATCAACTTGTACTTCGGCGCGAAGTAACCGAATTGAGGAATTTTCGGCTCGCTGAAGAGCACTGAAACTGTCATATCCTCCTCCTTTTACGGCGCTGGGTTGAGATTGAGGAATTTTCGGCTCGCTGAAGAGCACTGAAACCAAACTGCGCAACGACGCGCAGGCGGTCGCAGCGTTAATTGAGGAATTTTCGGCTCGCTGAAGAGCACTGAAACGCGCTGCGTGGCGGTCGAGCGGTGCATCCGGAGGAAGAATTGAGGAATTTTCGGCTCGCTGAAGAGCACTGAAACCCCCCGGCATCCGTCGCCACGCCACAACCGCGCGGGATTGAGGAATTTTCGGCTCGCTGAAGAGCACTGAAACAATTTCGAGATTTTCCCCGCGATTTTGCGGACTTGAATTGAGGAATTTTCGGCTCGCTGAAGAGCACTGAAACAGTTAGTGCTGTGTCGAGACATCTATCACTGCACGCATTGAGGAATTTTCGGCTCGCTGAAGAGCACTGAAACACGCGGGCATCCGGGTGATGAACGGCACGCTGATGATTGAGGAATTTTCGGCTCGCTGAAGAGCACTGAAACGCGTCGAGTGCGGCTTCGATCCGCGCCGCACGCGGCAATTGAGGAATTTTCGGCTCGCTGAAGAGCACTGAAACTCTTGACGAACGCCGCTTCATCGACAATTACCAGTAATTGAGGAATTTTCGGCTCGCTGAAGAGCACTGAAACAGCGCGTAGTCTATCAACCACCCGCGCCCACCCGCCATTGAGGAATTTTCGGCTCGCTGAAGAGCACTGAAACAGTTGCTTTGCGACAATCGTTGCGGCGTTTGCGAGGATTGAGGAATTTTCGGCTCGCTGAAGAGCACTGAAACGGCGACAACTTCGAAATCATTCCAAAACACTTGAATTGAGGAATTTTCGGCTCGCTGAAGAGCACTGAAACGCGCGTCCGGTAGAAACTGGCGGTAGAACAGTTCCATTGAGGAATTTTCGGCTCGCTGAAGAGCACTGAAACGAGACCGGCGTCGGTCTGCCATATTTCGACATCGAATTGAGGAATTTTCGGCTCGCTGAAGAGCACTGAAACGCACGAACCTGGAAGTCAGCGGGAAGACAAGTACCATTGAGGAATTTTCGGCTCGCTGAAGAGCACTGAAACTCTTGTCTTCGAGGCTGTGGATGGGACTGTCTACATATTGAGGAATTTTCGGCTCGCTGAAGAGCACTGAAACCGCGGGCATCCCGATTGCGTACAGTGAGCATCTACCAAATTGAGGAATTTTCGGCTCGCTGAAGAGCACTGAAACGCGCGACCGCCGCCTCGTCGCGGCGCGCTTCTGCAATCATTGAGGAATTTTCGGCTCGCTGAAGAGCACTGAAACATCGGCGCGGCGACGGCGTATCTCGCAGACAAAGAATTGAGGAATTTTCGGCTCGCTGAAGAGCACTGAAACGCGAGATGGAAGAACTCCGGTTCGCGGTTGACCGCGATTGAGGAATTTTCGGCTCGCTGAAGAGCACTGAAACGCTGGCGATTGCGCGGGAAGCGGTCGCTGCCGGTCATTGAGGAATTTTCGGCTCGCTGAAGAGCACTGAAACGTCGCTTCGCTGTACAGAAACGTCAGCGTCAGTTCAAATTGAGGAATTTTCGGCTCGCTGAAGAGCACTGAAACGGCGGCGAGGGTGTCACAACACCGCGTATAATTAAAGATTGAGGAATTTTCGGCTCGCTGAAGAGCACTGAAACCGCCGAACGCCCTTGACAAACGGGAACTTGTGTGCTATTGAGGAATTTTCGGCTCGCTGAAGAGCACTGAAACCAATTCGGACTGGGCGCGGGCGGCGCGGTCGGTGTTTATTGAGGAATTTTCGGCTCGCTGAAGAGCACTGAAACCCAGAAACTCAGCGTCTAACTCTTGCCGCGCTGCAATTGAGGAATTTTCGGCTCGCTGAAGAGCACTGAAACGTCGCCGTCACAACACATCGTCTTCTTTTATTTATAATTGAGGAATTTTCGGCTCGCTGAAGAGCACTGAAACGATACCGTTGATTGATGCGCACCGGATCGGGCAACATTGAGGAATTTTCGGCTCGCTGAAGAGCACTGAAACAGCCGCAGAAGGTTGACGACGTTGCACCGGCGCAAGATTGAGGAATTTTCGGCTCGCTGAAGAGCACTGAAACCCTTGCAAGCGCACTGGCAGAGGTGTGGAAATGAACGAATTGAGGAATTTTCGGCTCGCTGAAGAGCACTGAAACTCCGGTGTACACCGTTACCTATACATTCCAGGACGAGAATTGAGGAATTTTCGGCTCGCTGAAGAGCACTGAAACGCGATGGCGGGCAAATGCGCCTCTACAACAGATAACTATTGAGGAATTTTCGGCTCGCTGAAGAGCACTGAAACAGCCGTAACAGTTTGGGACAGTAACGGTTCCAGCAGAAATTGAGGAATTTTCGGCTCGCTGAAGAGCACTGAAACTTGGCGACCGCCCAACGCGCGGCGCGCTGCCAGATGTATTGAGGAATTTTCGGCTCGCTGAAGAGCACTGAAACCGGCGACATCAATCCCGTCGTCGAGAAGCGACAGTCGATTGAGGAATTTTCGGCTCGCTGAAGAGCACTGAAACGTTCGCCGCGTTCCGGCGGCGTGGGCGGTGGCGGATGATTGAGGAATTTTCGGCTCGCTGAAGAGCACTGAAACTCATCTCGTTTGACGGGACCGTTTATGATTGCGGTATTGAGGAATTTTCGGCTCGCTGAAGAGCACTGAAACGCATCGCTGTTCAACCCCGCCAACCCGCGCCCGGCGATTGAGGAATTTTCGGCTCGCTGAAGAGCACTGAAACACCGGTTGCCAGCGCGTCATATCGGACATATTCTGCAATTGAGGAATTTTCGGCTCGCTGAAGAGCACTGAAACATTTCGTCGAAATCGTCGATGAGCCAAAGCGCGGCAATTGAGGAATTTTCGGCTCGCTGAAGAGCACTGAAACTTCTGATGATCGACTACGCGCACAGTATACCACACATTGAGGAATTTTCGGCTCGCTGAAGAGCACTGAAACCACATCTACGTCGCCGAAGCGCCGGTTGAGGTCGTATTGAGGAATTTTCGGCTCGCTGAAGAGCACTGAAACGCGCGTGTTGTCAAGCCCCAATTTCAATGCGTTCCCGATTGAGGAATTTTCGGCTCGCTGAAGAGCACTGAAACGCGGCGGGCAGAAAATCTTCCAGATTGAGCGCTTTGATTGAGGAATTTTCGGCTCGCTGAAGAGCACTGAAACGATTGAAGAAGTTCCGGCGCAAGAGTTGGAGGAGTATTGAGGAATTTTCGGCTCGCTGAAGAGCACTGAAACCGTCCCCGACCGTCCCGAACCAGCAAAAGTCGCCCAAATTGAGGAATTTTCGGCTCGCTGAAGAGCACTGAAACTCGAGTGGACGTTCTACCGGGCGCACGATGGGCGCATTGAGGAATTTTCGGCTCGCTGAAGAGCACTGAAACCTGACGAGTTGCCGTAACCACTGCTCGAACCGCGAATTGAGGAATTTTCGGCTCGCTGAAGAGCACTGAAACAATGCAGCGCATTCGGCTTGTCGTTTCGGGTGAACTCATTGAGGAATTTTCGGCTCGCTGAAGAGCACTGAAACTTGGACAAAATCACCTTCGGCGCGCTCGCCGCTGCGATTGAGGAATTTTCGGCTCGCTGAAGAGCACTGAAACCAACAAACTGCGGGAGGTCAAGTCGCGCGCGGGCTTCATTGAGGAATTTTCGGCTCGCTGAAGAGCACTGAAACTTCTCGGTGCGCGCGGGAACGTCGTCACCGAAAACGAATTGAGGAATTTTCGGCTCGCTGAAGAGCACTGAAACGGCGCTTTTTATTGTCAACGGAGGGGCGGGGATGAATTGAGGAATTTTCGGCTCGCTGAAGAGCACTGAAACTCCGGGTGGGTTGAGATCGTCCACATCGCCCCTGTGATTGAGGAATTTTCGGCTCGCTGAAGAGCACTGAAACAAATTGGAGATTTTTCCGAGCGCGGGGACGGGGACGATTGAGGAATTTTCGGCTCGCTGAAGAGCACTGAAACTCGAAACCGCGCCCAATCTGCCGGAAACACTACGTATTGAGGAATTTTCGGCTCGCTGAAGAGCACTGAAACCCGGGAGAGCGCGGGGTGTTTGTGGTGCGACACAACAAATTGAGGAATTTTCGGCTCGCTGAAGAGCACTGAAACGAACTGCTGCAGCGCGCGGCAGAATTGATGTTGACCGATTGAGGAATTTTCGGCTCGCTGAAGAGCACTGAAACATTCAAGAACTCGTCCAGTGTCATCCGGAGCGGCGGGAATTGAGGAATTTTCGGCTCGCTGAAGAGCACTGAAACGTTGCGGCTATCCCTCCTCGATGACGGGGTAGATGATTGAGGAATTTTCGGCTCGCTGAAGAGCACTGAAACTCTGCGCGATCAAGCGTTCGTAGGGTAAGCCGTATATTGAGGAATTTTCGGCTCGCTGAAGAGCACTGAAACCGTCGATCCGCGCCTCGTTGCAGCGCAGCGTTTGAATTGAGGAATTTTCGGCTCGCTGAAGAGCACTGAAACATCTGCTCGTGCGCGCAACTGCGACTATTGACCAGATTGAGGAATTTTCGGCTCGCTGAAGAGCACTGAAACGAGGAAGTCGCGCATCGTCTCGACTTCCCGCGCGCAGATTGAGGAATTTTCGGCTCGCTGAAGAGCACTGAAACGGACGATTTTGTAACCGCGCTGCGGTGAAAGGAACAGAATTGAGGAATTTTCGGCTCGCTGAAGAGCACTGAAACGCCGTCTGCCACCGTCGGGCGGTCGGGATCGTTCGAATTGAGGAATTTTCGGCTCGCTGAAGAGCACTGAAACTTGCCGGATGGGGCTTTCTGGTCTGCGGCGGGGCGTATTGAGGAATTTTCGGCTCGCTGAAGAGCACTGAAACCCCCGTCTCGTCGTTCTACGTAATAGACGATAAGGGATTGAGGAATTTTCGGCTCGCTGAAGAGCACTGAAACAAATAGAGAAACAGATCGTTGCGGCGAGCGCCGGCATTGAGGAATTTTCGGCTCGCTGAAGAGCACTGAAACGTTGCGTCCGCCGCCTCCGCATCCTTCAATTCAGCGCCATTGAGGAATTTTCGGCTCGCTGAAGAGCACTGAAACCTGCGCGCGGTCAAGTACGCGCCGGACGAGGTTGCATTGAGGAATTTTCGGCTCGCTGAAGAGCACTGAAACGATCATCAACGTCGACCGCGCAAGCGACGCCTTCGAATTGAGGAATTTTCGGCTCGCTGAAGAGCACTGAAACGCCCGATCTGCGCCGCCAGCGCCGCGACGGGATCGGATTGAGGAATTTTCGGCTCGCTGAAGAGCACTGAAACTTTGTTGAGCGTCCCAACCCGCCGGGATGATGTATCATTGAGGAATTTTCGGCTCGCTGAAGAGCACTGAAACCTGTCCGCCTGACGCGCTTGACCGACTGCCGCTCCAGCATTGAGGAATTTTCGGCTCGCTGAAGAGCACTGAAACCGATCCCGCCGACATTGCGTTGTTGCGCGCGGCGATATTGAGGAATTTTCGGCTCGCTGAAGAGCACTGAAACGCTCACCGGGCGGGTGCATCCACACTTGAAGATCGCATTGAGGAATTTTCGGCTCGCTGAAGAGCACTGAAACGCGCGGTCGCCGCGTGGCGGCGGATGCCGGGAGCCGAATTGAGGAATTTTCGGCTCGCTGAAGAGCACTGAAACCCGGTACACAAGTTGAGCGTGACACCGACACCATCCTATTGAGGAATTTTCGGCTCGCTGAAGAGCACTGAAACCAACAGCGACCGCTACTACAATCTGTCCGACTTCGATTGAGGAATTTTCGGCTCGCTGAAGAGCACTGAAACCGAAGTGCTACAACCGCGTGCTGTCGGTGGGGCATCATTGAGGAATTTTCGGCTCGCTGAAGAGCACTGAAACACGGATCGACCGCCGGATACGTAACGACGTATGCCATTGAGGAATTTTCGGCTCGCTGAAGAGCACTGAAACTCGCAAATATGACGGGACTTTACAATGCGCTGCTCGCATTGAGGAATTTTCGGCTCGCTGAAGAGCACTGAAACGCAAGTCGCAGCGCCGTTCTCGTATCGAGACCGGCGATTGAGGAATTTTCGGCTCGCTGAAGAGCACTGAAACGGGATGGCGTGGCGGCCGTTGCGCGGTATTTGACGATTGAGGAATTTTCGGCTCGCTGAAGAGCACTGAAACTGAGCTAGAGGTGCGCCTATGGATTGGCTTGAGGATTTATTGAGGAATTTTCGGCTCGCTGAAGAGCACTGAAACATGTAGTGCCAATAACGGCCGGACCCGGCATCGCCGATTGAGGAATTTTCGGCTCGCTGAAGAGCACTGAAACGCTCACGTTTGCCGATGCGCGCGCGCGCGATATCTAATTGAGGAATTTTCGGCTCGCTGAAGAGCACTGAAACACCAATAATGCCAGACCATCACGCCCACACCGCCTCAATTGAGGAATTTTCGGCTCGCTGAAGAGCACTGAAACGGCGTGTACTGGCTGGAGGTCGCCTCTGGCAGGCTCTATTGAGGAATTTTCGGCTCGCTGAAGAGCACTGAAACTCAATCCGGCAGAGCACATCCTCGCCAGCCACCAAGATTGAGGAATTTTCGGCTCGCTGAAGAGCACTGAAACGCATGCTCGGCCGCATTGTTCGCTTGTTCTAGTCGATTGAGGAATTTTCGGCTCGCTGAAGAGCACTGAAACGGAGCGCAGCAACCTGAGACCACGTAAAATACGCGAAATTGAGGAATTTTCGGCTCGCTGAAGAGCACTGAAACTTAATTAAAGAAGATGTTGTGTTGTGACACCCGCGATTGAGGAATTTTCGGCTCGCTGAAGAGCACTGAAACTCGTCGAACGTAACCGCAAACACCTCCTCCCCCTCATTGAGGAATTTTCGGCTCGCTGAAGAGCACTGAAACGCGGAAGTCCAGTCGGCGCTGGCGCTGATCATCGGCATTGAGGAATTTTCGGCTCGCTGAAGAGCACTGAAACCGCGATCTGCCCGCGTCCTCGTTTTCGAGCGACCAAAATTGAGGAATTTTCGGCTCGCTGAAGAGCACTGAAACATCCCTTTGCTTAGTGATACGCCAGGCGCGGCTGCGAGATTGAGGAATTTTCGGCTCGCTGAAGAGCACTGAAACTTGATGATCGTAACGTCTTGAAACATTTGTACCTCATTGAGGAATTTTCGGCTCGCTGAAGAGCACTGAAACGCAATAAGCCAAGCGATAAGATCACTCATACCACAATTGAGGAATTTTCGGCTCGCTGAAGAGCACTGAAACCGCCGACAACGGCGGGGAGTCTGAGGAGCGAGGGAATTGAGGAATTTTCGGCTCGCTGAAGAGCACTGAAACATCCAAAGACTGAACGTTGTCATAGTGATGCTCTCCTATTGAGGAATTTTCGGCTCGCTGAAGAGCACTGAAACCGCGAAGGTACTCGGTGTTCAGACTGTACGCAACCAATTGAGGAATTTTCGGCTCGCTGAAGAGCACTGAAACATCTGCGACGCGGCGCGCGGGTGTCACAACACAACAATTGAGGAATTTTCGGCTCGCTGAAGAGCACTGAAACCCGCCGCGCCCGCGTCGAGCGCGGCTTCGATCCGCATTGAGGAATTTTCGGCTCGCTGAAGAGCACTGAAACGGCGGTTCTTTCGTCAGCGCTGGGGCTAGTCGCGCTATTGAGGAATTTTCGGCTCGCTGAAGAGCACTGAAACCTATGATCCGTATCGTGAAGCGGATTAACCGTCTTATTGAGGAATTTTCGGCTCGCTGAAGAGCACTGAAACCGACGCGCGGGGAACTGGCGGGCTGGCTGGCGGCAGTGATTGAGGAATTTTCGGCTCGCTGAAGAGCACTGAAACCGCGGTCGAGCGGGTTGCGGATGCGCCCCAACTGCATTGAGGAATTTTCGGCTCGCTGAAGAGCACTGAAACTCGCTGCAACTTGTGCTGCGTCGGGGTGAACGAACGCATTGAGGAATTTTCGGCTCGCTGAAGAGCACTGAAACGCTCGCCGTATCTGATAACGTCCACAATCCCGGAAAATTGAGGAATTTTCGGCTCGCTGAAGAGCACTGAAACTCTGGCGCGGGCAGATTGAGCGGATCGAGGAAGCGAATTGAGGAATTTTCGGCTCGCTGAAGAGCACTGAAACATCCCCCTTCCCGTCGAGGATCGCCCACCGCACCGCATTGAGGAATTTTCGGCTCGCTGAAGAGCACTGAAACTCTTGAGATGTTCCATCAACGCGCCGAGCGCCTGCATTGAGGAATTTTCGGCTCGCTGAAGAGCACTGAAACAAGCGCGTCGGCGGCGCGGCGACGCGCGAGACGATTGATTGAGGAATTTTCGGCTCGCTGAAGAGCACTGAAACTGCGCGGACGGGGGCGATGTGGATAATCTCGATCCAATTGAGGAATTTTCGGCTCGCTGAAGAGCACTGAAACCCAGGCGCGCGCCTGGCGGTTCTTTCGTTCGCGCTGATTGAGGAATTTTCGGCTCGCTGAAGAGCACTGAAACCTAGTGAATCGTACACGTAGATGCTGGCGAGCGTCATTGAGGAATTTTCGGCTCGCTGAAGAGCACTGAAACATCTTCTCCGCCAGCCCGCTCTCAAGCACAAACTGATTGAGGAATTTTCGGCTCGCTGAAGAGCACTGAAACTTCTATCACCTTCGGCGCACTCGCCTAGTCAGCAGTATATTGAGGAATTTTCGGCTCGCTGAAGAGCACTGAAACGGTCTTCCGACAAGTCCGCCGCGATGCGCTGTTCCAATTGAGGAATTTTCGGCTCGCTGAAGAGCACTGAAACGTTCGCGCTTGAGCCGAACCCGGCGCAAGTCGAATATTGAGGAATTTTCGGCTCGCTGAAGAGCACTGAAACAGCGGAACCGCGAATTGCGACGGGCGCGGGTCAGCATTGAGGAATTTTCGGCTCGCTGAAGAGCACTGAAACCGCGGACGGAAGGAAATCTTCCAGATTGAGCGCTTTGATTGAGGAATTTTCGGCTCGCTGAAGAGCACTGAAACCGCGCTGTTTCCACTGCTCGTTGCTCGACGCGGCGGGCTTATTGAGGAATTTTCGGCTCGCTGAAGAGCACTGAAACTCTGAAGCGACCAGCGTTCCGCCCGTCACGCGGATGATTGAGGAATTTTCGGCTCGCTGAAGAGCACTGAAACCGCTGTGATCTGTGTCGTGTACTGGATTACACGACTATTGAGGAATTTTCGGCTCGCTGAAGAGCACTGAAACCGCGGGCGCGGTCGATCCCGAAGCGCATCTCCTCCATTGAGGAATTTTCGGCTCGCTGAAGAGCACTGAAACGCGTAGGCGGGCGTTTGGACGCTGAGCGCGACGTTCAGATTGAGGAATTTTCGGCTCGCTGAAGAGCACTGAAACATTACACCGAAGCCGTCGCCCTCGTCAACGTATGGCATTGAGGAATTTTCGGCTCGCTGAAGAGCACTGAAACCGTTTTTGCATCCGGCATTTTTCGCTGAAACAACTCGCATTGAGGAATTTTCGGCTCGCTGAAGAGCACTGAAACCCAGCGCGAGCGCAATTACCCCGTCGTCGTGGCACCATTGAGGAATTTTCGGCTCGCTGAAGAGCACTGAAACATCCAAGCCCGCGAACGTACTACTATTACGAGAAGATTGAGGAATTTTCGGCTCGCTGAAGAGCACTGAAACGTGTGACCAGGCGCTGGTCTCCATCTACCCCACCGATTGAGGAATTTTCGGCTCGCTGAAGAGCACTGAAACGTCTACGCCTGCGCCGCTCGAATTGGAGGTCATCACGATTGAGGAATTTTCGGCTCGCTGAAGAGCACTGAAACCGCGGTCGCGTAGTTGCTCGCACTGCTGAAGACAAATTGAGGAATTTTCGGCTCGCTGAAGAGCACTGAAACGGCGAACCGAGCGCCCCGAACTGATCAACGATTCAAATTGAGGAATTTTCGGCTCGCTGAAGAGCACTGAAACGCGCCGCGATCTGGTGTACGAAAACACCGGGCGTTATTGAGGAATTTTCGGCTCGCTGAAGAGCACTGAAACACCCGCGCCCGCCCGCCCGCGCTTCCGCGAGCGAGATTGAGGAATTTTCGGCTCGCTGAAGAGCACTGAAACCGCGTGTGGTGCGCGGGGGTGTTGGTCGGTTCATTGATTGAGGAATTTTCGGCTCGCTGAAGAGCACTGAAACCATTCGCGATCCGCGTCCAGTGCACCACGTGCACCATTGAGGAATTTTCGGCTCGCTGAAGAGCACTGAAACACGGTGATCGTCGCGTAGTCGCTCGATCCGCCAACGATTGAGGAATTTTCGGCTCGCTGAAGAGCACTGAAACCCGGCGCGGTCAGTTCGTTGTTGAGCACGCTTGCGGATTGAGGAATTTTCGGCTCGCTGAAGAGCACTGAAACTACGCTTGGAACAACGGGCGGGCGTGGAACGACTACGATTGAGGAATTTTCGGCTCGCTGAAGAGCACTGAAACGTCGCATTCGTCCGGCGCGGCGAGTACGACGCAGATCGATTGAGGAATTTTCGGCTCGCTGAAGAGCACTGAAACGCTGCACTGCGTCAGACAGCGTATCTCCCAGCGTGAATTGAGGAATTTTCGGCTCGCTGAAGAGCACTGAAACACTACTCCTCTCTCTCTGCGGGTGATGTTCACCCGCATTGAGGAATTTTCGGCTCGCTGAAGAGCACTGAAACGCAAACTCGCGCAGCGCCCACGCGAGGATGACGACATTGAGGAATTTTCGGCTCGCTGAAGAGCACTGAAACCCAGAAGCCGATGTCGTTCATCGGCGCGCTCTTTGCATTGAGGAATTTTCGGCTCGCTGAAGAGCACTGAAACCCCGCGCACCCGCGCTGTCGGTGCGGCGTGCGGCTGATTGAGGAATTTTCGGCTCGCTGAAGAGCACTGAAACCGGTCTGCGCGGCGGATATATAACCTCGCCGGAGTATTGAGGAATTTTCGGCTCGCTGAAGAGCACTGAAACTTCGTTGCGTAGTCGTTCCACGCCCGCCCGTTGTTATTGAGGAATTTTCGGCTCGCTGAAGAGCACTGAAACGGTTCCGGCAGATCGCCGAACGGCTGCGCAACGTAATTGAGGAATTTTCGGCTCGCTGAAGAGCACTGAAACCGCGGCTGCGCGAGGAGGTCGCGGCGGCGGTCAAGGCGATTGAGGAATTTTCGGCTCGCTGAAGAGCACTGAAACTTCGGCGCGCCATTAATCGCGCCGCCGCTCATCACCATTGAGGAATTTTCGGCTCGCTGAAGAGCACTGAAACTACGGATCAACCCAAATATGCAGCGCGCCCGACGCAATTGAGGAATTTTCGGCTCGCTGAAGAGCACTGAAACGAAGCGGGATCAGCAAAATCATACAACCGGCGCAGCATTGAGGAATTTTCGGCTCGCTGAAGAGCACTGAAACTGGCGGAACGCTGGTCGGATGTCGCGGGCGCAGATTGATTGAGGAATTTTCGGCTCGCTGAAGAGCACTGAAACTGGTGGCGCTGCGGTTTATCATGTCTGCGGGGCGGATTGAGGAATTTTCGGCTCGCTGAAGAGCACTGAAACGACAATGCTTCCGTCGCTTGCTTCCTCAATCCGCTCGAATTGAGGAATTTTCGGCTCGCTGAAGAGCACTGAAACCACGACGTGTATCGTCTCTTCATAGAGATTTTCTGTCATTGAGGAATTTTCGGCTCGCTGAAGAGCACTGAAACGCGCTATTTGTGCGCAGTAATACGACGTTTCCGCTGAATTGAGGAATTTTCGGCTCGCTGAAGAGCACTGAAACGGGTGAGCAAGACGCGCCGGTTTGCGCACCCACTTCGATATTGAGGAATTTTCGGCTCGCTGAAGAGCACTGAAACAAGGGCTACGTCATGGGCGATTGCCCCGGTTGCCTGCATTGAGGAATTTTCGGCTCGCTGAAGAGCACTGAAACGGCAAAGCATGGGATGAGCGGGCCGATCGGGTACCATTGAGGAATTTTCGGCTCGCTGAAGAGCACTGAAACCGCTTTGAAGGTCGAGGGTGTGGAACGATTGTAGCGATTGAGGAATTTTCGGCTCGCTGAAGAGCACTGAAACGCCGGGCTGAGCAGTGCGGCGGCGTTTACGGCGTCGTATTGAGGAATTTTCGGCTCGCTGAAGAGCACTGAAACGGTAGAACGAGCGCTCGACATCGCGCCCGTTCACCGATTGAGGAATTTTCGGCTCGCTGAAGAGCACTGAAACACTCGTCTAGTGTGAGCGTGCGCGCATCTGGAACCTCGATTGAGGAATTTTCGGCTCGCTGAAGAGCACTGAAACAACACGAGGATCATCGCTTGAGCGCCCTCGTCGGCGTTATTGAGGAATTTTCGGCTCGCTGAAGAGCACTGAAACAGATGCGGTACGTTCGCACCTTGATCCTCCTTTCTGATTGAGGAATTTTCGGCTCGCTGAAGAGCACTGAAACGAACGTCGAGCGCGACGTTCAAGAAGACAGCAAGTTCATTGAGGAATTTTCGGCTCGCTGAAGAGCACTGAAACGTAAACCCGCGCATCGACGGTCGAAATGTAGCCGCCCATTGAGGAATTTTCGGCTCGCTGAAGAGCACTGAAACGGCGTGACTGCCGCGCGATTATCGAACGCGCCGGGAGTATTGAGGAATTTTCGGCTCGCTGAAGAGCACTGAAACCCTCCGCCAGCCACTGCGTCTTCCCCGTTCCCTTTGAATTGAGGAATTTTCGGCTCGCTGAAGAGCACTGAAACGCGTCGTGCTGGTCGAGATAGAGCGACGCGCGAACGAATTGAGGAATTTTCGGCTCGCTGAAGAGCACTGAAACTCCACCA
>Ga0308410_1001184_pt1 | contig 14968 bp, 10 predicted proteins | sample HotsprOSTMatCore_FD_203467 | JGI IMG/M metagenome (GOLD analysis project Ga0308410, IMG submission 203467) | Hot spring phototrophic mat microbial communities from Octopus Spring, Yellowstone National Park, Wyoming, United States -... | ecosystem: Environmental > Aquatic > Thermal springs > Hot...
CGCACGGTGACGGTGTACCGCTCGTTGCGCGAGGTGCAGGTGCTGCGCCCCGGCGATACGCTGGACGGCGGCGACGTGCTGCCGGGGTTCACGCTGCCGGTTGAGGCGTTGTTTGGCGGTTGAAGGTTGGAGGTTGAAGGTTGCATATTGCACGTGGTCGTTGAAGGTTGAAGGCTGAACGTTCTACCTCCACCGATACGGAATGCCTGGCAGTCGCAGGTGCTCTTCCCCCAGATTCGCCAGCAAAACGGTTGTGTCTCCATCCAGTCGTTCGAGACGCGCATAGCGCGTGTATTGGACGCGCGTTGCGCCGCGAAGCATCTCATCGCTGATCGGTGGTCCCAATGCAGCCATCCCTCCATAGATCTCCCATGCTTCCAGAAATGCGCCACGCAACGTGTATCCTGTCTCCGGGAAAGAGCGTGCCGGTCCAGGTTCCGCTGACGCAGGTCGCAGACCGCTTTCGCCGATCAGCGCCAACTCGCCAAGCGGCAGTCGAGTTATTTCGTTCCCCGTGACACGGAAGCATACGCGCGTGAAGCATTGCAGGACTCCGTCGGCAAAAGGCACAGCAGGCATCAGCGGATCGCCCGGTCCTTCGTACCCTCCGGCATCCATCCAGACAGCAAAGAGCGGCGCAGGAACGAAATAGCCGCGTTCGCCGAGCAACCGTCCTCCCGGCTCGCCAACCTCGATCTGGGCAACATTCTGTGGCGGAGCGAGCATTCCGGCATCGGCGCGCAGCGCAACATCGAGACGATACATGCCGGGCGGCAGTTCAAACGGCAGGTCGAGTGTGTGCATATGCTGAAGCGTGTCGCCATCCCACTCGGAAGGGCGCAATACGCCGTACAGGAGCGGGCGTTCCCACGCGGCGACTGTTGCGCCGTCGTCTGTGGCGAGCCGCACCTGCACCTGACATACCAGGGCGTCGCATGCTCCCGGCATCTCGCTTGTGCCGACCAGTTCCAACGTCAGTGCGATTCGTTCACCAGGAGCATACCGTGCGCCGCCGGGAGATGTGAGGAACACGCCGGTCACGCGGATGCCTGCGCCAGTGTCGAGCATGACATCATTGCGGCGCCCTGGATCGACCGGTTGGTACAGATCGAATGTGCCACGTGAACCGGTTTGGGCGTAGCGATGGGTAATCAGCGCAATCATGTCCGGCGTCAGCCAGTTCCCCAGGTAGTCGAGCACAACCAGCGGTACCCGTCCATTCGCCATATCGCGCAGCAGCGGGCGCTGATCCAGCAGTCCGGCATCGTACAACTGGCGATGCTCGAACGCCTGGAGTCGTGACAGGACACCAGCCTGCGCTGCAATGCCGGGAATGTCGGTGACGATCGGTGCGCCAGCCGCCTGAACATCCATCACAAGTGCAGCGTTCACCCGCCGCAGGGTGGCGAGGATCTCCCGTTCCCGCTGGAGATCGCGCCAGACGCCGTAGGTTCCGAACGCCATCCGCGGCGGATTGTCACCCTCGATAAGCCCGTATGGTTTGACGTAATTTTCGCTCCAGAGCGGATAGTAGCGGAGCAGAGCGGCGGCAAGGAGCAGAATCAGCGTCGAAGCGGCAAGCACAGAGAACCAGGCATCAGGATGCCGGGCACGAGCGGCATGCGGCTGCGTGCGCGCATTGAGCGCCTGAAACCAGGAGGTTAGCATCGAGATACGTGAACTCAATGAGGGCGTTGGAGCCTCCAGTTCGGGTGTCTGCTCATCTGAAATTGACCGCTGATTCGAAGGGAGACGCTGCCCGTTGTGTGACCGGTCTGTTTCGAGAAGGTGTGCGACAGCCGTGGCGATGAGCCAGATTGTGCCAGCGTAGAACTCGAGAAAGTAGTTGGCGTATGCGCCGACTTTGCCGACGCCGAATGCAACATATGCGCCAAAGCAGGCATACATGACCGGCAGCAGACCATGCGCTTGCATGGCGCCAGACGATGGCGAGGGAGGGCATTGGTTGGGGGCGACCGGCGCCGAGCGCGTCAGGATGAGCACAACCGCGCATGCTGCACCGAGCCAGAGGGACCACAGAATGTCCGCCTGGTCCTGCCAGAACCCTTTGGCGAGCGCCACCGACCAGGGGTTGGCATTGGCAGCGACGACGTGAAGCCAGAACCAACCGCCGGAAGCCAGGTGCAGCGCGCCGGCGGCGGCGCCTCCGATAGCGCCCATGATGATCGCCACTTCCAGCGCACGGCGACGGTGACGAAACCAGAGCCAGATGAACGCCGCCGCCGGCGCCGCGATCAGCGACGGTTTCACCAGCAGGCTCAGCGCCAGCGGCAGGGCTGCCCGGCGCGACAAACGACGTGTCAGTAACAGTCCCCACAGCCCCAGGCAGACCCCCAGCAGATCGACGCGCATCAGTGCGCTCCATTCACGCACGATCGGCAATGCCAGAAACGCCAGGGCAACAATGAGCGCCGCGCCTGATTGTCCCGGTGTGGTACGAAGTATCGATGTATCGGATGGTGCCGCGAGCCGCCAGATCAGCAAGGCGCAGGTCAATGTTGCGCAGAACGTCACCAGGCGCCCTGCCAGCAGGGTCGTCGCGCTCCCCGGCAGAGTCCAATCGAGCAGTGGGGCGACCAGCGAGGTGACGATCAGATACACCGGCGGATAATTGACGACCAGGTAGGGCGGTGCGCCGGGGTCGCTATACAGGCGCGGCAGGGGGATGCCGCTGCGCAGCGCGTTCACCTGCGCCAGCAGCGGTCCCTCGCCATAATCGAGCGGATAGGGGAAGGTCAGCACATGCCAGGTGCGCAGTGCGAAGAAGACCAGGTGCGCTGCAACGAGCGCAGCGAGCGCGGCAGGCGCCAACATACTCGCACTGCGCACCAGCATCAGCGGCGAGGAGCGACCGGCAGTATGGATCGTTGTGCGTGACACGGCGGTTGATTATAGCATGAACCGGGCAGCGCTGCACTCTGCCGCACCGATATCGGGAACGATCAGACGGGACTGATGTTCCACGATGTCATGACATATGTCTCTTGACACCAGCGACACTCATCCGCATAACCGCCCGCTGTCTGATAGAAGCGGGAGCGCACGTCGAGCCGCACGCACCCTTGCAGATGTTGATCGATGCGCCGTCGATGTTGGCATACGATTGGCTCACACAGGCGAAATTGCTGCTGCGTGTGCTCGATGCCGCGAGCCGCTTCCGGTCGCGCCCGAGCGATTGAGGAGATAGAGCGTCTGGTTGCAGAGCGCCATATGACGCCGTTGTTTGTGTAGAGTTGCGTTGTAGCACCATTGCTTTCCTTCGCCCGGGCGCCCGCAGTGTATCGCGTCGTCGGGGGTTGTTACACAAGGTTTACAAAACCGCCTAGGCAAGCCCTGGCGGTTTTGTTACGATCGCCTCAGCAAAGGCAAGCGCAAGCAACAAACAACGAAGTGTCCGTGTCGGCAATGCAGACCGTCAGGCATTCGCCTGATGGCGGGCATGGCGCTTTCTGGAAACGGCAGGTTGCGTTGCAAAGGAGAGAAAGATGTATCGAAGCGACTGGCTCGATGATATGCGCTGGGGCGCGGTTGCCCTGGGAGTGGCGACGGCGTTGGCGACGCAGGTGGTGATCACGCTGCTGGTGTTGAACCCGCTGGCAATGACGTTGAGCTGGACGGCAGTGGTGTTGGTCGAACTCTGCATTGCCACAGGGGCGTTCGTCAGCGGATGGCGCGCGCGTCGCGCTGCGTTGCTGAACGGGCTGATGGCAGGGTTGATCAGCGCGGTCATTTCGCTGCTCGCAACCGTTGTGCAGGCGCCAGCGCAGGTGGATATGTTGAACGTCCTCTTTCTGTTTGCGACGTTTGGCGTGATGGGTTCGCTCGGCGGCGTGCTGGCGGGGTATATCCGCACCCGGCGCACGGCGCAGGCGCACCGGTAAGGTCATAAGGAAGACGCTGATATGCAGTACGTGACGCTGACACTCATACTGGCTGCCGCAGCGGTGCTGGTCTATGTCTCGATCACCGACATCCGCGAGCGCCGCATTCCCAATCGGGTGATGTTTCCGGCGCTGCTGACAGCGCTGCTGGTTGCGCTGGCGCGACCAGAGCGCTGGTCGCTGATCCTGGGCGGGCTGGCGGCGGGTGCGCTGCTGGTGCTGCCGACGCTGATCTATGGGCTGGAAAAGGCAGGCGGCGGCGATGTCAAACTCGGATTGTTCATCGGTCTGGTCCTGGGCTGGCCCGCAATCGTTCCGGCGCTGGCGCTGGCTTTTGTGAGCGCGACCCTGTTTGCAGCGGTCGGAATGCTGCTGCGTCGGCTTTCGTGGCGAAGCGTGATTGCGTTTGGACCGTTTCTGTCGCTCGGCGGTCTGCTGACCGGCGCACTCATCGCGCTGGAAAAACTGTAGATTGCCAGATGTATGGATTGGAGTGCGCAAGATGGCTGTGACGGCGAATCCAGCAGTAGAGCAGAGACGTGTCGGGCAGCGCTTTTTGCCTGGAGCGCCGCCGACGCCGTTGCACGAGACGGACGTGCCATCGGCGCTGCGTAAGGTGGCAGTGGTAGTTGATGCGGGCTGTGAGATCGATCCTGCGATGATCGCCCGACTGGGCATTCTGGTGTTGCCGCGCCCGGTGCAGGTGAATGGGCGAATGCAGACGCTGGACGAAACATGCACGCTGCACCATGCCTGTTGGAACAGCGCACTGCCGCGAATCACGCTCAAATCATACGATCTGGGGACACTGGCGCAGCGTTACAGTCGCGCGCTTGCGGATGGGTTCAGCATTCTGGCGCTGCACCTGCCTGAGCGCCTCGATCCGACGACGCGGCTGGCTCTGGCGGCGCGAAGCATTCTGCTTGCGGGTCAGAGTCGTGCATCAGGTAGCGCCCGACGTATTGCGGTCTATGAACTTGCCGCAATCGGGCAAAGTTTCGCATTTCTGGTCGAAGCGGCGGCACAGGGCGCGAGTGAAGGCATGGCGCTTCACCAACTGATGACGCTGCTGGATCGATTGCAGGCAGCGCAGCATAGTGTGTATCTGACGGGACTGCGCGGTCCATTCGAGAGGGTCTGCCATCCCGGGCGCCCGAAAGAGGGCGGCTGGCTGGGAAGTGAGCAAATCTGGACGTTGGATCGCGCCGATGGATTGTTCCACTGTCAGGCGCGTGGATGGAATCTGGCGCAGACCCTGTTCAGCGAAAGGGGAGCGCTCGCCGGGAGAGAAGAGGTCGTTGTGCGCAGTACGAACCTGCGTCTGCTCGAGCGGATCAATGCCGGGCGCGCGCAGAACGGTCTGCCGCCGCTGGTGGCAGAGCCAGGCGGGTTGAGCCTGACAACGCTCTTTCCTGGCGATTGCGTCGAGCTGGCATGCCTGCCGGATGCAGCGCACATCGCGCGCATCCGCGACGTGATTCGCCGCATTGATCGGCAATCGGATCAGTCCGGGCGCGTGGGTTGGTGGAAAGGAGGATCATAGTCGTGGACGTTCCCTATCCTCAGCAGAGTCAACGCGCTGCTGCGCCGCCGCGTCAGGTGGTTGATCCAGGGAAAGAACGCCGCAAAGGGTGGATGATGACCCTGGTCGCGGCAGTGATCGCCACGCTTGCCGGCACGATGTTCTTTATCTACCTGAATCAACTTGAGGCGGAGATCGGGCTGAAGCAGCCGGTTGTCGTCGCTGCGAGAGCGATTCCCGCACGCGCCCTGATTACGCCCGATATGCTCAAGACTGTCGAAATGCCGATCAAGTATCTTCCACCAAGCTACATCCTCAACCCAACCGATTTGCTTGACGGCAACACGACGGCGCTGATCAATATTGCACCAGGTGAATACATTCAGCAGAACATGGTCTCGCGCAACGCCGGTCTGGAACCGGGCAGGCGTGCGGTGAGCATTGCCGTCGATAGTGTGACCAGCGTCGGCAATAGTGTGCGGCAGGGGAACTTTGTCGATATCGTGGTGTCGTACATCGATAAAGATGGACATCTCCGCACCGAGGTGCTTCTGCAAAACGTCAAGGTGCTGGCAGTGGATACGTTGCTGCCTGCGCAGGGCGGTACCGGCGGACAAACCTATCTGCCCGCTGGTGTGACGGGCGAGGTCAAACTGGCGCCAACAACCGTTGTGACCCTGGAACTGTCGCCCGAAGAAGCGCTCAGAGTCGTCCATGCGGCGAATTTCGCCGAAGAGTTGCGGCTGATGATCCGTCGCCTGGATGACCAGAGCGCTCCGGCAATCGAGCCGGTGAACTTCATTGGTGGATTGCAGGCGCAGGCGCCTCAAACAGGAGCGATCGTGCTATCGCCGGACGCCGTCGAACCAGCGCCGGGGAGGTGACCGATGTTGACCAGTCTTGACTGGCAATTGCAGAAAAAGATCCGCGTTCTGATCGCCAGCAGTGATACGACGCTGACGGAGCGGTTGTGGGCCTTTCTGGAGCAGGGGGGAGATACGCGCCCGATTGGGACGGCGTCCAGTGGGAGAGAGTGTCTGGAGGTGCTGAAGAATCAGGCGCCGGATATTCTCCTGATCGCTGATGGACTGTCGGGTGAGGATGTGCTGGACATCTGCCGCGAAGCAATCCATGTGCACCCGCGCATTGCTCCGGTCATTCTGACGCAAAGCGTGCGGTATCGCGATCCCGATTATCTGCATCTGGCGCTGGATACTGGCGTCTGTGACATCATCCACGTCGAGCCGCCCTATGCCGATCTGCGTTTCCAGCAGGTCATCGATAGCGTCATGCAGGCGTATAACCTGATCCAGGAGCGGATCAGCGGCATGGGCGGCGGTATCGGTCGAATCGTGACGCTGTTCAGTCTGAAAGGCGGTGTGGGTAAGACGACCCTGGCGGCCAATCTGGCTGCGCTGCTGGCTGGCGCCGATGAACGGCGGAGAGTGATGCTTGCTGATTTCAACTGGCGTTTCGGCAGCCTCGATGCGAGTGTCGGTCACGTGGCGCACCAGTCTATTCTGGACCTGATCCCTGTGCTTGATGCGATCAGTCGGACCGATCTGGAGAGCATCGCGCCGCCGCTGGGCAATGATCTGCGTTTGCTGCCAGCGCCGCTGGATGCCGAGCGAACCGAGTTCATCCGCGATCTCCTCGAACGTGACCTGCTGGAAGATGACCGTGCGACGCTGATCGACGAGGCGCTGATCTGTCTTCGCGAAGGACGGGCGCCGGAGGTCAGTCGTGATAGCGCCGGTTATCTCGAGCAGTTGCTGAAAAAGGAAAAGGTCAAGCAGATTTTGACCGTGTTGGCGCGACGCACCCTCCAATCGCTTCGGCGGAATTATCACTACATCGTGGTGGACACTGGCTGCCAGGTCGATGATGTCACGATGACGACACTGGAAATGGCAGATCTGGTGCTGCTCGTGTGTACACCTGATGTTCCCGGCATTCGTGCAACGCGCGCTGCGATGACGTTGCTCGCGGAGTTGGGCATCAATCGCGAGAATATTGCGTATGTGCTGAACCGGGTGGCGCGTCATGCCGAAATTCGCGTCAGCGATGTGCAGAGCCTGTTTACCGGTTATGAGTTGCTGGGTGAAATCCCGGCGGACTTTGGCGCACTCCAGCCATGTATCAACACAGGGGCGCTGATCGTTGAGTCTGGACAGGATATTCCTCTGACCCGCGCATTGAACCATCTGGCAGGGCGAGTGACCGGACGGGCGCCGGTGGCGCGTGCGGCTTGATATGCGCTGCATGGGGAGAGGTGCAAACCAGTCGGAGTAGTGCGATGGATCATCTGACGAGTGGCATCAGCGGCGTAACCTATCGGCTGGGACCTGCTCTGCCTGGTCTGGGCGACGGGTTCTATCGCGGATTTGCGGGAACGCAGGAGGTGACGCTGCGGATTGCTTCCGCCGGCACAGCGGCAGTGGCGGCGCTTCGCGCTGAAGCGCGATTGCTTGAACGTCTCAATCATTCGCAGATTGTCCGGTTGATTGATCGCGGGCGGACCCACGAGGCGTTTTTCCTGGCGCTCGACACTCCTGCCGGTCGTCCGCTGGCGGATGTGATCCATCAGTCCGATCTGTCGATTGGTGCGGTTCTCAATGTTCTTGTCCAGGTGGTCGATATTCTGGCGGTATTGCATCGGGCAGGGATTGTCTGGGGGCGATTGCGTCCACAGGCGTTCTGGATCGATAAAGGCGGGCAGTTGAAGCTGTTCGATCTCCGCAGCGCAGGCGACTCCATTGCCGGTGGACCGCTCACCCTGGTCGAGGCGACCTATCTGGCGCCGGAGTTGAGCGCCGGACGGCAACCCACTGAACGTGGCGATGTATATGCTGTCGGTGTGTTTGCGTATGAACTGCTGGCAGGGCGAGCGCCATTCACCGGATCGGATCCGACCGAACTGGCGCTGAAGCATCTGACCGAGCCGCCGCCGGACGTGGCGCAGGCGCGATCTGACCTGCCTGCCGATCTGTGTGCGCTGATTGGACGCTGTTTGTCAAAGGCGCCGGAGGAGCGACCTGCAAGCGCACTGGCGCTGCGCACAGAACTGGCGGCAATCTGGGAACGTGTCCGTATTGATGAACAGAGTCGGATGATAATCTGCCCGCGCTGCCAGAGTCATGTGTTGCCTGCCGAACGCTGTCCGGTCTGTCATGCGCAACTTCAGACGTTGGACGCTGCGCCGCCGCCGCCGCATAAACGACGCTGGCTCCCGATGCTGGCGATTGGCGTGTCGATTCTGGTGTTGATCTGGGCGATCTTCGGCGCTGAAGACGCTTCCAGCGATGCTGCCGCGCTTCAGCCAACCGACGCGCCGGCAACGTCGGCGGTAACACCGCTGCCCACCCGCGAACCGACGCCTCTCCCGACAGCCACGGCGGTTCCGACGCCCGAAGGCATGCTTACCGCCGCCGCTGGTGACGTGGCAGACCCGGACGTCGATCTGATACGCTCACACGTCGTCCTCGATGACGAGACGCTCGTCATACGGATCGACGTTGTGGGCCGGATCGGCGGGGGCGTTGGTGATCGGATCTATCAGGTGTTCTTTGATGTCGATGGTCCAACGTCGGGCGATCATAGCATGCCCTGGCGCCATCTGGTCGCTGACTATACCGTGCTGTTCCGCAGCGGTGATCAGGGTGGGATGGCGCTTCGCTGGGATGGTGCAGCCTGGCAGAGCATTGGCGCTGCGACCGTCGAGGTGAATGGCGGTGCGCTGATGATGCGTGTGCCAGCATCGTGGCTGGGCTCACCAGAGGATGTGCGCTATGGCGCCCTCGCTGTCAATGCGATAGCGAACCTGGCAGATTATGTTCCGGCGCGTGGCAGCGATCCTGCAATTGCCGTGCGTGAACAATGAGGTGCAAACGATGGCCGTTCGATCTGTCAAGCAGTCGTCGTCTCCACCATCGCCAGCGTCCGAGAGAGCAGGCGCGGTCTTTGCATCGGTTCAGCATGTTGAAAGCCTGGCTCGTCAGCGTGGCGACGCTTTGCGATGCACGCCACAGGTGAGCCGCGACGAACTGGTGCGCACCGCTGGTGAACTGGCGCAACTGGCGGAATATCTGAACCAGATCAGCGCATCGCGCAACCAGTTTCTCAGCAAAGTCGCACACGAACTCCGCACTCCGCTGACCATTGCGAAGGGCTGGATCAGCATGCTGTGCTATGGCGAGTTGCTGCCGGGACAGGAGCGGATTGTCAGCGTGATCGAGCAACAGATCGATGACCTGACACGCCTGGTCAACGACCTGTTAGACCTCTCGCGACATGAATCCGGCGCCCTGGAACTCCGACTGGAATGTATCGATCTGGTGTCGCTGGTCCAACAGGTAGCTGAGCATCAGCGCGAGCTGACATCGCTCAAGGGGATTCAGTTGATCGTCGTTGCGCAGACGCCGCAGGCATATGCCTGCGTTGATCGCGGGCGCGTCGCTCAGGTGTTGAACAACCTGATCACGAACGCCTGTCGGTATGTGCCGCACTATGACCATGGACGGGTCGAACTGATCGTCAACTGTACCGAAACGACTGTGCAGGTCAGCGTTCGTGACAATGGGATCGGCATTGCCCCCGACGATTTGCCGCGTATTTTTGAGCCGTTTTATCAGATCGATGGTCGTCGGCGCGGCAAGAGCGGTCTTGGATTGACCGTGGCACACGAGTTGATTCGGGCACACGGCGGTTCGCTGACTGTTGAGAGTGTTCCCGGCAAAGGATCGACATTTCACATCTGGCTGCGTCGAGTCGATCCAGCCACACTGCCTGTCAGTCAATCGAAGGAGGCAGGGATGTGAGCGACGCTATGTATCTTCAGAGCACCCGCAGCGGCAGAACGTATCGCCTGGGTCGCGCCTTTCGCATTGGTGGATGCCTTACGCACGAAGCGCAGGATGATGAGGGCAGTCGTTGCTGGGTGAAACAGGTTCCTGCCACTGATGAAGCCGCCATTGCGCGTCTGCGCTACGAGGCGATCGTGCTGGCGAAACTCGATCATCCAGGCGTCGTTCGTCTGCTTGATCGCGGTCGCAATCGGTCCTGCTTCTTTCTTGTCCTCAGCCCGGCTTCAGGGCGAACGCTGCTCGAACTTCTCGAGGGTCGTCCACTGGCGTTGCCGTTCGTGTTGACCATTGCCACCCAACTGGCCCATCTGCTGCACTATCTCCACGCGCGGGGGATCATCTGCCGCACTCTTGCTCCATCCGCGTTCTATGCCGATCACCTGGGGCGTGTAACCTGTGTGGATCTCAGCATGGCGTGGGATGAAGTATCGCCGCCTGATAGTGCAGAACTGTACGGCAATACGACGTATTCCTCGCCGGAACAGATCAGCGGTTCGGTTGTTCAGCGTCGCAGCGACATTTACAGCTACGGGGTATTACTATTCGAACTCTTGACCGGACGACCGCCATTTCAGGGAGGCAATCGCGGGGATCTGGCATTGCAGCACCTGTTGACATCGCCGCCAGATGTGCGGGATATGCGTCCTGACCTGCCACAGGACCTTGCAGAGCTGGTTGGTCGCTGTCTGGCTAAATCGCCAGCTCAACGGTTCCCGAGCGCGGCATCGCTGCTGGAGGCGCTGCGTGTCGTTGAGCGTACACCCGCCAGTTGGTCCGCCTTCGAGGAAATGCCATATGCGTCGCAATAGGGTGATGATGCCGGAATGATAGGCCTGATGTCGGTCCGAATAAAGGAGTGCAGGAATGGAACCGCAATTCTGGACTGTCGTTGATCGCTACACCGATGCGCGCTGGTGGTTCGGTATGCCGGCAGTGCTGATTGGCGCAGCCACCCTCTTCATGGTTCTACTGGCGATGATGCGATTGCACAAATATAGCCTGGCAAATATTCTGCTCACCTCACTGGCGCTGAGCAGTGCGCTGGCGCTGGCGCTTCCTGGCGCCCTGCTCGCGTGGCGGCCATTGATGGCGCTTGGCCTTGACGGCGCCGATCTGACGCGCCTGCCAACCACAGGTTTTCTATCCGTTGCTCAGGTCTTTGATCGCGCTCTACAGATGAACTATGTCGGGGCCGGATTGCTGCTCGTCGGATCGCTTGGCGCACTTGGAATGTTTGGCGCGCGACGCGGCAGCCCCTGCCCGAATTGCGGTCGTGAGCGTCATCCCGACTGGAAAGGCGTGTGCCCTGAATGCCGGTTGATGACGCCGGGCGTCGCAGAGTCGCCGCTCATGCGTCTGGGCGATCGAAGCGCAAGCGGTCTGCCGGTGACGCAGTTTGGCGTTCCTGCTCAAACGGCCCTGCTCGATCAGGGTGCTGGTGAGACTGCCTGGGTCGAGATTGTTGAAGCGTCAGTCGGTGAGGGGGAACGTTTTGCTGTCGGTGCACGACTGACCATCGGTCGGGACCCGAACCAGTGCCAGATGGTGCTCGACGATGAGACGGTATCGGCGCGTCATGCCTATATCGAACGCGATCCACAGGGGTTTGTCCTGTACGACTGGGGGAGCCGCAATGGAACCCGCGTCAATGATGAAGCGGTGGCCAGCCGTCGCCTGCGTGATGGTGATCTGCTGCAATTGGGGCGAACCCGGCTGCGCTTCGCTGCGCCTGAGACGGCTGATGACACGGCGACGATGTTACTCGATTCAGGGCAGGCGAATGCCCAACTGGTCGCCCTCGACGAACCGCTCGCCGGATGTGTTTTTACCATCTCGCGGCTCGATGTGCATATTGGGCGTAGCAAGCAGAATGATATTGTGATTGATATGCCGAGCATTTCACGACGCCACGCCAGCATTCATTTCGATGGGCTCGACTACCACCTGGTTGATGCTGGCGCATCCAACGGCACCTGGCTCGATGAAGTGCGCGTCCAGGGAGATGTGCGATTGACATCTGGACAGATCATCCGCCTGGGAGCACAACGGCTTCGCTTTGAGCGGAAGGAGGTTCCCAATGCGTCACGGAACTAAAGGGACCCCCGGAACCGGTCTTCGTGCGATGATGACGAAGGGCTGGCGTGTTGCCTGGATGGCGTGCCTGTTGCTGGCGCTGATTGCAGGCGGTGCGCCGGGAGCGCAGGCTGGGTTTGTGCGCACCGGTCAGGTGCAGATTATCAGCGTGGATGCGTCTGACCATCCTCGAATCAGCGCTGCCATTGTCGTGCGTGACGCCTTTGGACGTGGCGTCGGAGGGCTGAAGGTGCGGGATGTTATCATCGAGGATCACGGGCGGGTTGTTCCGACTGAGCAGATACAGATCACGCCGATCGACGAACCGGCTGCCGTTGCGACTGTAGCCATTGTTGCTGATGTGAGTGCGCTGCTTGGGGCACAGGAGATTGAGGAGGTGCGCGACGATGTGTATCTGCTGTTCAAGCATCTTCTGCATAATGCTGAGGAGGCTGAGGTCGCGCTGTTCGTTCCGCGCAGTAATGTGCTCGATCAGTCGCTGACTGTCGTGCCGTTCACCACCGATTTCGAGGAGGCTCTGCGCGCGCTGGAAGAGACAGAGCCGCGCAATGGGCGAACCGATCTGTACAATACCGTTGTTGCGGCTGTCAACGCCAGTGCTGATCGTGCGATACAGCGCGGTGGACCGGCATATGTGGTGGTGTTGAGCGACGGGCAGGATCGGACCAGCATTGTCGGAAGCGGCATGAGTGGCGCGAATGAGGCGGCGCGTCTGGCAGAAGAGCGCCGCGTGTCGGTCTTTACGTTCGGCTATGGCAGGCGGGTGGAGCGTGGCGCCGCACTGATGGCGCAGGTGGCGGATCGTACCGGCGGCGCGTATCAACCCAACCCCGCTGAAGAGGATATCGCCGCACTCGTAAACACGATGCTGGCAAGCGTCAGGACGGGATCATACGAACTGGCGTATCAATCATCGCTGCCAGCAGACGGCGCTGAGCATCCGCTGACGATCCGCGTTCTGGTCGATAACCTGCCGCTTACTGCTGAAGCGCGCTACCTGTCACCGCGTCCATGGGATAGCGCAACGCTGCAACGGCTGGATGTACAGGTCGATGCCGGGGCTTACCCCGAGGTTGTGCTGTGGGCGCGTCCTGTGAATCAGTTGCGTCAAACGGTTCCGAACCTGAATGCCGACGATTTTCAACTGAGTATCGATGGATCGCCACTGACGACGACGCTGGAAGTCACGGTCGAGGCGCTTGACATTCACGACCCAGCGGCGGCGCAGAGCGTCGCCCTGGTTGTCGATCTTCGCGCAGAGCAGGCGCGCGAGATGGCGATCGCGCTGCTGCAGACGCCAACCGAGATTCCAATGCGGGTGGCGCTGTTTGTTCCAGGTTTGCCGGGGCAGCCGGCAGCATTCACCCATGATCACAATGCCATCATCAACGCATTGAACCAGGCGCGCGCTGATGACAGCAGCACCATCGGGGCGACGCTCTTGCGGGCGATTGCCGCTGCTGCGGGCGATGCCGATGCACATGCTCGCCCTGCCTATGTCGTGCTCATATCCGATGAGCCGCTGCCGGCTGATCTGCGCGTGCGTGCCGTGATGGAGGCGCGCGAGCAGCGTGTGACGATCGCGACGATCACGACCGATGCGGGGAGTGGCGCTGCGGCGCTTGTGCGTCTTGCCGGGGCGACAGGCGGTCAACATGCCGTGGGTCCTGCCCCTCTGCGCCTGTCCGCAATTGCTGAAACGATTGCTCAGAACCGCGCGACGCGCTATCGGATCACCTTCCGGGCGCCCCTGATCGCTGACGGCGCTGATCGCACGTTGACCCTTGGGGTCGGCGGTATGACCGCTAACGCGCCACTGACGCCGTTTATCGACGGAGATGCATCGATACGTTCTCCATTGACTGTCACCACGCAGGCGCTGATCTTCGGCGGGATTGCGCTGGTGCTGATTATCGGTGCGCTGGCGCCGCGTATCGTGTCCGACCGTCGCCTGCGTTGTTCGTCGTGTGGCAGGGTGCGCCGCGCAAGCTGGGGAGATGCCTGTTTGTTCTGCGAAATCGCGGGTATGGAAAGGCGCACTGGTAGAGGAACAGATGTGCCGCTGGAGGGGTTTGCGATGCAGGGTGCATCGCTGGCAGCCACGCCTATGCGTGTCGCCACACCGGTTCGCGCTATTTCAAAGCCTTCAGCGAATGGCGCCAATGGTCAGTCTTCTCCAGCCGACCGCAGTAGAACGAAGGATTTGCGCCTTCCGGCTCAGGAGGCATCCGCTCCTCCGCAAGGCGACACGGGCGCTTCTGTCCAGGAGTCGCAGCCACCCGCGCTCACAAACGGAATTGGCAGCGCAATGCACCAGGACCCTGTGGTACAGGCGCGCACGCAATCGCACACCGATTTCTGGGGACCGCTGCCAGACGAGGAAGCGCCTGAACCGCCCGCCGACAATGCCGGGCTACCGGTTGTAGCGGAATGGCGCGTCGATGAGTCAGCAGCGCCGCCAGCCTTGCCAATCTTTGAACTTCTGGAATCGCCCGGTATGCCTGCGCCTGGATTGCGCGTCTGGGAGGCGCCGGTCGCGTTGCGCGAGTCGACCCATACTGATTTCTGGGGACCGCTTCCCGATGAAC
>Ga0308410_1001185_pt1 | contig 14961 bp, 14 predicted proteins | sample HotsprOSTMatCore_FD_203467 | JGI IMG/M metagenome (GOLD analysis project Ga0308410, IMG submission 203467) | Hot spring phototrophic mat microbial communities from Octopus Spring, Yellowstone National Park, Wyoming, United States -... | ecosystem: Environmental > Aquatic > Thermal springs > Hot...
CATGATTTGGGTAAACTTTTCAAGGGAGCCCGTAGGCCGGTTTTTCCTGGGAAAATTGCCTTCTCGGTTCGCCTTCTCCTGTTGTTGGCATTTTGGCATACGGTTTAAAGGACACTCCTCGGTGCATTGGGGAAGTCCTCCGAACCTCCTTAGGGAAGACGGGTTAGTGGCGGCCCGTTGTATACAGCAATTTAGTCGTGCAAGTTACCTCAACTCAAAGGAAAGTCCGTGCCAGGCGAGTTGTTTTGTGTTCAACGTGTAGCCGATGGTGCGTCAGCTCTAGCCAATAGCATGACGAGCTGATCCGCTGGTTAACCCCCTTTGGGGGCAGTCGTAGGCCCAACCGATGAGTCACAGCCAAGGCCGAACACCGAAAGTCTCTGGGCCTGCTAGCCAAAATCCTGCTGCCTCACCGATTTCGGCCTCACACAAAACTGAACACGGGAGTCCCGACGCAGGATACTCAGGATACTGAGGATGGGAGACGAGCCGGCTCGATGCCACGGATGCCGTTCTGGGTCTCGATGCATAGGTCTGTGGGGAAGTTCTCCAAAATAGGGCCCTGCGGGGTGTAGGCCTGCATGAACGCCGGATGATCCGGTTCAAATCCTCGGCAAAACCGGAGGCTCGGATTTAACCCGGCCAAGCATGCGGCAGGTTAGGCGGATCATAGGAGGATTGTCGCATGGAGTGGTTTGCTGTACATAACTAAAGACATCAATGTAGTGATAAAACTACGAGAAAAGCCGGAAAATAATGTCTATGATGATTAGTAATAATGTATAGATCTTCGGTAACCGCGGAGAGATACCCAGGAAAGGGGGGCAACCGACGTTAAACCCGCTTTAATTACCTTCAGCGTTATTATCGCCCGTAACCCCTTAATGTGGGGTAATGAGCGGAAAATGCTGCAAGGTGTATGCCGGGCCAAGAAGATAAAGGCACGGACGCGTTTCCCGAGAAGATAAAGGCAGGCAGGCGTTTCCTCGGTGGTGTTAGGAAGGCAATTTTCGCTATCCTTCGTCAGGAAACAGCCAAGACATTTCCGTACGGGAGGGGGCGATCGAGCCGATATTTAATGATCCAGAGGAATTTCATGGTGGCGGATCTGCTGGCAGTTGAGGTGGGCCCGCCCGTTGGAATCTGTGGCCTTATTCGGCGAAGCCTTTCAGCCGAGTATAGCTAATCGGATGATGCCCAGGGGCAAGGAAAGCTGAAAGCTGCAGAGATTACGATCCTTTATCCGGGGAATTTAGCGGCAGAAGGCGGCACCAAAAGATTCATTAAAGAGATTGGGGCTCCGGGGAAATTTCGGGGCAGTCTTCCGCGGTTTTCAAAGACAAGGAAGGAGGCAACGTTTGCGGTGGCCTCGTGCTTCCACTCCCGTGGGCCTTTAGATAGGGAAAGCCTTGGTGGCCGCGGCATATCGGGGACTTGGGTTCCTTCGGGTCTGGTGCTGCGGGAAGCCTTCTTTTCTGAGAGCAGATCGATCCATTAATCGGCTGGCAAAGACTGATTTCGGGGCCAAAGTCGCCAAAAGTTTTCCGCTTTAATCAGAAGAAAGTTCACCCAGGAGAAACCCCGAGGCAGTCTACGAAGCTTCTTGTTGATGAGACGAGTTCTTGGGAGGACAACCTTCGTGAGATCGAGCGTGTGGAAATTTGTGTCTACGATGATGGGCTCCCCGTTCGTGTGGGGTGCGGTGTTTTGGGGTGTTTGGTATGGAGTGCTCCTTCATGGGCCCATCCCATTTCCGGAACTTCGGGCTCTTTTCGTCGAGCACCCTTTGGAGTATGTGTCCGCGGCATTATTTTTTGTTGGCCTAGCCTCTTTGGGCCTCCGCGGTGTGGGGCTTGCTCGGGAGGGAAAAATCCTAAGGCAAGTGGAGTCCCAGCAAGAGGCAAAACACCATCCTGCTGGTTTCCTGGATTGGCGATCCCCTGAGGATCTCGGGAGGAGCCTCGCAGGGCTACCTCGGCGGCTTCGGGATAGTCTGGTCGTTAGCAGGTTCCTGGAGATCCTGCGGCACTGGGAGCAGAAGCGATCCGCGGAGGAGCTGCAAGAGTATATTCGATATCTGTCGGACAAAGCTGCAAGCAACGCCGCGGTAAGTTATGCTTTGGTCCGCATGTTCATTTGGGCTATTCCGATTTTAGGTTTCTTGGGCACAGTAGTTGGAATTGCTTTGGCTCTAGGGAACTTGGCTCCTCAGCAATTAGAAGAGAGTTTGCCGGAAGTAATGGCCGGCTTAACGGTAGCATTCAACACCACGATTCAAGCCCTCGGTCTGTGCATCGTGTTATACTTTGCCCTTTTTTTTGTAGAGCGGGCTGAGGGCCGGCTTTTGGAACGGCTCGATTCGGCTGCCGATCAGGTGGTGGGAGTGTGGGCCAAACAACTGGGCCAACAGGGGGAACTACTTAGTGGGGGGGAAGGTCGTGCCTTGCGAGACGCGGTTGTGGAGGCATTTCGGGCTCCCGTGGCCGCTTGGGACAACCTGGCCCGAGAGCTTATTTCCTCCCTGGGCGAAATCGGTTCCCGAATGGCACACGAAATCCATCGGGGAGTCACACTCGCTTTGGAGCGATCTTTTGCCGCTCATGTTGAGAAACTCAGCGTGCTGGAACACCAGATCTTGGCTGAGCATCGCCAAAGAGTAGAGGAGCTTCAGGACTACTTCCAACAGCGGGTAGAACGGTTGGTGCAACTGCAGGAGTCTGTAGAAGAACGAACCGAGCTCCTTCTAAAAGCGGTGGAAGCTACCCAGGTTCTCCGGACTCTTCAGGAAAGCCTGAATCGCAACCTTACCACTTTGGCGGCCTCTCAGCAATTCCAAGAACTGCTGATGAGTTTGACGGCCGCTATCCATTTGCTCACCGCGCGGGTCGAGAATTCCCTGGGGGAGCTAGGCTCCCGGGAGGCACCAAGCCTTGGGATGCCGGCTATTCGTAAGGCAAGTTGAGGCCGACATCGGAGGGCCCCGAGGGTGAGAAAGCTCTACCCGGCACGGCTGCGACAGGGCAGAAGTCCCCGGGGAAATTCTCCCCCCAGCCTTTCCCTCTTTCCGTTTTTGGCAGTACTTATCTCCACTATGGGAATCTTGATTCTGCTTATCGTGGTGATTGTCCGGCAGTCCCGGCGGGAAGCCTCCCAACTTGCGGCGGCTCAGCAGGAACAGGTTCGGAAAGAGTTGGAAGCAAACCTGGAGCTTTTGGATTGGCAAGCGGGAGTGCTCCGCCAGGCGTTGGAAGTCGGGCAGGAAAAAATCCAGTCGCTCCGCGACATTTTGGCACACGTGGAGGAGCATACTCGCCGACTGATAGATCGGCGCGAAGCACTTCTTGCTGCCTCTCGGCTTCAAAAAGGGGTTTTACCCCGGGGGGCGGAAGCCGAAAAAATTCGTGAGGAACTTGCTCGTTTGGAAGAGGAGATCCGGCGGCTGCGAGCGGAAATCGAAGACCTTGCCCGCAGGCCCGAGCGAAAGCGGAGGTACTATTCTATTGTCCCGTACGGCGGTCCTTTCGGGAGTAATCGTCGACCTATCTACCTTGAATGTCGTCAGGATACTATCGTGCTTCAGCCGGAGGGTATCACCTTTGTGCCCCAAGATTTTGAAGGAGATCTAGGTCCGGGAAATCCCCTGGATACTGCCATTCGGGCCATTCGGGAGTACCATATCCGATATGGATTGGGTTCGGAGGAACCTTATCCACTTTTTGTAGTGCGTCCGGGAGGAATTTCTGGCTATTACGTAGCCCGGGCCGCCCTTGAGCGATGGGGAGGGGAATTTGGCTATGAATTGGTCGAGGAGGACTGGCAGATCGTTTACCCCGAGCCGAATGCTCACCTGGCAAAAGAGGTGACCGCAGCGGTCGAGCTTTCTCGGGCACGGACCCGGGCTTCGGCCCAGGTGGGCTCTCGACGGTGGGCCAATGCTCCGCGACGATTTGTAGTCTCTCCGGACGGCGGCGGATTGGTCGCCGAGAGTGGTGGGGCTCTCCGGGGAAATGTTTCGCCATTTTCACGAGGCATCGGCAAACGAGAAAACACCGGCGAGCCTGCCCGGCAGCTCCTTCCCGGAGGCCGAGGGGAGTCGGAAACTTCTCCGGCTGCAGGTCTCTTTTCGGAGGAGAATTCACCAAAGGGTACTGTTGAACCGGTTGGGCCTTTTGATGCCCAGCTTCCTGTGGTTGCAGGGGAAGAGGGAGCGAAGCACCTTCCAGATCAAGGCAAGTACTCCTCTCAAAATGGTGCTGCCTCCGGTACGGCACGTTGGCCAGGCGGACCGAATGGCTTGCCGGTAGCCGAGCCTAGTGCCGCGGGTGTTGTGGCCGCACCCTTGGGGGGAGCTGTGTTTTCGGGGAGAGATTCTTCCGGGGAAATGTCGGGTGTTAGCGGTCCCGGCCGATCTTCCCGGAGTTTAGCCGTCGTCCGCGGCCCCAATTGGGCTCTTCCGCCGGGTAGTGGGGTTCTTGTTCCCCTCTGGAGACCTGTCCGGATTTTGTGTACAGAAGAATACGTAGTCCTAGAGCCTGAGGAAGGTTTGGGTTCGCCCGTTATGATCCCCTGGCACGATCCGCCGGAGAAGACCATCGATGAGCTGGTCCGTGCGGTGTGGGAATATGTAGAACGCTGGGGACCCGCAGGTAGGGGGATGGGATGGCGACCTCAATTAAAAGTCCGAGTGGCTTCTGGGGGAGAAACCCGATGTCACGTGCTTTCGGAGTTGTTAGACGGTAGCGGCTTGTCTCTGGAAATCGTCAGATGATCGTCTCTTAGCGAGGGAGGACCACTTTTTTTTGGGGTGAAGATCCGTAAGGCTTCGAGGGATGTTCCCGCGAGGCCAAAATAACGTTAGTATCCCTTACTCGAATGGAAGGAGTAAAGAATCGCATGTGCAGCTGAAAATGGCTCGCCGGCCAATGGACACTATGGTTCTCCCGGGCACAGGCCGTGGAAACGTGGGGAGAACAGGCAGGCGCGCAGCTGATAAGGTGGAGCAAAGGGCTTCGGCCGCAATATGTGTTGGCAATTCAAAGTTGGGGTTTGGAGAGGGGATGCCCGTGGGGATTTCCCCTCCAACTATTTATCAGCCTGAGCGAATGCTTATCCCTGCGGAAATGTCCAAGGCCGATGGAGGCCCCGGCCGGAGCGAATCGACGTAAGGAAACGCACATATGCACGGGGAAATCGGCGAGAACCAACCAGGCCAAGATTCCTTTCTCGACATAGTTGCCAACATCGTGGGCATTTTGATCATTTTGGGGATTGTTGTGGGGATTCGGGCCCGCCGCGAGCCAGTGGTCCCTCCATCTTCTTTGGCCGAGCTTTCAAGTCTCCAAGCAGTGGCTGAGAGAAAGCAGGCGGAAGTTTTCCGACTCCGCAAAGATTTGGAACAGCTTCATGCCGCTTACGCCACTTTAGAAACTTTCCGGGCTCAACAGCAAGCCCTCCGCGACCGAGTTGCTGTGGAGGTTGCCGCTCTGGAAAAATTGCTTCAAGCTGAGGGGGAAGCTTTGGCTAGGGAAGAGGCGGAAGCAGTATCGCTCCAAATAGAGCGAAACCGGAAATTGCAAGAACTGACCGACTTGCAGCGGCATAAAACTTTGCTTGAGGAAGGGCAGGCGGAAATCGTTGAGATTCAGCATTATCCTGCTCCCGTTGCCAAACTTGTGGATTCAAAAGAGGTTCACTTTCAGGTGCAGAACAACAGAGTGGCCCACATCCCCCTCGAACAGCTAATCGAAGAAGTCAAACGTCGTGCTCGGTCGGAGGCCTCCCGCCTTGTGACACAAAATGAATGGACGGATAGTGTTGGGCCGGCGGGAGGATTCCAGCTTCGGTTTGTTCTTCGTCGGTATGATGTGCCCATCGATATGCCTGGGCAAAATCGGGCCACCGCTAGTTATGTTCGGGTGGAACATTGGGTGCTTCTTCCCGTCTCTCCCCACCTCGGGGAGCCTGTGGAAGAAGCTCTCAAACCCGGTTCACGGTTCTGGGATGTTGTTCGAAGATACAGCAACCAGGAGACCGTGGTGACCTTGTGGGTTTATCGGGAGAGTTTTGGAGCTTATCGCCAATTGCGGGCGGCACTTCATGCCGCGGGATATGCCTGTGCCGCCAGACCACTACCAAGCGGGGTGGCCATTTCCGGCTCACCTCGGGGGAGTAAATCTGCCGCCCAGTGAATTCCCCCGGATCTGGGGTGAGCCTCTAAAATCCGGCAAGTTTAAGTAAGACCCTATGTTTCCCAAATTTCCAGCCAACACTAGGCTTTGGGGGAAAATTTTGACGGTTCGGAACGTCCGCCTGTGGGCCCACCTGCGAGATTTTTCCATTTGCCTTCAAATCCTGCCCCCCAAACAGCTTCCGGATCCCACTTCCGGAGTTCGGTTCACTGGAAAGCCCGCGGCCGATGCTTTGTTTTCGTCCATAAGATTCTGGCTTGTGCCTTCCCCGGTTTAAGGGAATGGCTTGGATTGCTGCTAGAGCCCATCTCGGCCGGTTTTGGCCAGCTTCGCCGGTGAAAAACTCCTTGCTGCCCCTGTTTGGGTACCTGAAACACCGGGAGGGAGCGAAAGCCAAAGGTCGCAAACGAGGACGCCGAGTGTGGGTCTTCGAAGCTCAGCGGCCTAAGGTGGCGGGTAGTGACCCATTGGGATCGGTGAGTTCCCGAATGAGTTTCTTCTATTCGGTTGGCTTCAACAATTGTCCTTGCAAGGTGTTGCTTGCCTTGCTCCCCGGTTGAAAGCCTTGTTTCTCAATCCGCCCAATTTTTGCGAACCCACTTTTAAGCCGTTCTGCGGGTCTCAACCGGACATTCGTGAGTTTGAGTAGGGCCTGGAGACTTTGGACCGCGAATCACCGCGGCATTAGAATGGCATTAGAATTGGGAAGCGGAGGCTTTTCTAGAGCCGCCGTCGAGGTGGGGGAGTGTCTTTAATGTCCCCAAGCGGGAAAAGAAGAAGGAGCGAGGGCCGAGAATCCTGGAGGACTGACCGCTAGCTCGGATCCCGACCTTCCTATCACCGGGGAGGGGATAATGCCGCGAGAAAAGCCGAGGATTTTCGTCGGGACTTCTGGGTGGACCTATGATGATTGGCAGGGGATCTTTTATCCCGAGGGTTTACCGCCAGCTGAGCGTTTAGAGTTTTATGCTCAGCACTTTCCTACAGTGGAACTCAACGCGAGCTTTTATCGTCTTCCCACCGAAAGCATGATCCTGTCGTGGAACCGAAGGTTACCGCAGACTTTTCACATGGCGGTGAAAGGCTGGCGAACCGTCACTCACTTAGCAAAGTTACGAGATTGTGAAGAACCTCTTCGTACTTTTTTGGAGAGGGTAAAGCCTCTTCAGACCCTTCGAGTGATTCTGTGGCAATTGCCCCCGTCTCTACACTTTGATCCGGAACGCTTGGAAGGCTTTCTGAAGCAGCTTCCGAAGAATTTCCGGTATGCTATGGAATTCCGTCATCCCAGTTGGTGGAAGAAGGAGGCGGCAGAGATTCTTGCCCGGCACAAAGTGGCCTTTGTGGCGGTAAGTCACCCCCGGTTACCGCCGGATGTTTTCCCGAGCACGGACTTCTTGTATGTGCGATTCCATGGGCTTGGCAGGCAATTATATCGCTACAACTACTCGACCGAAGAATTAAACAAGTGGGTCGAACGACTCAAGCCATTGGCAAAGTCCCATACAATTTATGCTTACTTCAATAACGATTGGGAAGGACATGCCATCCGTAATGCCCGGGAATTCCGGGCTTTGATGAGTGGTGAAGAATCCTAATTAATAAAGGGCAGCGGTAGTTTCATTGAGGTAGAGAGGAACTGGGGCACGTCATCCTTGAAACTTGAGTGGGTGTACTTTTGGGAATCTACTCGGGGAGAGGTTACCAGACGTGATAGGTTCTCCACAATGTGTGGGCGATTTACCCTTCGGGCATCAAGAGAGGAAATTGCTGAGCAATTTTCTTTACTGGAACTCCCTCCGATCTCCCCTCGGTACAACATCGCTCCTCGTCAACCCGTGGGAATCGTTCGCCCGCAAGTTACACCGGATATTCCGGAAGTTTTGGATTGGGCACCGGACGTGGAGGCGACTCCAGTGGCCCCTCACCGCCGCCGAGAGTTTACTTTTGCGAGGTGGGGACTCATTCCGAGGTGGGCCAAAGATCCGGCTATGGGAGATCGCTTGATTAATGCTCGGGCGGAGAGTTTGGCTACCAGGCCCGCTTTTCGAGCGGCTTTTAGATACCGGCGATGTCTCGTCCCCGCCGACGGTTTTTATGAATGGCGGCAGGAAGGAAGACGGAAACAACCTTACTTCTTCCGATTGCCGGGTGACCAACTGTTTGCTTTCGCGGGGCTCTGGGAGTCCTGGGTGGGACCGGATGGTTCTGAGGTAGAATCTTGCACGATCATTACCACCGAGGCAAATGACGAGGTTCGTCCTTTTCACGACCGCATGCCTGTGATTTTAACTCGTGATTCGTTTGAGCGGTGGCTTACTTTGGAGGAAGACCATCTGGCAAGCTTGATGTCCTTACTCCAGCCGTTTGCAAAGGTAAAATTGGAAGTTTTCCCGGTGGGTCTGTGGGTAAATAATCCGAATTTTGATGATCCCCGCTGTATTGCCCCGGTTAAAGGAGAGGGGCTTTTTGGCTAAGTGGAACTGACTTACGAGATGGGGACAGAGGAGCTGTGTATGAGGGCTTGGGGCAACGAAGTGGCCCTTGGCTTGTGGCTGGGGACTGCCGACGGGGGCATATCCTCCTCGGGTGGGGCTCTATTGACAACACCGATCTGGAAGGAGAATCTAATCCCGTTTTCAGTGGGCTGGAGGTCTTAGGCATTTTCCTAGGCCTTCCAAGTTGTAGTGGAGAGGGCACCGTTGTTTCCCACCGTCTGGCTAACCGGAATGGGATTTCGAGATTTTGGCTGATGGTCAGCGGCAGTGGTTCTTTTTGGGTCGGTTGGCAGATCCCTGGTTACGGGAAGGACCGTGAGGTTACGGGAAGAAGGAGGCTTACAGGGAGTAGGAGGCCCCTTTGCTGAAATATCCTGATCCAATTGCCAGCATGGGGATTGTGGCTCGTTGTCTGCCCGTAAGACGCCGGTGGGGCCAGGTGGAAAGAGCGGCAATGAAGCTGTGGGGCGACCTTCGGCTCCGCCTTGCAAGGTTTCCCTCTTTGGACACAAACTGGAATTTAACAGCTCGGGAGGAGTTGGGGTTTCATCACGTGGAGGAATAGTGAGGTCCCGATCCTTAGAGATGAATCCTGGAAAAGAGGCGGTATTCTCAACCCTTCGCGAGGAATCCTCGATGGGAACTGATATTGCAAAAGGAAAAAGGTGCCGATTCTCTCAGTGCTTTGCGTGCAGTTTGCTCCCTTGGGGGTGGCGGCAACCTGGCGAGATTCGGATTTCGGTTGGGGATTTAAATTTCGGATGAAAATCCATCGGGAATAGGAAACGAGAGCCGAATGTGGTTTCTGCCTTGGGATGTGTGTACTCTGCGAAGAAGTTTAGGAGGGAAGTATGGAGGTTCTTGTTTTTCCGACGTATGAAGAAATGAGTAAAGCAGCAGCTCGGGTGGTGGCGGATCTTATAAATGCAAAGCCCAATGCGGTTTTGGGCTTAGCTACCGGGAGCACACCTTTAGGACTATATCAAGAGCTTGTTCGCATGCATCGGGAGGAGCAGTTGGACTTCTCCCAAGTGATCACATTTAACCTGGATGAATATGTGGGGCTAGCAAAAGATCACCCACAGAGCTACCATTACTTCATGCACGAGAATCTTTTCAAGCACATTAACATTCCTCCTCAGAATATTCATATCCCGGCCGGTACGACTAGTAACTATGCGGCCTTCTGCCGGTGGTATGAAGACCGGATTAAACAGTGTGGAGGAATCGATCTGCAAATTTTGGGCATCGGTTCGGATGGGCATATCGCCTTTAATGAACCGGGGAGTTCGCTGGGTTCTCGGACCCGCATAAAGACCTTGGCCCGGCAAACAATCGAGGATAACGCTCGCTTTTTCGGAGGCCGGATCGAAGAAGTACCCATTTATGCGATTACCATGGGTGTGGGCACGATCTTAGAGGCGCGCAAGATCATGCTGCTTGTCAACGGTCGGCATAAGGCTCAGGCAGTGGCTGCGGCGATCGAGGGTCCTGTGTGCAGCATGGTTACCGCAAGTGCTCTCCAACTACATCCAGATGTGACTTTCTTCGTAGATGAGGAAGCGGCAAGCGAATTAAAGATGATCGATTACTATCGGTGGGTGCAGGCCAATAAGCCGCGAGCACCTCGAAGCTAGTGGTCGCGGTTTGGTTCACCGCCAAATAGTAAGCATCAGACAGATAGTTAGCACCAGACACCGCACATATGGTGTGCGGTGGAATGTTGCGCGCTCATGCCGCTTTGTTCCTAAGACTTGGCGTGTATGTCGGATAAGACAGAAAATTGTTAGAAGGTAAAAGTGGTTGAGTTAACCGATGGGAGCATTTTATCATGCGGCTTATACTTTTGGATCAGCCTCATCCAAAGCGGTTCCATTTTGATCCGTTGGCTCTGAGCCGACCGATCTTCACCTTGCGATCTGGTATCAAGACCTTAGCAGAAAAGTTGGAGATGCGCTTTCAGCCACAGACGGTCACTTGGATTGTACCCGAATATATGGCAGAGGTGTGTCGATCGCAAACCCCGTGGCCGGTAAATGACTTGTCGGGGCTGAAAGATTCGAACGACGATATTTTGGTGATTCACGGGCGGGTAAAGGCTCGAGGTTGGGAATATGACGCGGAGGGGCCAAGCGAGGTGGTCTTCGATGATGATAACCAAATTTTGCTTGCGAGGATCCGACGGGGTGATTTATCGCGGTTGTGTTTCGATAGTGTCGATGTGTTCCTAAGGTCGTTGGCCGATAACCTTCCTCATAGCAAATATGAGATTCCGACGTGGAACTTCATTTGGGAACTTGTGCTTGCCAACCCAGATGAATTACGGGCCGACTTTGCTGCTCTTGGTCGGTTTGGGATAGAGGGAGAGGTGGAACAGCCCATTGCCATTCGGGGCAACCGGGACGATCTTTATATTGGCCTGGGGGTCCGCGTTCATCCGATGGTAGTAATCGACGTTACAGGTGGACCGGTGTACATAGATGCCGATGCGGAAATCCATCCTTTTACACGCATAGAAGGGCCGTGCTATATCGGAAAAAAGTCCGTGTTGTTAGGTGCCAAATGCCGGGAAGGTAACACCATCGGTCCGGTCTGCCGCGTGGGCGGGGAAATCGAGGAATCCATTATTCAAGGTTACTCGAATAAATATCACGACGGTTTCCTCGGTCATGCTTATGTGGGCGAATGGGTGAACCTAGGTGCTTTAACCACTAATAGCGACTTAAAGAACGACTATTCTTCGGTGGACGTTATTCTCGACGGAAGAAGGCCCATAGCTACCGGTTCTCCAAAGGTGGGTTCTCTGATTGGCGATCACACAAAGACCTCCATCGGTACCCTCCTGAACACAGGGGCCTATGTGGGGGCAATGACGGTCATCATGGCCACAGGGAAGCCGCTTCCGAAGTTTATCCCCTCGTTTATCTGGTACTTGGATGGTAATTTCAGCAAGGGGTACGGAAAACAAAGCCTTTACAAGACTGCGGCCGTTGCGATGAGTCGGCGGAAATGTTCCTGGACAGCGGCGATGGAAAAGATGTGGGATACAATTTATGAGCTAACCGCCCCGGTTCGGGAGGAATATATTCGGAAGGCAAGGCGTGCTTCCTTGGCATGATAGGAAGCCTGAGATCCCTCGGGAAAAAATATTCCGATGGATATTTGTTTAGGCAACGGGCTCGGGGCAGGCCACGCTCTCGAGACCAGGCCTTTTGGCGTGAATTTTGGCTGCGACCCCGCCTTTAAGTAGTTGCCGCTCCAATCAAAGATTGAACACTTGAAGTTTACCAAAGTCGCTGACCCCAGCGGAAAGTATCCTTCTTTTCCGGAATCAATAAATCTGCCGCAATCAACTTCCCCAGCGAACTTGACCCCCTGCAAGCGGAAAGGCTTTTTCGGCAACAATTGTGTTGGCCTGTATTGGCCCATGAGATGGTCCGTTCCCGATGAATTCTGGTAACCGGGAGGGCAGCTTGAAAACCTGAAAAGTTCCTCTCTGGCTTGTGGTTTACTCTCGGAGATCCTTGCGGTTCTCGGCCAAACATACGGAAACTGATTCTTCTTGGCGTGGTATTCAAAACGAGGTTGGCCGGAGGTCAGCTGGCTTACCCCCCAAGTTTTGGAGCTTCGGAGCTGATAGTACTTGTGCGAGGTTGAGTACCTCAAAAAGACGCACGTATTTCGATGGGAACAAGTTCCGGGCCCGATCTCATATAGGATTGGTATTCCTTATCGAGCTCCGATAGTGTCTTCCCGGTGAGACGGGAGAGTGTTAGGAGGTCGTCGCGGCCAGTATACACATGATCCAAATACCGGACCACAGCATCGCGATACCGACCCATCTCGTAGTGCATCAGAAAATGCATCACAGCCGCACACTGTGAATACAGCTCACCTAAGTTTGGGAAGCTTTGGAACTGCTCCATTCCGAAGCTGACAAGTTGTTCCAAGGGAATATGGATTCCCTTCGCGGTCAGGTTAAATCGGGCATCACATAATCGCTGCGATTCCCACCCACCAAGGACGAAATAACCGTTCTCCTCGCGAAGTGTTTCCATGTACAAAGCTGCCCCCTCCATCACCCAAAAGTTCTGGTTTTTGCCCGCGGTGGCGGCCATCCGGCGGGTTTCAGCAAATAGCTGGTGTGTGGCCTCATGATAAATATTGGTCCAGTCCGGAGGCTCCGACCAGAAAAAGTAAGCTGCTCGCTTGGGACCGTAATAAACTCCGGTGATATTGACCCGGTCGATCATTGGAAAGGCATTCCTTAGGGATTGGCGGAAATCTTCTCGGTCCCGGAAGCACACCACGAGCATCCTCGGAAGGGGAGGTAGAGCGTAACGAGACTGAGCGTCGAAAATGGCCGTCACTTGAGCATCGGTGATGTAAAATCGGACGAAGAGCTGAGCCCACACTTGGTACAGTTTGGCAAGTTCTTCTGCCAGTCTTACCCCGGTCTCCAAGCTATGGTTTGTGACAATACGATAGCGCTCTGTTTCCACGACCCATCCATTCTGGATATTCTGTCGGAGCTGTTGGACCTCGGTTGCCGCAAGCCAACGGCCCTCATACGGTCGAAGCCCGGCTTCATACCGTGCCAGATGTTGCCGTGGGATCCACCCGTACTTCTCATGCCAGATTTCTCCTGCCCTTAACCGACGTACCTCGTAAGGTGTCCGCCATCCACCCTGGTAAAACTGGAAGCCCAAGATTCGGCGGATCCCTTCGTCATCGGGATTTTCTCGGAGTGCAGCTAGGAGGAGCTCAAACCCCCACGTAGCCCGCCCTGTACGGACTGCCCGGCGGGCTAAATCAAAAAGTGATCCTGCATGTGCCCGACGGAGTCGGAAAAACCGGCTCTGCCATTCGTTCTCGTCCTCAGAAAGCGAGCCGGACGCGGTTCCTGCCCCTCGTTCTTTGGGAATGATCGGAAAATAGATCTTGTCAGAAACCGGTGCATGAAACCATGCCCGGGTTTCTGCTGCTCGCTGATGCAGCCCCCGTTCTTCACACCAGACGGCAAGTTCTTCCAACTGGCGTTGATACTTTTCGATTAACTGGCGATAGGTCCGAGCAAGCTCGTCGGCAACCGCGTGGCAACTCCCCCAACCCAAGAAACCTGCTCCAACAAGGATTATCCAGAGATAGAAAATGACTCTCGGCCGAGTAATCAGAGGATGCTTGGATTGCTGGCCAGAACAACAGTCAAAAAACCGGGAAGTTCTTGAGTTGGGTCGGTGGAATGATTGGTGCAATGCTCGGCCTCCAAGATTTCTTGCTGTACAAAGGTAGTAATTGGCTTCTCAGGATATTGCCTTTGGGTGCCTTACTCGCCTTCTGGCCTTTGCCGCTTTATTGTCGCCTTGTTTGCTTCACCGGCCCTTTTCATTTATAACCTGAAGTGGGGATGCCTGATCCGGCGACAGCCTTTCAGGCCAACGTCCACGAAACTTACGTTAGGGTCAAAAACGGTGCACAAACTTAAGGGCTTAAATTTCTCTCCGGGGTCGCCTAGGCTCCGATGAAGGATCGCCCAGATGGCCCTCCGGGTTCGGCACCTGAACCTTGGCTGGCGGCCCGGCACTGTCAGGACTGCCCCCCAAAGCCGGGGAACAGCCTTTTACAAATCCGGAAGAACTTTCCAAATCCGGAAGCACTCGCCTAATTTGTTGGGACTCGCAATCCGCTGGTCGATTCTGGGAAACTCTGAACAGTTCGAGGCCCAAAAGGCTGCCGCCCAACCTATTGATTACTTAGCCCATTGTGTGGCTAAATATCGTTCTCTTGCCGGTTCTTTCGGGCATAGGAACGGATTATTCAGAGGTTCCTCTAATCGGCTTATAGTTAGGCACGGGGCTCCAAGTGGCTGGGGAGCCGGGCCGATAACTGTCCGGATCGGATTGCAACCCTCCTTACCGGGCGGCAAGCGGGCTTATATCAGTATTCTGGCAGTATTCTGGGGTGAGGTCGTTAATAATCAAACGCGACCTGGCCGCCAGCAGAGTATTTAGCACTCAGCCTGATTGTAAAAGTTCAATAAATTCGGAAACATTCGGGCCCCCAGGTAGTTGAAGGACTGCCCCTGCTCGCTCCCCGCCTTTGTTGGCCGGACCAATCGAAGGTACCCCCATAGGGGCGACAAAACCCCGCGAAGGTGCTCCTGATTTGACGTGTTGGCTACTACGGCGGGACTAGTCGTGTCTGAATCTCGACGTTTTCGGCCCTCGCCAAGCCGGAATCTTCATCGTCTTCCTAACAAAATCTTCCCGCACTTC
>Ga0308410_1001186_pt1 | contig 14960 bp, 9 predicted proteins | sample HotsprOSTMatCore_FD_203467 | JGI IMG/M metagenome (GOLD analysis project Ga0308410, IMG submission 203467) | Hot spring phototrophic mat microbial communities from Octopus Spring, Yellowstone National Park, Wyoming, United States -... | ecosystem: Environmental > Aquatic > Thermal springs > Hot...
GCTACTCGATCCAGTACCAGAACGCGAACAACTCGGTGCGGGTCACCGACGAGTTCATGACGGCCGTGCTCGAGGACAAGGACTGGCACCTGCGGGCGGTCACCACCGGCGAGACGATCCGCACCACCAAGGCCCGGGACCTGTGGCGCCAGATCGCCCAGGCGGCCTGGGAGTGCGCCGATCCCGGCCTCCAGTTCGACACCACGATCAACCGCTGGAACACCGCGGCGAACACGGGCCGGATCAACGCGTCGAACCCGTGTTTCACCGCCGACACGCTCGTGCACACCGACGCCGGGCTCATCCGGTTCGACGAGCTGCTCGCCCGCGCGCAGCGGGGGGAGCGGGTGGGCGTGTACACGCACGACGCCACGAACCCGGATGCGCCCGCCGAGCGCGTGGTGGTCACGCACCCGGAGGCGGTGATGGTGACCGGGTTCCATGAGATCGTGAAGCTCACCTTCTCCAACGGCATGGAGGTGCGCTGCACGCCCAACCACCGGATCTTCACGACGAACCGCGGGTACGTGGAGGCGGCGGAGCTCACCGGTGACGACCGCATCAAGGTGGTGAACCGTCCGACGCCGGCCACCGCGGCCGACTGGAGGCTCCCGGTCCACAGCCGCCTGTACGCGCTGGCCGGCGAGGGCGACGAGCGGTCGCGGGCGTTCCGGTTGCCCGAGAAGTGGTCGGAGGACTTCGCCCACTACCTGGGGTGGCTCGTCGGTGACGGCTGCGTGTCCGGCGACACCGTGACCACGGTGTACGGCACGCCGGTCGAGCGCGACACCGTCATGCCGGCCCACCGTGCCCTGCTCGCCGAGTGGAACGCCGGGCAGGCGCCGACGCCGTCCGAACAGGCGAACGGAACCACCCAGCTTCGTCTGAGCCGCCGGGTCGTCACGCGGCTGCTGGCCGCGCTGGGTGTGGATGGCGAGCCGGCGCACCGCAAGACGGTGCCGGCCGCGCTGTACGGCGCACCCCCGGAGGTCACCGCCGCCTTCCTCCGGGGCCTGTTCGACGCCGACGGTTGCGTGGTCGACGCCGCCAAGGTCCGCCACGTCGGGCTCGCGTCGACGTCCCGCCAGCTCCTGGTGGGTGTGCAGCGGCTGCTCGCCACCTTCGGGCTCTTCAGCCGCATCTACCCCACCCGGACCGGCACCGACCGCCCCGCGTCCGCCTACCAGCGTCGCGACGGCGCCCGGGTGACGTACCCCTCACCGAACGACGTCCACGAACTGCGGATCACCGGCCGTTCGCTCGCCGGCTTCGCGGCGCACATCGGATTCCGGCATCCCCGCAAGGCGGAGGCGCTGGATCGGGTGCTCGAGACCCACCGTCGGTACCGCACCGACGAGACCGTTCGGCTGGTGTCGCGGGTGGACGACGGCGTGGAGGTGACCTACAACCTGAGCGAGCCGCGGAACCACTCCTACATCGCCAACGGGGTCGTGGTGCGCAACTGCTCCGAGTACATGCACCTCGACAACTCGGCCTGCAACCTGGCCAGCATCAACCTCCTGAAGTACCTCGACGAGGACGGCAGCTTCGACGTGGAGGGGTTCCGCCACACCGTCGAGGTGGTGTTCACCGCCCAGGAGATCCTCGTCGGCAACGCCGACTACCCGACCGAGAAGATCGCCGAGACGTCCCGCCGGTTCCGCCAGCTCGGCCTCGGCTACGCCAACCTCGGGGCGCTGCTCATGGCAAAGGGCCTGCCCTACGACTCCCCGCAGGGACGGGCCTGGGCGGCGGCGATCACCGCGCTCATGACCGGGCACGCCTACCACACCAGTGCCCGCACCGCGGCCCGCATGGGACCCTTCGCCGGGTTCGCCGACAACCGCGACCCGATGCTGCGGGTGCTGCGCATGCATCGGGCCGAGGTGGCGAGGATCGACGAAGAGCTCGTCCCCCACGAGCTCCTGTCGGCCGCGCAGCGCGACTGGGACGACACCGTGGACCTGGCGGAGCAGTACGGCGTGCGCAACTCGCAGGCCACCGTGCTCGCCCCGACCGGCACGATCGGGCTGGCGATGGACTGCGACACCACCGGGATCGAACCCGACCTCGCGCTCACGAAGGCGAAGAAGCTCGTGGGCGGCGGCACGATGTTCATCGTCAACCACACCGTGCCCCGGGCGCTACGCACCCTCGGCTACCGCGAAGAGCAGATCGACGCGATCGTCCGCTACATCGACGAGCACAAGACGATCGTCGGGGCGCCCGACCTGGCGCCCGAGCACCTGCCGGTGTTCGCGTGTTCCATGGGCGACAACCCGATCCACTACATGGGTCACGTCACGATGATGGGCGCGGTGCAGCCGTTCATCAGCGGGGCGATCTCCAAGACGGTGAACATGCCTGAGGACGTGACGGTCGGCGACGTCGAGGAGCTGCATCTCGAGGCGTGGCGGCTCGGGCTGAAGGCGGTGGCCATCTACCGCGACAACTGCAAGGTCGCCCAGCCGCTGGCCACCCAGCGCAAGGAGGGCGAGGCCGCGCCCACCGGGCCCGCTGCGGTGCGGGTCGAGCGGATCGTGGTGCCGGTGCAGGAGCCGGTGCGCCAGAAGCTGCCCCGGGTGCGGACCTCCAAGACGTTCTCGTTCCGGGTGGCCGACTGCCACGGGTACGTGACGGTGGGGGAGTTCGAGGACGGCCGGCCCGGCGAGGTGTTCCTCAAGGTCGCCAAGCAGGGGTCCACCCTGGCCGGGATCATGGACGCGTTCGCGATCTCGGTGAGCCACGGCCTCCAGTACGGGGTGCCGCTCGAGGCGTTCTGCGACATGTTCACGAACATGCGCTTCGAGCCGGCCGGGATGACCGACGATCCCGACATCCGGTTCGCCACCAGCCTCGTCGACTACATCTTCCGGCGCCTGGCGGTGGAGTACCTGCCCTACGAGAAGCGGGCCGAGATGGGGATCCTCACCGTGGGGGAGCGGCTGCAACCGACCCTGCCCGGCGTGGAGGAGGCCGCCGCCGCCCAGGCCACCGACGCCGGCCTCGACCTGCTGCCCCCCGAGGACCGGGCGCCCGGGCCGGTCCCACCGTCCCGGACCCCGGCCGGCGGGCCGCCACCCGGCCCCGCCGCCGAGGCCCACGAACGTGACGTGGTGCTGTGCCACGTCTGCGGCGACATCATGCAGCGGGCCGGCTCCTGCTACGCCTGCCCCACCTGCGGCTCCACCAGCGGCTGTTCCTGACCGGAGGCGGTCACGGGTTTCGCGGTGCCGCGGTCACACGTTTCTGTCGTCCGTGACCGCGGGTCGGTCGGTCAACGCCTATGCGGGTCGGTGGCTCAACGCCTATGCGGTCAGGAGATGAGACGAGGTCCCGGCGTGATGGCGGGGCCTCGTGCGTTCACCGGCGTTTCGGGCCGAGGGCGGCCGGTGGGACGGCTGCCGGACACAGGGCGGACGGGCGGTGGGGATGGCCTCGCGGCCCCGTCTTCGTTCGGTGCAGGCACCTTACGCCGCGTCGTGTGCGTGCTTCTTAGGGCACATCGGCGCGGTCCGGTCGGTCGTTTGCGGTCCCGTCAGCGATGCGCACCTGCCCGCCTGGCGCGACTGCTCCCGACCACGGCCGCCGAGGGCGCTACCGGGACGGACGGTGGCGGCGGTGCCGAAGGGGGCGCCAATCCGCACGGGCACACGACCGGCACGCTGTCTGCCGCGTAGCGTGGCCGTCGTGCCGCATTGCGCTCTCATCGGGTCCGGTGATGCGGAAAAGCGGGCCGGAAATCCCTTGGATCAGGCCGTGGGCGTGTAAGGCTGCGCCTGTTCCGCACCGCACGCGAAGGAGTGCCTGTGAACCGAAGAGAGCTCGTCGCCGCGATCGCCGAGCAGACCGGCAGCGACCGCAAGTCGGCGGACGCCTTCCTGTCGGCGTTCACCTCGATCGTCACCGAGACCGTCGCCAAGGGCGAGCCGGTGGCGATCTCGGGGTTCGCGAAGTTCTACCGGCGTGAGAGTGCCGCCCGCACGGGTCGGAACCCCGCGACCGGGGAGCAGATCCAGATCCCGGCGAAGAAAGCCGCGAAGATCACGCCGCTCAAGGCGTTCAAGGACGCGGTGCTCGGCGGCTGACCCACCGGGCGGCCCGGCCCGCGCCACCCGACGGATGCCTCAGGGCACGGTGCGTTCGTAGCGCCAGCCGTCCCCCGACATCCAGAGCCGGTGCCGAGGGCCGGGCCGTGTCGCGTCGCCGTCGGGGTACCCGGCGTCGCCGTGCCAGAGGGCGACCAGGTCATCGCCCACCACCGCGGCCCGGGTGGTGAACCGCTCCGGTTCGCCCGCCGCCGCGACGCGCCGCGCGTCGGCGACGTCGGTGCGGGCGGCGAGCCAGTGCAGGGTCACCCACGTCGGCGGGGTCAACTCGAAGCGTCCCTCGTCGCGGGCCGCGAGCGCGGCGGGTGGTCGGACCCAGGCGTGGTCACGGATCTCCCCGTCGTCGATCTCGATCCGCGCCCCGGAAGGGCAGGGGGCCAGGAAGAACCAGGTGGCGAACCGCTTCGGGGTCTGGGGCGGCGGCATCCAGTGCGACAGCGGCACGAGATCGTCGGGTGCCAGCACGAGCCCGGCCTCCTCGGCGGCCTCCCGCACCGCCGCCCGGCGGGCCGCGTCGAGCTCGCCGGTCGCGCCGAGGGCGTCGGCGGCGTCGACCCGGCCACCGGGGAACACCCACATGCCACCGGCGAAGGCCAGGCGGGCGTCGCGGCGCAGCATCAGGGTCTCCAACCCTCGGTCGCCGTCGCGTACCACCACGACCGTCGCCGCCGGTACGGCCGCGGGCCCGGGATCCCCGCCGCGGCCCGAGGGGCGCGCCGCCGGGCCGAGCCGGGCGGCCCAGGCGGCGAGCCGATCCTGCTCCGTGGTCACCGGGGCAGCGTACCGGCACCGCCACCACCTACGATCCGGCGCCGTGCGGGCCTGGCGGGTGCACGAACCGGGTGAGCCGACCGACGTGCTCGTGCTCGAGGACGTTCCCACCCCCACACCCGGGCCGGGCCAGGTGCTCATCGAGGTCGCCGCGAGCGCGCTGAACTTCGCCGACGTCCTGTTGTGCCGAGGGCAGTACCAGGTCCGGCCGCCGCTGCCGTTCACCCCCGGATCCGAGGTGTGCGGCCGGGTCGTCGCCCTCGGGGCCGGCGCCCCCCCGGACCTGGCCGGGCGGCGGGTGATCGGGGTCCCCGCCTTCGGTCCTGGCGGGTTCACCGAGTGCACCGTGGCCGACGCGGCGATGGTGCACCCCATCCCCGACACCCTCGACGACCACCGGGCAGCGGCCCTGCACATCACCTACCAGACCGGGCACCTTGCGCTCGCGCACCGTGCCCGCCTCGCTGCGGGTGAGACCCTGCTCGTGCACGCCGGGGCCGGCGGCGTGGGCTCGGCGGCGATCCAGTTGGGCCGGGCCCTCGGCGCCCGGGTGCTCGCCACCGCGGGCGGGCCGGAGAAGGTGGCGATCTGCCGACGGCTCGGGGCCGAGGTGGCGATCGACGCCCGCGCCGACGACGTCGTCGAGGTCACCAAGGCGGTGACCGATGGGCGCGGGGCCGACGTGATCTTCGACCCGGTGGGTGGTGACACCTTCGACCGTTCCCGACGCTGCGTGGCCTTCGAGGGCCGGATCCTGGTGATCGGGTTCGCCGGGGGACGGATCCCCGAGATCCCGGCCAACCACGTGCTGCTGAAGAACTACTCGGTCGTCGGGGTCCACTGGGGCCTGTACCATGCTCGGGCCCCGGCCGTCGTGCGCCGGACGCACGAGGCCCTCATGCGGCTGCACGCCACGGGTGGCATCGAACCGCTGGTGTCACGCGTGATCGGCCTCCTGCAGGTGCCCGAGGCGCTGCGGGACCTGGCGTCCCGTGGCACCCACGGCAAGGTGGTCGTCGACGTGCGGTCGTGAACCACCTGCGGCGGCGACACCCCGGGCCCGCCACCCGGGTCGGCGCCACCCCGAGCCGCGGCGCCGGCCCGCCGGACCGGCGGACACGAGACACCCGTCGACGAACCGAGCACGAGATGCCGACCCGTACCCCACCCGCTCGCCTCCTGCCCACCCCGCCCCAGCACGACCTGCTCACCCAGACGCTCGAGCGCATCAACCGGGCGTCCAACGCGGCGCGGGTCCGGGTGGGGGCGGGGAGGGGCACGGCGCCGGGCCGCGCGGAGCTGCGCGCGATCGCGCGGGAGGAACTCGAACGGCTGCACCTGCCCAGCGCCCTGGCCGGCCCGGTCGCCGACCGACTCGTGGCCACGGGGGGTCGGGCCCGGTTCGGGACCTACCAGTCGGTGACGCTGCCCCCTTCGCTGGTCCGCTGGCCGGGCCCGGACCGGGTGAGCCTGCCCACCGTCGCCGGGCGCCGCACGATTCGCGTCTACGTGGACGTCCGCCGTGGCGACCTGCGGCCCCCGTTGGAGGGCCGGCCGGTGAACCTCGTGTTCCGGAACAACGAGTTCAGCCTCCATGCCGCCGACGAGCCCGACCCGCACGACGACCGATGACCCGCCTCCTCGTCGTCCGTCACGCCGAGTCCACCTGGAACGCCGAGCGCCGGTGGCAGGGGCGCGCCGACCCGCCCCTCTCCGAGCTCGGGCGCCGGCAGGCGGCCGCCGCCGGGCCCGCGGCCGCCGGGGAGGGCGTGGAGGCGGTGTGGACGTCGCCGCTGCGGCGCGCACGCCAGACCGGCGAGATCCTCGCCGAGGCCCTCGCGGTGCCGCTCGCCACCCACTGCGACCTCGTCGAGCGCGACGCCGGACCCTGGACCGGCCTCACCCGGGCCGAGATCGAGGCCCGATGGCCCGGTCACCTCGACGAAGGGCGGCGACCGCCCGGCTACGAAGAGGACACGTCGGTGGTGGCCCGGGCCCGCGCCGCGCTCGAAGCCGTGACCGCGGCCTCGAAACGCGGCACCGTGCTGGTGATCACCCACGGCGGCCTCATCCGGGCGCTGGAGCGGGACCTGGATGTGGACGGAGGTGTGGTCCCGAACCTGGGGGGACGGGTGCTGTGCCTCGCCGCCGGCGCGTTCCGCCCCGGCCCGCGACTCCTGCTCCTCGACGGGTCGGTTCCCCTCACCCGGCCCGGGATGCTCTGAGCGGTCGGGCGGGCACCGAACCCTAGACTGTCGGGCTCCCCCGCGTTCGGGGACGGGTCTGCCGTCCCACCCGGTCGGCCTCCCGCACCTTCCGGGCACCATCGGGTCGGCGACGGGCCCGGGCCGGGGAGACGGACGTGACGCGGGGTGGAGGGGCGGTGGCCGAACACCCGGGAGTCGAGCAGCAGCACGTACGCGACCCGTCCGCGGACGATGTGCGGGTCGAGCTGGCGCACGAGCAGGCCCACGTCGATCGGGTGTACGAGCGTCTGGAGGCGATGCGCAGCGAGGCCCGGCGCGTGGCGGAGACCTTCACCGCCGGCGGTGCCGGTGGCACCCACCAGGCGCGCTACGAGCGCGACGTCGCCGCCGAGGTCACCCGCCGACGGCTCGCCACCCTCGACATCGGCGCCGCGCCGCTCTGCTTCGGGCGCATCGACCGGGTGGACGGGACCCGCTGGTACATCGGCCGGATCGGGGTCGACGACGCCGAGCACGTGCCGCTGCTCGTCGACTGGAGAGCCCCGGTGGCGGAGCCCTTCTACCGGGCGACAGGTGTCGCCCCGATGGGCCTGGCCCGCCGCCGTCACCTGCTCACCCGGCACGGGAACGGGCGGCAGCTCATCGGGCTCGACGACGAGGTCTTCGACCGTGACGCGGTGGCCGGGCAGGGTCTGGTGGTCGTCGGGGAAGGGGCGTTGCTCGCCGCGCTCGAACGGCACCGGACCGGTCGCATGGCCGACATCGTCGCCACGATCCAGGCCGAGCAGGACGTCGCGGTGCGCGCCCCGCTGGAGGGTGCGCTCGTCGTCACCGGGGGACCCGGCACCGGCAAGACCGCGGTGGCGCTGCACCGGGCCGCCTACCTCCTGTACACCCATCGCCGCCGGCTCGCCGGTCAGGGCGTGCTGTTCGTGGGGCCCAGCCCGGTGTTCCTGCGCTACGTCGAGCACGTGCTGCCGAGTCTCGGCGAACAGGACGCTCACCTCACGACCATGCCGGGCCTGAAACCGACGGTGGCCGCCACCGGCGAGGATCCCCAGGAGGTCGCCGAGCTCAAAGGCGACGCCCGGATGGCCCGGGTGCTGGCACGGGCCTTGGCCGACCGGGAACGCGCCCCGTCCCGGCCGTTCGAGCTGGTGATCGACGGGGTCCGCCTCCGTCTCGAGGCGGCGCAGATGGCCTCGATCACGACCCGCGCCCGCCGGCGTCGGGGCACCCACAACGCCCGGCGTCCCGAGGTGACCCGCAGGGTGCTCGACGCGCTCGTCGAGCGGTACCGACAGGCCCATCCGGCGGCCACCGCCACCCAACTGGCCGAGGTCCGCGACCGCCTGCGCGAGCGGTCGGAGGTCCGGGAGCTGCTGGAGCGGGCCTGGCCGGTGCTCACCGGTGCCGAACTCGTGCACGATCTCACGTCGGTCCCGGCCCTGCTCGCCTCGGCCGCGGACGGGATCCTCACCCGCGAGGAGCAGCGGCGGCTCCGGCGTCCCCGCGTCGGCGCGCCCGACGCGCGGCGGTGGTCGGAGGCGGACCTCGCGCTCATCGACGAGGCCGACGCCCTGTGCGGGCCACCCGAGGCGGCGTACGGGTCCAGGCGCCGAGGCGCGGGGACCGGCGCCGCCGACGAAGCCGACGCCGCGGCGGTGGTCGGGGCCTTCGGTCTCGGCGGGTTGGTCGACCCGGCCGGGGTCGCGGCCCGCTACCGCGGTACCGACCGGCCCACCGGCGAACCCGCCGCGCCCGACGAGCCGCGAACCTACGGCCACGTGCTCGTCGACGAGGCGCAGGACCTCACCCCGATGCAATGGCGCATGCTGGCCCGACGTTGCCCCAGCGGTTCGATGACCCTCGTCGGGGATCTCGGGCAGGCCACCCGCCCGGGCGCCGCCCGCTCCTGGGACGACGTGTTCGCCCAGCTCCCCACGACGCGGGGCACCCGCATCGTGGAGCTCGGCGTCAACTACCGGACCCCGGCCGAGATCATGGAGCTCGCCCAGGGCTTGCTGCGGGCCGCCGCACCGGGCGTGCGGACGGGCCGGTCGGTGCGCCGCGGGGGAACCCCACCGGTGCTGCAGGCCGTGCCCGATCCGCTCGGCGCGGCCGTGACCGCGGCAGGCGACGCGGTTCGGGCGGGGGGCACCGTCGCGGTCGTCGCCCCACCGGCGACGCACAGCTCGCTCGTCAGCGCGCTCGCCGATCTCGGTGCGGTGGCCGACTCGCCCGACGCGCTCGACGCTCCCGTCGGCGTGCTGGACGCCCCGTCGGTGAAGGGCCTGGAGTTCGATCACGTGATCGTCGTGGAACCGGCGGAACTCGTCGCCGCTGACGCCGCGGGTCTGCGCCTCCTGTACGTGGTGCTCACCCGCGCCACCCGGACCCTGACGATCCTGCACCGGCGGCCGCTCCCGGAGGCCCTGGCCGGCCCCGCGGTCGCGTAGCCTGCCGCCCGTGGCCGCCACGACGCCCGTCGACGACGTCGCCTGGGACCTCGAGGACCTCGTCGAGCGGCGCGGTCCGGCCGGGGTCGACGCGCTCCTCGAGGAGGCGGATCGCCTCGCCGAGCAGATCGAACGGCGACGCGGCCGGATCCACGAGTTGGACGCCGGCGCCTTGGCCGAGCTCATGGCCGAGGTCGCCGAACTGCGGGACCGGCTGGGACGGGCCGGGTCGTACGCCGGCCTGGCCTGGGCGGTGGACACCGCCGACCCCGAGCGCGGCGCGCGCATGCAACGGGTGGAGGAGCACGCGGCGCGCATCACCACTCGCATCCTCTTCGTCGACCTCGAATGGGCGGCGCTGGCCGACGAGCAGGTCGAGGCCCTGCTCGCCGACGAGCGGCTCGCGTTCTGCCGGCACCACCTGCGGTCGCTTCGCCGGTACCGCCCGCATCTGCTCAGCGAACCGGAGGAGCGCATCCTCACCGAGAAGCACGTCACGGGGGCCGCCGCCTGGGCCCGCCTCTTCGACGATCTCACCTCCGCGATCGTCGTCGAGCTCGACGGGCGCGCCGCCGGGCTCGAGGAGGGGCTGAGCCGCCTCAGCGACCCCGACCGTTCCGTGCGGGCGGCCGCGGCCGAGGCGGTGACCGAGGCGCTGCGGCCGGGGCTGCGGACCCGGGCCTTCGTGTTCAACACCCTGCTCGCCGACAAGGCCGTCGACGACCGCCTCCGCCACTACCCGACCTGGCTGGCGAGCCGTAACCTCGCCAACGAGGCCGGCGACGAGTCGGTCCAGGCGCTCGTCGACGCGGTCGTCTCCCGCTACGACATCCCGCAACGCTGGTACGCCACGAAGGCCCGCCTCCTCGGCCTGCCCCGGCTCGCCGACTACGACCGCATGGCCGCGGTCGCGACCCGGGAGGAGGAGATCGGCTGGGACGAGGGCCGGCACCTGGTCCTGGAGGCGTACGCGTCGTTCTCCGAGGAGCTGGCCGGCATCGCCGAGCGGTTCTTCACCGACCGTTGGATCGACGCGCCGGTCCGGCCGAACAAGCGGCCGGGCGCGTTCTGTGCCTACACCGTCCCGTCGGTGCATCCCTACCTGCTGCTCAACTGGACGAACCGCCGCCGAGACGTGCTCACCCTCGCCCACGAGCTCGGTCACGGGTTGCACGCCTACCTGGCCCGCCCTCAGGGGGTGTTCCACCAGTCGACCCCGCTCACCCTCGCCGAGACCGCCTCGGTGTTCGGGGAGACGGTCACCTTCGGTGCCCTGCTCGGCCGTACCCACGATCCTGCGGCCCGTCTCGCGCTCCTCGCCGAGGCGATCGAGGGGCAGATCGCCACGGTGTTCCGGCAGATCGCGATGAACCGGTTCGAGGACGCGGTGCACACCGAGCGTCGTGCGCGGGGGGAGCTCAGCCCCGACCGGTTCGGGGAACTGTGGATCGAGACCCAGGCGTCGATGCTCGGCGACGCGGTGGAGCTCACCGACGGGTACCGCCTCTGGTGGTCGTACATCCCGCACTTCATCGCCACCCCCGGCTACGTGTACGCCTACGCCTACGGGCAGCTTCTTGCGCTGGCGGTCTACCGGCGCTACGAGGAGGAGGGTGCCGGCTTCGTGCCGGCCTATCTGGAGCTGCTGCGCCGGGGCGGCTCCGCACCACCGGAGGAACTCGGCCACATCGTGGGGGTCGATGTCCGTGACCCGGCCTTCTGGGCGGGAGGCCTGGCGATCATCGAGCAGCAGCTCGACACCGCCCTCGAGGCGGCCCGAGCGGCCGGGCGGCTCGGCCCCGAGGTCGGGGATGACCCGGGTGGGTCCGGCTAGTCCCGTTCCGGGGGCGGGCCGGCCAGGGCGTCGGTGATACGGTCGAGCTCCCGCTCCAGCTGGTCCAGCCCCATGCTGCCCAACCCGAGCGCGCCGGCGTGCCAGTGCCGCAGGTCGAACCGGGGGCCGAGGCGGCGCCGGGCCCGGTCCCGGGCGGCGAGCCAGACCCGTTCCCCCACCTTGTAGGAGATCGCCTGGGCGGGCACACCCAGGTAGCGGTCGATCTCCGAGGCCATGAAGTCGCGGGGGAGGTGGGCGTGGGTCACCGCGAACTCCAGCGCCAGTTCGGGGCTCCAGCGCTCGCCGGGATGGAACCCCGCGTCCGGCGGGATCCGCAGGTCGAGGTGCAGCCCGAGGTCGACGACCACCCGCACCGCACGCAGCGCCTGCGCCCGCAGCATCCCCAGCTCGTAATCGGGCACGTCCAGGTACCCCAGCTCACCCATGAGCCGCTCGGCGTACAGCGCCCACCCTTCCCCGTGCCCGGCGACCCAGGCGAGGGTGCGCTGGTAGCGGCTGAGACGGTCACCGAGGGCCCGGACCTGCCCGAGTTGGAGGTGGTGGCCGGGAACCGCCTCGTGGTAGCAGGTCGACACCTCACCCCACAGGGGGAACCGCGTCCGGCCCAACGTCGGGTACCAGGTGCGACCCGGCCGGGTGAAGTCCTCCGACGGCGGGGTGTAGTACATCGCGGCGGCGCCACCCGGCGGGGCGAGGCAGGCCTCCACCCGCCGGACCGGTGCCGGGATGTCGAAGTGGCGGCCGTCGAGCTCCTCGATCGAACGGTCGATGAGGTCCTGCAGCCAGGCGACGAAGGCGTCCGGTCCCTCGATGCAGCGGGCCGGGTCCGTCTCGAGCAGGTCGATCACTTCTCCGAGGGTGGCACCGGGGCGGATCCGCTCGACCACCCGGCCGGTCGCCTCGTCGATGCGCCGCACCTCGTCCCAGCCCCACCGGTAGGTCTCCTCGAGGTCCAGTTCGGTGCCGCACCAGGAGCGCACCCAGCCTGCGTAGCGCTCGGCTCCCACCCCGTCACGCTCGGGGGCCCCGGGCGCCAGCTCGTCGAGCAGGAACCGCGCCAAGGCGGCATAGGCCTCGGTGGCCCGCCGCACGTGACGTTCGAGCGCCGAGCGCAGCGACCCCTCGCCGAGGCCGAGCCGGTCGTGGGCGTCGAGGAAGCGCAGGAAGTACGGACGGGTGCCGGCCGGGTCGGTGCCGGCCCACACCTCGGCCTGGCGTGCACAGCCCACCACCTGGCGCCGCGGGGCGACGAGGCCGGCGGCCTGTCCCGCCCGGTAGGCGTCCTCCAGGCCGGCGAGGGCCTCGGGCACCCGGGCCATGCGGGCCGCGACCACCTCGAGCTCGGCGGCGCTGCCGGTCGGCATGAGGTCGAACACCTGCCGGATCCCCTGCACCGGTGAGTGCAGGATGTTGCACCAGCGGAGGTGCTCGCGCTGCTCGTGGAGCGCGAGCTGCACCGCCAGGCGGTCGGCCATCACCGCGGCGGCGAGCCGGTCGGCCTCGTCGTCGGGTGGGATCCCGGTGAGCCGTTGCAGGGTCTCCCGGTCGTGCGCGGCCCGTTCGTCGGCCGCGTCCGGGGAGTAGTCGGTGAGCTCGGTGTCGTGCCCGCCGATCCCGTCCAGCGTCGCCGCCACCGGGTCGAGCGCTGCGAACCGGGCCACGTACCCCTCCGCGAGGGTGAACGTCGCCGACCCTGCTCCCATGCGGCTGCCCCCCCGAGGTCCCGACCGGTGCGCACGGATCATACGGCCGACCGGGCCTGCGGTAGGTTCGAGACGACCCGGCCTGCCCGGCCACCCGCGTTCGACGGAGGGGACGATGTCCGACCCGCCCACCGAGGGGGCACCCACCCGGACGGAGACCGACAGCATGGGCCCGGTCGAGGTGCCCGCCGACCGGTACTGGGGCGCCCAGACGCAACGCTCCCTGCATCACTTCTCGATCGGCACCGACCGGGTTCCCCTCCCGGTGGTGCGGGCGATGGCGTTGCTCAAGAAGGCGGCCGCGCTCACGAACCGCGACCTGGGCAAGCTGGGGGAGCGGGAGGCGGCGCTGATCGTCGAAGCCGCCGACGAGGTCATCGCCGGCCGGCTCGACGACCATTTCCCTCTGTACGTGTGGCAGACGGGCTCGGGCACGCAGACGAACATGAACGTGAACGAGGTGATCGCCAACCGGGCCAACGAGTTGGCCGGGGCACCGTTGGGCGCCAAGGCGCCGATCCACCCGAACGACCACGTGAACATGTCGCAGTCCTCCAACGACACCTTCCCGACGGCGATGAACATCGCCGCGGTCACCGAGATCACCCGACGGCTCCTGCCTGCGGTGCGGGACCTGCGGGATGCACTCGACCGCAAGGCGACGGCCTTCGCCGACATCACCAAGATCGGGCGGACCCACCTGCAGGACGCGGTGCCGCTCACCCTGGGCCAGGAGTTCTCCGGGTACGTGGCCCAGCTCGACGCCTCCATCCGCCGCCTCGAGCTGGCCCTCGACGGGCTCCACGACCTCGCCATCGGCGGCACCGCGGTGGGGACCGGTCTCAACACCCATCCGGAGTTCGCCACCCGGGTGGCGGACCGGATCGCCGAGCTCACCGGGTTCGGGTTCCGCAGCGCCCCGAACAAGTTCGCCGCGCTCGCCGCCCACGACGATCTCACCTTTGCCAGCGGAGCGCTGCGCACCCTGGCGGTGGCCCTGATGAAGATCGCCAACGACATCCGCTGGCTGGGCTCGGGGCCCCGGGCCGGGCTCGGCGAGCTGCTGCTGCCCGAGAACGAGCCCGGATCCTCGATCATGCCCGGCAAGGTGAACCCCACCCAGTCGGAGGCCATGACGATGGTCTGTGTGCAGGTGATGGGCAACGACGTCGCAGTGGGGATCGCCGGGTCGCAGGGGAACTTCGAGCTCAACGTGTTCAAACCGGTGATCATCCACAACGTGCTCCACAGCACCGGGCTCCTGGCCGATGCGTGCACCAACTTCCGGCGCTTCTGCGTGGAAGGCCTCGAGCCGAACCGGGAGCGGATCGCCGAGCACGTCCGGAACTCGCTCATGCTCGTCACCGCGCTCAACCCCGTCATCGGCTACGACAAGGCGGCGGAGATCGCCAAGAAGGCCCACCGCGAGGGAACCACACTGCGGGAAGCGGCCCTGGCGCTGGGCTATCTGAGCGCGGAGGAATTCGACGCCGCAATACGACCCGAGGAGATGACCCACCCATGAACGTGCACGACATCGAGATCCCGACGCTGGAGGGTGAGCCGGCCCGGCTCGGCGACTGGGCGGGCCAGGTGCTGCTGCTGGTGAACGTGGCCTCGCGCTGCGGCCTCACCCCCCAGTACGAGGGGCTGCAACGGCTGCAGGACCGCTACGGGGAGCGGGGCTTTGCCGTGCTGGGCTTCCCGTGCAACCAGTTCCTCGGCCAGGAGCCCGGCACCCCGGAGGAGATCCGTGAGTTCTGCTCCACCAACTACGGCGTCACCTTCCCGCTCTTCACGAAGATCGAGGTGAACGGGGAGGGCCGTCACCCCTTGTACGCCCGGCTCGTCACCCA
>Ga0308410_1001193_pt1 | contig 14926 bp, 19 predicted proteins | sample HotsprOSTMatCore_FD_203467 | JGI IMG/M metagenome (GOLD analysis project Ga0308410, IMG submission 203467) | Hot spring phototrophic mat microbial communities from Octopus Spring, Yellowstone National Park, Wyoming, United States -... | ecosystem: Environmental > Aquatic > Thermal springs > Hot...
GCACCGTTGCACCCTTACCCCCGTGGGGGCGGTCTGCGTTTCTGTGGCGCTTTCCGTCGTCGGGTCGCCCCGACGCCTGGGCGTTACCCAGCACAGCCTCCTGTGGAGCCCGGACTTTCCTCTCCCGTGTCGGGAGCCGCCGCCCAGCCAGCAGGCATGGGAATTGTACCCGATGTGCGGTATAATGCTTCGTGGTGGGTACACGCACGCAGTCATCGGAGCCGTGCCTGTCGGAGATTTTCGCCCGCACGCTGGACGCGAACGCCGACGGGGTGGTGGTTTTGGGGGAAGTGCTGGACAAGGCAGGCGATCGCGGCTACGGCTTCCTGCTGATTCTGCTGGCGATTCCCGCGTTCATCCCGATTCTGCCGCCGGGCACTTCGGGCGTGCTGGGCGCGCTGATGAGCATCGTCGCGCTGCAGATGCTGCTCGGTCTCAAGCAGCCGTGGTTTCCCAAGCGGTGGCGCAACAAGGTGCTATCACCGAAGGTGGTGCAAGCAATTCAGACGCGCGGGGTCGCGATGCTGCGCCAGATCGAGCGCGTTTCGCACCCGCGCGGCAGGCGGTTCACGCGCAACGGGGTGATTCTGCGCCTCAGCGCGCTGGTGGTGATTGCGCTCGCGCTGGTGCTGTCGTCGCCGATGCCGTTTATGAACACGCTGCCCGCGCTGGGCGTGCTGCTGATTGGCGTCGGGCTGGCGAACCACGACCTCTACCTCCTCTCGGCGGGCTGGGGGATTGGCGTCGCCGTCGCGCTGATTGTCGTGCTGGGCATCGAAGCGTTGCTGCGCCTTGCCAGAATCGTGCGCGAGGCTGTTGGGATTTAGGGGTGCGTCAAGAGCGGCACTTTTCAGCGAACGCAATCCCAACGGAGGTGAGTGATTAGCCAATCCCTCGCCACACCTGTTCCAGCTGGGTCTGCTGGGGCTTAGTGAGGTCGGTCAGGGGGAGGCGCACGGAAGCGTGTGGGAAGCCCATCAGCGTGAGTGCATACTTAAAGTTCGCAGGTGCAGGGAAAGAGTCGATAGCGTCCGCTGCTGCGTCAATCAGCATCTGTAGCCCGCTGCAGTCCGTGCCCTGTCCGAACGCGCGACAGAGTGCGACCATGCGCGGCAGGTAAACATTTGCCAGTCCGCTGATTGACCCCGCGCCGCCGCTGCGCAAACACAGGAGCAACAACTTCTCCTCGCCGACCCACACGCGCAAGCGCGGCGCGTACTTCAAAAACTGACGGATCGAGCGTGCGCTTCCCGCGCTGTCTTTGATGCCGTGCAGGTTCGGGTGTTCCAGCAGCGCGTCCACGAGTGCAGGAGTGAGCGTGATGCGCGTGCGCTGCGGGATGTTATAGAGAATTACAGGCAATCGACTGGCATCCAGCACCGTGCGGTAATAGGCAACCAGCCCCTCCAAAGTCGCATGGTAGTAGAATGGCGGAGCAATAAGCAGCGCGTTGCAGCCGACTTTTGCCGCCTGCCGCGTCAGATAGAGCGTCTCATCCAGACTGCACGACAGCACGCCCGCGATTACTTGAAGGCATCCTTTAGCCTGCGCAGCAAGTGCATACAACTGCACCTTTTCGGGTGCGCTCAGCGAGGCGCCCTCGCCTGTTGTGCCTGCCACCACCACGCCCTGCGCACCCTGCGCCTCGAAGTGCGCCAGCAGGCGCACAAAGAGGGGCATGTCGATGGCGCCCCCCTGTGTGAACGGCGTGATAGCTGCCACATGCACCCCTGCGCGAATAGGTTCACTCATAGGAAGGGGAAGCGCGGTCGAGCGCGCATGAAGCCAAACAGCCTGCTCCAGAACTCGGCGCGCGCCCGCTTCTCGGCTGCCTCTGCCTCGAGCTGCGCGATTGCCAGTCCCACCTGCGCTTCCGTTGGCACATCCATCACACGGGCATCCTGAAGCACCTGTGCCATCTTCTCTAGCTCGGCGTTATCCACCCATATACCCCCACACTGGTCACAGGTATCTAGCTCAATGGTGGAGGTATAAAGGTAGTGATACGGACGCAGCGGGTAGCGGCACACAGGGCACAGACGCTCCCAAGGCGGGTCATAGGCGACCACCTGCGGTTGGTAGAGCAAGTCGAGGCGGGGTAAGAGGTTTTCGTCGATCTCATGAAGCCGCGTCAACTCGTCGGCGTCGAACCAGATGCCCGCGCATGCAGGGCAAACATCAATCGTCACGCCGTGATGCACTTGGGGCTTCAGTCTAATCTGGCACACTGGGCATAACCGTTCTCTCATCGTCTTTCCCCAACGGGCTCGCCGTGCAGGGTTAGCACAAAACTGCCCCCTACAGCGCCTGCTCGCATGTTAAGTATACCTCGAATCTTGCGTGTCCAGCCCGACTGCGCATCCACATGCACGGTCATCTCGCCTTGCATTTGGGGCAGCGATTCGGGCATCGGCTCCACCTGCACACGGATGCGATAGCAGGAGACGCCTTCGAGCGTTTCGATGCCTTCCAGTTGGCAAAGATACTTCACCTCGAGGCTGCCAACGCGCTCCACGCGCCCCCACCGCGCTCCAAGACGCACGGGTCGGTCGGGATAGGCGTAGGCGAACGTGCCGATGAAGAAGCCCTCTTCATCCAGTGGGCTCTCGCGCCCATCGGGGAACAGCTTCCAGTGGGTTTTGGGCTTGAGAGCACCAAATGGCGCAGCGCTGGCTTGCAGGCGTCGCAGCGTGTCGGGTGCCATCTGCAGCGTGCGCTCGACCGTCGCACTGCCGTCCGATTCCACCGACTGCACACGGTCGCTGTAGCGCAGCTCCAGTGTGTCTGTCTGTCCGCGCAGTTCGCCCTGCAGGGTGAGTGTGTAGCGCCACTGGTCGCCCACACGCAAGGCGCGGCGAATCGTATACTCTGGCTCCCCACAACCCGCAAGGAGCCACGCCCCAAGCAAAAGCGTGAGAACTAACTGCTTGTGAATTGACGCTAATGAGGGCACGACGGAGTGGCACGAAGTTGCAGCAGCAGGCACGATTCGCCCTGGCGTGAGCGTGGCTGGGCAGGCGCGTCTGGCTGCCCTCATCCTCAGCCCCCTACACAGCGGAAGAGGGGGATACAGAGGGTGAGGGCGACACAGGACGCCTGCCGAGAAAAGTCGCACCTACCTCCGAGATTTTGTACCAGACCGTCGCCCCCCGTATCTGCTTCGTCCCTCTGCCCTGCACGGCGAGAAAGGGGAGAAGGTGGAGTTCTCCGCGCTCCTGTAGTGGGAGTCAGGGGGAAGGCTTGGTGTTTCCCCCATTCTCGGCAAGGGTCAGAGAGAGAAGATCGTTGTTGTAGGTAGAAATTCCAGGGCATCGGTGCTCAGAACTGGACGCCAACAGTGAACGAGAAGCCGCTCGCGCGGTCGCGATTCGCTCCGAATCGGTCGGTAATATCGAAGTTCAGCTCGGCGCTGTAGGCGTCGTTGAACCACAGGGTCAGCCCGATTCGCCCGCCGAAAATGTTTTTGCTGGGTCCAGTCGTATCCACGACATAAAGCCCTGCCCCAAGACGCAGTTGGAGCCGTGCGTCGCTGTCGCCCACAGGCTGCTCGTACACTTGCGTCAGCAAGAGGCTGGTGATCGTACCGCGTGAGCCACCTGTCTGGTGGGTGAACAGGTCGGCGCTCAGCTCGGTTGCGCTACTGCCCAGCAACGGGACGCCCTCTGAGACTACAGTCACACCTACAGCGAACCATGTCTTATTGAACGCCTGCAGATCGCTGTCCGACGGGAAGTAGGCGCCAAAGCGCAGGCGCGCTGCGGCGGTCTCCAGCTGCGCCGACGCAACCGCAAGCATCATCGTCATTAGCGCACCAAGCGCGCTCCAACGAATCCAACGAGTCGTCATCATTCAATCAACCTCCGTGTTCTGTCGGGGGAATCCCATTTGGGTAGGTTCGCGCCTGTACTTGGATTTCCTGCCACTTCCGACGGCGATTTGTGGGTATCATGAGGGTATGCAGACCGAGACGACGGTAGCGGTCGGTGGCGAGGCGACTGTCGCGCTGGCGCCTGCTCCACAGGCGACGCAGACGATGACGCCCGCGCCGTGCCCCATCTGTGCGCAGGTGAACCCATCGGGTGAAATTTACTGTATCGAGTGCGGCTTTCTGCTAAGCAGCGCTGCGCCGACAGAGCCTGCGCCTACAAGCGTGTACCCCAAGTTGCGCGATGCCACAGGGCGCGAGTTCCTGCTCAAGGCGGGTGAGAACATCGTTGGTCGCGACCCCAGCAGCGATGTGCTGATTGGCGACGGAACGGTCAGCCGACGCCACGCTTGCATTGTCATTGAGGAGAACCACGCCTATATTCAAGATTTGGGCAGCACCAACGGCACGCAGCTCAACGGACAGCCCGTCGGCACGGAGCGCACGCCACTGCCCCCGAACGCTCAGGTGCAGTTCGGCAGCGTGCGAATGACGCTGGAGTTGCCCGAAGGCTTCGAGACACCTACTATCGCCGCCGAGACTGCCCCGCCCCTGGCGTACTTGGTAAGCCTAACCGACCCCAGCCTGCAATTCCCGCTCTATGCTCGCCCACAACGCATCGGACGACGCGCAGACAACGACCTCGTGATTCCCGACGCCTATGTGTCGGGGCGACACGCCCAGATCGAAATCGTCGGCGCAGAAGTGCGCATCACAGACCTTGGCAGCACGAACGGCACTTTCATAGGCGAGATGAAAATCGCGCCGAACATGCCGACCACAGTGCCCTCCAACGCAACGCTGACGCTTGGCAAAACGCAGTTCCGCATTGAGTGGGCAGCCCCCACTGAGCCGACCGAAGCGTTCGACGCAACTGACGCGGAAGCCGATGCCCAAACACAGGCGCACAACGCAGCGCACAGCGAGGCATAATATGAACGAAGCGCGCCGCGTGCAGGGGATGCTGGGCGTTCTCTTCGTGGCGATTGCTGCCTTAGCCATCGCAGCAGGCGTGTGGCTGCGCCTCACACCTGCCCCGCCACCTGAGCCACCTGCCCCGCCCCGCGAAGCGCGCATCTACATCCCTAAAGTGAACCCTCAGGGCGAGCTGACCTACGAGAGCAAAATCGTCGCCGTTCAGAACCCCCACGCAGCGTATCTGGAGGTCTTCGAGAAACTCGTCCGCGAGGCGGGCGTGTTCCCCAAAGGCGCGCGGCTACTGAGCGCAACCGTGCAAAATGGCACCCTACAACTCAACTTCTCTCCTGAGCTAACCCAGAACTTCGAGGGCGGCTCAGACAACGAAGCCGCGCTCATTAACGCCATCACCAGCACGGCGGGTAGTTTCCCGACCGTCGAGCGTGTACAGATTCTGGTAAACAATAAGCCCATCGAGAGCCTTGGCGGGCATATTGACCTCTCGCAGGCGCTGCCTGTGAGCCGCTAAGGAGCGTAAGGCGCAGCCATACAGCGCTCAGCGCACACCTCTTCCGCTATGATGCCTGCTGAATGTCGTCGGCAGTGAGAATCTCTGGATCCTTGCGCTGCCTCACGGTCTCTTCGGTAATGACCACGCGCTTGATATTTGGGTTAGAGGGCACTTCGTACATCACATTCAGCATGACCTCTTCCAAGATTGCCCGCAACGCGCGGGCGCCAGTGCCACGTCGGATGGCTTCTTGGGCAATCGCGCGCAGCGCATCCTCCTGCACAACCAGCTCCACGCCATCCAGTTCGAAGAACTTCTGATACTGGCGCACCAGCGCATTTTTAGGCTCAACCAGAATCCGTGTGAGGGTCGCCTCATCCAGGGCGTCCAGCGTCGCCACAACAGGCAGTCGCCCGACGAATTCGGGAATAAGCCCAAACCTAAGGAGGTCTTCGGGCATGACATGGTGGAGCAGTTCACCGATGTTGCATTTTCTGCGCGATTCGGGATTTGCACGAAAGCCGACCGACTGAGTTGTGAACCGCCGCTCGATGATCTGTTCCAACCCGTCGAATGCTCCCCCACAGATGAACAGAATGTTGGAGGTGTCGATCTGGATGAACTCTTGGTGAGGGTGTTTACGTCCGCCTTGCGGGGGCACATTTGCGATGGTTCCTTCTAAGATTTTGAGCAGCGCCTGCTGCACGCCCTCGCCAGACACATCGCGCGTGATAGAGGGATTGTCTGCTTTGCGGGCAATCTTGTCGATTTCGTCGATGTAGATGATTCCCCGTTCGGCAGCTTTGATGTCCATGTCCGCAGCTTGGATGAGGCGCAGCAGGATATTCTCCACATCCTCGCCCACATAGCCCGCTTCGGTGAGAGCCGTTGCATCAGCGATGGCAAACGGTACATTCAAGATTCGCGCCAGTGTTTGCGCCAAGAGCGTCTTCCCGCTCCCCGTTGGACCGATGAGCAGGATGTTGCTCTTTTGGAGTTCGACCTCGCTGCCGACACCTGCTTTGATGCGCTTGTAGTGATTGTAGACGGCGACGCACAGCACGCGCTTGGCGCGCTCTTGCCCTACGACATATTGGTTCAGCACGCGATAAATGTCTTTCGGCTTGGGAATCGTGTCGACCGAGCCAATAGGTTGCGCGGAGGCGGTCGTGCTCGACTCGTTGCGCAGGATGTCATGCGCTAGCTTCACGCAGTCGGAACAAACACCTCCGTACATTCCCAGAATCAGCTTGCGTACCTGATCGCGCGCCTTACCGCATAGCACACACCGATCGGTCAAGCGGGTATCGTTCGTTCGTGCCACAATAGCCTCCTCTTAGCGACCGCTGCGGTCTAACACATGGTCGATTATGCCATACTCTTTGGCTTCTTGCGCCGACATAAAGTAGTCGCGTGCAGTGTCTTGTTCCACACGCTCGATTGGCTGCCCTGTGTGCTTGTGCAGGATATTGTTCAGGATGTCCTTGTAGCGCAGTACCTCGCGTGCTTGGATTTCGATATCGATTGCCGTTCCTTGAAAGCCTGCGTGCACTTGGTGAATCATAATACGCGCGTGGGGGAGAGCGTAGCGTTTGTTGGGTGCGCCGCCTGCCAATAGCACAGCGCCCATGCTTGCCGCTTGCCCGATGCAAATTGTAGCAACATCGGGACGAATCATCTGCATCGTATCGTAGATAGCCAGCCCTGCGCTCACGACCCCGCCAGGTGAGTTGATGTACATATCGATATCCTTGTCGGGATCCTCTTTCTCCAGAAACAGCAGGGACGCAACCACCAGATTGGCGATTTCGTCGGTAATTGGTGTACCAACAAACACGATACGGTCTTTGAGCAGGCGCGAATAGATGTCGTAGGCGCGCTCGCCACGCGCTGTCTGCTCCACCACCATCGGTATCAACTGGTTTCTCGGGTAAATCATCGTCTCAGGCTCCTTGCTCTCTATTTTGGACGATTTCGAGGAGTTTCTGCAGGGCGCGATGGATGCGAATCTCCTGGGCGACGCGCTGGCGCAGTTCGGGATTGTCCTTCATGCGTGCGAGCGCCATCGCATCGACACCCTCGAAAACGTCTTCAGCAATTGAGTCAAGCTCAGCGTCGGTGACCTCAATGTTCTCCTTGTCAGCAATTGCCAGAAGCAGGAAAGTGTTTTGCAGGCGTGTGATAGCGCGTTGGCGCAGTTCTTCGGTTAGTTGCTCGCGAGTCCTTCCCGACTCCCGCAGGAAGGCGTCGACAGTTAAGCCGAGATTTTGCACCATCTTGGCGAACTCTTCCGCTTCCTCGCGCAGTTGCTCATCGATAAGCGCGTCGGGTAGGTGAACGATGCTGCGTTCGCGCAGGATTGCCAACGCTTGGGTGCGCGCCTGGTCTTGTAGATACTCCAGTTTCTGCTGGGTGAGGCGTTCGCGGATACCCTCGCGCAGGGCGTTCAGGGTATCGTAGCCATGCGTCTGCGCAAATTCGTCGTTGAGTTCGGGATAGACAGGCGCATGGATCCGCTCGAGGGTGACCGACACTATGAGCGTTTTGCCTGCTAGCTCAGGGTCGTCGAAGTTTTTAGGGAAGGTGAGCGTTGCCTCTTTCGTTTCACCCTCGCGCATGCCTACCAACAGGTTGTCCAGGGCACCGAAAGTCTCGCCCAGAGTAATCATGTATCGATGGCGCGTTGCGTTTACCTCCTCCAGCGACTGAATGGCAACGACGAGTCGATCGTCGGGTTGCGCGGGGCGCTCGGAGGCGCGTTGTAGGCGCATCTGCTGTCTACGGAGCGATTCTATCGCCTGCGCGACCTCCTCATCGCTGGTTTCCTGCGGCGGGATAGAGAAACGGATGTCATGATACTCACCAAGCCGTTCCACAACAGGGCGCAGTGGTACTGTGAGTTTGAAGCGAAACGGCTCACCCTCTTGCAAGCGCTCGATTTCTACTCGTGGCAAGCGGTATGGCTCGAGCTGTTCCTGCTTCAGCACTTTCGGCACGAACTCTTCCATCATCAGGTCGCCCGCGGCGCGCCGCAACTCCTCCTCCGGAATAATGCGCCGAATCATGCTCGCAGGCGCTTGCCCAGGACGAAAGCCCGGCACACGCACATGCTTGCCCAGCAAGCGAACTGTGCGCTCGAACATGCGCTGGGTCGTTGAAGCGTCGACCTCCACTGCCAACACGATCGTGGCAGGCGACGGCTCTTCTCGGCTAAGGATTTGAAACGGAAGGGTGGATTGTGTCTGCATCGCAATGCCTCTGGGATAGAATGGAGCGGGAGACGGGACTCGAACCCGCGACCCTCTCGTTGGCAACGAGATGCTCTTCCACTGAGCTACTCCCGCACATCGATATAGTATACCCGCTGTGGTGGGCGAGGGGAGACTCGAACTCCCACGGGCAATGCCCACCAGATCCTAAGTCTGGCGTGTCTACCATTTCCACCACTCGCCCGCGTGGTGGTGCCGAGGGGCGGATTCGAACCGCCGACACCCGGATTTTCAGTCCAGTGCTCTACCCCTGAGCTACCTCGGCGCATGGCGGGGCTGACGGGACTTGAACCCGCGACCTCTAGCGTGACAGGCTAGCGCTCTGACCTGGCTGAGCTACAGCCCCATCGGCACGTCGCTCGCTGGTGGGCGAAGCAGGACTCGAACCTGCGACCTCTTCCTTGTAAGGGAAGCGCTCTCCCAGCTGAGCTATTCGCCCGATTCCTCAGGCAAATGAAATTATACCACACCTCACAACGATTTGTCAAGAGGTCGAGGCGCATGCGCCAACAACGGCAATCCAGACCGCACGAGCGAGCCCCGATGATTGACCCTACAAAACAGCGTATCGGAACGGTTTCTCGCGTCCATCTTTACCGCATGTCGAAACCATATTGCGAAAACACCTATCATTCAATATCTCAAACGCTGAAGCATGTGCCCCGTACCTCTGCTGAGCGATTCGGCAGTATGTGGGGAACTCTCCGACAACGATAGCAGTATTATCATCTGTAGGACTTACGCAGTTGCCCATAGCTTTTCTGCTGGAGTTGGAAGCAGTTGCCCACGAATCACCGTACTCAACTGCGTAAGTCCTAATCTGATAGCGTGATAGCGAGGAGGATAACCGCTATGTCAACGGTCAAAGAGAAGGTGCGAATCAACGAGGCTGAGTTCGAGATTGAGCTCAAGCCCGTATTGTCGAATACGACGAACGATCCGATGGTGCTGAATCAGCCGCTACCGACGCCTGACTCGGTGTTGGAGCGTGTGCCTGCAGTGGAGCGACTACCACGCTGGGAGGATGGAGGTTGCTAATGGACGCGCGTCTACGCCGCATTCACTACGAGGTTGCGTTGGCTGCTGTCCGCTACTCGCGCACTCGCAGCGCGGACTTCGACGACGAGTCGGGGAGCTGGGTCGTGATTCGGGACTTCCCCCTCCCCATCGGCTACAACTACGAGACGACCGACATCCTCATCGTGCTGCCGACCAACTATCCGCAGACTCCACCTGATTGGTTCTATGTGGACAACAACCTACGCCTTGCTGATGGGCGTCGCCCCAACCATATATTCTATCAATACACGGTACATGACCCGAATACGCGTGCTGCGAATCGCAGGATTGACGCGCCCCCACAGCGGAAGGGCTGGACAGGATGCTGCCTGCACATCCGCACATGGAAACCGAGCGCAAACCCCACAGAGGGGCACTCCCTGCTGAGCGTATGTGAGTTGATTCGAAATGCGTTGGAACGCTGGAAGGAGAAACCGCTTCCCGCGTCTGCGGATGGAGACTTGTTTCTGTAAGGTTCCTTATCGCTCAGTCGTTGATGCACTCAGCGATTGGGCGATACGCTCCATCTCCGCTTTGGGCAAGTTGCCCACGATTGCGAACCAGTAGTTGCCGCTTTGCCACAAGTGTATGTGCGAGCGTGCGCGCCGCCGCCTGCCACCGAACTCTGCAGTGCGGTCCTTGTGCGCTTGGAAAATGGAGAAACGCGCCTGCGGCGTGCGATAGTGGAGCACAACAACTTGCCCCGAAAGGTGCGGCTGCACAATCACACGCTCCAGTGTCGTGCCTGCAGGCAAGTAGCTTGGCGTGCGAATCGGGAAGCGAACAGACGGCTGTGCCTCCTCGACGGTGGCATACACACCGCCCAGCGGACGCACCACCACATCGGGCGGCAGGGTGAACAGTTCTGGTGAGAGGCGCGGGTTTAACTCCACGCGCTTGAGCTCCACACACATCACTGGGACACCGTTATCCAAGCTGACTTCGCGCCTGAGCGCAAAGCCCGTCTCTTTGTCAATCCAGAGCGTGACGGCGGCAGGAAACAGTGGTCGGGGGGGCTCGTCGTTTTTGAGCGTTGCTTGCGCCAGCGTGAGGCGCACCCCCACACAGCTGCGCCCCGCCACAGCTACCTCAGGTAGCATCTCTGCCAGCACCACCCCGCTGCGAACCAGCGTCACAGCTAACTTGAGCAGCTGGGCACCCTGTAAGGGTAGTCGAGGCATTTCGTAAGCCTCTTTTGCGTTGGGGCGGATGACCACCCAGCGTTCTGCGTTGTAGAGCAACACCTCACCGCGTCGCTCAGGCGGAGCCAGCACTTCAATCCGCTCGGCGCGCGCACCTTGACGCCAGAATCGCTCCTCGATACGGCGTGTTGTGCGTCCAGTGCGCATCTCCACGACGCGCACGCCTGCGATAGCGAGCGTCTCTTCCGCCTGCTGGGCGCGTTGCAGCCACTGAATTGGGGGCTCCTGCGCCCAACCCACCACCCACCACAGTGCAATCAGCAGAAAGGCGGCTCTCATTGGGTGTACCCTGTGCTGATAAAATAGCTCGGCGTCGGTGAAGGCGACCAATCTGCCAGCTCCAGCTGCTCGTGCAGCTCGACCAGCGCCTCGGTGGTGTCCACATCGGTGCTGGCGTCTGGGAAGGGTGGCTGCTGTTGCGTGTGCCAGCCCCACCAAGCCACCACTGCCAGCGATGCGAGTGCGGGCGCGAGCGCGACGCGACGCCAAAGACGCGACCAGCCGAACGAGGAGCGGACAGGCATCTCTGCGATTCGGCGACGCACGCGCGCCGACAAATCCGCAGGCGCCCGACGGCGCGGCAGCCTGCGCAAGGCGCGGTAAGCCACCCGCGCCGCCTCCAGCTGACGCTGGCAGTGTGAACATTCGCGCAGATGCGCCTCTAATGCATGTACCTGCACAGGCGCAAGCTGCCCCTCTACATATGCCCAAATCTGTTGTTCACAACGCTTGCAATCCATTCCCATCACCTCACTCCGCAGAGGACGCCTGCGGGTCTGTGGCAGCGTCATTCAGGTACGCCGCCACCTCTCTCTGAATTCGTGCGCGTGCATGGTTAAGACGCGACTTCACAGTGCCGATAGGAATATTCAGCACACGCGCAATCTCCTCATACGAGAGCTCTTCCACATCGTACAGCAGCAATACGGTCTTCAGCCTCGGCGATAGTCTGCTAACTGCCCTTTCGACGACTTCTTCTAGCTCGCGGTTCAGTGCTGCTTCCAGCGGGTCGGGCGTCCGTAGGTCGGGAAACTCCCACTCGGTAGGCTCGCCATCCTCGTCTTCCCGAATGGAGTAGGAGACTGTGGGCACGCGCCGTGCCCGCCTGCGCTGATGATCGATGCATAAGTTCGTGGCTATACGGTACAGCCAAGTGCTCAGGCTGGCGCGCCCATCGAAAGCGGGCAACCCCTGATACGCGCGTAGGAAGGTCTCTTGCACAAGGTCTTCGGCGTCTGCCTCGTTGCCGACCATCCGCAGGATGTAGTTATATAGGCGGTCAGCGTAGAGATTCATAATCTGCTCGAACGCTGCCTCATCCTGCGCTTTGGCGCGCTCCACCAACCGTGCCTCAACAGATAAGCTGTCCACTGCGGCGCTACTCCCGCTAGAGGATACCCGTCCAAGCCACGCTGGAAAACTGCGCGAACTCCTCCGACGACTCCGTATCGAAACCCTCGAACGCTTACTTGCCTGCACTAATCAATCGCAGCCCTCTGAAGACCTAATCCGCTCAACGAGCTGAGTCGTTGAGCGGCTTGCCTCTAGCGGCAGGATTACCACGCTGCCGCCGAGTTCAATCACCGCTTCCGATTCGGGCAGGTCGTGCTCGGTGTAGTCGCCGCCTTTGGCGTAGTAGGTGGGCTGCACCAGCTTGACCAGCTCGATGGCGGTAGTCTGCGGGAAGATGACCAAGTAGTCGACGCACTCCAGCCCTGCGACGAGTTCGGCGCGTTCGGCTTCGGGGCGGTAGGGGCGGGGCGTGCCTTTGAGTTGGCGCACCGACTCGTCGCTGTTGACGCCCACCACCAGCAGGTCGCCGAGTTCCCGCGCTGCCTGCAGGTAGCGCAGATGCCCCACATGCAGCAGGTCGAAGCATCCGTTGGTCAGCACGACTTGCAAGCCCGCCTCGCGCCACTGCGTGGCGAGTTGCCCAAGCGCGTCCCACGACAGAATCTTGCTCTCAGCGCGTCGCATCGTTTTAGCGTGGGGCAGCCCCTTGCGGCGGAACCAACTCGATTTCGAACAGCTTGCTCCAGTTTTTGCCCGTCACAAAGATGCGCTTGTTCTGGCGGTCGTAGGCGATTCCGTTCAGCACCGCCTCAATGTCGCGATTCGGCACGGGCAGCCCCTCCATATCTACCCACGCCTTCACGATGCCCGTGGTGGGGTCGATTCGCGCGATGATGTCGCTGTACCAAATGTTCGCCCAGAGTTCGCCCTCGATGTATTCCAGCTCGTTGAGGTTTTTCACGGGCTTGCCCTGCGCGCGGACGGTGATTCGGCGCACTTCGGCGAAGGTGTCGGGGTCGCGGAAGGTGATAACCTCGGAGCCGTCGCTCATAATGAGGTGTTTGCCGTCGTTGGTCAGTCCCCACCCCTCGCCGTCGTAGCGGAATTGGGTGATTTGGCGGAAGGTGCGCCTGTCGTACACGAAGCAGACGCCGTTTTGCCAAGTGAGCTGGTAGATTTTGTCGCCCAGAATCGTGATGCCCTCGCCGAAGTATTCGCTGGGCAGGCGGTGGATTTGCACGACGCGCCCTGTGCGCAGTTCCACCCGCCGCAGCGACGACTTGCCCTTCAGCCCCGTGCCCTCGTAGAGGTCGCCGTTGCGGAACTCCAGCCCTTGCGTAAACGCTTGTGGGTCGTGCGGGTAGGTGTTGACGATTTTGTAGCGGTAGGTGGGGATGTCAGGCTCTGGGGACGTTTCGGTGGTGGACAAGGGTGGAGTGGGCGGTGGGGTTGTCGCACTGGACGAGGGATTGGCGTTGTTGGGCTGGCAGGCGGAGAGGCTAACTGCTATCACGCAGGCAGCCAACATGCGGGGCAGTAGACGCCGGGTGCCCTCACCCCCTGTGCCTCCCTCTCCCACCAGCGGGAGAGGGGGATAACAGCGCAGGGCGAACCGCCGTTCGCCCCTACACCCCTCTCCCACCCTGTGGGAGAGGGGCTGGGGGTGCGGGCAAAAAAGCCCCCGATCCCTGCAGTACGCAATCTGCACCAGCTCACTGAATCTTGCCCAAACCCGCCGTCTAACCGCCCAGCATATGCGCATAGCAGGTATAGGATACCTAAAAAGGTTGGAAAGCACTTTCTAAGGTGTAGGCGTCATCTCGCGAATCTGCTTCAGAGTTCGCCTATCCCTGTCTTTCCACTCTGTAAGTCCGTTCGCAGCACGTCCAAGTACCACTCCTGCTGCTGATGAGGGCGAGTTAAATACATAGTCCTGGGTAAATACATAGTGAGACCCATCGTCTTTCAACACACCTTGTTGCATTAGCTCTTTACGCAGTGCTTTCGCATATTCGCTTATAGAGTCATATTCTTTCTTAGAAGCTTTTGAATCTTTCTTAACAACAAAGCCGCTACTTGTTTCGGCACCGGACGCAATGACCTCTTTGCCCTTTGCTTGAAGGTACAGCTCGCCATACGGCGCCTCAACCTGCACATCTTCTGCTCTCTCAAAAAAGTCCACTCCTACAAAAGGCAAGCAAAGCAAAATGTCTTGTAGGAAAGCTTCTGCCTCAGCAGTATCTGCTTCCGAAAGGCTATAGGAATTAGGCTGATTTTGATTATCTAATTCGGCGCGCTTCGCTTGCACTGCAAGGACATATAATCTCGCCTCAATATGTTTGAAGTGTGCTATATCCAGTCTGCGCTTGCAGCTCGTTGTGAAAACAACAGCGTGTGTCCAAAAGTCTTTCTTTTTGATATGCTCGGTCATCCTTTTCGCAACATCGTCAGCCTGACCTATGTAAACTTTGGGTAGTATTCCAGACTCGCTAGGTCCCCAGAGGATGTAAATCCCAGGCTGGCTCATTTCCTCACGTTCTCGAGCTTCGCTGAACCCTGATCTCGGAAAGACAATCCCAAACCCAATCCAGTTGGATTTTTCCACGATACGAATTCCCTCTGGATTGCCAGAAGGAACGAATATCCTTATGCAGAACTCATTAGTTGCCATCAGGACCCACCGTAGAAATAATACCTTTTTGCCACCTGCACCGCGTCAGTTTGATGCTGTGAATGGTAGGAACTCCCG
>Ga0308410_1001194_pt1 | contig 14915 bp, 9 predicted proteins | sample HotsprOSTMatCore_FD_203467 | JGI IMG/M metagenome (GOLD analysis project Ga0308410, IMG submission 203467) | Hot spring phototrophic mat microbial communities from Octopus Spring, Yellowstone National Park, Wyoming, United States -... | ecosystem: Environmental > Aquatic > Thermal springs > Hot...
GAATCCGGCCCATCCCCGGACGGTCCACCTGCATCATAAAGCTAACGAAAAATGCTGTGCCGGCGTCCACTGCCACCGGTGGAGCTACAAGCAAGGCTCCAGGCTCAAGCTGAGCTACCAGCGCGCGATCCTCCCCATCCAACTTTCCGCCACCTAGGAGCTGCCAACCTCCTAAGCCTTGGCGAAAATTCCAATCCGCCGGGACAGGCGAGCCTTCTGGCCCTGTTTCCAAGATCCGGATGAAATCAATGCGATATTCTTGGGCTTCCAGATCTGCCTCCAAGGGAGGGAGGTCGAGCCGCAATCGAATAATCCGGCCTTCCGCCTGCCAGAACGGCCGCACCCTGTACACATCCCATCCCTGCCTCACTATGAAAGAGGTTCGTTTCTCCGGGGAAAAACCGCCATATTGTGTTTGTAGGGTGTTGGTCCAAAAGAATTCGGCCAGTCCTTCGCGGGGTGCAAACAAACGAATTTCGATAACCTGGGTTGCTGTGGCAGGGATAGGCTCCGAGAATACCTCGTGGACAAGGATGGGATCGGAGCCCGTGACCGTCGTGCGGAGTTGACCTCCGACTACCCGGGTGTCTTTTACGTCTCCGCCGGGTTGCCATCCTTGGGAATTTCCCTGTTGATCAAATGTCCATTCACGAAGGATCCTTTCCTCTGCTAGTCCCCGCTGGTTTCCGAGCCAACCGCTCAGCACTCCAAAGCTCAGGAGAAATCCTAAGCCAATTTTGAAAAACCCTGTTTGCCTCGTCATCCAAGTCCGCACAAGCTGGGGGTATTTCATCGGCCAACTCCTCGGTGATTAAAAACCTGCTTCTTCGGCGGCATCGCCCAGAAATTTTATGGGACCTGCTTTCTTATTGTGAGTTCCAGTGGATGAAAAACAACTGGATAGCTCGGACAAAGCCGAGGAGATGCACTCGGCCGTACCGGGTTAGTGAGGGTTCGGAGGGGAGGATCTTTTAAAGGCAGATCTTAAGAGAATACTGTGGAGGCCAAACCGCGGGCCTGGTGAAGGCTCTTCCAAAATTGGCTGCCGAGCCGGAACCTGATTCCTGGTTTAAGGCTCCTGCTTCAGGAAAGCCTTAACTTCCCGGGGATTGGACTCCGGGTCTGCCCTTTGCTGGTGCAATTGGGCAAAAGTGGAATGCCGGCATAGCGTTTGGGGGGTTAGAACTGGGAGGAACGGCTTTGCGGCACTTTTCCGGCCATTAGCTGGGCATTCTCTTTTGCCCAATCGCTCAGGATTGCCCTGCTTCGGGGTGCCGCCCGACGCAGTAGAAATTTTGTGTGGTCTTGGGGCCGGGGGCTTTGGTGAGCCTTTCCGTGCTGCTACCGACCATGTCCTAGAGCTTTTCGAGGGTTGCCTACTTAATGCAGTTTGCGGATCCTTTCTATCCGACACATCTTTTCTCTTTAGACAAGTCGGAAAAATGCTCAAGCCCGTCAAAATCGTTCCCGATAAATGGCTAGGCATGGTCCCGAGTCCGGCCCTCGGAACGTTGTTCGGCATTTATGGGGAGTGAACTAGGCCAGAAAGGTAGGGACACAACCGGGCGAGAAAAGCAACATCGAAAAGCACCCGCAAAAGCCCATGTGGGGCAGACAGTTGGCAAATTACGGGCAGTGATCAAAAACAGCACCAGTACCCGCGGTCAAACGTTTCCAAGATCCCGGGGCGGGTTCGGAAAGATTGGCCGGCTTGTTCGAAGGGGGTCAGCCAGAGGCAAGTCCCCCCGAGAGGGGGTTCCGTCCCTGAGGAGACCTTCGGGTGAACGCGCGCCTTACGGGGTCGCCAGATCGGGGACAAGACCCTATTCAGCGGGGTTCTACAGGCAATGGGGTTGTTCACTCAGAGGCTGGCGAAGGTCCTCTAGTTATGTCCACGCGAAAATCTCCGGGTAGAGAGCTTGCAGAAAGGATGTGGTACGACGTCACCGGCTACAGGCCCGGGATGAAAGAAGGGTCTTCTCCGGCGACTAGGTCGGAAGACTTTTGCCGTGAGAATTCCTCTCGGGTGACAGTGTCCATTCCGGATTTGGATCAGCCGGTGGAACCGGTGGTGGAAGGCGTGCACCACTCCAAAGATTCCTTGGGCCGCTTGCCGTATGCGGCCGCGGCTTCCCTGGTAGCCGGAGCTATTCTTGGCGGAATGTTCATGTGGGCCTTTCTTTTTACAGGAAAACGGGAGCCTTTGGGACCGCATTCCGGGTCGCTGCCGCCACCGCACCAGGTGACGGTACAGCTGTCGCACCCTGCTGAGGCCGGGAAGCCTAATGTGGCTCAGAGCGAACGGCAGGCAGAGGTTTGGCCTGGCTTGCCCGCTCCGCATCAGTCGGCTGGGGCAGTTTCGAGTGGCATCTGGCGGCCGGCCGACCGCGAGGAAAAAGTGGAAGCGGTTAAGCTGCAACCCTCGCTCGAAGGCTGGGGACTCGGCGACACGGCACCGACATCGCCTGCTTCTTCTGGACCTTCCGTCTCCGTTGCTTGGAAAGACTCCGTGACTCCCACCCAGCTGCACCCTAACCACCAAGCCCAGGCTGCTGTGGGGGAAGGGGACCCTGGGATCTCTCTCCCGGCAGGGGGTGGTATAGCCGGGACTGCGGGAGCCAACGGGGTGATACCGGCCTCCCACGTAGGGCAGGGAATAGAGAACCCTTCAGTTGTTCCCGGCTCGGCAGGGAATTTCCCCGAAGAAGCAGCGGAGGCCCTCCGATCGGCGTCTTTCAATGCCACGGCCCCAACCAACCCGCCGCCTTCTCTTCCGATCCCGGGCCAGAGTTATCCGGCCACTTCGATAGAGCCAACGAGTTCGGTGGAGCCCAAATCGGCCAATCCCTCGGGAATTAATGCCGGACCATCGGGGCTGGCTCCTGCCGCTTCTTCTCAGCAAGTGCCTTCCCCCAATTTGCCGACCCAGGCGGCACTCCCGAGCGATACCAGTGCGGAAAAATCCCTGACCAATTTGAGCGGTGAAAAGATCTCGGGAATTGCCTGGCTCCGAGGCGAAAGGGAATTCACGATCTCTCGGAAAGGTTTGGCCGACGGAAGCCTGTTGGATTCCCGCCATGCTATGCCTGTGAATTTCAGATTTGAGCAAGAAGGCAACTTACCAGTTACCGATCCTGGCGAATGGTCAACCACTCAACCGGGGGGATCTCCAGTAGCGACTTCGTCCTTCCCTGGGAATATGCCTGCCTCGTCCTTCCCCGGTAATATGCCATGCTATGTGCCGGCGAGTGGAGAGAGGGGAATCGGTCAACTGTATTCGCCCGGTAATCCTTTGTATTTGCCCGCTTATCCTTCCCAACATTCTGCTCCCTCCGATGGGATACTCCCCTCGGGCATGGTGTTCGCTTCCCCTGGGGGCCCGACAAACTCTCAGGTGATAGTAAATCCCACGGTCGTGCCTCCTGGGGCATGGCAAAATGTGGATGCTAGCAGTTTTCGGTGGAGTATGAGACCGGGAAGTGGGGGCACGATTCCCTTGCCACCGGCAGGAGTGGGGGCAAATCCGGCCGTTTTTACTGGGGGCAGTGCGATGCCGCCCGGGCCATGGGGCTTTTTACCGGGGCATCCGACCCCCGTGGTGGATGCCCAAACTCCCATGCCTGGTGGAATGCCTGTGGTCCAGTCGCCGGGGCACGTCCCCTATCAGTCAAATCTTCCGGCTTATTCGGAGGGTTTGAGGCCAGGGGAGACTGCCAACTTGCCCCCAGTGACGGCGTGGGGGAGTTCGCCCGGGAATCTTGGAAACATGAACCGGTAACAGGTCACGGAAACAGTGAACTTTGAAGATAGGAAAGATACTGACTCCACTCAACAATTTGGAAATTGGAGGTCAGCTTCCCCGACCCATTCCTGGGGGTCTTCCAAAAATAGACAACATTAAATTTGCCATCGAGCTTTATAACGTGAACCCATGGCACCCATCGACGATGCTTTCTTAAAACTTTACGGCGAGGGCCCAGTGGAGAAGGAATCCATAGCCCCCATGGGGGGCGATCCTTGGTCCGCCGGTCGTGGGCAATCTGTGGCGGACTCATTCCTTTCGGGACAGGCGGAGCCATTTTCCTTGCAAGAACGGCGGATTTGTGCAGCAACGAAAAACTCCAAGGTTTCGCCCTCAGAGATGGGGACTCAGCCCTCCCAGCGAGTGGCGGCATCCGCGATAAAAGTTTCCCCCGCAGAGATTGGGATGGAACCCCAGGATAAGTCCGTACCCGAAAAATCCGAAAGCTCCGCCGATTTGCCGGGGGGGATAACTCCCTCGGTTGTATGGGTAAACCCCGTGATTAGTAACGGACAAATATCCGCTTATGTGATCGATTCGTCAGAGTGCGAAGTTGTAAGTCGGGGGATAAGTGTAGGACCTCTCGTGACTTTCACTCACTCCGGTGCCACCGCGTCGGAAATCGAACGTTCCGACCGAGACCGACCAGAAAAGCCGGGGGAACAGCCCGAAGACAAAAGACGGGTCGACGTGGAAGCCGGCCCGTCTCCGGTTCGCGGCCCTCATTTCTCTCAACAGAAAGAACCGAGCCTGGGTTGTCGGACGGGCGAGGGACCACGAGCTGGCCGGGGGCCCTCTTTGGGGGAACCTTCTCATTCCCTTTGTTCCGCTACAGTACCTCCGCCGGGACACCATGGGCCGGGAGCTCCGGCAGCTAAGGAGGTCGGCAGGGTTGACGCTCCCGATCGGGTCGAGGATTTGTCCGCGGAGTTAATCCCAGCTTTCCCCGGTCCAAAAGTGGGCACATCATCCCGACACTCGGATTCGGAAAGGCCTCCTTTAGGGGAGAAGGTAATAGGGAAAGACTTGGAGCGGCCTTCGCCTCCTGGAGAATCTTCTTGGTCCAGACCGCATTGTGGACCTTTGGGGTGCCAGCGGCGAGATGGGATAGCCGAGGGGAATTCCTGCCCCCAACGCCCGGAGGGAAAAGAGGAATCCCCTCCTCATGTTTCGGGTAGATTAAGTCATGGACCTCATTTCTCGAGAAAACAGGCAGTTGCCGCTGTCGTTGGTGCTGAAATTCATGGGCACACAAAGGAACAGGCCGAGTCGCGGGGTTTCTTTGAGCCCCCCTCGCCAGGAGGAAAGCCTTATTCTTCAGGTTTGGGTGTTTTGTCGACTGCAGGGGAAGAGGCCGAATCTGCCGAGGGGATTGTTTCTAGTGCCCGGTCGACTACCGATATAGCTCGTCCAGCTGATGGTGCCAAGAGGGGGTCGGCAAATCCGGAGGGGGCGGAAACATCTGACGGGGAGATTTTGGGGAAACTGGTGCCGGCCTACTCGGTGGACCGGATTGTGTGGCCCAGTGCGGTGATTCGCCTTTCCTTGGCTGCCCAGGGGGCTCTTCAAACCCTCGAACAACAGATGGTCAGCCGGCTGGCCGACGGGTGCCGAGCCTTTGGGTTTGCGGCCGGTGCTCCGGGACAGGGAACCACCACATTATTGCTGGCAATGGCCAAGCATTTTCTTTCGCAAGGCCAAAAGGTCGGGGTCGTCGACGCTGCTTTTCATCATCCCGTACTTTGCCAGCGGCTTGGAGTGCTCCCGGAAGTGGGTTGGGAACAGATGATCAGCGGGGCCCTGCCGGCCGGGGAGGTTACTATCCGCGTGGAGGAAGTGCCCATGCTGATAATTCCTTGGATGGGTACCTCCGAGAGTGGGCTTCCACGGTCAGGTTCCGCTCTATTGCCGGCGGTCCAATCCGATAGGATAAGCCAGCTTTTGCAAGCCGTGTGCGAAGAAGTAGACCTGACGCTTGTTGACCTCGGTACTCTGGAGTGTACGGATCAAAAAGGCCGTGATCCTCGCTGGCTCATGGTTCCCCTGTTGGGAGGGGTGGTAACAGTATGGGATGCCCGCCGGACTAACCCCGCTGAGCGGGAAAGGCTGGAAAGGGAAATTCTGGCGGTGGGGGGCTTCCTCCTGGGAGAAGCCGAGAATTTCGCTGTCCTCCGAAAATGTGCTTGATCTTTTGTACGAAGTATCCCTGGCCGACTGTCGAAGCCTGAGCTCAGCCATGGTGGAAGCATACTGGGAATTAACACGCAATCCGTTTCACTGCGGTTGGGATTTTCGCTACTACTATCCAGCCCGGTCGCATGAGGTGTGCCTGGCACGGCTGCGTTATCTTGTGGACTGGCGGGGAGAAGCCGGTGTGCTTGTGGGGGCCTCGGGGGTGGGAAAAAGCACCCTGATTCAATTACTTTTTTCTAAGTTAGGGAAATCAGTTCGCCCTCGGGTTTATCTTTCCGTAGGAGGGCTTTCGGCCGCTCAAACCCTCATCCTTCTCCCCCGCCGGCTGGAGGAGGTCGATCTGCCTTGGCCCACGGACGTTGTCGAGGCATTGGATATCCTTCAGGAGTTCCTCCATCGCAACGCCGAGGAAGGGCATCATTGCCTGATCGTCCTGGATGATGCTGACCTGAGTGGGGAGGAACGGGTATGGGACTATCTCCGCTGTCTCAGCAGTCTCCGGACATCCACCGGGGCCATGGTTACCTTCATTTTCGTGGGACAATACGGACTCTTGCCTAAGCTGGTGGCAGACTCGAGCTGGCGGGAGCGAATTGCCGCCATGTGCGTTCTCCGGCCGCTCGGGCGGCGGGAAACCCACCAATATGTGGTAGCTCGACTGACAGCTGCCGAGAGTAAACGGCCGATTTTCACTTCGGCCGCCTTGGACAGGATCTACGAACTGTCCGGAGGGATTCCCGCCCGGATTAACCGCCTCTGCAACTTGGCCCTAGTGTACGGTTTTGCGGAAGGAGCGGAGCTTATCCTGCCGGAACATATCGAAGCTGTGGCCGACGAACTTGCCTTTAGTGATGGAGAACATCGGGAACCACCCGCTCTTGCTGCCTGACAACCGGCCGCAGGCCGACTACACTGAGTGAGTATGCAGCAGGAGCAACTCCGAACCCAGCCTCCAACCTCCGGAAGACCACCAACCATTGCCCCCCGCGGCTGCAAGTTCGGTCACTTTTTTTCCCAAACATGGCGGCGGGTGAAAAGCTCGGCCGAAGTGTGGCTTGTGGGTGGGTTGACGGCCACAGTGCTCCTTTTTTCCTCTTCCGGCATCCCCATGGTTTGGGACGAAGGGAATGCCATTTGGCGGGCGGAGGGAATCTCTGCTTGGTTTTCCAAGTTAATCACAACTCCTCCCGCAGGTTGGCCGGAGATATTCTCTCGGGACTATGTGCGGTTTTATTGGCGTTACACAATCACCCTGGAAGGCCATCCCAGTTTTTACGGAATCTTGATTGCCGCTGGCAGGGGGCTTGCCGGCACTCTCTGGCCACCTTGGCAGCAAGCTAGGCTTGGACCCATCATGGTTTTTGCCTTAGCCGTTGCCGGTGTTTACTGGCGGGTTCGTGATCTTCGGGGAAAATCCGCGGCGTTGGCCAGCGTTATCGGCATCTGCCTCATCCCGCAGGTACTTGCCCACGTGCAATTCGCCACACCCGATAGCCCCCTCTGCAGCCTTTGGTTACTGACTTGGGCTTGCTTTCCCTGCCGGGGGAATTGCTTTCCCTCCGGCCGACCGATCGGGACATCCGAACCATCGGCATTTCGAGCACTTCCGTTGGGAAGAGCTCTAAGGGATACAGTGATTTCCTACACCCTGTTTGGAATTTTGATGGGCCTGACTCTCGCAAGTAAGTTTACGGGTTGGTTGAGCCCACTTCCCTACCTTGTTTACGTGTTGCTCCTGGAACGAACATCTTGTCGTCTTCGCGGGCTCTTCTATGCCTTTGGGGTGGCCTTAGTTGTCTTCCTCGCGGCAAATCCCCCGATATGGCACGAACCTACTACAGGTTTGGTGGAGTTCTTGAAAAGAAATTTGGATCGGTCGGCTTATAACGTGAGTATCTTTTTCCTGGGGAGGCGGTACGATCTGAACCATCCACTGCCGTGGTACAACACGTTAGTGTGGATTGGGGTAGGAATACCTATCTTTGTGTTGATTTGTACATTTTTCGGCGGCGGATTAGCTTTGCGGCGGGCAAAAGAGGAACCGTGGCTGCTCCTTGTGCTCATGCACGGGTTGATCCTCCTTATTGTTCGGGCAATGCCCTTTGCACCTCCTCACGACGGCCTCCGACTTTTCCTCCCTAGCGTGGCCTTCCTCGGCATTTTGGCGGGACTGGGGGCCGACGGGATCCTCCGGGCAATTCGCGACGGACTTCCCTCTAGGTTGGAACGGGTACCCCGCGTGTACCTCGTGGGCCAAACTTTATTGGCTTTAGCTTTCCTTGTGGGCGGTGGGGTGGCCTCGCTCCGGAACTTGATTTGTTACTATCCTCATTGGCTGTCGTTTTACAATGGGTTGATCGGCGGCCCGATCGGAGCCTTCCGAGCTGGGTTGGAGCCCACCTACTATTGGGATGCATTGACCCCCGAGGTGATTGATTGGCTTGGTAGTCATACCGGCAAAAACGAAAAGGTTTGTTTTTCTGCAGGTCCTTACGAAAATCTGGTCCTGCTGCGGAGATGGGGGCTTCTCCCTTTCGAGTTCCAACCGGAAGCCCCAGGAGAATATCGGTGGTATGTGATTCAATATCGCTTTGGGGTATGGCAACCGGAAGATTGGTGGCTTGCTCATCACAAGCAGCCGGTCTACACAAAATGGCTCTTCGAAAATAAGGTCGGCTGTGGGAAGAGGGATATCCCGCTGCTCAGCATCTATACCATGGAGGACTACCTGGAGGCTCGGCAGGCTGTCAATGAAGCCGCAAGTTCCACCCTTTCTGAAGAAGAGAACCACCCTTAACCGCAGAACAACAATTGGCCCCCGGGACAGGAAGAATCCTGGCGGTTAGGAGCAGGGGAAAGCACCCGTGGACAGGAAAGGAACCTTGCCAGCAATTGCCTGATTGCTGGCTGGCTCCCATGGTGGGAATTCCGAAAATTTTGGACTCCCCAATCCAGCAAGGAGGGCCTTAGTACCAGGCGGTAAGTGTGGGGAGGCCAATTGGCCAGTCGCCGGTTCCAGCCGAAAGCCTCTTCCGAAGTAATTTTTCTGCCGAAATATTTCGGCCACAGTTGGTTGGCTTATCCTCGAAAATCCAAAAAATGGGAACTTCCGCACAATTGCACGAAAGTCTCCAAGAATGTCCCAAAATCACGGGAAGTAAGCATGTGACCCCGAGCTATTCACCGAGTTAGAGCGTGGTGTTTCGGCTCTTGGATCATTCCGCGTTTCCAAAACATTTAGGATGGGCGAAAGCGTTAACATTTAGGTTGGGCGAATAGGTTAGGCCAAAGTGTTTGGCAGGGTAGCCGGGGGCCGACGGCCTTCCAGTTCGGCACAGCCGGTTAAGGGAGGACCGCCGAAGGCCAGGCTTTTCTCACAAGAAGCGGTAGCAGGGTTCCCGCCGGACCTTGAAGCCAGATATCTCCGGCCCGTTCGGCCGGGTCGATGTGCACCCAGGGGGCTCCGTGGTCCTTGGCTTCCCAAGGGATTAAAGCCGCAGGATAGACCTGACCGGAAGTCCCCACACTGAGCACCAAGTCGCATTCCCGGGCAGTACGGAGGGCGGTGGTCCATTCCGGTTCGGCCATGACGTCGCCAAAAAGTACCACGTCGGGACGGTAGATCCCTCGGGAGCCTACACCAAAGATCGGGCGGAGTATCGCAAGCAGTCGGCCGGTACTTAACCTTGAGCTGCGGGTGGCCCCTTCCAGCTGTTCCACCAATTCTGCCAGTTCCGACCGAGGAATCGTTCGAACCGGCTGCCGATCTCCTGCCCAGACCACCCGCAACAGGCAGCCATGAATTTCTAGTACCCGGGATGAGCCAGCATCCGAATGGAGCCCATCAATATTCTGGGTGACGACCACAACATGGCAGAAATTCTCCAAGGCTTTTACCGCCCGGTGAGCAGGATTCGGGACCGCTTGGGCAACCGGCTTGAGCCGCATGATGAGATATTCGGCGAGTTGGCCCGGGTTTTTTGATGCAAGCTCCACCAGCCCTGTCCAGGTTCCAAATTGTTCTACGGGAAAGCGTTCCCAAAATCCTCCTGGATCCCGAAAGGTGGGAATACCGCTTTCCGCGGAGATGCCAGCCCCAGTGAAGATTAACACCCGGGATGCCTCACGGAGCCATGGGGCGGCCTTTTCCAAGCTGTCCGGTTGGCTCTCTATCATTTTTGTACCCGAATTTCCAGGTCCAAAAGCCGATCTCGATTTCCTCCTGAACTCCACAGCTTTTGTGAAGAAAAGGACACAAAAGGGCACAAAAAAGCAGCTTGCGGCTAAAAGCAGAGAAATCACTCAAGCAGCAAGTCCGAATAGTCCCTGCCGCTCGGTTCCAGCTTGTTGTCGAACTAATCGACCCTTGCGGCTTCCTCCGGTTTGTGGGCCAAGATCACTGAATTCATATCCTCCCGGCGGATGGCCCACCGGGGTTCGGCGAACCCGGCCGACAGCAAATCTTCCGTATATTCCTCAAAAGTGTACGTGCTGCCATGAGGAGTAGCCACAAGCATGTTGATGGCAAATAACGCTCCCAACATCGGACGCCTCCGATCCGCCTCCATCACCACGTCGCGAATTGCGATGATACCACCTGGTTCGAGCACGGCCCAGATTTTGGCAAACACCGCACGATTTTCTTCCCGGGAGTGCTGATGACAAATGGCACTCACCCAAGCGAAGTCCGCAGGGCCGGGGAGTGGATCCGCAAGATAGTCTGCCGCCACCAATCGGATCCGATCGCGGACTGCACTTCCCGCCAGGCGTCGTCTGGCTAGCTCGACGACCGCGGGAAGATCCACAAGGATAGCTGTTGCCTGGGGTTGTTGTCGGAGGAAGGCCTCCGTCCATGTGCCCGTAGCCCCTCCTATATCGAGGAGGCAGCGGAAATTTAACGGCTGCAACTGAGCGACTAAGTTGTCGGCTACCGGCCAGGAAACTACATGCATTGCTCCCACGAACGCTTCGAGGTCCGCCTGCGGTCCCCCGATGCTTGCCGGTCGCGGTGCGGGAATGCCCCCTTTCACGGTCCAGGGGAGCATCGTCCAGCCCCGGGCGATATTCATCCGATGACGGAGCATCGGCACAACAGTCTCAGATCCCCCGACCGTTAAAAAGGGTTTCAGGCCCTCGACAAGGCGATAGCCTTCCCGCCCCTTATCCAGGAGCTCCAAAGCCACCAAGGCGTCAAGCAGGATCTGAGTTCCCCGGAGACTGGCACCGAGGCGATCGGCAATCTCCGAGCTGCAAAGCGGCCTATCTGCGACCAGGTCGAAAACGCCAAGCTCTGCTGCGGCCCCAAGAATACAGTTGGCCATGAAGGCGTTTGAAAGCTCCAGTAACCGCTCGCGACTCCAATTGGAACCCATGGTACTTCCGTAAGGTTAAGGGAGAGGAATCTTTACCACACCGCAGATTTCGGATCGGCTTCCTTTGGAACCGGCCTTCGAAGGTATCCGCGGCGACTCTTTACCACGGCTTTCGGTATATCAGTCTTTGGCTGCATTTTATTTGCAATGTTCCACGGAGAGTACTGGTTTTCGAAGAAGGCCCGATTTACCGCAACTGGTGCTCCCGGTATCCTGGAGCCTCGGGCATGCCTATACCAAGGGGCGGCAAGCCAACAGCGGGATACTTGGGGGAATAACACGGTCCCCTGGGCAGCTGGAGGTTGCCGGGGACTATCCCTGGTTGGAAGTACCGGCAGGAAGATTGTGTTCCTGAGTTGATGCACTTCCGAGGCCTTCAACGCTAAGTGAATCGAAAGGTAACCAAGATCTTTAACCGATAGGGTGAAGAAACTGTATTTTGGTTTTCTCGGCAATTCACGTTAAGTAAACGTTAAGTAGACGAGAAAAGTAGACGAGAACAAGTATTTCGTGGCCGAGGGCTGCAAACCGGACTTCCTCTTTGCCGAGGAAGTACGGGTTTTCGTGGAGGAAAGGCACCGCAGTGGTCTATTTACTTGTCCGATCTTTGCGAATGGTAGTTACCTAAAAATCCTGGTTTTTATCGGCCCTCTATGGTGGTTTTGCGAACAGGCGATATAGTGGTCCTGGGAACAGAAAATATGATGATTTTGCGATCAGGAAATAGGTCATTCCCTGGAAGAGAAAGGGTTACGGGGCAAAGGAAGAACAAAAATTGGAGAGAAGTAACAAAATAGGAGGCTCTCATTTGGGGAAGTTTGGAATTCGAGGAAAAAACCCACCTGCCGGGCATGTTCGAGCGGGTCCGCAGATAAATTGGCAGACCGACTTCCGGGGGCGGCTCGGGCAATCCGGAAAAATTTTGTATGGCCCAGGGCTCTCCACTTTCCGGAGGAAGGGTTGCTCTGCAATTGTGAGGTGACGGCCTACTGCGACTATCTTGCAAGCGGCCGGTCCGAACAGCCACGATAACCGAAAATAAACAGCCACGATAACCGAAAACAGATGAAGCCATCGGGAGAGTGCCTGGGGTACATAGCTGCTGGGGGCCGGGGGGAGCATCATCGGGTCGCAGGTTTGTGTTACTGGATTTTTTCGCTCCCGTTCTAGGGGATGGCGGCATTAAGGACCTTCCCTCGATTTTAGCCGATAGAAACACAAAAGAGTTTTCGCCGGTTTTAAGGGTAGTAGCACTGAAACAATTCCAATTTGTCAAAATTTGCACAACGCCGGGCAATGGTTTGCAGGTTGGGTCCCTGAATACTGAGGGCAGGTTGGGTCCCTGAATACTGAGGGTTGGGCGGGTACTTTCGAGCTTCCCAGGGATTCTGCAAAGGTTCCTAATGGTTTATCCTTCGATTTCCCCCTGGTAAGTGTTTTCTGCTTAGGTGTACGGGAGTTGACATTTCGCCATCATCGCGAGGAAATGTGGAAACCTTGGGCGGTGCAGCATTGAATCAGCTTGATGGGAATGGGTGAAGTTTCGAATTCATTCTTCTCGGCTGTCCGGCAGCAAAACCGGGGGCAAGAGTGGCAGGGTTTGTGTTCAGAGGAAGACCACGGGGGCTGACCGGTTTTGATGCACGAGGGACAAAATGTTATCCGCGTTGAGTAAATCTAAGAGACAAACAGAAAATTGGCTTGATCCCCGGTACTTTGGTGTTTGTACGGTATAGCGGGGAATGGCCGCATAATTCAAGCCCCAAATGGTCCGGTCCAATTTGTTGATCATTCTGGCGTTTTAGTGGCCGGATATCATGGTTTTTGGGAGATTGTTTAGGAGTTTAACGGAATTGACAAAGGCTTCCCGAACATCGATAGCTGGAAACAACCGAGCGGTTACCAAACCCCTTGGGGATCACACGAGGCAGTGGAGAATGGATATGCCAGAGAACCTTTATGATGTTCATTTGTCCGCTTATGGTCATTCGTCAAGTATCCTTTCACCAGTTGGGCGGATGATGGCCCAGTTTGCGGCCGATTTTCGCGATGGGGTGGATATCAACCTGGGTGTCGGCTATGTGAGCGAAGAGGCCATTCCTTACGAGGAAGTGGCGGAAGCGTTTTTGGCAATTCGTCGGGACCCTCGTCGGTATCGGGTACCGCTCAACTACGGCGGGCCGGCAGGCTCTCCTAATCTCATTGCTTCAATCAAACGCTTCTTGTTAGAAAACCGCGTGGGAGATTTGACAGCGGAAATCCTCGGCGATCGCCAAATCATCATCGGTCCCAGCGGAGCAAGCAGTATTTTAGAGGGCCTGGCCGAGGTTATCGCCCCGGGAATCGTCATCACTAGTGATCCCCGATACTACATTTATTGCGAGGTGCTCCAGCGGCATGGATTTGAGGTGGTCTCTGTCCCGGAGGATCCCTTCGGTTTGAATCCCCAATCTCTTGTCGAGACCATCAAAGGTTTGGGCTCCCGAGCCGAGGAAGTTCGCTTTTTCTATGTGGTGACGGTCAATAACCCTACCTGTCGAATCCTCCCCAGTGAACGTCGTGCGGCGATTGTGGCTTGTGCGGAAGAACTGAGCTACAGATTAGGCCGAAAAGTACCTGTGGTCTTCGATGCTGCTTACGAGTTACTCCTTCACGACCCGGAGGTAGCTCGTCCAAACTCCCCCTTCCATTATGATCGTCTGGGGCTTGTGTACGAGGTGGGTACTCTTTCGAAGATAGTGGCACCTGCTTTAAGGATCGGTTTTATTATTGGTCCTCGGGGGCCGCTGATGGACGCCTTAGTCCAGCACACTTGCGACGTAGGATTCAGTGCTCCGTTGTTTTGTCAAGAGATTGCAAGTTATCTGTTAGATCGAGAGGGTCCGAAACGACTGAAAGAGGTCCAGGCGGTCTATCGCCAGCGGGCTTTGGGGGCACGAGCGGCTATCGAAAAGTATCTGGGCTGGGCCCTGGAGGATTTAAGCGGGGGACAGGCGGGCTTTTATTTTTACCTGACCTTTCGAGAAATAGAGACTGCAGAGGGCTCGCTTTTCTTCCGCTATTTGACCCGTACTATTGGGGATCCGGAGATCGATGGTCCTCCCGACCGCCGGCACCCGCGAGTGATGTACCTTCCCGGGCAATTCTGCGTGGACCCAAACGGATCTTTACGCGAAGTGGGGCGTCGCCAGCTGCGGATTTCCTACGGATATGAGGAGCCCTCCCGGATCGAGGAAGGGATAGCCCTGATGGGGGAAGCCGCCCGGTATTCCTTAAGCCGAGTTGGCTCCTACTCTACTTAATCAAAAACCGATCTCCAACTTTTGGGCATAAATAAGAGTAGATTGCCCCTGGGACGAAGTCCCCTGGTAGGCCTACTTTCCGGAGCCTGTAATCAGGAAGAAAACATTAGCTATCCGCGGGAAAATGTCCTGGGCTCATCCTGCTAGGCACATGAGAGGCTTTAAAGTGCAAACGATAGGTGCCGAGGCCTAACCCTCTTTTGCTCGGGAACGGTTTAGATGTTCAGCAATGTAGACATCTAGCGA
>Ga0308410_1001198_pt1 | contig 14906 bp, 5 predicted proteins | sample HotsprOSTMatCore_FD_203467 | JGI IMG/M metagenome (GOLD analysis project Ga0308410, IMG submission 203467) | Hot spring phototrophic mat microbial communities from Octopus Spring, Yellowstone National Park, Wyoming, United States -... | ecosystem: Environmental > Aquatic > Thermal springs > Hot...
CTGGAACACGCCGCAGACGGTGCAGGTGCGCGCCGTGGACGACGCAGTTGACGAGGAGGGCGACGGTAACCAGAGCGTCCATACCAGCCTGCTGCGCCATCGCGCCGCCAGCGCCGACCCGTTCTACGATCGTGATGCGCCGGAGTTGCGGCCCACGGTCACGGTGGAGATCACCGACAACGATGATGCCGGGGTGCTGGTCAGCCCGCCACTCCTGCGCCTGACCGAGGCGCCCGGCGCCACCCAGGCTGCCGCTTACACCGTGCGCCTGCGCAGCCAGCCGACCGCGCCGGTGACGGTCGCTATCACCTTCGACCAGGAGGTGACGCTCAATGGCGTCACGACCGGCCCGGTGACCCTGACCTTTACCCCTGCGACCTGGAACACGCCGCAGACGGTGCAGGTGCGCGCCGTGGACGACGCAGTTGACGAGGAGGGCGACGGTAACCAGAGCGTCCATACCAGCCTGCTGCGCCATCGCGCCGCCAGCGCCGACCCGTTCTACAATCGGGAGGCGCCGGAGTTGCGGCCCACGGTCACGGTGGAGATCACCGACAATGACACCGCGGCGCTGCTCCTCCCCGCCGGTCCGCTGGCGGTAACCGAGGGGGGGACCCTGTCCTACCAGGTGCGCCTGGCGACTGAGCCGGTGCTCCCGGTGACGGTCACGTTGACGCTCAGCGGGCCGATGACGGTGGCGCCGACAATCCTGGTATTCGACCGCAACACCCGCGAGCGAACGGTGACCATCACCGCGCCCGACAATGACATTGACGCGCCGGATGCGACCGCGACCATCACGCACACTATCGCGACCGCTGATCGCGTCTACGGCACGCTACCGCCGGGCACATTGACCGTGCGCGTGCTCGATGATGACGAGGCCGGGGTGCTGGTCAGCCCGCCACTCCTGCGCCTGACCGAGGCGCCCGGCGCCACCCAGGCTGCCGCTTACACCGTGCGCCTGCGCAGCCAGCCGACCGCGCCGGTGACGGTCGCTATCACCTTCGACCAGGAGGTGACGCTCAATGGCCTCACGACCGGCCCGGTGACCCTGACCTTTACCCCGGCGACCTGGAACACGCCGCAGACGGTGCAGGTGCGCGCGGTAGACGACGCGGTGGACGAGGACGGCGACGGCAACCAGAGCGTCCATACCAGCGTGGTCGACCATCGCGCCGCCAGCGCCGACCTGTTCTACAATCGTGATGCGCCGGAGTTGCAGCCCAGGGTCACGGTGGAGATCACCGACAACGACACGGCTGGCCTGGCGGTCTCGGAGCCATCGGGGTGGACGACCAGTGAAGATGGCGACAGTGTGACGTTCACCGTCCGGCTCACCAGCCAGCCCCTGGCCCCGGTACCGGTGTGGGTGGTGACGAGCGATGCGACCGAGGCGCAGGTGAACGCCCCGCCTATGCCGCTGCTCTTCGATGCCCTGACCTGGAACCTCCCGATCACGGTAACGGTGAGCGGCGTTGACGATGATCTGTATGATGGCCCGATACCCTACTCGGTGTCCGTGGCGCCTGACCCGGCCTCCGCCTATGCATCACTTGCGGGGGTGACGGAGATCCGTCTCACCAATCTGGATAATGACCTGGTGCCCGCCAGTTTTGTGCAGGCCGCGAGCGTGGTGCTCGAAAATGCGGGCGAGGCGCGGCTGGCCGTGCGTCTTTTGCAGACGCTGACCTATACCGTCACCGTGGGCTACGAAACCTTCCCCGGCACGGCTACCCCCGATGAGGATTACACGCCGATCTCAGGGGTGCTGACGTTCGCTCCGGGCGACCTGATACAGATCATCGCGCTGCCGATTCTTGACAATGACGGCGCTACGGAGGATCGCTACGAGACGGTGCAGGTGCTCCTGCGTCCCGGCGAGGGTACGATGGTGGGCACTCCGGGAATAGCGACGGTATTGATTGAGGACGATGACGTTCTTTCGCCGCTGGAGGCGGCGCCCTTCCTCCTCACCACCAGGGAGGGCGGAGCGAGCTTCCTGGAGATCGCCCTGCCGTGCAGTTGGCCCGCCGACCGGCCGCTTAGCGTTGAGCTGTGGAGTCCAGGGATACATTCCGGTTCTGTCGGGAGCGCGGACATTGTCGATCCTGTGATGAACGATGGGCCGAACAGGACGCTGTTCCAACTCTACGATGCCGGCACTCGCGTGGCGTCGGACGGGACAAGCATCACCCCGGCGGGGAGCGGGTTGCTTGCCGACAGAACCTTTAATCCCAGTAGCAATGTGGAGGCATGGGAGCCGCTGGCGGTGATCGCCGCCCCGCAGCCGTGTGGTCGCTACCTGCTGCGCGCGCAAACCGACGGCGACGACGAGAACTACTGGGCCGCGCGCGTCGGCTACGATCACGACAATTCGCCGCTCACCCGCCCGCTGCCCCTGTCGCCAGGCGGTGAACCTGTTCGCCTCGGCAAGCTGCTGGGGGGCGTCGAAGTTCGTCCGCCGGCGGGGGCGCCGGTGTGTATGACGACGTGGGTGGATGTTGCGCCAGGAGCGCGTCAGTTGGTGTTCAACAACTTCGATCTGGATGAGGAAGAACCGGGTGCTGACGGTGTTCGTCTACGCTACTACGCTCCGGGCGATACCTACGATCCCCTGGGCCTCACTGGCGGCATCGAGGGCTTCATCTCCGGTGATGGCGTCTGGGTCCAGCAGAGTATCGCTTCACCTGAGAGCGGCTGGTGGCGCATGGTAGTCTGTTCCGGTGGGCGCAATCGCTACGCGCTGGAAGCTGTAGTTGACGATTTCCCGCTGCCCTTGCTGTATGATGCGCCATACTAATACCATTTTGGATTGCCGATGTTGGATTGTGGATTGCCTTGCAGGGCGTCACCGTGCGATCCAGCACTTCGACGAATGCGGAATGTTCAACAGGAAATGGTATAACGTGAACATAGGCTGCTAAAGCAGGGGGGGTGGGGAAACCGGGTTTCCCCACCCCCTCGCCCCGCAGGGGAATGGGGAAACCCGGTTTCCCCATTCCCCCACCCGCGGGAGGGTCTGGGAGGGCTTCGCCCTCCCAGGAACAACCGTATGTTCATTGCAGCGTTGTGCGGCGGAGCCGCATGGATGGCTGAGGTGACCATCGTTCGCCGGGTTCAGCCCCCCTCCCAGCCTCCCCCCGCCGGGGGGAGGCGCCGGGTGCCCGCCCCCGGCGGGGGAGGGTCAGGGAAAGGGCGGTCACCATGCCCGCGGAGCCGCGATGCGGGCGGGACGCCCGCGCTCCCAGGTCATGGTCATTGCGGCGTGGTGCGCCATACGCATGACCGTCTCACGTGAACATCGGCTGCTGGAGCAGGGGAATGGGGAAACCCGGTTTCCCCATCCCCCCTGGGTGAGGGCCAGGCCCTCCCAAACCCTCCCGCGGGGGGTGTTTTTACCTCAACACCCGGCATTTCTGCGCTATCATGCTGGTGTGAAAGCACCAATCTTCAGGCGGGGCCTGGCCCGGCGGGCGCCGCTGCTGCTGATCCTGCTGCTGGCTCTGGGCTGGCGCCTGGCCCTCTGGGCGCAGCCGCTGCACGAACCGGCCAACGATGAGGTTGAGTACATTCGTGTGGCCCGCGACTTGCTCGCCGGCCAGGGATGGTCGTTCTACGCGGAATGGCGCTGGCTGCGCGCGCCGCTCTACCCGCTGTTCCTCGCCGGCTCTCTCTGGCTGGCGGGCGGCGATCTGCAGCGCGCCGCGCTGCCGAACATCGCCGCCAGCGTTGCCGTGGTCTACCTGGTGTACCGGCTGGCCGGCGAACTGGCGCCTGCCGCGGGCGAACGGGCGGCGCTCCTGGCGGCCCTGGCCGCGGCCTTGCTCCAGACCAGCGCCACCTTCGCCAGCCTGTACATGAGCGAGACGCTCTTCAGCCTGCTCTTCGGCGGCGCGTTGCTGGCGCTGGCGGTGTGGCGGCGCGGCGGGGGGGCGTGGCGGCTGGCGCTGGCCGGCGCGCTCTGTGGGCTGGCTAGCCTGACCCGTTCGGCGGCGCTGGTGTTTCTACCGGCGCTGATGCTGTGGGTCGCCGGCGTCGCCACCTCGCGCAGGGGTTGGCCGTGGCCGCGCGGCGCGCTGGCGGCCCTGCTGCCGGCAGTCTGCGCCGCGCTGGTGATTGCCCCATGGACGCTCCGCAACTGCCGGGCGTATTCGGCCTGCGTGCTGGTCGAGACGGGCCTTGCCTACAACCTGTGGGCCTTCTACGAGCCGCGCGAGGACCTGGGCACGATCAACCGCATCCTCGAAGCCATCCCCGACCCCGTGGCGCGGGCCGGCGAGGCCACCCGGCGCGGGCTGGCGCGATTGCGCGAGGACCCCTCGATTGTCCTGCGGAAGCTCCCGGTGGAGTGGAGCCGCCTCTGGGCGGTGAAAATCATTCAGGACCGCTTTCTGCTGCCCAGTTACTACGCCGACCCGCCGCCGGCGGTGTTCCTGGCGGGGTTGCTCCTCGACGACCTGCTCTACCTGCTGGCGCTGCTCCTGGCCGGCGTCGGTCTGGCGCATGGGCTGGCCCGGCGCGATGGGTTGGCCATCCTGCTGGCCCTGTGGATGGCGCTGTGCATCGCCGTGACGCTGCTGACGCATGCCGAGGGGCGTTACCGGCACTTTCTGTTCATCGCCCTGCTGCCGCTGGCAGGCATCGGCGCCGATGCGCTGCTACGCGGGTACGTGTTCACACCTGGGGTAACTCACGTGCCTGGGAGCGCGGGCGTCCCGCCCGCGTGGCGTCTATGGGGGCAAGATGCCCGCGCTCCCAGGAGAAATGTCAACACGTACCTGCGCGGGGCGTGGCCGCGCCCCCTGGCCGGCCTGGCGGTGGCGGCGCCCCTGGCGCTGGCGCTTCTGCCGTTGCTCTGCTACTACCCCTGGGCGTGGGCGCTGGAGGGAACGGCGCGCAGCCTCTACCGCTGGGCCGGCGACGGGTTGGCGGCGGCGGGCCGGCTTGACGCCGCGGAGCGCGCCTACCTGGCGGCCCTGGCGGCCAACGAAACCCCAGATGGCTGGCTGGTCCTCGGCGACCTGCGCCGGCGCCGGGGCGACCTGGAAGGGGCCGGCGCGGCCTACGACCTGGCGTTTGCCCTGGCCGGCCCCTATCCCGCCGCCAGCGCCCGTCGCGGCGACTTGCTGCGCGAGCAGGGGCGCGATGACGAGGCCCGCAGGGCCTTCGAGGGGCGCTACCTCGATCCGGGCCGGCTCACCGACTGGAGCTACCGCTTCCTCCGCCCCCGCCCCGCCATGGCGATCGACGTCGGTAACGGGCTGGACTTCGGCTACGTGGGCCAGGTCCACCCGGCGGAACATGCCCATCAGGCTACTGGCCGCTGGACCGGCGGCGACGGGCGGCTGCGCCTGGGCGACGGAGCGTCTGTGCCGGGCATCCTGACCCTGCGGGCCATCGCGCCCTGGCCCGATGGCAAGGCGGTGTCGCTGCGGATTTGCGCCCGGGAGGGGTGCGCCCTCGCGACGCTGGAACGGCGGTGGCGCACGGTGCGGGTGCTGCTCCCCGCAGCGGGCAACGAGATCGCCCTGCGCAGCCCGACCTTCACCGCTCCTGATGGCCGCGACCTCGGCGTGTTCCTCGACCGGGCGGAAGTGCGGCCCATCCCCCGCCACGCCCGTAGGGGTCTGGGAGGGCGCAGCCCTCGCGCAGGGGGAGGGGGAAACCGGGTTTCCCCACCCCCCCTCGCGGAGGGCGTATGTTCACATGAGTACGGTCATGCACATGGCGCACACCGCCCGATGCACACGGCCCGGGAGCGCGGGCGGGACGCCCGCGCCACGGCTCCGCGGGCACGGTGCCCGCGCTTCCGGCCCAGGTTCACCTCAGCGCATGCGGCGCCGCAGCCCCCCTCCCAGCCTCCCCCCGCTGGGGGGAGGAGCCGGACTCCCGCCCCCAGCGGGGGCGGGCTGGGGAGGGGCAGCACGCTGCGAATGGTGTTCACCTCAGCCGTCCATGCGGCTCCGCCGCACAACGCCGCAATGAACATACGGTTGTTCCTGGGAGGGCGTAGCCCTCCCAGACCCTCCGGCGGGCGGGGGCGTGGGGAAACCGGGTTTCCCCACACCCCCGAACCAGCAGCCTATTTTCACGTTAGCGCATGCGGCGCCGCAGCCCCCCTTCCAGCCTCCCCCCGCTGGAAGCGGGCACCCGGCTCCTCCCCCCAGCGGGGGGAGGCTGGGAGGGGGGCAGAACCCTGCGAACGATGTTCACCTCAAGGATGGAGGTAATCCGGACGATGACCTTTCAAGACATGGTGCGCACGGCCCTGGAGAACCTGGGCCGGCGCAAGGTACGCACCGCCCTGACCTCGACCGGGGTGATCGTGGGCATCCTGACGATCGTCACCATGGTGTCGCTCGGGGTGGGGGTGCAGCGTGAGATACGCGACCAGTTCGCCGCCCTGGGGCTGGAGAATGTCTTTGTGCGTCCCGGCCAGCAACAGGAACAGGACTTTTTCACCCAGTTCGGCCCCCCGATGCCGGCGCAGCCGATCACGCCGGAGGTGGTGGCCCGGTGGGAGCGCCTGCCCGGCGTGCGCGGAGTGACGGCGCGGGTGAACCTGGACCAGGTGACGACGCTGCTGGAGTTCCCGGACGGCGGGACGCGGCCCGTGCGGGTCAGCGGGCTGGACCTGATCGCCAACCCCTTCCGCGCGCCGCCGGTGGCCCTGGCCGGCACGCTCGGCCCCCTCGAGCAGGCCGGGCAGGTGGTGCTGGCCGCGGGGGCCCTGCCGCCGGGCGCGCGCCCCGAGGACCTGCTGGGCCGTGAGGTGGCGATTGTGCTGCGCAGCCCGCGGGGCGAGACCGAGCGCTTTCCGCTCACCGTGGCGGGCGTGAACGACGGGGCCGACAACGAAGTGCAGGCGACCACGGCGGATATGGCGGCCATGAAAGCCTGGTGGTTCAACACCCCCGACTACCTGGCGCGCTACGGCTACGACGAGGCGGTGATCCGGGCCAGCGACGTGGCGGCGGCGGCCGAGCTGGTGCGCGCCCTGCGGAGCCAGGGCTTCCGCGTGCAATCGCTCGAACTCATTCTGCAACAGGCCAACCGCGTCTTCGCGGTGATCAACGTGATGCTGGCCTCGGTGGGCGGGCTGGCGCTGTTCGTGGCCAGCCTGGGCATCGTCAACACCATGATCATGGCCATCTACGAGCGCACCCGCGAGATCGGCACCTTGAAAGCGATCGGCGCCTCGCGCGGCGATATCCGCGGCATCTTCATGCTCGAGGCCGGGCTGATCGGCCTGATCGGCGGCGCGATCGGCATCGTCGGCGGCTGGCTGATCGGCATCTTGCTCAACCAGGTAATCAACTGGTACATCGCGCGCGAACGGCTGCCGGTCGAAGGGACCTTCTTTGTCACCCCCTGGTGGCTGGCCCTGGCCGCGCTGGCCTTCGCGGCCCTGGTGGGGATCGTGGCCGGCCTCTACCCCGCCGCGCGCGCCGCGCGCCTCGATCCGCTGGTGGCGCTGCGGTACGAGTAATGCCATTTTAGATTTTAGATTGCGGATTGTAGATTGCCGCTCCATGCAACAGGAAGCGCTCCAGCGCTCACGAGCTTGCCGCGTCTCTTGATGCTTCGGTGTACGATCATTGCAGCCGTCCATGCGGCTCCGCCGCACAACGCTGCGGAGGGGGAAACCCGGTTTCCCCACATCCCTCGCCGAGGGCGTATGTTCACGATAGGCGCCATGCGCACGGCGCACCCCGCCCGCTGCAAACGGCCCGGGAGCGCGGGCCTCCCACCCGCGTCGCGCCTCCGCGGGCACGGTGACAGCCCCCTCCCTGACCCTCCCCCGCTGGGGGCGGGAACCCGGCTCCTCCCCCCAGCGGGGGGAGGCTGGGAGGGGGGCGGAACGCGGCGAACGATGTTCCCCCCAGGCACGCCATGGTTGTAAGTGTTCACATGTCTCCTGGGAGCGCGGGCAGCTTGCCCGCGGAGAAGCGACGGGGACGCAACGCCCTCGCTCGCAGGCGCGTGGGTTACTCCAGGTGTGAACAGTTACCCACGGTTACACTCTTTACACATGCCGGCGCTGTGCTATAATGGAACCCGCGCGTCGAATACATGTTCGCACCGTTCATTATGTTTATTCATGCGATTGCAATGCGGATCTTCTGACAGCGCATTGTGGAAAACACACGTTTTACCTATCTCCAGAAAGTCCTCAACCTCTTTTAACTGTAAACACTTTCGAGGAGACCCCTGGCGGGGCGGGGAGCATGAGCACCCATGAAGGACTTCGTCCACCTGCACGTCCACTCGGAATACAGCCTGCTCGACGGTTACGCCTCCACGGCGGCGATCACCGCCCGCGCGGCGGAGCTGGGCATGGATAGCATCGCCCTTACCGATCACGGGGTCATGTACGGGGCGATAGAGTTCTACGAAGCGGCGAAGAAGGCCGGCGTCAAGCCGATTATCGGCATGGAAGCCTATTTCGCCCCCGGATCGCGCGACGACCCCATGGTCCGTGGCGGGAAGAATTACTACCACCTCCTCTTGCTGGCCAGAAACGAGACCGGCTACCGCAACCTGGTCCGCCTCACCACCCGCGCGCATCTCGATGGCATGGGCAAGGGCGTCTTCGCCCGCCCGCGCATTGACCGCGCCTTGCTCGAGCAGTACCACGAGGGCCTGATCGTTACCTCGTCGTGCATCGCCGGCGAGGTGATCAGCCAGATCCAGGCCCAGCAGGCCGATGAAGCCCGCCGGACGGCGGCCTATTTTCGCGATCTGCTGGGGCCAGAGCATTATTACCTGGAACTGCAACTCCACGACAATACGCCTGAACTCGAGGGCATCAACGACGAACTGGTGCGCATCGGTCGCGAGCTGGGCATCCCGATGGTGGTGACGAACGATACCCACTTTGTCCGCCCGGAGGATCGCCAGACCCAGCAGATGGTCATGGCGATGGGCATGAACCTCACCTACCGTGAGTTCTGCGCCAAAGACTACGCCATGGACGAGAGCTACCATATTATGTCCGGCGAACAGATGTGGGAGAAGTTCAAGCGCTACGGGACGGCGCCGCTGGAGAATACGCGCCGCATTGCCGAGATGTGCAACCTGAAGCTGGAGTTCGGGCGCGTGCAGTTGCCGCAGTTCGATCTGCCCGAAGGCCACGACGCCGCCTCCTACCTCCGCCTGGTGTGCGAGGAAGGCTTGATGCGCCGCTTCAACGGCAACCCGCCCGCGCACTACGTCACCCGTCTCCAGGATGAGCTGGACGTGATCAATGCCACCGGCTTCCCCGACTACATGCTGATTGTCTGGGACTACGTGAAATACGCCCGCTCGCGGGGCATTCCCTGCCTGCCCCGCGGTTCGGCGGGGGCCTCGCTGGTGCTCTACTGCCTGGGCATTACCGATGTGGACCCGGTTAAGAACAAGCTGCTCTTCGAGCGCTTCCTCTCCCGCGAACGCCTGGAGATGCCCGATATTGACACCGACTTCGCCGACTCGCGTCGCCAGGAGGTCCTCGATTATCTGACCCAGAAGTACGGGCGCGAGAATGTGGCCCAGATTATCACCTACGGCACCCTGGGGGCCAAGGCGGCCCTGCGCGACATGGGCCGCGTGCTCGATCTGCCGCTCAGTGAGGTGGACCGGGTCGCCAGGCTGATCCCGCCCCTGCCTGTGGGGATCACCATCGCTCAGGCCCTGGAGCGGGTGCCGGAGTTGAAGCAGATCTATGAGACCCAGCCGGAACTGCGCGAGTTGATTGATGCCGCGCAGCGGGTCGAGGGGCGTATGCGCTCGGTGGGCACCCATGCCTGCGGCGTGGTGGTGAGCCGCACGCCCCTGGAAGAGATTGTGCCCCTCCAGCGCACCACTAAAGACGAAAACGCCCTGATGGCCGCCTATGAGGGCCCCACCCTCGCCAAAATGGGCCTGCTCAAGATGGATATCCTCGGCCTCACCAACCTCTCGGTGGTGGCCGAGGCCCTCAAGTATATCGAGCAGACCACCGGACGGCGCATGTGGCTCGATGACATTCCGACCGACGATCCCAGGGTCTTCGAGAGCCTGAGCCGCGGCGAAACCCGCAATGTCTTCCAGTTGGAGTCGCCGGGGATGACCCGCTATTTGATGCAGTTGAAACCGACCCGCGTCGAGGATCTCTACGCCATGGTGGCGCTCTATCGCCCCGGCCCGCTGGAGCAGATTCCGGTCTATATTCACAATAAGCACCATCCCGAGCAGATCCGCTACCTGCACCCCATCCTCGAGCCGATCCTCGAAGATACCTACGGGGTGATCGTCTACCAGGAGCAGATTATGCAGTTGCTCCAGACGGTCGCCGATTATACCCTGGGCCAGGCGTATGTCGTCATCAAGGCCATCAGCAAGAAGAACAAGGCCCTGATGGCCGAGCACGAGGCGATCTTCAAGGCGGGGTGCCTGAAACAGGGTATCAGCCAGGAGATCGCCGACCAGTTGTGGGAACTGATCCTGCCCTTCGCCGGTTATTCCTTCAATCGCCCCCACGCCACGCTGTACGGGTTGCTGAGCTATCAGACCTGCTGGCTGAAGGTGAATTACCCGGTGGAGTATATGGCCGCCGTGCTCACCGGCGCGGGCGGAGCGCTCGAGGATGTCACCAAGGGCGCCCTGGAGGCGCGCCGCCTCGGGGTGGCCGTGCTGGGCCCCGATGTCAATCGCTCCCACAAGGGCTTCACCATCGAACCCCTGGACCCTGGCCGGCCCCTGCCGCCCGAGGTGGTCTACCAGCGCGGCATTCGCTTCGGCCTGGCGGCGATTAAGAACGTGGGCGAGGGTCCGGTCGAGGCGATCATCGCCGAACGCGAGGCCAATGGCCCCTTCCAGTCGCTGGAAGATCTCTGCGCGCGGGTGGACCGCCACGCGCTCAATAAGCGGCTGCTGGAGAGCCTGATCAAGGCCGGCGCGCTCGACGCGCTCCCCGGCTCGCGCCGCCAGAAACTGGCCATCCTCGACCAGGCGCTGAACGCTGGCGCCGAGGCCCAGAAGGCCCGCGCGATGGGCCAGAGTTCCCTGTTCGATGTCTTCGGCGAGCAGAGCGGCGGCGCGGCCAGCCTGCGCGTGCCGCGCATCCCCATGCCTTCCATCCCCGCCACTGCCGCCGATACCAAGGAGGAGTTGCTCTGGGAGAAGGAACTGCTGGGCCTCACCCTCTCCGACGACCCGGTTGCGCGGGCGCTTGAGGGGATCGATCGCGCCGGGGTGAGCAACCTGGGCGATATTGCCGAGGAGCACCTCAATACGCTGATGACCTTCGTCGGGGTGCTGAGCGGCGTCCGTCGCATCACTACCAGGAAAGGCGAGGCGATGCTGGTGGCCAATCTCGAGGATCTCACCGGCGCGATCGAACTGGTCGCCTTCCCCAGGACGCTGGCGCGCTATGGGGATCTGCTGCGCGATGACGCCGCGGTGAAGGTCACCGCGCGCGTGGAGAACCGCCGCGATGTGACCCAACTGGTGGTCGAGACGGTCGAGATGGTCAGCGCGGCCCCGGAAGCGGCGCCGATCAGCGCGCCCAATGAGATGGACCTGGAGGGTCTGAGCGAGGCGCTGGAGCCGATGCCCGTCGTTGGCGAACCGGCAAGCTTGCCAGACGCGCCGCCGCCCGTCGTCCTGGCGCCAGCGGCGCCCGCCGCGCCCCCGCCCGCGGCGACGGCGGCGCCCGCGCGCGCCCGGCGACAGGTGAAGCTCACCCCGCACGGCCACGATCAGGGAAGGGGGCAGACGATGAACGGCAATGGCCAGCACCACGACACAGCTACCCGCCCGCCGGTTGCCGGGCGCATCCTCCGGCTCTATCTGCCCCGCACCGGCGACCACGATGGCGACGTGCGGCGCATGCAGGACGTGTACAGCGTGCTGCGCGAGAGCGCCGGTCCCGACCAGGTGACGCTCTACCTGCCCAACGGCGTGGGCAGGGTGGTCCTCGAATCACAGCACCGGGTCGCCGTATCGCCGGGCTTGCTCGAGGCGTTGCGGCGGGTGCTGGGGCCGGAACGGGTGGTGGTCGAGTAGCGCCGAAGCAATCCTCCCGCGGGCGGGTGAGGGCGCAGCCCTCGAGCGGGGGGAAGGGGAAACCGGGTTTCCCCACCCGCCTCTTCTCCGGGGGACGAGGCCCGTCAAATAAGGGCATGCGGCGCCGCAGCCCCCCTCCCAACCTCCCCCCGCTGGGGGGAGGCGCCGCGGCTCTGGCCCGGGGAAGGGGAAACCCGGTTTCCCCTCCCAACCTCCCCCCGCTGAGGGGAGGAGCCGCGCTCCCGCCTCCAGCGGGGGGGCTGAGGAGGGGTGGTCAGCGTAGGTAAAACGTATTGGGACCATGCCCGCGCTGCGGCCCTCGGGGCAGTTCCTCCAGACGGAAATTATCGAAGCGCGCGCGCGCTCCAGAGGCCTCGGCCCCCTGAATGACCAGACCGGCGCGGCCGTCCAGACTGATCGCGTCAGTAAACTCCAGTTCGGCCAGCACCTCGTCGTTGACGCTGATCGCCAGCCGTCGCTCGCGCACCTCGACCTTGATGCGGTTGGTGGCGTTGAGGCCGGCGCGCACCGCGGGCGCCGGGGCGGGAGGGATGATCAGGCCGCCGTCGGCGCCGTTCCGGTAGAACATGAAGCCGCCCTCGGGCAAGATAACCAGGGCGAAGAAATTGAACGCGGCGTCGTCGCCAAACATCACGCCATAGCCGCTGCCTCCGCCCTCTGCCTCCACCATCGTGGCGTCCACTTCAAGCACGAAGTCGCCCTCCACCCGCGAGGAGCCAATGGGCAGGGGTTGTTGCCACGACACCACCTCGCCGCCCACAAAGACCTCGTAGCTCTCCTGCACGACGGTGGCGCCGCCAACGCTCCAGCGGGCGCGTTGCGGGTCGCTGAAATCCTCGCGCAGATCGATCCACTCATCGCGGGGCGCGTCAACGATCGGCGCCACTGCACCCTCGAGGTTGTCGAAGCGCACCGTCAGATCGCCCTGGTCGAAGGTCACCAACCCCAGGGTAAGCTGGCCCGCCTGCTGGCGCTCATCGCTGTACTCCAGCACCTGCTCGCCGTTGATGAAGCCGCGGATCGAAGCGCCCTCGGCGATCACCCGCAGGCGATTGCTCACCCCCAGGCCCCTGCGGATGCGCGGGTCGGGGGTCCAGGGCACGAGGGAAGTGTAGGTCTCATCGCGCACCTGGACGAGGCGGAAGTAACCCGAGGGGCTGATCGAGAAGAGCAGGTGATCATCGGGGGCGGCCTGGCGAAAGCGGATGCCGAATTCTGAGGTCAGATCGCCGCTGACCGGCAGCACGTCCACGGCCATATCGAAGTCGCGCACATCGGACACGCCCAGGTAGAGACCGTAGGAGTCGAAGTGGGGCAATTCGAGCGTCAGTTCGTAGGCGCCGCCGCTGATGCGCGTCTGTGAGCGGTCCCAACGGTTGGAGGGTTGGCTGAAGTCGTCAGTGATCGCCACGGGGCCATCGGGAATGGCGACGAACTTATTGGGGCTTTCGGGGGGCGGGCCAACCTGACCGGCGGTGAGCGAGGCCAGCCGGCCCCGCAGCACCGGGTTGGTCAGGACCACGAGGAGCAGGCCGATACTGGCGACGACGACGAAGGCGCCCAGCGCCGCGGCGAGGAGGATCAGCAGGCGCCGCCGGCCCCGCGGCGCCTCATCGGGCGCAGCCGGAGGATAGGGCGCCCATGCACTCCCGGCGGGTGGCGCAGGAGGCATACTATCGGCCTGCGGAGGCACACGGGTCTCCGGGTCGGACATGGCATTCTCCCTGGGAACGTCTATGCGCACAGGTGGCGATACCATATAGTATACCGCGTATCCTGCCGGAGCGGCAGGCGCGGCGGGGGGCTGCCAGGGCTACGTCACAGTCTGGTTGATCGTCCGCGCCGTGGGCGTAATGAGTTTTAAGGCATGTTTCAAAACCTGCGGTTTGCGCTTGACAGTCTGGCGGGGAGGTGTGGAGGGGCCAGGCCCCACCACAGCCCCCCCTGGGGTCCCGTGTCGAGGCGAACTGTCAAGTGCGTTTGAAACATGCCTAAGAATTAAAACGGGTATAGGCCGCGCAGGCGGCCTTCGCATCCCATAGCCGAGGGCTGATGGTCTTTGAACAAATAATCCGGTATAGCCCGCGCAGGCGGCCTTCGCATCCCATAGCCGAGGGCTGATGGTCTTTGAACAAATAATCCGCTCTAGTACTACAGTTGTAGATGCGCTCCCCGTCGGGCTGAAAGCCCTCGGCTACGGGGGGCAAAGCCCACCTTCGTGGGCTAAACAGGCCACGGAGGTGGCCTTCGCAAGCACTAGCCGAGGCGTTTACGCCGACGGAAGCGGGTCATCTGCCGAAATACAACTGTAGTATTAGCCCCACGGCCAGCCCGGCAGAGCGGATGCATTGCTCAAAGACCATCAGCCCCACGGCCAGCCCGGCAGAGCGGATGCATTGCTCAAAGACCATCAGCCCCACGGCCAGCCCGGTAGACCAGATGCATTGCTCAAAGACCATCAGCCCTCGGCTATACCGGGCAAAGCCCGCCGTCGCGGGCGAGAGCGGATGCATTGCTCAAAGACCATTTATTCGTTATTCGCCCTTCCGTCCCCACCCGCGGCTGGCGGCGGCCCCTGTGTGTGGCGGGGCACCCTGCGCCTCGCTACCGTCAAATCATGGGACATGTCGTGGCTCCTGAGTCGCCTTCCTTGAAAACGCGAAGATCCTGAATGACCAGCGGCTGTGCGCCCAGGGTGAGAAGATTGGCATTCTCTGGAGCGTCAACGGTAAACAGCGTCTTGCCCATGGCGATCATCTCGCGGCAGAGAGCCTCGGTCTTACCGCCAGGAGCAGCATGCGACACAAAGGACCGGCTTGCCAGAGCAGCCACGAACCTGTTGCGCTGGTCGGCCA
>Ga0308410_1001200_pt1 | contig 14891 bp, 15 predicted proteins | sample HotsprOSTMatCore_FD_203467 | JGI IMG/M metagenome (GOLD analysis project Ga0308410, IMG submission 203467) | Hot spring phototrophic mat microbial communities from Octopus Spring, Yellowstone National Park, Wyoming, United States -... | ecosystem: Environmental > Aquatic > Thermal springs > Hot...
AGGCCTTACACGGAGAACTGCCCGGGCCGCCCATCCTTGCTCTCTTTGTTTACAATGCCAACCCGGCTTCCGTTTGCCCGAATCAACGCAAAGTCCTCTCTGGCTTGAGCCGTGAGGATCTGTTCACAGTCGTGCATGATCAGTTCCTCACCGACACAGCTCGCTACGCAGATCTGGTCTTGCCGGCGACCACACAACTGGAACATTTTGACATTCATACCAGCTACGGGCATCTCTATCTGCAAGTCAATCTCCCGGCGATTGCTCCTCAGGGTGAAGCAATCCCGAACACGGAACTGTTTCGACGCCTGGCAAAAGCTCTTGGCTGGAACGATCCCTGGTTTCAGACCTCAGATGAGGATCTGGCGCGTGCGGCGCTGCGAGAACCGGTCGATCACCCAAGCAACCCTTGCCGGCCAATTGTCCACGCCTTTCCGGCCTTTCCCGGGAATACGATCCCGGCAATGACCCTCGAGCAGTTGAAGCAGGCCGGACCAGTACGACTCGAGTTGCCGCTGGACTGGGCACCATTCGCCACGGGTCAATTCCCGACTCCGTCGGGGAAATGCGAACTCTACTCGGAACGAGAGAAAGCTGCCGGTCGTGATCCATTACCGCACTATATTCCGCCCCACGAAGATCCGCAGACTCGACCCGAGTTAGCGGAACGATACCCGTTGCAACTGGTATCACCGCCTAGCCCGCCGTTTCTGAACTCCACTTTCGCAAATATCGATTGTCTGAAGAAAGCCGCTGGTGAGCCGACGCTGGAAATTCATCCGGTCGATGCGCTTACGCGGGGATTAAGCACGGGGCAAATGGCGACCATTTACAATGATCGCGGATGCTTCCAGGCTCGGGTGCTGCTGGCGGAAACCGTTCCCCCAGGTGTCGTCGCAACCTTCGGGCTCTGGTGGGCGAAAGACACCGCCAACGGATTCAATTGCAATGCAACCACAAGTACGGCTTTGACTGACCTTGGTGGGGGTGCGACTTTTTTTGACAATCTTGTCGAAGTGCGAGCAATTGAAGAAGGATCAACCGTGTCAGCAGGATGAACTGCACCTGCCCCGGCCGATTCCGGGGCAGCCCTGTCATCCGATTCACTTTTCTTTCCGCGCAGCAGCAGCTTTGCGAATCGCTTTCTTGCGACTGGCTTCTTTCCGGCGGCGGGCATCACACGGCTTTTCGTAATATTCGTGGGCACGAAGCTCTCTCCGCATCCCACTCCGTTCCAACAATTTTTTGAACCGCCGGAGTGCCGCACCAATCGGCTCGCGGTCATGAACACGCATGCGTAACGGCATCAGTTCTCCTGAAAATTCAAGGGAGAGTGAAACTGTTGAAGCCCGTCCATTCGATGGCCCTCAACGCAACAAACCTGAATCGAACAAGTCTCACATCCCTGTGTGCCCTTGGCACGATGAGGGGGAAACATTGCGTCGAATCAGGCGTAGATTAATTCATTACTAATGATAACAATTCGGAAGGGAATGCCAAGATCATTGAGACTTTTTCTGCAGAAAATGCGATTCTGAACGTTCCGAGTAACAGATTCCAAGTGACACGGTCAGCAGATTTCACCAAGCGTTTTGCCGGAATTCGACTTTGCTTGGTTGGATTTTTGTGGCGGTGTGGCATTTCTCCTCCTGTCACAGCCAATCAAAAGCCATTATGCTAAATAGTGACTGAAGATGGTGTCTTGAGGAATCCCCTGTAACGTTGTCTTCAAAAGGTTGCCCGGCTCATGGCCCTTCCCTTATCGCAATTTGCTGTTCATCTTCGCCCGACTGACAATATTGCCGTCGCCTCTCGACCGATTCCTCCTGAGACTCAACTAATCTGGAATGGGAGCACGCTGTCAATCCCCGTCGGAATCAAACTGGGGCATAAATTCGCTCTCCAGCCGATCAAGGAAGGCGACGCTGTTGTGAAATTCGGCCAGATCATCGGCTTTGCCGGGAAAAACATCGCAGCAGGGGACCACGTTCATGTGCATAATGTCAAAGCCGATCGTTTTAAGCGAGATTATGCCTTCAACGTCGACTGCCCTGCACCGCTGCCGCCACCGGCAGTGTATCGGACCTTCCTCGGTTTTGATCGCGGCCCGGATCGTCCGAGCCATCAGCGTTACGGCACTCGGAATTATTTGGCAGTCATTTCCACGGTGAATTGTTCAGCAAGCACCAGCAAATACATCGCCGAGAGAGTCAAAGCTCTGGGGATACTGAAAGATTTTCCGAATGTCGATGGCATTTTGCCCATCATCCACCGGCAGGGTTGCGGACTCCAGTATGAAGGTGAGGATCACCGCCAGCTTGAACGGACTTTGGCTGGCTTTGCCCGGCATCCGAACGTCGCTGCTTACATTCTCGTCGGTCTTGGCTGCGAGATTCTCCAGGCAAGCCACCTCATCGAACATCAGGGATTGATTCAACTCGGTCAACCGGACAAAAAACCTCCGGTCTTGACGATTCAGGAATGCGGGGGGATCGGCAAAACCGTTGAAGCCGGCGTCGGTGCCGTCCTCGATCTGCTGCCGCGGATCAACGAAGCACGCCGGGTCGAACTGCCGGCCAAACACCTGATCCTGGGGACAAATTGCGGCGGCTCCGATGGCAACAGCGGCATCACTGCCAATCCTGCCCTCGGGGTTGCCTCCGACCTGATTGTTCAACAAGGTGGGACCACGGTGCTCGGCGAGACCCCAGAAATCTACGGTGCCGAACATATCCTCACCCGCCGAGCCATTTCCCCGGAAGTCGGGCAAAAACTTGTCGAACGCATCCACTGGTGGGAATGGTACACGGCTTTGTTCGGTGCCGAAATCAATAACAACCCCTCTCCGGGCAATAAAGAAGGCGGACTGACGACGATCTACGAAAAATCACTGGGGGCGATCGCGAAAGCCGGATCAACAGCGATGATCGATGTTTATCGCTACGCCGAGCCGATCACCGCCAAGGGATTTGTGGTCATGGACACACCCGGTTACGACCCCGTCAGTATGACTGGCATCGTCGCCGGCGGAGCGAATGTCTGCGTCTTCACGACGGGCCGAGGTTCAGTCTACGGCTGCAAGCCGGCCCCCTGCATCAAAGTCGCCACAAATACCCCGCTTTACATCAAAATGGAGTCCGACATGGATATTAACGCCGGGCGAATTCTCGAAGGAGCCTCGGTCGAAGAAGTCGGCCAGGAAATTTTTGAGATGATCCTCGCCACGGCCAGCGGCAAACGGACAAAAAGCGAGATCCACGGCGTCGGCGAGGAAGAATTTGCGCCGTGGTCGATCGGTCCGACCCTGTAACCCTGTCAGACGGCTGCAGCAAGCATCATGTCGATATTTTTGAATCACCGTGACCGCGGCCACGCCTGAAACCAGCACCTGATGACATCCAGTCGCTCCCGAGACACCTGTTCCGAAATCACTTCCTCAGGGTGGATCAGGAGCCGTGCGGAGTTTGAAGCAACTTCAGGTCCTTCAAGGCCACGGAGTGCAAGAAACCGCAGCAGGGATAAATCGTAATTCTTTCTTGGATTAAACAGGAACGAGCAGCACCGTCGATCGTGCGGGAGCTTTGACCCGGCAACAACTTCATCGGATTGCAGCTCGGTGTGATTTCAAAAATTCGACGAGTCGGTCAATTTCCGCTTCGTCCGTGTAAAAATGGTGACTGATTCGTAATAGTCGGCGGTCGGGGCGGTGGAGAATCGGCACTTCGATTCGAGCCTGCCAGAGCCGGCGGCGAAGGTCGCTGGAATCGCCCCAGGCATCCGGTAATTCAAATGCGGTCATCCCGCGATGAAGTTCTGGAGTCGAGGGAGTTGCCAGTGGCAGTCCGATCCCGTCACCGATCCGCTCGCGGCAAAGCCGAGCTAGGGCATGCATCCGTTCTCGAATCCGTTCCCAGCCGATTGCCGTCTGAAATGCAATCGCATCGGGAACCACAAGCCACGGACAGACATCCCGGGAACCCTCGAATTCCAGAAACCGGATCCGGGGTGTGGACCCGAAAGCATCGGGGTCATCCGGGCCCGCCGGCGGTGCTTGATCGCCAATCGGATAGTGATTCGCATGATATCCCCAGCTGACCTGCAACGGTTCCAGGCGATCCTGGTAGCCGGGTCCGATCGCGAGAAAGCCCGCGCCGGTCGGGGCCAATAACCACTTGTGGAAATTCGCCGTGTAAAAATCCGCTGCGATTTCGCGAAGATTTAACGGCAGCATGCCCGGCGCATGAGCGCCGTCGATGACGGTGACAATCCCCCGCTGCCGGGCAGCCGTACACAATTCACGGGCCGGAAGCACCATCCCGGTCGAAGAAAGTACGTGGCTAAAAAACAGCAGCTTTGTCCGCGGCGTCAACGCAGCAACGATCGCATCGACAATTTCCCCCGAGTCGTGCGGACACCGAGGCAACGGCACCATCCTTACATTCAATCCTTGCCGGGCCGCGGCTCGTTCCCAGCACCAGACCATGCAACCATACTCATGATCCGTCATCAGAATTTCGCCGGGCCCCTCGAGCCGCAACCCCGCGGCCACCAGATTGATGGCCGCCGAAACATTGACGGTGAATACCAGCGATTCGACAGAAGTCCCGAGGAAAGCAGCGGTTTCCTCACGGGCTTTCCAGAGTAGCCCGGGGAGTCGCCGCAGGAAAAAATTCGTCGGACCCGCGGCCAGTTCCCGGCGAAGTTCCGTGACACGCTCAAAAACCGCCCGCGGCACCGGTCCCCAAGAACCAGTGTTCAATTGCACCACGGACGGATCCAGCATCATTGCTGCTCGACCTTCTCTCCACCAGGCATCATTCATCATGCCGAAGTTGCACCACAATTGACTCGGAACAAACGAGCACAAGGTTCAACTAGAGAATCAGCAGAGATTGTCGCTATTCTAATCAAAGAGATATTCCTAGCCGGGTTTTGAGGATTATCGTGCCCCGAGAACCGCGAATCTTTTTGCCACTCGTGCTCTGCTGCTTAGGGCTAGCAGGTTGGGTTGGTTATCAAGCCCGGCCGCGGATGGGTGTGCTTTACGGTCAGGTCACCATCGACGGTGAAGCCATCGAGCGAGGTTCAATTTTAATCGTTTCGGAGCAAATGAGTTGGGCCACGATCGGCATCATTCACCATGGTGAATACCGGATCGATGAGATTCCCCCCGGTCAGGTACGACTCGGGATCGCCGGAGACAGTGTACCGTGGCATTACGAAGATCCATCTTACTCCGGGTTGAGATTTCTGATTCGCCCCGGAAGGCAACGGCTAGAGTTAACCTTGTCCTGGGATGCGAGCCCCTGATGGCCATGACCGGGGAATTATCCGAATACGGCACCGACTCGACCCGATCTTGTTTTTGATCTGACAACCGTCATGAATCACAATTCATCGGATTTGCACGACTATCTGCGATGTGCTGTTGAGGCAGCACACCGTGGCGCGGACATCCTGGAACAATGGCGGAAGCGGTTCAAGGTTCGTGAAAAAGCTCCAGCCGACCTGGTCACGGAAGCCGACGAAGCGTCACAAGCTGCGATCCGCGATCTGTTGTTGCAAACCTTCCCGGAGCATCGATTTCTCGGGGAAGAAGGTTCGTTCGGACAGCCGCATGAAGCACTTCGACCATCACCGGGAAGCCCACCAACCTGGGTAGTCGATCCCCTCGACGGCACCGCCAATTATGTCCATGATCTGCCAGCGTATTGCGTCTCGATCGGATTGTGGATGAATGATCGACCGACCGTCGGTGTGGTTTATGATCCTAGGCAGGATGAACTCTTCACCGCCGTTCTCGGACATGGAGCGTTCCTGAATGGGGAACCGATCCGGGTGAGCCAGACCGCCAGGATCCGCGATGCCTTACTTAGTACTGGCTTCCCCTCGAATTATGCCGCGATGCGGCCGAGTCTGGATGCCTGGGACCGAGTTTCAGCGGTCGCCCAGGGTCTTCGCCGGACTGGCTCGACAGCATTGAATCTCGCATATGTTGCCTGTGGACGATTCGATGGTTTCTGGGCATACACCAACTGGGCGTGGGATGTGATGGCCGGGGCCGTCCTGGTCACGGAAGCCGGCGGTTCGCTGCTCGGCATCCACGGCCAGCCCTTCGACCCCTTCAATCCCCACGGAATTGCCACGAATCGCTTGATCGAGCAAGAACTGTTTCTGGCATTAAATCCCGAAGCCTCGCACCACTCGCACCATGCTGACTGATAATCATGTCCGAGTCTGATCTGATCGTGATTGGCCAAGGACTGGCTGGCACCACGCTGGCCTGGACTGCCTGGCTTCGCGGTTTGACCGTGCAGATTCTCGATCGTGGGTCCGGTCGCTCGGCTTCACGGGTCGCCGCCGGATTGATCACACCGATCACCGGCTTACGCATGGCAATCACCTGGCAGTTCGATCGATTGCTTCATCACGCTGAATCATTTTATCGGCAGATGGAAGCCATTCTGAAGCACCCTCTTTACAGCCGCCGACCCGCCCTCCGCATTTTTCTGGACCGATCGGAGCGGGATTTACTAGTGCGGAAGTCACGCGACTGGCCCGAGGAAGTCAGTCTTTTTGAACCCGATTCGATCCCGGGTATCCACTGCCCGCACGGTGGTTTCACCATGAATCGGGCCGGTCGGTTAAATGTCAGCGACTATCTGGAACTCTCTCGAGAGTGGTTCCGACAACGAGGGATGTTCATCCAGGCCGAGATTGATCCGACGATGGATATCATTCCGACCGAGCAAGAGGTCAAGCTGCCGCGACTCGGGCTGAGAAGCCGCTGGCTTGTTTTTTGTCAAGGTTATGAGCCGGCCAATCCCTGGTTCCCGAGGATTCCATTCGAACCCGCAAAAGGAGAATTGTTAACGCTGTCGCTTCCAGGCTGGGATGACAATCGTGTGATTCATGGACACGGTGTCTGGCTTGCCGCGAATCAGTCGAATCAATTCCGGCTTGGTGCAACGTACAATCTTGACCGACTCGATGAACGTCCGACAACAGCAGGAGCCGCGGAACTCCTCGAGCGATTTCAGCGTTTTTTCCTGGGTCAATTCACGGTAATTGGACACGATGCAGCCGTCCGACCGATTGTGCGGGCTCGGAAACCATTGCTCAGCTGTCACCCGGACTGGCCCTGTCTCGGTGTCTTGAACGGTCTGGGCTCGAAGGGAGCGTTGGCTGCTCCCGAGGCGGCGTACGGGTTGATCCGTTATCTGCAAGATGGTGTGCAAATTGATCCCGATTTGTTTGTCGATTGCGTCTCCTAAGCGATGGTTATGAAACGGCTGACAGAACTGGCCCACGACGCCGTGGCGGAGGTGATTCAGCCCGGCGAGACCGTCGTGGACGCCACTGCGGGGAACGGCCACGATACGGTCTGGCTTTGTCAGTGTGTCGGCCCGCGTGGAACCGTGTATGCGGTGGATCGGCAGGCAGCAGCCCTAGAGGCCACGACCCGTCGATTGCAACAAAATTGTCTGAGCAATGCCATCGTATTGCAAGCCGATCATGCCCTTTTGTCAGAGATCATTCCTCGGAATTTACACGGCCGGGTTGCGGCAGTCATGTTCAATCTCGGGTATCGACCCGGGGGCGACAAGACATTGACCACCTCCGCCACGACGACACTTCTCGCCTTGAATGCTGCGGTCGCGATACTTCGTCCTGGGGGTATTGTCAGTGTGCTGGTTTACACCGGGCATCCCGGCGGTGCCGAAGAAGCCAGTGCCGTCGCTGAATTCGTTACCAGCCTCCCTGCGGAACGATTTCGAATGGAAGTCATCACTCGCCGTAACTGCCGGAAATCAGCGCCGGTGTTGTCTCTGATTTACAAATTGACCTCGGATTAAAAGCGGACGATCCCAGATTTACCCCACGGTCAGCGAGCGACCGTTGTCTTTCCCACCGAGTTGCAAGAGAAACGGAGCTGCACGAATTGCCCAGGTTTGTGGATCCGGATACGAGTTGGCCGCGGCACCGAAGCATTGTCGAAGCATGTCGGTGTTAATCACTCCCGGATTGAGGGGGATCGCCGCCATACCCGGCGGCAGTTCTTGCGCGAGTGCCAGGGTCAGACCTTCGACAGCATATTTTGTCGCACAATAGGCCGCCACTTCCGGGGCCGTGCTCCGCCCCCAGCCACTTGACACATTGACGATGACGCCCTGGCGGCGCTGGACCATTGCGGGAACAAATGCCCGAATGACATTGGCCACCCCTTTGATGTTGATATCGATCACCCGATCAAATTCATCCGCGGGGATTTTCCACAAAGGAGCCGGCGTGTGAATGACGGCGGCGTTATTGATGAGCAAATCAGGCGGGCCGAATCGAGCCAGAACGCGATCGGCCCACAGCTGAACGGCCTCAGCGTCGGAAACATCAATGGCTGCAAATTCGTGAGCCGTCCCATACTCTCCAGCCAGATTCGCAACATCCGTGGCCGAGCGGCCACAGCCCGCAACAACACAACCGGCTTGGATGAAGTGGGGAAGGAGAGCTCGGCCGAGGCCGCGTGTGGCCCCGGTGAGCACAATCCGTTTTGTCGTCACTGTCATGGATCCGCCCGTGTTCACAAAAATCTGGGGTGAATGTTCAGGCGTTGTACACAAACCCGACGGTTTTGTCTCGTGATTGGTGATGATCGTGGGTTCTACGGGGTGATCACCATCACGATTCCTTACGACAGCCGGCATCCGTCATTTTGCTGGTCGGCTAAAAAGGCTGCGAAGTTCCAGCCCCGGAATACCCTGAATGCGAACCTCACTCGGCTTGGCGACAGGAATCACCATGCGATTCCAGCTTCCGGACTTTGCCCCCTGGGGAAGTTTCAGCGGCTGAGCCGTTCCGTCGATCACAACCGCTGCCGCAGCTTCGGCTTTAGCGGGCAACTTGCAATCAAAAAGAAATTCTCCCGCTGGCAACGGCTTTGCACTCACCAAGGTTCCCGTCCCCGTCGATTTCAAGATTCCGCTGGCGGCCGTCCATCCCGATCCTTCGCTTTTCCAGCCGGACAAATCCAGTCCTGTAAAGAGATTGACCTCTCCTCGAGCCAACTCGGCGATTTCCTCGGGTTTCGGCTGTGTGCTCGGCAATTCCTTGATCCGGATGTTGCGGAAGCGACACTCGACACCCTCACTTTCCAGGGCCAGATAGCCTTTTCGAGGGATGCATTTGGAAACGCCAGAAACTTCTTTCCCATTGACGTGTAATTTGATGACGCCATCATTCGCCACGACTTTGTAATGATTCCACTGCCCCGGCGGCTTTGTTCGTTTTTCGCTGGGCAAGCAGCGAGCATAGCCCCGGGGATGGGGCCGATCGGGGACACAACTCGCTCCCCAGATGCTGAAAATATCGCCATCGCTGGTGGCCCAGTCGGTCTCGAAATTCTGCAAGATTTGAACTTCAATGCCACGAGTGTAGGGCGTGCCGACGGCGGGAAGCGGGTCCGCCCAGATAAACAAGCCGCTGTTTGCCATTTTCTCCTTCTCGACGTGCATCCATTCGAGTTCAAGAATGAAATTCTCGTACTGTTTCTCAGTTCGGAGAAAGCCCGTTGGCTCGCCGGTGGTGATAATCATGTCGTCCTTGGCGAAGAATGTGCCGGGAGCACCGTTGACGTTGACCCAGCCGCTGAGATCTTTGCCGTTATACAAAGGCACGAAATCGTCACGAGCTTTGTCACCGTCGGCGGCCGGAGTCAGGACCAGCCCCCCAGCACCGAGTACCAGCAGTGGTACGAGAGCAAGCATTCGCATCGGGAAAAGTCTCCATCAGAACAGACATTTAAAGGAAACGGTTCCGCGTTTTCCGTATGAATCCGCATAGTACCCGATTTTTCGGATCCGATCGACGGGGTCGTCAAATCTGACAAGAATCACTGAAAACTCAGGAAAAAGTCAATGATGCGGCCGGCCGACCTTTTTCGCTATTGTCCACGATGTGCTGCTCCGGCAACGGAGAAGCCGGGGCAAATTCCCTTTCAGTGTCGAGCTTGCGGGTTAACGCTGTTTTTCAATCCGACGCTTGCGGCGGCAGCGTTTATTTTCAACCGGCAAGGACGGCTGCTGTGGATCCGCCGCGCCAAAGAGCCGGCCAAGGGAAAGCTGGCGATCCCCGGGGGATTCGTCGATTTTGGCGAATCCGCCGAAGAAGCCGTGGCCCGGGAAACCCGCGAAGAAGTCGGCCTCGAACTTTCACAGATCCATTTTCTCGGTTCTTGGCCGAATCAGTACACGTATCGGGAGATTACATATTCAGTCTGTGATTTGCTTTTTACGGCATTTGCCGAGGCACCGGAAACCGCTACCCCCCTGGATGCCGTCGCTGAACTCGTCTGGCGTGAACTCCACGAAATCGATCCCGAGGAACTGGCCTTTCCTTCGATTCGCTACGGCTGGCAGCGACTTTGTCAAAATTCCACGGCTGTTCAGTAGGATTTACCTGTTTTATGATACTTTGAGAGACGTGCTAGTTATGCTGGGGCACAATCACGGCAAAGGCGATACCCGTTGAATCACAAACCGTCACCCCCTTTCAAAAACATGCGGCTGCCACAAGCCGAGGAGGCACATCATGGATCCTCGAACCGGCATTGCGATCCTGACCGCCTGTTTTCTGCTGACCATGACCGCCGAAACGGCCACAGCGGTTGACGCCGAGCAGGTGACCATTGCCGTGCAAAAGGGAGCCGAATTTCTTCGCAAAGAACATGCCCCGCGGATGAATTACAACGGCGGCGAACGTGGCATGGGGCAAGCGGCGCTGATCGGGATTGCCCTGCTGGAAGCTGGCATTCCCGCGACCGACCCCAGTTTACAACAAATCACGAATTTCGTTCGAACTCAGGGATTGATCGCGACCCAGACTTACGGCCTTGCCCTGGCCATAATGTTTTTAGATCGCTTGAACGATCCCCGCGACATCCCCCTGATCCAGGTTCTGGGTGTCCGCTTGTACCGCGGGCAAAATGTTGCAGGCGGCTGGACTTACAACTCCTGGGAAGAAATCCCGGCAATTGAAGCTCAGCGACTGGCGGCGGTCTTATACGGTCCGGGCTTCGCTGGCGGATCGCAGGCCGTGCAACCGCCGAACAAAAGCGGTACAGGGAAAGAAACTGTTCCCCCTGCCTCGGGTTTCCCCGTGCTTTCCCCCGATCGCTCTTCGGCCGCGGCGCGAGAAACACCTCGACTGCACCCGGAAGCGGCTCGGCAACTTCTTGCCGTCCGCCGCGATATTGTCGTAAGCGGCCGTCGTGGTCTGGGTTCCGGTGACGACAATTCAAACACGCAATTCGCCCTCGTCGGACTCTGGGTGGCCGCTCGGCATGGATTACCGATCCACGATGCCTTCGCATTGATTGAAAGCCGCTTTCTCCGAACACAAAACCCCGCGGATGGCGGCTGGAATTATTCTCAAGGCGGAGCTAGCACCCCGGCTATGACCTGTGCCGGGTTGCTCGGCTTGGCTGCCGGTGCTGCCGCCCGGGACGCGATGCTGGTCAATCGGCCAACCGACCCAGCGCAAACTCCAGATTCATCGAAGCCAGCCCACGGAAACGATCCTTTTTTCCAGCCAAAGAAAGACAATTCAGCGCAGGCCGAGACTTTCCCCGAGTCTGAAGCTCCCCCGAAGAATGCCCGGGAAGCCGCCCTGAAAGCGGGATTGAAGGCACTCGGCCAGGTTCTAGCGAGTACGCAGCAGGCCGCTCCCCCCGCAGGTAACCCACCACCGGCCGCTCAGCAAATTGAAAACTTCGTCGGTCTCGGCAACACCTTCTACCTGCTCTGGTCGGTTGAGCGGGTCGCTGTTGCTTTGAATTTGCCGACCATCGGCGGCGTCGACTGGTATGACTGGGGAGCCGGTTATCTCCTGGCAAAGCAACGCCCCGATGGCTCGTGGGATGGTAGCACTTACCCCGCCGACATCAATACGGCCTTTGCCCTGCTGTTTTTGCTGAAGACAAACTTTACCCGGGACTTATCCGGCAAAATCAAACAACCAGTAACCGATCCTGGCCGGGCGGAACTCCGCGGTGGGGCGGGCGTTCCCGCGTTGTTTGCTCCCCCGGTTGCAGCACCGAAGCCGCCGGCTGACCCCCGCCGAGCCTCATTGCCGCCGATCTCGGATCCGATGTTCCCGACAACGTCGTTACCGACGGGAACTCTGGATTTGACCCCAGCGGAAACGCTGGCACGAGAACTCCGCCAAGCGAATGATTCGGAATGGCCCGCCCGACTTCAGAAATTGAAAACGGAACCGGGCGGACGCAACACGCTCGCGCTGGCCTGGGCTATCACCGAACTTGACGGTGCACGACGCCAAGAAGCCCGGGAGGCACTGGCGGAACGACTGGCTCGAATGACCACCGAGACCCGCCGGCTGCTACTTCGGGACCCCGAAATTGAAATCCGCCGAGCCGCGGCCCTCGCCATTGCCATGCGCGAGGAATCCCTGTTGATTCCCGAATTGATTGATCGACTCACCGATCCGTCCGAGGTGGTGATTCGTGCCAGCCGAGCAGCGCTTCGCAGCCTGACTTCTGTCGATTTTGGCCCGGAACCCGGGGCGGGGTCGGAAGCACGGTTGAAAGCCGCCACCGCCTGGAGAACCTGGTATGATTCTCAAAATCGCGCGGCTCCTTCCCCGGCAGTCTCGGAGTAAGTCGCCGTGATGGAACGGCTCAATAAATTTTTGGCACACGCCGGCATCGGCTCACGGCGACACTGCGACGAACTGATCCGGACTGGCCGGGTCAAAGTTGATGGCCAGCGCGTCGACGATCTTGGTGTCAAAGTCGATCCCGACCAGCAAAAAATTACCGTGGACGACCACCCTGTGAAAAGCGAGCGACTTGTTTACTGGCTGGTCAATAAACCACCCGGATATGTCTGCACAAATCGGGATCCGGCAGGTCGACCCCGGGTCATCGACTTACTTCCTCATGTGACCCAGCGTGTTTATACCGTCGGTCGCCTCGACGAAGCAAGCGAGGGGCTTATTCTGCTGACAAATGATGGCACGCTGGCGCACGCCCTGATGCATCCGCGATACGGTGTCGAAAAAACCTATCAAGTGCTAGTCGCGGGCAAACCGAGTCCCGACGACCTCAAACGGCTGCTCGACGGCGTCTGGCTAAGCGACGGCAAAGCTCGAGCCCAGGCGGTTCGTCGCATGAAACCGCAAGGCAATAGTACTTGGCTGCGCATAACTCTTGCCGAGGGGAGAAACCGCGAGATTCGCCGGATGCTTGCCAAATTCGGCCACAAGGTCATGCGCTTAAAACGCGTCGCCATCGGACCGATCCTCCTCGATCGACTTCCGAAGGGCAAAGCCCGGAAACTCAGCCTGACGGAACTCAACAGCTTGCAACGGTTGATTGCTCGGCAGGAGAAAAAACTGGAAGCGACTCGGAAAATCGCGCTGGGGAAGGCCGTTGCCACTCGTCGCCATCAAGAGTCGATGCCGATCCGCACAGTCTCACACATCCCGGCAGATCTTTCCCCGAATCGGAAACAGCCATCCCGTAAGAATTCTGCTCACCCTGTGCAAGCAAATGTTCGCAAAACTCCGAGCCGCCCGCTACCCCGCAAATCGATCCCGAAAGATTAACATCTTATGCCGATGATGCAACTCCCCGCGACCATCCTCGAGCAGCAGCCCTTGGCCAAGCAAACGTATCGGATCCGCCTGGAATGTCCACCACTGGCCCGAGCCATCCGACCGGGGCAATTTGTCATGCTTCGGCTGCGTGAGCGAACCGACCCGTTACTGGGCCGCCCGTTCGCCCTTTATGACACGGTGCTCGATTCCTCGGGAAGCCCGATCGGAATCGATATTGTTTATTTGGTTGTCGGGAAAATGACCGGGCTGTTGCCGCTGGAAGTCACTGGCAAGGCCATCGACATCTGGGGACCGCTTGGAAAGCCGTTTCTTCCCTTGAATTCGCCCGTCGAAGAAGTGAACCTCGTCGCCGGTGGGATCGGGCAAACCCCGTTTCTGGCTTATGCTCGGGAGCTCCTTGGTTTCCGGGGCTATGGTGGTGACGCTGCTAGGCCGCGTGTCAAAACCGTCAGGTTGTATTACGGAGTCCGTTCAGCAGAACTCGCCTCTGGTGTAGACGATTTCCTGTCACTCGGAGTCGATCTTCGTCTCGCATCCGACGACGGCACGATCGGCTTTCATGGCCGAATCACCGAACTTTTGGCCAAAGAGACGCCTGCCGGGCCGCTGATCGGCTGCGGGCCCGAACCGATGCTGAAACGGCTTGCTGAACTGGCCCAGAATTGGAACGTCGCCTGTCAGGTTTCGCTGGAAACGCCGATGGCCTGTGGAATCGGCGTCTGTTTCAGTTGTGTGGCGAAATTGCGAACCTGCGATGGTGGCTGGGATTACAAGCGCGTCTGTGTCGAAGGTCCCGTCTTCGACGCCGCCGACCTTGCCTGGGACTGACCCTCTCTTCCCGACAAGGGTCAGAATCTTCCCAAGGTTGAGTCGAGCAAGCTCGCTTCAGCCCGGCTCCGCCCGATGTTGCCGCGGCAATCCGAAATGTGGGCACGCCCAGGATGCCGAGTCTCGCCGAACTACTCCTCCGTGGCTCGTCCCTGTCACCGTGGTCGATTCCGCGGTCACCCGAAGGAACGGCAAAATTCCGCCGCTCTCCGGGAATCGTCGCTTTTGCTTTTGTTGTTGAATGCGGGCTTCTTCAAACTGCAATCGTGCTTGCAATTGCTCGATCACAGTCCGCGCGACACCCAGGAACCGGGCTTGAGTCAAGAATGGCCGACACTGTTCTGGCCGCCGTGCTTCGATAAATCCATCCACCAGTCGTTCCAAGACGAAAATTTGCTGGGGTGCCTTCTCAAACGCGTGTCGGAGGTTTT
>Ga0308410_1001203_pt1 | contig 14863 bp, 10 predicted proteins | sample HotsprOSTMatCore_FD_203467 | JGI IMG/M metagenome (GOLD analysis project Ga0308410, IMG submission 203467) | Hot spring phototrophic mat microbial communities from Octopus Spring, Yellowstone National Park, Wyoming, United States -... | ecosystem: Environmental > Aquatic > Thermal springs > Hot...
CCACTCGCTACTCACCACTCGCTACTCACTACCTGCCACTCACCATTCGCTATGACACTCTCGACAATCAACATCGGCATTCTGACCATTTCTGACCGCGCCAGTCAGGGCGTATACCAAGATGAGTCTGGTCCGGCTATTCTGGCCGTACTGCGCGAGTACATTGCCAACGACTGGACGCCCATCATGCGCCTTGTGCCCGATGAACAGCCGCTTATCGAGGCAGAACTCCGCCGACTCACCGATGAAGACGGCTGCTGTTTGGTTGTCACCACCGGTGGCACCGGTCCTGCTCCGCGCGACGTGACGCCAGAAGCCACAGCGGCTGTTTGCGACAAAATGCTCCCCGGGTTTGGTGAACTTATGCGGGCGGTGTCGCTTCAGTATGTTCCAACGGCAATTCTTTCCCGGCAAACGGCCGGCATTCGGGGGCGTAGCCTCATCGTCAATCTGCCCGGCAAGCCCAAATCCATCCGGGAGTGCCTGGCGGCCGTATTCCCGGCGATTCCCTACTGCATTGACCTCATCGGGGGACCTTACATTACGGGCAACCCAGAGCACGTCACTGTGTTTCGTCCGAAAGCCTGACCCGATGGGTGAATTTCGTACCATCTGCTGTGCTATCTGTCGCCATCTGGTCTGGAGTTGGGCGTTACTGCTACTTTGTGTGTCGGTTGTCGGCGCACAAAGTGGTTCTCCGGCAGCGGCGAATGCAGCGGCTTCGGCCGATGACCCGACGGCCCCGGATTATGTCACCCGCCTCACCCGCCCTGACTTCGACCGGCTGGCGCGCCTGACCAGCCAGGGCAAGGGGCTGGACGTTCCGGGCGTCATGTTCGTCATTGACCGCGTGAATGGGCGCGTCTATTACGCCAACTCGCGCCGGTTCCGGTTTCACAGCGACTTTGCACGCGCCACCTATCTGACGCTCGATGCCGGCGATGTCTTCCTGCGCAACAACTACACCAACGAGCGCCGGCGGTTTCTGCTCGGCACGGTAACATTTCAACCACGGCTGGAACGTTTCACCTATGAGTTTTGGGAAGGTGACCTGCTGACGCCGGCATTGCTGGCCGAGGCGCACCGGCATCTGAGTGCTACCAGCTTTGCCCCGCTGACGTTCAAGGCCAATGCCCGCCGTCACGAGGAAATTGCCGCACAGCTTCCCGACCTGCCCTGGGTTCGGGCGGAAGCCACGCTGCCGGAAACAACGTTTCTGGCGCTCAACCCCGGACGCGCCGTGGGTGTGTTGCGGCTGGTGGAGCAGTTGCCACCGGCGCAACCTTTCGAGCGCGAAGATATTGTGATCTTCAAGGAAACACCCCTTTCGACGACACCCCTGCGTGGCATCATCGTGACGCAGCCAGGTGCACCGTTGTCGCACCTGAATCTTTTGGCCAAGAGCTGGGGCATTCCCAACGCCTATGTCAAAGACGCCGACCTGCGCTTTCGGAGCCTTGTCAACCGCTGGGTCACGCTGGTCGTCACCGATGAAGGCATCACATTAGAACCCGCCGAACAGATCATCGAGTCGGAACGAGAACGGGAACTTAGCCGGGAGCTGCGCATTCCACGCGCCGATCTGCGCTGGCGTGCGCTGACTGACCTGCACCGCCAACGGGCGCGGGACGTTGTCCGGTTTGGCGCTAAGTCGGCTAATCTGGGAGAAGTCGCCCGAGCACGCTTGCCCGGCATCATTGTACCGCGCGGCTTTACCATCCCCTTTGCCCACTACAAAGCCTTTGCCGACCGGCATGGCATTGAAGCGCGGGTCTTGGCGCTGCTCAATGACGAACGGTTTCACCATGACCCACAGGTCCGGCAAGTTGAGCTAGCCAAGCTGCGCGCCTTCATTGTGGCAGCCCCTTTTGACCGGGCGTTGCGTCGTGCCATTCTGGCAAAGGTTCACCGGGAATACCGGGGACGCGGCCTGTTTGTCCGCAGTTCAACCAACGCCGAAGACCTGCCTGACTTCAGCGGTGCCGGCCTGTATACGACCGTGCCCAACGTCATTGGCGACGAAGCTTTGATGACGGCCATCAAGACCGTCTGGGCCTCGATCTGGAACTTCGAGGCGTTTGAGGCCCGCGAAACAGCACGCATTGACCATCTGGCCGTCTATCCGGCGGTCCTCATCCAGGAAGGCATCAACGCGGACAGCGCCGGCGTTCTCATCACGACCAATCCCTTCGACTGGCGCGACACCGAAGGCATCTACATCAATGCCAAGCGGGGACTGGGCTTGCGGGTTGTTGAAGGGCGGCGCATCCCGGAGCAAATCATCTACCGTCCCCAAAGTGATGCGGCTATTGTTCTCACCCGCGCTGACGACGAGACAATATTGACCTTTGACATAAAAGGCGGCGTCAAGGAATTGGCCGGTGTCCCCGACCAACCGGTACTTACTGCTGACATGATCCGCCGGCTGGGGCAAGCGGCGCTGGCCATTGAGCGCCTCTTTGGCGGCCAGAAGCAGGACATCGAGTGGCTGACCTACCGTGGACGGCTCTACATTGTGCAATCACGCCCGTTCATTGATCGCAACTGGCAGGCGGGGCCGGTACGCTGACGGCGGCAGCCCGGAGCGCGGCGGGGCGACGGGTTCCTACCGCACCCATTGAAATCTTCTCAAGAAAACTGACATCAGATTTGAATGCCTGACGGTTGGCCATTATCTTTACCCCTCTTGAATGTCTTGCCCGCATCCATACGTATGAAACCGCGCAGCTTGCCACAGTAGGCGGGCTAACGCTCTGGTTCAGCAGCGGCACGTCATCCCTGTCCGCTGGAACCGGCTGTCAGGCGATCATTGTTTGCTTCCTCTCCCTGAACCTCACTGGTTTCCGCGACCGATCTTTGGTCAATGTCCTCTTGAAGCCGGCGCACTTCTTCGATGATTCGCATGAAGCGGTGGCCGAACGGCGTTAGGCGGTACTCCACTTGGATAGGAGGCTTCTCACCAAAGGCCGTACGCTGCAGGATGCCAAAGCGGATCATCTTGCGCAGCCGCTCGTTCATCACCTTCGCGGATAGGCCCGGGCAGTTACGAAGCAATTCACTTGGCCGAGTGCACCCGTCGGCGAATAACTGGAGCAGTCGAACCGACCACTTACATCCAATGATGTCCTCGACCATCGAAACGACAGAAACAGAGCTACCGTCCTTTGACTCGCGTGGCACCCTACCTGAAGGGTCATTCCGAACCATTTCGTCATCACCTTACCGAAAAGTGCCTTCTTTACCAGCGTCTTAGGTGCTTCATACCTTGCATCAATAACTGCCTTTAACAGAGGAGGCACCCAATGAAAGAATCAACAAACATTTTCGGCTACAGCTATGGAACCGACGCGGTTTCGCGCTCTCCCGTCAACTTCGACGACTTCGAGCTGATGAAGAAGAGCGTCCTGTTTGATGATGAGGACGTGAAGTATTTGCGCCTCTCGTATGATGTGCTGAAGAACCAAATCGAGGCAATCCTGGACGTTTGGTACGGATTCGTCGGTTCGCACCCACACCTGCTTGCAGCGTTCACCAGCAAGAGCGACGGCAAGCCGCTTGATGATTACCTGAGCGCTGTCCGCAAGCGTTTCGGTCAGTGGATCCTCGACACGGCGCGAGCTGAGTACGACCAGAAATGGCTCGACTATGCGCACGAGATTAGCCTTCGCCACCACCGCACGAAGAAGAACCTCACCGACAACGCGCCCTCGACTGAGATTGTGCGCTTCCGCGACCTGCTCCTGCTGGTATTCCCTGTGACGTTCACGCTCAAACCTTTCCTTGCCAAGAAGGGGCACTCCGCCGAGGAGGTCGAGAAAATGTATGCCGCGTGGGTCAAGTCGTGTCTCCTGCAGGTGACGTTGTGGAGCTATCCGTATGTGAAAGACGGAGACTTCTGAAAAATCTGCTGGCGTAAGCACCGCTCCCGTAGTGCCTAGCTATTGATTACCGTTTTCGCCTCTCCAAACAGAGATTACGGAATCCGCATGTCTCCCGCCAAGTTGACCCTTACGGCATTCAGTCCGACAGCTAGGACTCACCGTCATTACCTGCCTTTGTCATTGCAAGGCGGTTTGAGCTGCCGAAGGGCTACGTCAAGTCGCACCCGGGACGCAATCCCCGTGCGGGCTGGAGATTGTTTCGTCGCTTTTGGACACACTGCGGGAGCTCGTCGCGCGGCGGCGGCTTACGACGCTCTCGACGATATTGTGCAATCACGCCCGTTCATTGATCGCAACTGGCAGGCGGGGCCGGTACGCTGATGGCGGCAACACGCGCGCGCGGCCTAGGCGACAGGCTTCGATGCGCCGGCGAAGCCAGGCGGGACCTAGCACTTCCACTTCTGGCAACCAACTCAAGATAAACCGCTCCAAACCCCGCCCCCGCGCCACGGTCATTTCAACATCAACCATCTCCGGCCGACCCTGCGCTGCTGGGATGTAGTTTATGACCCTTTGCGTGACGTGATGTTGGCGCTCTTGGAACACCCGGGCTGTGATGCCGAAAAACCGTAGCCTTACCCGGACTGGTGCCCCAAAAAAGCCGTTGAAGTAGTATCGCTCCAAGTAGCTCTGCACACTGGTGAAATTCGGCGGCAGGGCGAACCGTTCCTCAAGCAAAGTAACGCGCCGCATGTGATCAATGGCCAGCGAGACAATGCCGCGCCGGCGGCTGTCGTAACCAAAGGTTTTGAGTGTTCCCCCGTTGGGATCGAAATACAGCCCGTAGGTGTCATAGCGCCGGCTTCTGAGACGCTGGCTGCCAAGCGAGACATATTCGATCTCGATACGCCGTTTCTCGATGGCAGCAGTAAGCACTTGGTTCAGTGTCTCTATGTGGGGCGTATAGTCCTTAGCCGGAATGAGCGCTGTACCGTAAACGGCAGCTAGCTCGTCAAGATGCGCGGCCAAGGTTGGGGGCAAGGTTGCGCGAAGCTTCTCTAACAGCGACCGTCCATACTGTCCCAACGGCAGGCGCGTAGATGATCCGTCCATCAGTACGGCTTTTTGCGCCAGCCACAGCGCCGCCACTTCAGCGGGTTTGAGCGCCGGTGGCCGGAAGATGTAGCCCTCGGCAAAACCGTAAAACACCTCCCGCCCCCGTTTCTCCTCGGTAATCCGGTAGTGAAACGAAAGCTCATCAACGAGTCGCTTGATGGTTTTCTTGTCACAGCCGAAGTGTCTGGCCAGTTCGGTCTTGGATTTGAAGCCGGAGGCCAGCAGCAGGGGCAGCTCAATGGCCAGGCGCGTCAGATTGCCGCGTTTGGAGTCTGCCTGCGGAGAGACCGGGAGCATGAACGGCTTTCTGTACTCCTTGCGTCAGCCTGAAAGCTTTTGTCGCACAGCACGACCCCGGCGGGCGTGGCCTTTGCGTACGCCCAACCGTTGCGGCGGCTGTTTTGAACCTGTGGCAGATAGATTAGGACGTTGCCCCGTTCCTGTCCACTAAAGTGGCGCGGAAACAGACGGCGAAACTGACTGTCGGCGCGTCCCTTTTGAAGCGGTTGTCAGCCCTTCCTGTTACGCAGGTCTGTGGCATCCTTGTTGCTTTTTCCAATGTTACAAATGTCACAGAGTGTCTGATAGTTTTCGAGCGCATCAAGACCACCGCGTGAGCGGGGAATGATGTGGTCAACGTGGAGTATGGCTCCATCGTGTGAACTTCGCCCACAGGCAACACATCTCCATTGATCCCGCTGGAACACCTGCCAGCGCATTGCAGGCATGACGCGGACTTTCGATTCTGCCGCCCGGGCAGCATGGACTCCAAGCGTTTCCGGCACTGGCAATTCAGTTTGTTCCTCAGTTTCCTCCAGCTCCCGTTCCAGCCAGGCAGACAGCTTCGCAACAAGTGCATCAAGCCGGATCGGCAAACCTTTTGCCATCTGGATATATGAATCATAAACGGGGAAGAAATAAGCGAAGCGATTCACTATTTGCTTCAGAGTGTCTCCCGATACCGGGAAGTGATAAGTGTGACCGAGGAAATGATTGTCATAGAGCTTATGCTTCAACCGGAGTTGATATTCGTCACGGAGTGGTGCAAGGAGCGGCAAGTCTTCCGAGTACGGAATACCCGGTGCCATGCCCGACGCGAAACACAAGGGATTGACCTTGTGTTCGTTATCAATGTGAAAGCGGAGCAGCATTTCAAAAGATCGCGTGTCAAGTCCCTTCAACCACGCATTCTCCAAAACGGTGAAAACGCCATATTGGTCAAGCACAAAAGCAAATCGGAAGGGCAGGATTTGAACGGGTTTTCCATCTTTGCGCGCAAAGCCCGGCCACTTGGCTTTGCGCTGCCCACCGAGACCGACAAAGACGGATTCATACTTGATGAGCAGTTCCCGGTCACGCTTCTGCCGGAAGTTGGGATAGACGCTGACGATGGAATCTTCAAGCGCCTCGATACCGTAAATCTCGCGGATGCGGGCAATTGCGACGTTCATCACCACGCGCAGGCGCGGCAAAACTGAGTGTTTGAGCGCATCCGCCCGCAGTTGAGCGTCGTCAACGAGAAAGAGATTGGCATCCTGCTCATCAAATGTAATGTCTGAGAGTGCTTGAACGCTCATTGTAATGGCTGACGCTTGGCGCAAGGGACGTGCCGTTTGCGGTGCATCCCGCTTGATGCAGTGTCAGGCAATGTACCGGAAAGGGTGCTGTCGCCGGAGTACCACAAGCCCGGTACCGAAGGCGCTGTCGGCTCAAAACACAGTTAGCCAGCGACCACTTTCCTTTGGATTCAGCCCGTATCGGTTTTCTCCCCGCCTCAGCCTGAAAGCTTTTGTCACACAGCGCCGTACCAGACAGGTGTGCCCTTTGCATGGGCGCCAGCCGTTGCGGCGGCAGCTTTGAACCTGCAGCGCACAGATTAGGATGTTGCCCCGTCCTTGTCCATCGTCGTTCCTACTATCTCTCAGTGGCTGCTTGCGGCCAACTTACTAACTCCAACGAGGTGAACAACATGACGCTTTCACTTGAGAAACTTCGGCAAGCTGTCAACACGGCCACAGCCCTACGCTGCCGTCTTCGTCTCGAACCGGCCGGCGGCCCCGGCACAAAGGTCTTTCCCCCAACCTACGAGGGCGGGCTCTACGCCTTGGAAGAGCGCCGGATACCGGGTTACGACCGCCCGGTGCGCTGTGTCCTAATCGATTCCGTGCAATCCCAGGCCAACCGTATGGAGGAGGCGCTCCAGCAGGCCGTGGACGACGGCCGCCTCTCCCTTCCTCTGGTTGAAGTGGACTTTACGCCCTATTTCCCCGGCGATGGCCAGCCGGAAGACATGCGGCTTCTGGAGCCCATCGGCAGGGTGTCGTCCCTGCAGGCTCCGCACCGCATTGTGGATGCCATCCTGCGCGACAGCGTCGTTGTGGAAGAACAGCGAAGGCCGTTTCGTTGCTCCAACATCAAGCAAGAGTCTTCCTATGGACGCCGGCTTCGTGAAGTGGCAGCCCAACGCGCTACACCTTTGTTTGAGCTGTGCCCGACGGCGCTCCTGTTTGGCATGTGGGATTCCACTGGCCCCAAAGGCGGCCTCGGCGCCAAATTCGAGCGCGCCATGGTGAGCGAGATTGTGGGCATCAACGCCGTTCTGGGCGCGAAAACCAGCAGCCGGATTGACCCGCTGGGCATCCAGCTCAAGGCCGGGCCGCTGTACCGGACGGCCGAACCCCTTGGATGGACGCTTGATCCTAGGAAAGCTGTCACTGAAAAGGGCAAGCCTGTCCTGCTCGGCGATACTGGACGCCCTTCAGAAGCCAATCACGGGAATGTCACCCCAACCATCTCCGAACGTGACCGGCAGGGCGAATTCCTGGGCGGCGGCGTCACCATTGACTACGCCGAACAGAGCATTGTCCTGTCGCTGCCGGCCCTGCGGCGGCTGCGCTTCCCGGTCAACGGCCAGTATGACCGCCGGGCAGATGAAGCAGCGCGGACCGTGCTGGCGGCGTTGGGCCTGTGTGCGGCCATCCTCGCCAATGAGGCCGGGCTGGATTTGCGTTCCCGATGCTTACTGTGGCCGCAAGAGCCGTTGAAGTGGGAGCTGTTGGGCCGACCCGGTGAAATTCAGTCGGACATTGTCCTCGACGCAGAAGCCGCGCTCCGGCTGTTCAATGACGCTGTCGCTGAAGCCCAGAAGTGTGGACTTCCGTGGCGCACAAAGCCGCTCCAGCTTCAGCCAGCGCCGGAACTTGTCAGGCTCGTCGTCAAAAGCCAACAACTGGCGCAGAGCCAGGAAACCAAAGAGGAGTAACCACTATGCTGACGCTGGCTTGGACCTATCTGACGGGTTATGCCCGCGCCACCGACCCGGCGCAGCGCGAGGCCCCGGAGTGGCCGCCGCATCCAGCGCGGGTATGGCTGGCGCTGGCAGCCGCCTTTTTCGAGACCGGTGAAGACCCTGCCGAAGAACATGCGCTGGAGTGGCTGCGCACGCTGCCCGACCCACAGTTGTGGCTTCCCTGCCGGGCCGGCAGCCGCCGGCGTGTTGTCACAGCCTATGTCCCGGTCAATGACAAAGCCGAAGGCACAGCCCTGCTCCAATCTGCGCCACTGGCGCGCAACAAGCAGCCGCGCACGTTTCCGGCAGTCTGGGTTGGCGACCAACCCTGCTACCTGCACTGGCCGGAAGCCCCAGAGGCCGACCGCTACCGACCAGCACTGGCGCAGCTCTGCGCCAAGGTAACGCGCATCGGGCACTCGGCTTCGCTAGTGCAGATGTGGGTGGCCGAAGCTCCGCCCAACCCGCAGGATGGCTTTGAAGGCTGGCTGCCGGCCGGTGATGCTGACAGCGACCTGGCCAACATACACCTCCGCCGCATCTATCAGGGACCTTCCCTCGAACGCCTGCGGGAGACTTTCCAGGCCGGGCGGCGCCCGCTGGTTGGGTTGGCTGCCGGGTACTGTCCGGCCACGCTTGAATCACCGCCTATGACCAAAACAACGGCTTTCGACCGCGATCTTCTGGTGTTGACCCAAGTTGACGGCCCAGCACTGCCAGTAACAGCCAGCCTTCGTGCGACCCATGCGCTCCGGGACACGCTGATGGCCAACTGCCTGCAGCCACCCCCGGCGTGGGTGAGCGGCCATGACGCGCATGGGCGACCGTTGGCCGACGGGCGCGGCCATCTAGCCCTGTTGCCGCTGCCTTTCGTCGGCTACGAATACGCCGACGGACGGCTGCTTGGCATGGCGCTGGCCTTCCCACCGGAGATTGCACGCCATGAGCGTGGTCGCGTCCTTCGCCCGCTCCTAGTCAATGCGCAGGGAAAGCCGGCTGAGATCAGCCTTAAGCTCGGCAAGTTAGGCGTGTGGGTGCTGCGCAAGCGCGCCTGGGATGACACTCGTATCACGCTCCAGCCCGAAACATGGACAGCCTTCCCCCATGGCGCTAAACGCTGGGCTAGCGTAACGCCGGTTGTTCTCGACCGCTTCCCGAAAGCCGACCGCCTGACCGAGCGCATCAACTGGGAATACGAAGTCGGCTCCATTCTCTTTGAAGCCTGTCGGTACGCCGGGCTGCCAGAGCCGGTCGAGATTGACTTCGGGACAACCGCCTGGCTGCCAGGCACGCCCCGTGCCATTGCCAAGGAACGTCCCTTGCGCGGCGACCCCCCGGCTTCTCAACCGGCACTGGCCAAGCTGGGTGACGGATTTCCCCCCTACATGCTCAAAGGCGCGCGTGCCGCAAAGCCACAAGTTCACGTCTTCTTGCGTTTTGCCGAGCCGGTCGTTGGCCCGGTCCTGCTTGGCGCAGGCCGCTTTTTTGGCTACGGCCTGTTCAAACCACTCGATTTCGTTCCCAAACGGAGCTAGCCCATGACGCACGTTGGTGTTGGTGATTTCGACGCTTTTTTCCGCGAAGCCCACGACTGTGATCCCTACCCATGGCAGCGGCGACTGGCCGCCGCAGCCGTTGCTGGAAACTGGCCCCCGGTGATCGACCTGCCCACCGGCAGCGGCAAAACGGCCGTGATTGACATTGCCGTGTTTGCTCTGGCCTGTCAGGCGGCGCTGGAACCAACGGCGCGCACGGCAGCGCGCCGGGTGTTTTTTTGTGTCAACCGGCGCGTCATTGTGGATGCCGCTTACGAACGAGCCATGCGCCTTGCCGGCCGACTGCTGGAAGCAGAAAATTCCCCCGCCCAGTGGCCGACGCTGCACAGGGTTGCGGCGGCTTTGCGGCAGCTTTCAACCCTCCGCCCAGAAAGCGCCCCGCCGCTCGATGTCTTGGAACTGCGCGGCGGCACGTACCGTGACAATCGCTGGGCCCGCTCAGTGACGCAGCCGATGGTGGTCTGCACGACCGTGGACCAGTTTGGTTCGCGGCTGCTCTTTCGTGGCTACGGTGTTTCGGCTCATGCAGCCCCCATCCACGCCAGTCTGGCCGCCTATGACAGCCTGGTGTTTCTCGATGAAGCCCACATTAGCGAACCCTTCCGGCAAACCCTGTGTGCCGTCCGGGAATATCTTGACCCGCAGCGGTGGGCAGAAGAAGCCATAGGCGTGCCCCCCCTTCGGCTCGTGGCCATGACAGCGACGCCGCCCAAAGCTGCCGGTCATGCAGCGACCTTTCGGTTAAACGATAAAGACCGGAATACCCCACGTCTGGGTGCGGTTCTGCGCGCTGACAAACCGGCGCAGCTCAGGGTGGTTCCCAACCTTCCGCAAGCTCTTGTGGAGGAAGCCAAGAAGGAAGCCCGGCGGCTGGGCAAGGCTGCCATTGGGATCATCGTCAACCGGGTGGCGACGGCCCGCGCCGTCCACCGGCTTCTCCGCGAGGCGTTTCCCGAACCCCTGGTGGAACTCGTCATCGGCCCGATGCGTCCGGTTGACCGCGATGCCCAGCAGCGGCGCTTGATGCCGCTGACTGGCCCTAACCGGCCTGACCAAAGCGAGCAGCTTAGCTTTGTGGTGGCGACCCAGTGTCTTGAAGTCGGCGCCGACTATGACTTTGACGTGCTGCTGACGGAATGCGCCTCACTGGATGCTCTGCGGCAGCGGTTCGGGCGTCTCAACCGCCGCGGACGGCCCATTGCCGCCTCGGCCGTGGTGTTCATCGAAGAAAAGGCGCTCAATCCCAAAAAGCCTGACCCGATTTATGGCGACGCCCTGCCCAAAACCTGGGCGTGGCTAAATACACAGGCGCCTCTTTTCAACCAGGTAAATTTTGGCATTGACGCTTTTGACGCCTACCTGAACGGTCAGGGGCTGCCCGTGGAATGTCTTGCGCCTGCCGCTCGGCGCAAAGCCGCCATGCTGCTGCCGGCGCATCTGGATTTGCTCTGCCAGACCAGTCCCCGGCCGGCGCTGGAACCCAACGTGGCGCAGTTGCTGCACGGCCCGCAGCCCGGCGAACCGGACGTGCAGGTGTGCTGGCGGGCTGACCTCGATGCTTTTCCCCCAGAAGACTGGAGCGAAGTCGTCAGCCTGCTGCCGCCGACGGCAACCGAGTGCATGACGGTGCCGATGTCGGTGGTGCGCCGGTGGCTGACTGGTACGGATGAGACCGGCAAAGACGATGCGGCTGACCTTTTGGAGCTTGGGGGCGAAGCCACCGGGACGGATGCCAAACCGGAGGCCGCAGACGGGAAAGCCATCCGGCCTGAGCGCCGTGGCCTGCTGTGGCGCGGTTTGGCGGACAACCGGCTTTTGACGACGGTGGATGACCTGCGCCCGGGCGATACCCTGGTCCTACCGGTGGCGGCCGGCGGCTGGGAGGTGTTGGGGCACATACCGGCGGACGCAGCGCCGGATATGGCCGAAGCTGCTTCTGTGACAGCCCGCAACCGCCCTGTCGTACGGCTGCACCCACATCTTTTTGACCGCGAGTGGCCGGCTCTGCAGGAACTCTTCGCCCGCCTCGCCGAGCCGGAAACCGTGTTCGGGGTGGAGGACTGGCGCGAAGCGTTGCGCGCTCTGGCGGACGACCTGCAAACCGGAGCGGAAGACAAGTTGCCTCAGCACTGGCCGGCTGACGCCCTGCGCACGGCGCTGCACCAGTTGGCTGACCCAAAGCTGGGCCTGCTTCGTACGCCTTACCCGGACGGCCGGGGCTACGTGCTCACCACCCGAAAGCGACTGGCTGGGATGGTAGCGTGGTCGCTGCCGCTAATGGACGAAGGCGAAGACGAGCGTTCCTGGATTGCTAGCGACGAGCCAGTGACACTGGCAGCGCACAGTCGGCATGTCCGGGATGAAATCCGGCGTACGGTACGGGCGCTGCCGCTGAAGATTCGGGAGGAAGTGTTTCTGGCAGCGGCTGAGGCACACGACTGGGGCAAGGCGGATGAACGCTTCCAGGCGCTTTTGCAGCGTGCTGACCGGACGGAAACCTGGTTGGTGGGGGCTTCCCCGCTGGGTTTGCTAGCCAAGTCCGATGGCTTGCCGTTGACGCCGCTCGAACGGCAGCAAGCGCATCAGCGAGCTGGGTTGCCGGTCGGTTTCCGGCACGAGATGCTTTCGGTGCAGATGGTGGAAGCCCTCTCTGGGAACCCAGACGTCATCCCCGGGAGCACGGGCATCTCGCTCGCCGACCTCGATCTCATCCTTTACCTCATTGGCACGCACCATGGGCGAGGCCGCCCCCTAGCGCCGGTTGTGGTGGACTTAGAAGCACCTGACGTTGCCCTTACCGCCGAGCTGTTGGGTCGGTCATACACTGTGGCGGTATCTCATGCCTGGCGTGAAAAAGCGCCGCCGCATCGGCTCGATTCGGGCATTGGTGCGCGTTTCTGGCGGATGCAGCGCCGTTTCGGTTGGTGGGGCGCGGCGTATCTGGAGACCATTCTGCGTCTGGCTGACCACCAGGCCAGCGCCGATGAAGAAGCCGGTCTTGTGTCCTGACCGGCGTGGAAAATGACTTCTTCATGACCTTTTGGAGATAGCATGATGACGCCGAATCACCACATCGTGTTACGTGGATTGGATGGAACGACGCCGCTGGGTTTTCTGGCGGCCCTGGGGCTGGTGAATGCCCTGCGGGGGCGCTTGCCTAACTTGTGTCTGGCATGGACGACTGATGATGGCGGGTGGGTGGCCAAACTGGGCAGCTCTGTACCAATCCGTCAGGCAGACCTGCTGGACATGCTGGAGAAAACGCTGGTCAGGTCGCTGGACCGGCATCCGGCGCGGCTTTACGCAGCAGTCAAGCAGCAGCCGGAGGAGGTGTTTCTGGAGGTGCGTCAAGCCGCGGCTGTTGATTGTCGTTGGGAAGCCGATTTTCTGGCCGCGATAGCCAGCAATCTGGCGCCAGCGGATGCGACAAGCCAGCTTCAGACAACGCGCCGGGATTATCACGTGGGCAACATCAAATCCATTCTGGAGAAGACAAAACGCGAACACCTGTCTCGGACGCTTTTCAAGCCATGGGACTACGCCGACCCGATGGACAATCAATCCCTGCACCTCGATCCTTCGGAGGACCGGCGGCATGCCTATCAGTGGCATAAGCCGTCGGGCGACCCGACCCGCAAGCAGCGGGGCACGATGTTGGGGGCCAATCGGCTGGCGATTGAGGCCTTGGCGTGGTTTACCGTCTGGCCCGTGGGTGGCGCGCTCAAAACACTTGGATTCAGCGGGTTTGGCAGTCGGGAGACGCGGTGGACGTGGCCCATTTGGACGCCTTTTGTTCCCCCTGATCTCATCCCTTCCCTGTTAGCGTTGGCGCCGCTTCAGGACGATCCCATTGGGGAGAGCGACCGGCGGCGATTGCGTCACATGGGGATTGCGGCGGTGTATCGCGTACGGCGGATTTTAGTAGGCAAGACACCGAACTTCACGCCGGCGCGCAACATCGCCTGACCACCCTGGGAGCGCGGGCATCCTGCCCGCATATCTCGAAGCCTGGGCGTTTTGCCCGCATAACCTTTTCACGGAAAGCCTATGAAAGACAATCTCCTTGCTACGCCGGACCTCATCCCGGCCAGGATGCTCAATGAGTATGTGTACTGCCCACGTCTGTTTTACCTTGAGTACGTCCAACGTGAGTGGGCAGAAAATGTTGATGTTCTGGAAGGACGTTTCGTTCATCGGCGCGTTGATCGGCCGAGCGGGCCAACGCCGAGCCCGGCCGAAGTTACGGCAGATACCAAAATCCACGCGCGTTCGGTGGAAGTTGGCTGCCCAGAGCTTGGGGCTGTCGCCGTGATTGACCTGCTCGAAAGCGATGATGGACAGGTTGTGCCGGTGGATTACAAACGGGGTGCAGTGCCAGACTTGCCGGAGGGCGCCTGGGAACCGGAGCGCATTCAGCTTTGTCTACAGGGTCTTTTGCTGCGCGCCAACGGCTATCGCTCCAGCTATGGGATTATCTACTACGCAGCCGATAAAACCCGCGTCCGGGTGGATTTTACACCGGCTCTCGTTGCACGGACAAAGCAGCTTTTGGCAGCAGCGCGGGCTTTGGCTGTTTCAGGCGCGATACCTCCGCCACTGGTCAACTCTAACAAGTGTCCGCGTTGCTCTTTGGTTGGCATTTGCCTGCCAGATGAAATCAATTTCCTGCGCGGCGATGACAAGGTTGATGACAGGGCTTCAGAAGCCACGGCAGCAACGGTTCTACCGTCTGCAGCCGAAGCGGCTGAAGTCGCGTTGCCGGTTCCAACCGGCAGGGAAGTACGGCGACTGGTACCGGCGCGTGACGACAACAAGGCCGTCTATGTTCAGGGTCAGGGTTATGCGTTAGGCCTCAATGGCACCGTACTTGAAATCCGCGACAAAGGACAGGCCGTAGATGCGGTGCGGTTGGTTGAAATCAGCCAGGTCAACCTTTTTGGCAACGTACAGATTTCGGCGCAGGCACTTCGGGCTTTGGTGAACCGGGAGGTTCCCGTCTTGCACCTGAGCTATGGTGGCTG